>JAEEGL013333534.1_pt1 | contig 53273 bp, 44 predicted proteins | sample 9134231 | NCBI WGS metagenome assembly JAEEGL01 (sample SAMN16246548, study PRJNA631951) | gut metagenome | biome: gut microbiome; feature: rumen; material: fiber-attached | host: Bos | place: Iran: Karaj | collected 2018-10 | reverse complement strand
CAGTCGCCCGCTATGTATGCGCAGGCGTAGTGCGCGCTCATGCAGCAGTCGCCTGCCGACATCTTCAGCCGGATGGTCTGGTACAGGTATTTGTACAGGTCGATGATCACCTTGTGCCACGGCAGGTATACGTTCACGCCACCGCTGGAAGTGCAGTTGTGCGTTCCCGTACTACCGAAGTAGAAATTGTATCCACCACGCTGACTCAAGTCGCTGGCACTGACAGCGCCATAGGAGGTGCCTAACGGCGAGGGCTGCACATAGCAGAGGGTGTCGCCTCCCACATGGGTCCATGTAGCTGTGCTGCCTGTGCCGGTCTGCTTCTCGACCAGGATGGCAAACTCAGGATTTTCAGCGGCGGAGTGCTGCCCGTTCTGCAGCGACATGGCGTACCAGATGGTCACCAGTGCGTTCTGCGGGGTCACATACATCTCATAGGTCAGGGCCTCACCCTCGCCGCCACCGCAGAAATTACCCAGACGTATGGAGCTGGTGTAATCCGGCTCCAGCGTGTAGTGGGTTCCGTCGGTATAGACAGCGGGCGTGTAGGTAAGATTGCCATAGGTATAGGGGTCGGTGCCACGACCTTTGATAGAGAAACGGTTGGTCTGGTCATTCTGATTGCGAATGTTCTTGGTGTCGGAGAAACCGCTCGGCACGTTCCAGCCCGAACAAGACGCCGTAGCAGCGGCTTCCAACTGAGCTGCCTGCACCGTCACCATCTGCGCACTGGAGTTGTAGAACAATGCTATACCCTGTGTGCAGCTACTGGCAGTACATACCTTTCTGCCAGTATAGCCCGTCCATTTGGTCCTTCCCGTACCACCTGTCAGTGTGAAGTTGGTCGGGTTTTTCAGACCCAAGCAGTTCATATTCTGCGCCTGGACGTCTACCATGCAGAAGGCCAAAAGTGCTATTAATATGACGATGCGCTTGCTCATACTATATTATAATATTTCGGTTGTCTACGCTTGTTGTTTATAAGCAGATTTTTCTGCGTCCGATATATAGACGCAGAAAAACCTGTTTTTGCTGCATTCAATCCTTACTTTTTTTCTTAAAAAAAGTTAAGAGACTATTTTGAATTTATTCAATAATTACCGTATGCTACCTAAACGACTCTTTTTCACAAGAAAAAAGAATACCATATATAAAAGTCCTTCGTTTATATGCCCAACAATTCTCATTAATAAAACCAAAACAGTTTCTAAGGATATGGCAGAAGTGGAGTTTTGTCGCTCTCCACCTCTGCCTTTCTTGCCTGTGACGGGCTATTCTGTTGCTCCGTCGTTCTTTTCGAGCTCCTCTTTGAGATTGCCGAAGACATCGCCCAACGTTGTCTTCTCGAGTGTCTCGTTCAGTTTCTTGACGCTCTTCTTGGTTGCGCGGGCCTTCTTGTTCTCTTCTTCCTCGGCCTTCTCGGCTTCGGCAGCCGTCAGGTCTTGGTTGACGCGGGTATGGGAGACGATGATTTTCTTGTTCTCTTTGGAGAATTCAATAACCTTGAAGTCAAGAGATTCGTCCAGCTTGGCCTTGCTCTTGTCTTCTTTCTCCAGGTGACGCATGGGAGCGAAACCTTCCACGCCATAGGGCAACGTGACGGTGGCACCCTTCTCGTTGATGGCGGTGATGGTGCCTTTGTGCACGGAACCGACGGTGAAGATGCTTTCGTACACATCCCAAGGATTCTCTTCCAACTGCTTGTGGCCGAGAGAGAGGCGGCGGTTTTCGGCATCGACTTCGAGGACGACGACGTCAATCTTGTCGCCAATCTTGGTGAACTCAGCGGGATGTTTGATTTTCTTGCTCCAGCTGAGGTCGCTGATATGGATAAGTCCGTCCACACCTTCTTCCAGTTCGACGAAGATGCCGAAGTTGGTGAAGTTGCGCACTGTGGCGGTGTGCTTGCTGCCGACAGGATATTTGTCGACGATGGAGAGCCATGGGTCGGGCATGAGTTGTTTGATACCGAGACTCATCTTGCGCTCTTCGCGGTTGAGGGTGAGCACGACGGCTTCCACCTCCTGACCAACTTTCAGGAAGTCCTGGGCGCTGCGCAGGTGCTGGCTCCAGCTCATTTCGCTGACATGGATGAGACCTTCGACACCAGGCATAATCTCGACAAATGCACCATAGTCGGCGATGACGACGACCTTACCCTTGACATGGTCGCCTTCCTTGAGGTTGGCGTCGAGAGCATCCCACGGGTGAGGTGTGAGCTGCTTCAGACCGAGGGCTATGCGGCGCTTGGCCTCGTCGAAATCGAGGATAACGACGTTGATTTTCTCATCGAGGTGGACAATCTCTTCGGGATGCGAGATGCGGCCCCAAGAGAGGTCGGTGATGTGGATAAGACCATCCACGCCACCGAGGTCGACGAACACACCGTAGGAGGTGATATTCTTGACAACGCCTTCGAGCACCTGGCCTTTTTCGAGATGGCTGATAATCTCGGCTTTCTGGGCCTCGATTTCGTCCTCGATCAGTGCCTTGTGCGACACCACGACGTTCTTATATTCATGGTTGATTTTCACAACCTTGAATTCCATATTCTTGTCAACAAACACATCGTAGTCGCGGATGGGTTTGACATCGATTTGCGAACCGGGGAGGAAGGCCTCGATGTTGTCGAACACCGTGACGATGAGACCGCCTTTGGTGCGGCTCTTCACGTAGCCGGTGATGATTTCCTGGTTCTCGTATGCCTCGTTGACGCGCTTCCACGACTTGAGGATGCGTGCCTTCTTGTGCGAGAGAAGAATCTGACCATTGGAGTCTTCCTTGCTCTCCACATAAACTTCGATTTTGTCGCCTGCCTTGAAATCGGGGTTGTAGCGGATTTCAGAGACGGGGATGACGCCATCGGACTTGAATCCGATGTTCACAACGGCCTCACGGTTGTTGATAGAGACGATGGTACCTTCGATCACGTCCTGCTCGGTGAGCTGGTTGAACGTCTTGTCGTAGGCCTCGCTCTGTTGGTCGATCTGTGCCTGGTTAACTTTTTCCGTCTTGTTGTCGATTGCACTCCAGTCAAAATCGGCCAACGGTTCTACATTTTTGTAATCCATTATAATGGGTTGGTTTTGTTTTTGTGACTGCTTACTCAGTCGGGTTAAACATTATACAACATACTATGTTTTATGCCGTTAGTAAGCACGGCACACCATAGTACGACTTTGCAAAGATACAATATTTTTTTGAATATATGTATTTAATGTAGGGAAAACTTCTGCCACCGGACACATAAACCCATACAAAACCCAAACAAACCCAAGGGAAACCCAAAGGAAACCCAAGGAAGACACAAGGAAGACACAAGGAAGACACAAGGAAGGCCCTACCCAGATGAGTGGCTCCCGCTGGACGGCGCTACTCCACAGGGATGTCCTTGTTGACGTTCCTGCTGCCCCAAAGGGCGTAGGCAAGGATGTAGCCAAAACCCAGCACGACAATTATATAGCTATACACATAACCCACATGGTCGGCCAACAGGTTCTGCAAGAAAGGTATGATACCTCCGCCACACACCAGCGTCATAAAGATGCCACTGGCCATAGGCGTGTACTTGCCGAGCCCCTCGGTCGAGAGGTTGAAGACGGCGCCCCACATCACGGAGGTGCAGAGACCCGTGAGGGAGATAAAAACTATCTTCATAGGGAGCTGCACGCCACGGAAAGTAATCAATACACTCTCCGGCACCAGAATGAAACACAATATGAAACAGATGGCCACGATGGAGGCCACCGTGAGCATGGTGCGGCTGGAGACCCACCTGCCTATCACGCCGCCGAGGAAACGTCCGCACATCATCAGAAACCAGTAAGCGGCGATAAACCATCCCGCCACCTCGGCACCTGCATGGATGCCGTTGGTGTCAGTGAGATAGAGATTGGCCGTGTTGGGAGTGCCCACCTCGACACCTACATAAAAGAAGATGGCCACGGCTCCAAGCACGAAATGACGGAACGACAGCGGACTGTAGCGCTCTTTGCCGACCTGTCCGCTCTTACGCACCGCCCGCTCCTCGGCCGTTTCCATGTGGGGCTCTGGAATGCGGGTGAACAGAATGACGAAGAACGCCACGACAAAGATACCCATGGCTATCACCATGGCAGGGGCTGCATCGCTCACCTGCGCCTTAGCCACCTCGCCGCCAATCAGGTAGCCCAACAGTATGGGCGCCAACGTGCCACCGATGGAGTTGATAGTTCCACCCCACTGTATGAGTTGGTTACCCTTGTTGCCGCCGCCACCGAGCGTGTTGAGCATCGGATTGACCACAATGTTGAGCAGACACATGGCAAAACCAGCCACCAACGCTCCACATACATACACCCCAAACGACTGCACCGCTCCCGACAGAAACTGGATACCCACACCCACAAAACCCACCGTCACAGCCAAGAGGGAGGTGAACTTATAGCCCTTGCGCTTCAGCACAAGACCCGCAGGGATGCCCATACAGGCGTAGGCAATGAAGTTGGCCAACGTACCCAGCTGGGCAAGCGCATTACTGGAATTGAACTGGTTCTTGACGATGACACCCATCGACCCCGCGAAATTGGTGACAAAGGCGATGGAGAAAAACAGCAGGAACATCACTGCTATCGGCAATACATAAGATTTCTTGTTTTCCATGGGAACATTCGTTTGACTATGAAAACCGCCACTTGATCTTGCGAGGAAGTGGCGGTGTGCGGTTTGCACTCATGCGTATTTCAGATGCGGGGGCTATCCTTTCAGGGCTTCGCTACCGCTGACAATCTCGATAATCTCGTTGGTAATAGCCGCCTGACGTGCCTTGTTGTACGAGAGACGCAGCTCCTTGAGCAGTTCGGTGGCGTTGTCGGTGGCTTTCTGCATAGCCGTCATACGGGCACCATGCTCAGCGGCCAGCGAGTCGAGCACCACGCGGTAGAACTGCGAACGCAGCGTGAGTGGTATCATCTCGCGGAGTATCTCCTCCTTGTCGGGCTCGTAGATATAGTCGTTCTTCGGCCCTGCCGCTTGGCTCTTCTCGTCCTTCTTGGGCACCACAGGCAGAAACTGCTCGGTGGAAAGAATCTGCGTAATGGAGTTCTTGAACTGATTGTATATCAACTCCACGCGGTCATATTTCTTCTCACAGAAGCCCTGCATAATGCTCTCACCCACCGCCGAGATGGCGTCGAAAGTGGCAGCATCAAGAATCTCGTCGTGACACTCCTTCACATAGGGGGTGTGCTTGGAGAAGAACTCCGAACCACGGCGGCCAATGGTTATCATGGACAGGTTGGCGCACTTCACCTCCTTGGTGTAGTAGTCCACACGAGCCGAGGCCTCCTTGATAACGTTGGAGTTGAAAGCACCGCAGAGACCCTTGTTGGAAGTCACCACCACCAGGAGAACGTTGTCGGGACGACGTACCTCGTGGTAGGGAGTCTGCACGCCGTCTTCCACGTCGATGTCGCTGATAATCTCGTTGAGCATGGCAGCGTAGGGACGCATGCCGATAATAGCGTTCTGAGCCCTACGGAACTTGGCGGCAGAGACCATCTTCATGGCGGAAGTAATCTGCTGCGTGCTGCTCACCGAGGCGATGCGGGTGCGTACTTCTTTTAAATTTGCCATTAGTGTAGTATTCCTTTTTCCACCCCTGCGCGGCCGGAGGTAGTACAGATGTCGCTGCCACCGGCCTTACAGGTCAGGCGAAAATTGTTTTATCGTTACTTTATATATTTTTCAGCCATATCGGTGGCCACCTTGCGCAGCGTCTCAAGATCCTGGTCTATCAGCTTGCCGGCACGGAGGTTGGCCATGACATCGGCATGGTTCTGACGCATGAAGAACAGGAACTCCGCCTCGAAGTTGCGCACTTTGTCGACGGGCACCTTCTGGAGCAGACCTTTCGTTCCGCAGAAGATGATGGCCACCTGGTCTTCCACAGCCATGGGGCTGTACTGGGGCTGCTTGAGGATTTCGACGTTACGGGCACCTTTGTCGAGCACCGCCTTGGTGGCGGCATCGAGGTCGGAACCGAACTTGGAGAAGGCCTCCAACTCACGGTACTGCGCCTGGTCGAGTTTCAAGGTACCGGCAATCTTCTTCATAGACTTAATCTGTGCCTTACCTCCCACGCGGCTCACCGAGATACCGACATTGATGGCGGGACGCACACCCGAGTTGAACAGGTTGGTCTCCAAGAATATCTGACCATCGGTAATGGAGATGACGTTGGTGGGGATATAAGCCGACACGTCACCGGCCTGGGTCTCGATGATAGGCAGAGCGGTAAGGGAGCCGCCACCTTTCACCTTGCCTTTCAGGCAGACAGGCAAGTCGTTCATGTTGGCAGCAATCTCGTCACTCTGGATGATACGTGCAGCACGTTCCAGAAGACGTGAGTGCAGGTAGAACACGTCGCCAGGGTATGCCTCGCGTCCAGGGGGACGACGGAGCAGCAACGAGACCTCACGGTAAGCAACGGCCTGCTTGGAGAGGTCGTCGTAGATAACAAGGGCGTTACGTCCCGTGTCGCGGAAATATTCACCGATGGCAGCGCCTGCGAAAGGAGCATAGAACTGCATGGCAGCGGGGTCGGAAGCTGTAGCGGCCACAACGATGGTGTAGGCCATAGCGCCCTTCTCTTCGAGGTTCTTCACCAGGTTGGCCACGGTGGAACCCTTCTGACCACATGCTACATAGATACAGTAGACGGGGTCGCCTGCATCGTAGAAGTTTTTCTGGTTGATGATGGTGTCGATGGCGATGGCGGTCTTACCTGTCTGACGGTCGCCAATGATGAGCTCACGCTGACCACGTCCGATAGGAATCATCGAGTCGATGGCCTTGATACCGGTCTGCAGCGGCTGCTCCACGGGCTGACGGAAGATGACGCCAGGGGCCTTGCGCTCAAGAGGCATATCGAAGAGTTCGCCTTCGATGGGGCCTTTGCCGTCGATAGGTTCACCGATGGTGTTGATGACACGACCGACAAGTTGTTCACCCACCTTGACGGAGGCGATGCGCTTGGTGCGCTTCACCATGTCGCCTTCGTTGATGGTGTTGCTTTCAGCCAGCATCACGACGCCGACGTTGTCCTCTTCAAGGTTCTGGACGATGCCTTGTTCGCCTGTCTCGAATTCCACCAGCTCGCCCGACTGTGCGTTGTTCAATCCGTAAACGCGGGCGATGCCGTCGCCGACGGTGAGCACAGTGCCGACCTCTTCGAGGGAAACCTCGAGATTGACGTCGGCGAGTTGTTTCTTAAGTATCGCCGATACTTCGGCAGGTTTAATTTCTGACATATAATAATGATTTATTTTTCTATACTATTATTTATCCCTTTGCGATGAGTGGCTATAGCTTGCTCTCGTAGATATTCTTCCGGAACTCTTTGCGCAGTTTGGACACCTTGGTACGCAAGCGGGCGTCGTACATATTGTTGTCGAACGACATGCAGAAACCCCCAAGCATTTTGTCATCGGTCCGTGCCTCGAGCTCGACTTGCTTTCGTGTGTAGTCGCCAATCACCTTCTTGACCAGTTCCTTCGCTTCAGGCTCCACCTCGATGGCCGTCACCAGTTCGGAACGGACGATATTGTGGGCATCGCGATAGAGGTCCATGTAGGCACTGCTAATGCCACGAAGGTTGACGGTGCGACGTTTCTTGACGACGAAAGAGAGGAACAACTGACTGACCTGCGAAACCTTGTCCTCGAACAGGTCGTTGAGAACGGCCACCTTCTTCGACTCTTTAATTACGGGATTATTGAACACCACGTTCAGCTCACGGTTCTCAGCGCACACCTGATGCACCAGCCGCATATCGGCGAGTACCTCATCCTGCTGCTGCTTGTCGGTAGCGATAAGGAACAGTGCTTTCGCGTAGTTGATATTGACTCTGTAATCTTCCATAACGATGGGGAACCTTGGGCGACGGCTTTCGATACCGTCTTCTCAGATTCCGTTGGTTATTAATTCAGTTTTGCATTTTCCAGTTCGCGCGCTATCAGGTCGTTGGCCTTGGTCTTGTCCGACAGTTCGGCACTGATGAGCTTCTCGGCAATCTCAATCGACAGCGTGGCAATCTGGTTTTTCAGGTCGTGCATGGCTTTGAGCTTCTCGTAATTTATGTTCTCGCGGGCGCTCTCCACAATACGGTCGGCCTCTTCGGTGGCTTTTATGCGGGCATCCTCAACAATCTTTTCACTCGTCAGACGGGCGTTTCGCAATATTTCGTCACGCTCTGCCTTGGCGCTCTTCAACAGATCCTCATTGTTGAGTTTCATGTTCTGCATCTCTTCTCTTGCCTTAGCGGCAGCGTTGAGTTGCTCGTCGATGTAGGCCTCACGCTCTTTGAGCGGATTCAGCAGCAAAGGCCAGCCCCATTTGATAAGGATAAAGGCCAATATGCCAAACGCCACCAGCATCCACACGAATGTGCCTAAACCTGGGCTTATTAAGGGATTGTTCATTGTTCTACTTTTCTAAAGTTCTTCGAAGGCGGCAGAGGCAATCATTATTGCACCATCCTGCTCCTTCATATCTTTCTATAACATCTCAGAAAAAGCATCTTCTGTCGGCAGCCAATCGCTACCGACAGAAGACGACTGTTCATACCTACTTCAGGACGACGAGCAGGCAGATAACTACTGCGAAGAAGGCAACACCTTCAACCAGAGCAGCAGCAATAATCATGGTTGAACGGATGGTACCGGCGGCTTCGGGCTGACGGGCAATGCCCTCCATGGCGCCACCACCGATTTTACCAATACCGATACCGGCACCAATGGTGGCCAGACCGGCTCCAATACCTGCGCCCAGATAACCCCAGGCAATGCTTGCTGCAGCTTGCAATAAGACTAATAATGTTGACATAACGTTTAAATTTATAAGGTTTTACTTATGTTAATTGTTCTTTGTCCGTTGCGGTTTGTCTCCCCTATCGCCCTTGCACTCTGCGACACTCTTCCCGCACACCTCTTGCGACAATGCCAGCCGACACCTGTCTATCGCACAAATCTTCAACTGCTTGACACCGCCGTTGACCTCTTCACGGGTGTAACAAACCAATGTGCAAAGATAGAAAAAATATTTAACATAACGGAGCTTTGCCAAAAAAAATCTGTTTTTTCTCACTACACAAATAAATAGAATATACATTTTCAACCTTATACACCACCAACAAAATTCACCCGTCCCCATTCCCCTTCCGCTCCCTGCCAATTCTATGCCGCCCCTTGAACGACGGTTTTGGCCGCACTTGGACACTCGACTTTTTGTATTTTGCGAAAATATTGTATCTTTGCATTTTGAAGATAACAATCAACCCATTGTATTATGACATTACTTAATATTGGCGGACAGGAGATTCTCATCATCCTCATTATTGTTCTGGTTCTTTTTGGCGGCAAGAAAATTCCCGAGCTGATGAAAGGCATGGGCAAAGGCGTGAAAGAATACAAAAAGGCGGTGAACGGCATCGAAGACGAAGTGAACAATGCCGCATCCGACGCGCCACAACAGCCGAAGAACCTCTCGGAAGAGCCACAACAAAATTCACCGAAACAGGAATAGTCCGACTCCGTCCCACCACGGCTCTTTGCCGACGACGGGTAACGGGAAATGCCCCCTACCAGCGACTCCAAGCCGCTGCCACTATCGTATGCCTCACACAGAACAGAACAACACCACTTTCTGGGGACACTTGGAGGTGTTCCGCTGGGTCATCATCCGTTGCCTGGCGGTGACGGCGACGGTGGCCATCGTGGCGTTCTGCTTCAAGGAGACGCTGTTCGACGGCATCGTGCTGGCACCGCTGCGTCAGGATTTCGTCACATACCGGCTGCTGTGCCGCCTGGCGGAAGCCCTGGGCATCCCGTCGCTTTGCCCGCAGATTGACCAAGTGGAACTCATCAACATCAACTTGGCGTCGCAGTTTTTCATCCACATGGAGATTGCCGGCGTGGCGGCACTCGTGGTGGCATTCCCCTATCTGACCATAGAACTGTGGACGTTCGTGAAACCGGCACTCTACAGCAACGAACGCCACGTGGCTGTGCGGGGATCGGCGGCGTTTGTTATGCTGTTTTTCATAGGTGTGGCAATTAGCTATTTCATCATCTTCCCGCTGACGGTCAACTTCCTCGGAAACTATCAGGTGAGTGCGACGATTGCCAACCAGATATCGCTAAATTCCTACATCGGCACCCTGCTGACGCTGACCTTCATGATGGGCGTGGTGTTCGAAATGCCCATCGTGGCCTATTTCTTTGCCAAGATAGGCGTGCTGAAGGCCGACTTCCTGAAGCGCTACCGTAAAGTGGCACTCGTGGTCATCATGGTTCTTGCAGCCATCATCACCCCAAGCACCGATGCCGTCACCATGATGCTGGTGGTGCTGCCGCTGGGGCTGCTCTACGAGGTGAGCCGCAGCGTAGTGAAACGTGTGGAGGCCTCCATCCGCTAATAAAACCGTATTCCATTCTCAATCAATTATATGACAATTCGTTGGAACATTAAAACACGAGTGGCCATATCTTCCTGTGATTGAACATCATAAAGTCTATTGGTTTTGCTCCCCTTTTGCTCCCCTTTTGTTCCCCTTTTGGGTGACTCTAACGTAACAGTATGGTAACGGTATGGTGAAAGTCCCCTTTCCCGTGCCCCGCTGTGCTTATACTGTGGCAACGGGGGAGCCATCCTTCTTCGAACAGAGAACCGCCAACGGCAACGGCGTCTCGATGCCTGGTTGGGAACAACTGTTTCTTAATTAACTTTTATATATTGATAACTTCCCGACGCTGCGCAGAGGGGATGGGCGGATTTGATGTATTTTTGCAGTTGTAATATATTACTGCTATGAAACTGAAATCGTTAATACTTACCATTTTCTGCTGCTCGGTGCTGATGTCGGCATGGGCGCAGAAGACCCCTGCGACCATCGTCTTCACCCGTGAGGAACTTCCCGCCATGATGCTGGCCTACCTCAACAACGCCACGAGCGACAAGGAGAAGCAGCTGGAGAACTCCAAGCTGATGAACAACTTCTCGACGGCCTACGGCAGCATGGATGCCGCTATGCAAGAGCGCGTGGTGGGCATCTGCAACAATATGGTGAAGGCAAAAGTGCGCCAGTTCCCCGATGTGTGCAACTTCCTCAGCACGCTGAGCGCTTTCCACCAAGGGCAAGTCGGAGAGAACTTCAACCAATGGATTGGCTGCATAGAATATATCCAGAAACGCACCAAGAAGGTGAAAGAATTCACGGACTTTGTGGAGTTCAGCGCCGAGTTTCTGGCCGACCGCACGCTGACCAAGAGCCGCTCGTGCACCTGGCAGACGCAGGCGGCCACTCCGTTCAAACTGCAGCTGAAAGACAAGGACATCGTGATAAGCATCGACAAGCCCTTTGAGCTCTACTACAGCTCGGACAAGGACTACGGCACCATCTACGGCACCACCGGACGTTTCTACTACTTCGACAAGAAATGGGTGGGCAAAGGCGGACGACTGAACTGGGACCGCACCGGCATACCCAACACGGCATGCTGGGCGGTGCTGAACCGCTACGAGGCCGTGACCAAATTCCCCAAGTTCGTGGCCGATTCGGTGATGTTTACCAACACCAACTATTTCTCCACCCCCATCATGGGCAAAGTGGAGGAGGCGCTGAGCGCCAAAATGGAGCCGGAGCGCTATACCTACCCGAAATTCCGCTCCTACCAGAAGGACTTCCAGCTGAAGAACATCGTGCCCGGCGTCGACTATAGCGGCAGTTTCATGATGAACGGCGGCAAGTTCATCACCTCGGACACCAAGAATCCAGCCACGCTGATATTCTACCGCAACAACAAGAAATTCCTCACCGTGCAGTCGGTACGCTTCACCATCACCCCCAGCAAGCTGTCGTCGGAGGGCTCCTCGGTGACGCTCTACCTCGACGGCGACTCGATATACAACAACGGTGTGACGATGCGCTATACGACCTCCAGCAAACAGGTGACCCTCATCAACAACTCCAAACGCAACTACTACAGCCCCTACAGCAACACCTACCACAAACTCGATATGTACTGCGAAGCCATCGTGTGGAAGATGGACGAGGACAAGCTGGACTTCTCCATGCTGGGTCAATCGGGCGACCAGACGTTCTCCACCTTTGAATCGACCAACTACTACAGCGACGCCAAGTTCAGGGAAATACAAGGCATCGACGAGATAAACCCCGCCGTGAGGATGTACAAATACATGAAGATGCGGGGGATGACTTACGACTTCTTCATCGACGAGTTTGCACAAGCCATCCACATGGACATCATGCAGGCCAAAGCCATGGTGCACAACCTGGCACACTCCGGCCTGGTGTCGTTCAACGAGAGCGAGGGCAAGGTATATGTGAAAGAAAAGTTGATTGACTACAACAAGGCCCACGCCAAGAGCAACACGTTCGACTACGATGCCATCAGCTTCGAGTCGTCGTCCAAAGGCAACAACGCCGTGATAGACCTCTCCACCAATGCGCTCAAGATGGATGGCGTGCAGCAATTCACCCTGAGCGACAGCCAGCATGTGGTCATCTATCCCCGCAACGGAGAGATTATGGTCGGGAAGAACCGCGACATCGAGTTCTCCGGACGCATCAACGCCGGACGTTTCGTGGCTTATGTGACCAACGCCAAGTTCCTCTACAAAGATTTCCGCGTCGACTTGCCGCAAGTGGACTCCATGTATTTCTACGTCACCATGTTCGACCACCCAGATGAAGAACACCTGGTGCGCACACCGCTGTTCAACCTGGTGGGCAACATCCAGATTGACAAACCTGACAACCATTGTGGGTTGAAGAAAAACAAGGACTACCCCATCTTTACGAGCGAAAAGGACTGCTATGTCTACTACGACCGCAATGACATATACAACGGCACCTACAAACGCGACAAATTCTATTTCAAGATATTCCCATTCACGGTGAAGGATATGGTCGACTTCTCGACCGACAGTCTTGAGTTCAACGGCGTGCTGACATCGGCCGGCATCTTCCCCGACATCACCCAGCCCCTCAAAGTGCAGCGCGACTACTCGCTGGGCTTTATCATGGAGACACCCAAAGGCGGCTATCCTGCCTATGGCGGCAAGGGAACGTACAACAACACCATCGATTTGAGCTATAGAGGATTCCGTGGACGCGGACAAGTGGACTATCTGGCGGCCACCATACGCTCGAAGAACATCGTCTTCATGCCCGACTCCATGCTGTCGACCTCCGACACTTTCTTTGTCAAAGAGACAGGCACCTTCCCTGACATGCAGAACGGCCGCTGCCGCCAGTTCTGGTTCCCTTACGAAGACTCCATGCGGGTGGCACAGATGGACAACGGCACACCTTTCACGATGTATAGGAAGGCAGCACGCTTCGACGGATACACCACCCTGCGCCCCGCAGGCGCTACGGCCAACGGCACCTTTACCATTAACGACGGTACCATCGAGTCGCAACGCTTCACCCTGGCATCACGCACCATGGACGCCAACGTGAGCACCTTTACCGTGCGCAGCGACGTATACAACAATATCGCCTATGTGGCCTACAACATGAAGTCGCATGTGGACTACGACAAACGCATTGGCGACTTCACCTCGCCCTCGCTGCAACGTGTGGAGTTTCCGCTGCTACGCTATGTGGCCTATATCGACAAATATTCATGGAGCATGGACAAGAAATACCTCGACCTCCTCGACAGCCACAGCGAGAGCAGCCAGGGGATGGAATCGCTGGCATTGACCGACCGGCTGTCACGCGGAGTGCAACCGGGGGCTCGCTTCGTGTCCACCGACCCCAACCGCGACAGTCTTGAGTTCCGCGCCGTGCGCACCACCTACCTCTACAATACCGTGCAGCTGACCGCCAAGCAGGTCTTTGTCATCAACACCGCCGATGCCGCTGTGGCACCGGGAGGCGACACCCTCCATATCCGCGAGGGCGGCGCCATCGACCTGATGAAGAAATCACAGATTCTGGCCAGTCGTGAGAACAAATACCATCTCGTCTATGATGCCGACGTAGTGGTGGAAGGGGCTCACAAATACAGCGGCAAAGGTACCATCGACTATGTCGACGAGAGCGATAAGAAGCAGAAGATATACCTCACCGACATCAAAGCGAACTCGGCAGGCACCACCGTAGGCGAAGGATTTATCTCCGACAGCGCCAATTTCACCCTCAACGAGGCATTCGGCTTTGCCGGCAAGGTGCGTATGCTTGGCGACAAGGAGTTCCTCTATTTCGATGGCGGTGTGCGCCTGTTGCACACCTGCAGTCCTGCCGACAAGCTGGGTCTGCTGGCCTACAGCGACTACACCAACCCCAAACGGGTGAGCGTCTCCGTGCCTGAGGTTCCCACCGACTGGAAAGGCAATCGCATCACGGCCTCCATCCTCTACGACAAGACCACACTCCTCACACCCCATCCCGCATTCCTCACCAACGAACGGGCTGCCGACAACGAGCTGATGGGCGCCTACGGACACTTGGTCTACAACAAGAACCGCCACACCTATACCATCGCCTCCGACCGAAAAATCGACGATATGGACAACGTGGTGGACCGCTACCTCTCCCTCGATGCCCAGAATTGCCGCATCACCGGAGAAGGTCCCATCGACTTTAACATGAAGCGCAACTTCACCGCCCTCCCCTGCTACGGTATCACCGAGGTGAGCGCCAAACAACCGGAAGACATATCCATGCGCACCATATTTGGATTCAGCTTCCCTTTGGACGACAAAGTCATCACCACCATGCAACAGCTCATCAGCGAAGACCTGCGACTCTCGCCGTCGAGTGCCGACAACGATGTGGTGCGCCGCGCGATGGTCTACTATATGGGTGAGGAAGCAGGCGAAGCCAACTACTCAAACTACGTCTCCACGGGCTACTACGAGAAAATACCCAAGGAAATGGAGTCCACCCTGCTGTTCGAAGGCATCAACTGGGAATACAGCTCCGTGCTGGGCTATCACTTCAACGGCGTAGCCGGTCTGGCCGCCATCGGAAAGAAACAGCTTCACCTTAACGTACGTGTGAAAGCCCAGTTCTACAAACGCGGCACGGGAACCTATCTGACCCTCTACATCCAGGCCGCCCCCGACCACTGGTATTACTTCAACTACGAATTCACCAACCAATCGATGACCATCTACGGCAGCAGCGGCGAATGGGTGGATATGATCAAAGCACTTCCTGCCGACAAACGGGTCATCACCGGCAAGAGCGACATGGGTAGTTTCAAATACCGCGTAGGCAGCAGCCGTACCGAAGTGCCGAATTTCTTGATGCGTATGGACGGACAGAATCCGTCACAAGGCAACGAGGACGATGGCGAGGATGACAGCAGCGAAGATTAATCAAACGAAGAGCAGGCGGGAACACCCGCCTGCTCTTCTTATATACCTGAGGACACAAAAAGCTCTGCGTGTTCATCCATACTCCCAAAAAATAGCCGCCCAACCTCTGGCAAAAAATAAAAATTGGGAGGCACTGCCAGACAAAAAGGAGGAACGCCGCTGGTGGAGCGATATGATTTTACGGATTGCACCATAAGTGGTATTCAATTCTTTACAATATCACTTGAGGAAAAACGAGATTTTTTTTTCGGGTATAAAAAAAAAGTAGTACCTTTGCAGCCGATTTCGCGAGAAAGAAATCAGCCCAGGTGGTGAAATTGGTAGACACGCTACTTTGAGGGGGTAGTGCCGATTCAGGCGTGCAAGTTCAAGTCTTGTCCTGGGCACCAAAAACAAAACTTCCAGCCAAGAGTTTATGGCTGGAATCTACCAGGAGCCCGGGTGGCGGAATTGGTAGACGCGCACGTTTCAGGTGCGTGTTCCGAAAGGAGTGCAGGTTCAAGTCCTGTTCCGGGCACCAAGAGAATTTCACAAGTAGTTCAAAAAGAACAAAATGTGAAATTTTTTTATATATATTTCAGTTTTGGCCATAGTTTGGCCATATTTTCGGAAAACCTACTTGATTCTCCTCCACGAGCGAGGAACTGGAGAACTACAAACTCCTTGGCCATTTTGATTACTATGCCGCCATCGGGATGGCTGTTTCAGAATCATCCAAGGCGCCCTTTGAAAAAGTAAGATTCTCAAAAGGCAACCAGGAGATGCTCCTGCAAGATGCGAAGTTGATGGAGAAGGTAGCGAGGCCTATTGCAGAGTCGGAAGAGGTGGACAAGGAACACTGGCGAGGAGAAACACGCCGTCGCACAGTCTACGAGCCAACGAAATGGATATGCGAAAACCACCCATATGGATGAAGAACGAAATTGGAATTTTCCTTGGGGGTCGAGAGAATATGTAGATATTCTTCTTACAATGAAAATGATATATCCTTGTTTTTACGAAAATATATGATTCGTTTGCCCTGTGGCGGATAGTTTTTTTTTACTTGGGTAATTTTTTGTATCTTTGCAATATGATTACCAAAGGTATGAAATGGTATAACATATTGCTGTTTATTGTGCTATGTCTTACGCTCGCGATAATGAACGTGGATTGGATTCTCGGACTGTGGATATCGTTGGTGCTCGGTGCTTTCACATTAGTCAAGGTGATGGGCGAGTGTCGTGTGGACAATCCGTCGCTCAACACCTCGAATCAGGTAGTTTTGCTGACGGTGATGGCATACTGGCTGTGCGATGTAAAGAGTATATTCTGGATTGGCAACTTGTACAACACAACAGCTATCGTGACGCGCAAAGCGGTGATGCTCATTACTCTTATGGTTGTCTTGATTTCTAATACGTCGTACATCAAGGACGTCCTCTTCAGTGTTCAATTTTATGTGCTGCCGATGGTGTCGTTGGCTGTTCCCGTGTTGGCAGCGGCATCAGGCAATGTTGCCGCCATAGCGCCGGCCTACGGCAAATACAGCGATGCGCGCATGGCCATCAATGAGACTGCCATCAAGTGCATTGCCGACAAACCTGTGTTCGGCTACGGTGTGGGCGATTATCATGGGGTTCTCAGGGAGCGCTTCGGCACGGAGGGCTACCAGAGCCTGAAGGAACAGCACCTGAATGCTCATAACCAGTACACTGAGACGGCTCTCGCCATAGGTATTGCAGGCCTGTCTGTTATGCTGTTTTGGCTTGTGATGCCACTGTATATTGCATGGCGCCGTAAAGCGGGGCTATGGGAGGTGCTGGCGCTGACGTTCATCGTCATGTTCAGCCTCCTGTTTGAGTCGATACTGGAGCGCCAGATGGGCATGCAGTTTGTCGCGTTGCTCTACGCCATTATGATATTGATAATATGTCGCTACGAAGTCAGTCGGTAAAGGGAGTCAAGTGGAACGCCGTAGGGACGCTCACTACCACGGCGCTGCAGATGCTGAAGCTGTTTATCTTGGCGCGAATACTCACCAAGCAGGACTTCGGCTTGCTGGCCATTGCCACGATGTTCCTCGGCTTCACCGAGATATTCGCCAATATGGGCCTCGCCACCGGCATCATCCACAAGCAAGACATAACACGCGATCAGTACTCGTCGGTCTTCTGGCTCAACCTGATGCTGAGCGTGGGACTTTACCTGCTGCTCTGTGCCTTCACACCGCTGATAGCCAACTACTACCACCAGCCCGACCTACGGCGGCTCATCCCCCTGCTGTCGTTCACGCTGGTGATTGACTCGTTCGGCAAGATGTTCTACACACTGAAGACCAAAGAGCTTGACTTCAGATTTATATCTATAGTGCAGATTGTGGGTGTCACGCTCGGCGTGGTGCTGACGGTGGCGCTGGCCTTGCTCGGATACGGGGTGTTCAGTTTGGCCTGGGGTGCTATCCTTCAGGCTGTTATAACCCAAGGCATCTATGCCATATCGGGCATGAAGGCCTACCGCATAAGGCTGCATTTCCGCTTGGGCGAGATACGAGAGCTGGTCTCGATAGGACTCTACCAGCTTGGCATGCAGGTCGTCGACTATGCCGCCAACAAGCTCGACATATTCCTCATAGGCCGCTTCTTCAGCGCCGAGGTGCTGGGTGTGTATAATCTGGCCAAGGAGTTGTTATATAAGGCGGTGCAGCTCATCAATCCCATCGTCACCAATGTGGCGGCGCCGGCCTTTGCGCGCTTCCAGGACGACAAGGAGAAGATGCGCCGCTCCTACGCTGAGGTGCTGCACCTGCTCTCGTTCGTCAACTTCCCGATATTCATGGTTTTCTTCCTCTTCGCCGAACCGCTCACGGTGCTGCTCTATGGTGGCGGCATGGTGGAGATGGTGTGGTTTGTGAGGGTTCTCTCGGTGTGGGGCATGCTCCAGTCGATAGGCAATCCGGCAGGCATACTGATGGTGTCGCTGGGACGCACCGACCTGGGCTTCAAGTGGACGCTCGTACGCATAGTGTTTGTGCTAGCCGGCACGCTTATAGCCAGCCAGATAAGCATACAGACAATGGCTTGGACGCAGGTGATACTGGCCTTTATCTTCCTCTTCGCCTACTGGCGCATGATGGTGTATAAATGCATACAGATGCCGCTGGGACAGTATCTCGGTGCCGTTGCATGGCCGCTGTTGAGCATCATCGTGGCCGCGCTGCCGGCGCTGCCGGCGCTGTTCTTCTCCGCCGGACAGGAGGAGCCGTTGCGCACCGTGATGCTCTATGCCGACATAGCTGTGTTCGGGTTGGCATACCTGGCGTTCTACTGGTTCACACGGCGTGAAATGCTGCTGAACCTGCCGATATTTAAAACAAAAGAGTGATGAGACTGATATTCCATATACCGCTGAAGATAGATCGCAACGACCCGTCGGCCAGCCAGATAAGGCCGCAGAAGTTGATGAAATCCTTTGCTGAATTGGGCTGGGAGATGGATGTGGTGGAGGGGCGCGCCCGTGACCGCAAGCGACAGATTGCCGGGATAAAGCGTAAGATACGGCAGGGTGTGCATTACGACTTTGTGTACAGCGAGTCATCGACAATGCCCACGCTACTCACCGAACCTCACCATCTGCCGACTTACCCGTGTCTTGACTTCGGCTTTCTGGCTTTCTGCAAACGGCACAGCATACCGGTTGGCCTTTTCTACCGCGACATCCATTGGCAGTATACCAATAAAGGCGAGGGGTTTAAGCAGTGGGTAGCGAGGTTCTTCTATCGCTACGACCTGTGGCAGTATGGTCGTCTGCTTGATGTGCTCTTCCTGCCTACGTTGCCGATGCTGGATCATGTGCCGCACAGGTTTGGCTGCAAGGTAGTGGAACTGCCGTCGGGGTTGGATGCATGTAAGGGACAGCGGGATGAAAGAGAAACATGTGAGGAATTGGGACTATTGTATGTCGGAGGTGTGGGTGGCAACTACAACCTGAAGCCACTCATGCAAGCCGTTGGAATGATGCAGGGAGTGATGCTCACTTTCTGCTGCCGTACCTACGACTGGGATGCTGTGCGAGAGGATTATGCATCGTGTATGGCTCCTAATGTCTCGGTGGTACATCTTGGTGGTGATGATTTGAATGCAGCATATGATAAGGCCGATTTGTTTGTTATGCCCATGAGTACAGAGTATGTGCGTTTTGCGGCGCCGTATAAGTTGTTTGAAGCAATCGGGCACGGGTTGCCGATAGTTGCTGCCAAAGGTACATGGAGTGGGGATTTTGTTGAGCGTAACAGAATAGGGTGTGGTTGCTTGAATGATGCTGATGCACTCAGGACCACTTTGCAGGGCTTTATTGACCATAGGGAACGGCTGAAGGAACTTAAACGCAACATGCCCGCTGTGGCTGAGAATAACACTTGGCCGTCACGTTGCCGTCAGATAGCAAGTGCGTTGCTGAGAAAGGAGGTATGAGGAATTATGGCGTTCACTTTGTATAAGCACGCGTGGATCTGGATAGGCCCAGAAAACGAGGAGCCGCGTCTGACGTCGGCCGAAATCAAAGCCCTGTTACAGAAAGGCGGTTGGCTGGTGAGGAATACGTATGACTTCGACTGCGGTGAGGAGACGGGCTTCTGGAATGTGGTGAAGGACTCGTTTGGAGGAATGGAGGAACTCAGCAGCAAGATGCGCAACCAGGTGAGACGCAGTATGGCCAACTATGAGTTCAGGCGTATGACGCGCGATGAACTGCTTACAGAGGGCTATCCGGTGCACGAGGCTGCCGCCGAGGGCTACAAGGTGAAGGCCAATATTCCCACAGAGGAGGAGTTCCGCAGCGATGTTGTGAATGGACCGGAGAATGAATACTGGGGCGCCTTCGACAAGGCGGACGGTCATCTGGCTGCCTTTGCCAAGAACATTGTGTATGAGCAGATGTGCGACTATTCGGTGATGAAGGCGCGTCCCGACGAACTGTCACGCTACCCATACTATGGGTTGATATACACGATGAATGAGTATTATCTGAAAGAGTGCGGTTTGAAGTATGTCAACGATGGGGCTCGAAGCATCACGGAGCACTCGAACATACAGCCTTTCCTCATGCAAAAGTTCAATTTCCGCAAGGCTTATTGCAGGATAAATATTGTCTATAAACTGTGGATGGCTGTGGCGGTGAAGATGTTGTACCCCTTCAGGAAGTGGGTGCCTGTGGCTGCGGTGCGCAGCTTGCTCAATCAGGAAGAGATGACGCGCATGTAGATGTCCATCATGGTGTCTACGTTGCGTTCCCAATCATATAGGTCGGCCACGCGTTGACGTGCGGCGGTACTCATGGTAGCACGCAGTTGTGGATTGTAGATGAAGCGTTCTATAGCTTCGGCGGCGGCTTCTGGATTGTCTTTGGGAACCACGAACCCAGTGACGTTGTTGTCGACTACCTCGCAGAAGCCTTCGGCATCGGAGGTGACCACGGGACAGCCGCACGACATAGCTTCTACGGCCACCACACCGAAGCTCTCTTCGCGGCTCAGCGACACCGAGACGTCGAATTTGGCATAGAGTCTTGGCAGTTCTTGGTTGGGTATATAGCCGAGGAAGTCGACGAGAGAGCGGATGCCAAGTTCTTCGCACAAGGCCATGAGCTGGTCGCGGTCGGGACCGGTGCCGGCGATGAGCAGCCGCATGTCGGTGTCGAGATGGCGTTCATGCACTATGGCGAAGGCACGGATGAGGGTGTCGATACCGTAGCAGTACTTAAGGGTCTTGACATTACCAACAACAAAAGCGGCGGGTTTGTCGGTTGCGGGAACAGGGGAGAAGCGTTGCATGTCGACACCGAAAGGTGTGACGGCGATTGGCTTGTCGGTATAAATGTTTGTCTCGCGAGCCATGCAGTGGCTGGTAGATAGGATATAGTCGGCTTTGCGTAGCGTAAAGGTTAGCAGATGGCGGTAGAGAGAGCCTTGCCGCGGATAGTTGTATACGTCGCTTCCCCAAACAGAAAGCACGTAAGGATGGAATCCTGCGAGGGCACCTATGAGACCGAAACTGCATGCGTAGTGGGCGTGCAGGAAGTCGGGGCGGAATGCTTTTATCTGTTTGCGTAGTTGGCGGACAGCCTCGAGATAGACCATCTTGTCGAGGATGCGTTGCGAGATGGCGGCACTGTCGCGCAGCACGAAGTCGCAGCTGTATACGCGTACATTGGGCATGCCGTCGTATGGGGAAAGGTCACATTTGAGTAGGTTGAAGAGCAGTATCTCGCAGCCACGCTGGCTGAGGGAACGCACCCAACGGAGGGTGTGGATGCTGTCGGCGTCGGAGAGAATGAGTACCTTCATATCTGTTTTAGCATGTTGTACATGATTTCTATGGGGTGCAGGGCGTGGTGGCCGGTGCCGTCGAGAATCTGTTGACGACAGGAGGTACCAGGGGCGGCAATGTAGGCAGGGATGTCGTGGGGCACGGAGGACAAAGCCTTGCGGACGGTGGGGAAGAGGAGCATCTCGCCGATGGCGAGGGATGTTTGATAGTGCTCTTTCTCATAGCCGAAGGAGCCAGCCATACCGCAGCAGGAAGAGGGTATGACATGCAGATGGCATCCGGGGAGCATACGCAACATGGCGGCGGTCTTATCGATGCCTACGAGGGATTTCTGGTGACAGTGGCCGTGAAGCCACACCTCTATGGTGGCGTCGCTGAACTGATCGGGTGTGATATTGCCTTTGGCGACTTCGCGCATGATAAACTCGTCGTAGAGCAGACAGTTGCGGCCTAGCCGTTCTGCATCGCTACGCATATCGGACGGCACGAGGTCGGGATATTCGTCGCGGAAAGAAAGAATACAGGAGGGCTCGATGCCAACAAGCGGTGTCTCCTCGGTTATCTTGTCTTTAAGCAGAGATACATTGCGTTGGGCGAAGCGGGCGGCGATGTCGAGACAGCCTTTCGAGATGGCAGCACGGCCGCTCTCCACATGGCGGGGTATCTCGACACGGTAGCCAAGATGTGTAAGCAACTGCGCGAAGGTGAGGCCCAAAGAGGCTTCCTGGAAGTTGGTGAACTCGTCGGCAAAAAGATATACGGTTCCCTTCTTTTTTCGACTTTTCGACTCTTCGACTTTTCGGCTTTTCGACTTGATTAATTGCCGCATGGTGCGTGGCGAGAGGGTGGGGATGAAACGCTCTGGAGTGAAGGAGACGATGTGTTTGATGACGGACGCCGACAGCTTCCATGAAGCAAAGAGGTTGTAGAGAGGCCACACAATATGACCGAGACGTTCGACATCGGCCATGTGGGCCACCATCCAGCTGCGGAATGGTGTGCCGTGCTTGTGGTAGAGCATCTGTAGCACGCGGGCGCGGATGGCGGTCATGTCGACATTGGAGGGACATTCACCGTGACATCCCTTGCAAGCTAGACAGCTATAGAGCATTTCTTCGAGGGGCGAAGAGTCGAAAGGTCGAAGAGCCGAAGAGTCATTGGACTTTTTGACTTTTAGACTTTTAGACTTTTCGTCGGGCAGGCCGCGAGTAAGCACCTCGCGCAGCACATTGGCGCGGGCACGTGTGGAGAGGAGTTCGTCGTGTGTGAGTTTGAAGGTGGGGCACATGGTGCCACCGATGATGTTGCTCTTGCGACAGTCACCGGCACCGTTACATTGCTCGATGGAGCACATGAGGTCGTGGTCGGGACAGACGTACTGCTGGTTGACGTCGTAGCGCAGGCTCTCGTCCATCGGCGGGGTATCGACAATCTTGTGCATGTTGAACACTCCGTCGGGATCCCAGCATCGCTTCACTTGCCGCATGAGCTCATAGACTTCCATGCCGTATACCATGGGGATGAACTCGCCGCGCAGACGGCCGTCGCCGTGTTCGCCGCTGAGGCTGCCGCGGTATTTGCGCACTAGCAAAGATGTCTCCTCTGCCACCTTGCGGAAGAGCTGGCGGTCACGAGGCTGCTTGACGTCGAGGATAGGGCGCAGATGCAGTTCGCCAGTGCTGATATGTCCGTAGTAGACACAAGAGAGCCCGTGGCGTTGCATCATCTGCTCGAACTCGTCGAGGTATTTGGGTAATCGCTCCGGTGAGACGGCGGTGTCCTCGATAACACCGATTGGTTTTCGGTCGCCTTTGACTCCGGTAAGCACACCTAGACCGGCCTTGCGCAGAGCCCACACGCGGTTGATGTCGTCGTTGTATACACGGCTGCAGTGGTAGGCAAGGCCGCTGTTGAGAAGATCTTTCTCCAATGCATCGGCCTGCTGTTCCATGCCGGTACCGTTGAATTCAGCAATAAGTAGCGCTTCGGGCTCACCCTTGATAAAGAACTGGTTGGCTTGCTGCGAGTAGTTGTTGCGGCAGAGCTCAAGTATCTTGCCGTCCATGAGTTCGACGGCCACGGGGTTATGCTTGAGTGCTATGAGGTTGGCGTGGTAGCTGTCGGGTAGCGAGTGGCAGTGGGCACAGAGTACCATCTTCTGCTTTGGGGGCAGTGGGTCGAGCGAGAGTTGGATGGCTGTAATGAAAGCAAGAGTGCCTTCGCTGCCGCAGAGGAGCTTGCAGAGGTTGATGTCTCCGTCGATGGCTTCATCTATGGCATATCCGCAGCTGCGGCGTCGCAGAGTTGGGTCGGGGAAGTTGTCGGCTATGAGCTTACGGACCTGAGGGTCGTCGGCCCAGCCTTTCAGTTGGGTGATTATCTTGTTGAGAAGAGTGTTGTTGGGGTCGGGGTGAGATGTGTCAAACGATGTCCCGTCGCTTAATATACCTTTGAGGGCGAGTACATGGTGGCGTGTGCTACCGTAGACGAGCGAGTGGGTGCCACAGGAGTTGTTGCCAACCATGCCGCCGATGCAACAGCGGTTTGAGGTGGATGTCTCGGGGCTGAAGAAGAGACCGTGAGGTTCAAGGGCTTTGTTGAGCTCGTCGCGTACAACTCCGGGCTCTACCCATACCCAGCGCTCCTGAGCGTTAAGCTCTATGATATGGTTTAGGTGTCGGCTGATATCTACGACGATGCCGTTGCCAACTACTTGTCCAGCGATGCTGGTGCCGCCTGCACGTGGTATGAGGTGCGTGTGGCGACGTCGTGCCTCGTCGATAAGTTCGATGATATCGTCCTCATTCTCGGGATAGGCTACACCCAATGGCAGCTCACGATAGATGGAGGCATCAGTGGCGTAAGCGATACGGTGTAGGCTATCGGTAAGAATTGTCATGATAGAATATTCTGAATGATCTTCTCTGCGGCATGTCCGTCGCCGAAGAGTGGCGGAAACGATATGTGGCGGTGTGCCAACTGAGAGTAAGCATTGACGATACGCTGATAATCGGCATCGGCGATAATACCGGCCTGATGCTGTACTATCTCCACCCATTCTGTCTCGGGACGCATGATGATGCAGGGGCGCTCAAAGAAGAAAGCCTCCTTCTGCACGCCGCCGCTGTCGGTCATCACCATTCGTGCGTTCTGCTCCATGAGTGTCATTTCGAGGAAGGAGAAGGGGTCTAAAAGGCGTATCATTGGTTCGCTGTCAAGGAGTTCGCGGTGTTGGGCGGTGAGTTTGTTACGAGTGCGTGGGTGAAGAGGCAGGATGACAGGAATATTGTCCTTTCTTGCTATGTCTACGAGCGCGCGGATTATCTGCTCAATCCGCCGCGGGTCGTCGGTATTATTGTCGCGGTGTATGGTGGCGAGGATGTATCCTTCGGGCTGCAGGGCAAGGCGTTGCATGATGTCGCATCGCTCGGCTGCCACTTTGGCGAAATGTATGCTATTGTCGTACATCACGTCGCCGCAATTGATGACACGGCGGTGTAAGGTGGGGTGTTCGGCGAAAAAGCCTTCTTCGCGCAGATTGTCTACGGCGGTTTGAGTAGGGGCGAAGAGGATGGTGGAGAGCTGGTCGCAGACTATGCGGTTAATTTCCTCTGGCATCATGCGGTTGTATGAGCGCAGGCCTGCTTCTATGTGGAATATAGGTATGTGTAGTTTTGAGGCGGCTACGGCACCGGCCAGCGTGCTGTTGGTATCGCCGTAGAGTATGATACCGTCGAAGGTGCGGCTCATTAGAACCTCTTCGATGCCTGCTATCATCTTGGCTGTCTGTTCTCCATGACGTCCAGAGCCAACGCCGAGGTTATATTCCGGCTGCGGTATGCCCAGTTCGTCGAAGAAGACCTGCGACATGTTGGCATCATAATGTTGCCCCGTATGTAGGATATGTTCAGTTACTTTGTCAGAGTACCCGTTGCTAATTGTGCGGTTTACAGCTGCCGCTTTTATTATCTGGGGACGTGCCCCTATGACGGTGAGGAGATGCATGTAGCTATTCTTTTGTGTGCATTACGTAATCTATGAACTTCTCTGAGAGGGTGCGGTATTCGAGATTCTCGATGGCATACTTGCGTCCCTTGGCGCCCATCTTATCACGTTCTTCTTTGGTCATGTCGGCAATCTTCTGTATGGCATCACGCACCTGTGCGATATTCTCTGCCTCAACTTGTATGCCGCACCCTACGCGCTCCACCTCACTGCCAGGCTCATCAACGGACTTGACAATGGGTTTGCCCGCCAGCATATAGTCAATCATCTTGTTGGCCGAGGTGCCATATTTATGCAGGAAGCTATGGACGCCGCCTTCATAGCAGATGTCGAACTGCTGCACCACCTTGGGTATACATGGTTTCTCCACAGGCGGAAGGAAATGGAAGTTTGTTAGCTCATATTCCTCTGCCAAGTGTATGAGTTCTTCTTTTTGGGGACCTTTCCCGACCATTACGTATGCTATATCGGAGCGTTCTTTAAGTAGTCTTGCTGCTTCTATCAGCACGTCCATGGCTGTAGATTGTGTATGACCACCTGCGAAGCCAACGATGGTCTTGCCTTCTTCATGCAGTTGTTTGAATAATTGAGCATGTTCAGCGGGCAGTTCAATGGTGTCTATATCCTCCCATTCTTCTTTGAGATATCCGTTTGGTACACAGCAGAAACGGTTTTCTGTGAGTCCGTGCCGCTGCATGTGAGGAAAGGCCTTATCAAGCATAGAGACTACCATGTCGCAGTGTTTGTAAGCGTAATTCTCACAGTGTTGCAGCATGACAATGAAGGGATGCCATTTTTTGTATCCGCCAATCACCATTACCGACAGAGGCCAAAGGTCATGTACTTCGTATACCAGTTTTGCACCAGTGTGTCGTGCAATGTATCGGCAAGGATAGAGGTCGAAAGTATATACCGACGATGCGATGACCATGTCAGGCTTGAAGGCTATAAGTTCTTTGCTGTGCTTGTACACCTGCCGGCAGAACTGGAACATCGTGAGTACACGCTTCATGCCGTTCCCCTCATATTCTGTGGTTGGAAGCCAAAGATAATTAATGCCTTCCAGAATCTCATGCCCCACTGGCGGCTGTGCTTTACGCAGGTGCGAGAATGCTGCGCCGACCACAGTCACGTTATGTCCCATGCGTACCCATTCGCGGGCCATATAATATGAGCGGAACTCCATGCCGTACTGCGGAGCACCGGCATAGTGACTTATCATCAAGATGTTCATAGGAATAATCTTATCACTTCAAATGCTTCGGCATACTGACATCCAACCTGTACGCCGCGAGTGCGTGCAAGAGAACGTACAAATTCTGGCGAGGTATAGTCACGGAATCCCTGACTCTTGTATTCACGCAGAGCTTGGCATTTTGCTTCAATATGGCGTTCTTCCAACTGAATGAAACAATCGGTGTCGAAGGTCAGATTGTTCCAGATGAGTTCATAGCCCAGCAATGTCGTTTTCTTGAAGGCTCGGATGGCTTCTTGCGCCACTGTGGTGTGGTCCTGGTGTATGTCGTGCGACGAAGGCATGAAGACCAGATCATAGTGGCGTTCGTTCCGTAACTTAACCAGATCTTCCAGCAACTCCTGACGCACATAGTTTAGTTTGCGTACTTCATAGTGGTATATGTGCAAATTTTCGGGGGGTATGCCCAACTTACGGGTTGCATTGCGCACTTCGGTGGCAAGGATGTCCTTTGGGAAACCTTCAGGTACAGACTGGTCAGCTGTTGAGAAGGCGGCGTAGTATACGTTCTTACCCTCCTCAATGTATTTGCTGATAGTGCCGCCCAGACCCAACTCACCGTCATCGGTGTGTGGCGCAAGTACCAATATGTTCTCGATATTCATGGTTATGTTATTTGTTCTTGTTTATCTCCTTGGCGGGTACACCAGCCACTACGGCATCGTCAGCCACGTCTTTCAGCACAACGGCACCAAGGCCGGCAAAGCCTCTGCGGCCTATTGTGACCTTCTCTCTGACGCTCACGTTGGGCGCCAGATAACTCTGTGGCTTAAGAATGGCACCGCCGCAGACGATGGCTCCGACGGTAATCATGCTGCCTTCGCCAATGCGGCTATTATGGCCGATTTGTACTAGGTCGTCAATTTTTACATTATCCTCTATGATTGTGCTGCCAAGGGTGGCACGTTCGACGGTGGTGTTGCTGCCAATGAAGACGTTGTCGCCTACGATGACATCGCCAAAGTGTGGGAAATGCACTGGCTCACCCTCATCATCCCGTTCAAAGCCAAAACCTTCCTGTCCTAGGACAGCTCCCGACTTTATCTCGCAATTGCGGCCAAGCACAACACGGTTGTCAAGCACTACGTTGGGATGTAGGACGCAACCGTCGCCAACGATGCTCTGGGCAGACACATGGCATCCAGCCCCGATAAACACATTTTTACCTATGGTGGCACCTGTTTCTATATTGGCCGAGGGGTGCATAAATCCTTTGGGTTTCTCTTGAGTGAAGAATTGTGACAGAATTTTTATGAAGTCCAGTCGGGGATTTGCTGAGATTATGTGGCAGCAAGTAAGCTTGCCATCATAGTCGGCTGTCACAATCGCAAGGACGTTCTCGCATTCGTTCAGAATGCTGACATATTCATCACTGTATTTCTTTGCAAAGACAATACTGTGAGGCCGAGGTGCCGACAACTGTGCGTAACACTCTACGGTGATGTCATCGCCGTGAAGCGGGAGTTGAAGGAGTTTGGCTATCTTTTTTGCTGTAATCATCATTGTGCTTTAAGATTGGTCAGCAACGTATCCACGACTTTATTGATGTCATTCTCGGTGAGGTAGGGATGCATCGATAAGGAAAGCACACACTGCGACAATCGACGAGCATTGGGTGTGTCAATGTATGTGTGTTGTCCTTTGAAAGCGGTTTGCATGCTCATGGGAGTGGGGTAGTAGACCATCGTGGGTATGCCGGCTTCTTTCATTTGTGCTTGAAGTTGGGGCCTCGTCCTCCCGTCGTTTAGCTGCAGCGTGTACTGTGCCCAGCTGCTCAGATATCCGTCGGGGATATACGGTGTGGCGACATCGGCGCCAATACCTTCGCTGATGAGTTTTGTATATTGTGCTGCTGCGTTGTTTACTGCCGTGAGTTCATATTCTTTAAAAGCCTTAAGCTTCACTTGGAGGATTGCTGCTTGCAGGGTGTCAAGGCGCGAGTTCATACCGATGCGTATGTTGTCATATCTGTCGCTGCCTTTGCCATGCACGCGATACGAGCGTACCAGTGCGGCCCATTCGTCGTTGTCGGTGAACACAGCGCCGCCATCGCCATAACAGCCTAACGGTTTGGCGGGGAAGAATGATGTTGTGCTTATGTCGCCAAAACTGCAGGCATGCCGGTTACCTATACGTCCACCAAATCCTTGGGCGCCATCCTCTATGACATAAAGTCCGTGCTGTCGTGCAATCTCTTTGATGGTGATGAAGTCGGCAGGCAAGCCGAAGAGGTCAACGGCAATGACGGCTTTCATTTTAAGAACACCTTCCTTCTCTATGGCAGCGATGGCCTCCTTAAGGCTGGTAGGGTCTATGTTGAAGGTCCGGGGATCTACATCAACGAACACTGGTGTGGCACCTTCGAGAGCAACCACTTCGGCACTGGCAAAGAACGTGAAGTCTGGCACAAAGACAGCGTCACCTTTTCCAATGCCGAGTGCTTTTAGTGCCAAGGTCAGTGCGTCGGTGCCATTGGCGCAAGTCATACAGTGCTTCACGCTGACATATTCCGCCAGTTGCTGTTCAAGTTCTGCCACTGGCCCGCCCATGATATAGTTGCCGGCGGCAGCGACATCCTGCATCGCTTTGTTAATATCATCCTTCAGTACCTGATACTGCTTCTTTAAGTCCCTGAACTCCATATTCTGTCTTGTTGTTTAATATTTCATGTCATCCCAACCGAAAGGGTGCGGTGCCAAAGGCATCTTGGCTAACGGGTGGTAGTCGCCCTTCAGCCCGATGGGTGTCGAGTGGCGTATGTCGCTAACTATCTGTATGCAATTGCGCGCCTCACTAATGCGGAAGCCTCTACCAGCCAGTATCTCTTGGTAGCTCTTGGTGTGTAGCTCGGTGAATCCCTGGCTGAATTCAAACTCTTCGCCGTCAATCATTATGGTGCGGTATGTCCGCTTCTCGCCTTGCACGGCGTTCTCGGGCAGACATGCGGCGTTGATGCTGAGGAAATAGCGCACACGTGCTTTCTTTAGGCGCAGGAAGCCAGCCACACGGTCATGACTCATGACATGCACGATATTCTCTTCCACTGGGCCGAATATCCACTGCAGCATATCGTAGAAGTGCACGCCGATGTTGGTGGCAACGCCGCCACTCTTGTGCACGTCGCCTTTCCACGACGAATAGTACCATTTGCCGCGCGAGGTGATGTAGGTCAAGTCAACATCATATACCTTATCTTGCGGACCTTCGTCAACTTTTTTCTTCAGCGCCACTATCGAGTCGTGCAGGCGCAACTGCAGTATGGTGTAGGCTTGATGCCCGGTCTCTTTCTCCAACTCCACGAGATTGTCTATGTTGTATGGATTCAGGACCAATGGCTTCTCGCAGATGACATTGCAGCCAAGGCGAAGGCCATAGCGTATGAAAGCATCGTGCGTATAGTTGGGCGTGCAGATGCTCAGCCACTGCAGCGGGTTATCGCTGCGCTGCTGTTTTGAGCAGTAGCGGTCAAACTGCTCTTGTTCGGTGAAGAATGAGCAGTCGGGGAACGAACTGTCCAGCCGTCCCACGCTGTCAAACTTATCGTAGGCGGCCAACAGGTTGTTGCCTGTGTCGGCGATGGCTTTCAGATGTCGCGGGGCTATGTATCCGGCAGCCCCAATGAGAGCAAAGTTCTGCATTTTATGTCGTTTGTTTGTTTTTGTCTAAAGCGTAGGCTGCATAGCATACGTATGCGCAGAAAAAGAGGTAGTGCCCCCACAGGTACAGCGAAGAACTGGGGGAGAAGAGCAATAGCAGGTAAAAGATGGGCATGATCCAAAACAGGTTGCGCCCTTCTGCTGCCGAACATTTCATTATCCAAACTGTCATCAGGCAGTACAGAAGAAATATCGGCAACCCTGAGGTGAATAGTATCTGGAGCATATAGCTGTGCGCATTGGTCAATCCTCTGGTGATGTTATAGTTGTTCAGCTCCGCAAGGTAATTCTTGTCGCCATTGATGCCAAAGCCAATGCCGTAGGAGTCATATAGTGATACAAACGAGGTACCGTACAGCTGTAGGCGAGTGCCGAGGAGGTGCTGGTTGAAGATGATGGCGACAACGGCAGTGACAGTTGTGGCGATGATGGCAATGGTTATCTTGCGGTTCTTAATCAGTGATACTAAGTAGAACAGTATGGCAAGAGCCGAAACGCCAAGCCCTGTCCTGCAGTCATTCCATAGCATCAGCGGCAGGCAGATACCTATGGCGACGAACCCGATAAGATGCCACTTCTTCTTTAGGAAACAGCTGCTGTAGGCAAAGATATACAGTGCTGCCATTATCAGCAATACCGAGTAGTCGTTGGGGTTATAGCAGAGCCCTGATGCCGCATGTACGTCAGCGAACTCAGTAACACAGGTAGAGGTTGGCAAATGCCATCCTGTAAAGTGTTCCACGTATCCCATCGCCCCCATCGCTGCCATATATACTATGCAGACGTAAAAGAAGGCTTCAAGTGCTTTCCGTGGCGACACAAGCATTGTCCGCAATACGGCTATCACAAGTATGATGATTGAGAGGAATTTCAGTGTCTCTTTACCGCTGACAGGGTCTCCCCATACAAGTGATGCTGTCATTGTCCACACGCCATATACCAAGAAGTATCCGGCAACCACATATAATATTTTGTACAATGGCGCCCGGTAGGATAAGGCCGACAAAGCGGCAACGGCAAGAAACAGATGAAAGACGGTGATTGAGGTTGTCACATTCACAATATGGCCGCACAAAAGCCCGAGACACACCACTATCATCAGTGGCATATACCATTGCCTAAGGGTTTTGTCATTGGTCTGTAGTGTCATGTGGTCTTCTTTTTGCGAAATGTTATCCCTGTTGCTACTGCACCTGTGAGCATGAATGAGAATATGAGCGACAGCCCCGCGTAGCGAATATAATGTTTTGTTGATGGCGTCGCTACAATATGAGACTCTTGGGTCACTTCGCCCGTCATGCCGTATTCTTCGCAACGCTCCATCGCAAGATCAACCGCCTCATTCATTGTCTCAATGGCGTTTGCGCTGTCCTTTGTATATACATGCAGGCATATCTGTTTGTCGTGTGTCTCGTTGTGGGTCACCTTGCTAAATGCATCAGCCTTCAGCATCTCCTTCGCCCAATAGCAGGCATTTGTGTCGCTTTCCTGAACCACAAGTGTTGGGCGAAACACGGCAACATCCTCATAGTACCCAACATGTCTGTTGGCACAGATGAGCAGCGTTAAAACGACCGCGCCGATTGCCGTGGATGCCCAAAACAGGGTTTTCATTGCCTTTACAGTCTTCCGTCAACAAGTTCTCTCGGCATGATGGCCTTGACGTCGAATATCACGTGGTTCTTCTCCAGCAGGGCGGCGAAGTCTATCTCCATCTCGCGGAACTGACGGTGTGCCACAGCCACAATGGCGGTGCTGTATTTGTCTTTGGGCAACTCGTTGACGATGTCAATACCATATTCGTGTTTAACCCTCTCTGGCGAGGCCCATGGGTCGAACACCGTGATGTCGGCACTGTATTCTTCCAGTGCATGGTAGATGTCTATCACGCGCGTGTTGCGCACATCAGGACAGTTCTCCTTGAAGGTGAAACCCATGATGATTATCTTGGAGCCGAGCACCTGTATGCCTTTCTTGAGCATAAGCTTAATGGTCTGGTCGGCCACGTATGCGCCCATGCCGTCGTTCATGCGGCGTCCGGCAAGAATAATCTCAGGGTTGTAGCCCAGCCGCTGAGCACATTGAGCCAGATAGTAGGGGTCTACCGATATGCAGTGCCCCCCCACCAGTCCAGGATTCATCTTTATGAAGTTCCACTTGGTGCCTGCCGCTTCCAGCACATCATATGTGTCGATGCCCATAAGGGTGAATATCTTCGACAACTCGTTGACGAATGCTATGTTAATGTCACGCTGGCTATTCTCTATGACTTTGGCGGCCTCGGCCACTTTGATGCTCGGTGCCTTGTGCGTGCCGTTGACGAGCACCGCATTGTACACCTTGTCTATCAGTTCTGCCACTTCGGATGTGGATCCCGAAGTTATCTTAAGTATCTTCTCAACGGTATGAACCTTGTCGCCTGGGTTGATGCGCTCGGGACTGTATCCCGCGAAGAAGTCACAGTTGTATTTCAGCCCCGATACCTTCTCCACTACGGGAATGCACTCGTCCTCGGTCACTCCGGGGTACACCGTCGACTCGTACACTACTATGTCACCTTTACCTATCACCTTGCCCACCACCTCGCTGGCACCGTATAGGGGCGTCAGGTCAGGGTTGTTGTTGCGGTCCACGGGCGTAGGTACTGCCACTACGTAGAAGTTGCAGTCTTTGATGTCATCCAGCTTCGCCGTGCAGCGGAAACCGTATTTCTTGATGGCCTCTTGCAGCAGGTTGTCGTTCACCTCCAAGGTGGCATCATGGCCGCCCATCAACGCTTCGACACGTGCAGCGTTCATGTCGTAGCCCACCGTGGGGAACTTTGTGGAAAACAATCGCGCTAAAGGCAGACCTACATATCCTAGGCCAATAACGGCAATACGAATATCTTTGATATCCATAATGTTTACTTTTTTCAATATATTGCAGTTTTATAGTGTATTGTGCAATATGTCCAGTACTAATGTTTTTTTTACTCCTCTGCAAAAATACAAAAAAAACATATATGCTAAAAAAAAAATGTACTTTTGCACTCTAAAACATATAAACGGTAAGATATGTATTATATCATTGCAACCACCGCAATCATCGCTCTCGAGCTGCTCTATTTCTTTGTGGCCAAGAAGTTCCACATAGTCGACCGCCCCAACGAGCGCAGCTCTCACCAACGTGTTGTGCTACTCGGCGCAGGTATCATCTTCTACCTCGCTATGCTGTTCTACTCACTCACCAACGGCATTCCCTATCCCGACTTCCTCATAGGTCTCAGTGTTCTAGCTATTATCAGCTATATCGACGATCTGCGCCAGCTCCCTGCGTGGCTTCGTCTCTTTGCCCAACTCTTCGCTGTGCTTTTCAGCATCTGGATCGACGTGAACACCCTTGAGGTCTGGCAAATTGTTCTTTTGGTCATCGTTTTCTCCGGCATCCTCAACATCTACAACTTTATGGACGGCATCAACGGCATGCTCGCCGCCTATTCCCTTGTCGTCGTGGGCACCTTCGGCTATCTCAATCTCTTCGGCGGGGATTCCTTCATCGAGACCGAATTCATAGCCACCGTTATGATAGCCATCCTCGTCTTCGGCTTCTTCAATTTCCGCACCAAGGCACGCTGCTTCTCGGGCGATGTAGGAAGCATCTCCATGGGTCTAATCATCCTTTTCCTCCTCGTCCGCTATGTGCAGTCTGTTCCAGGTTCGGGCATAAATGTCAGCCGTCTCTGTCTCATCATCGTCTTCCTTGCCGACGGCGGCCTCACCATCGCCAAACGTTTCCTCTCTGGCCGCAACATCCTTGCCGCCCATCGCGAGCATGCCTATGAGACTATGGTCAACGACCTCAAGATGCCGCACCTCTATGTCTCTGCTGGCTATTCATTGCTCCAGCTGATTATCAATGTCGGCTACATCATGGTTTCTGACAAGAACTTATATACCTTAATTGTTGCTTTCATGCTCGTCGTCGCCTACGGCCTCTTTTTCTTCTTCGGCAACCGCAGTGGCAAGATTCATCCAGTAGTGTAACCGTAATAAGGGACGAGGACATGTAAGAGAACTCATTCTGATAGTCACAGATGGTTGATTTTTCAATTAAATTAAGAAGAATACATTTCAACCCTAATGGCAATAGTTCGGTAAAAAAGACCGGTATTGTTATAAAGAAGTACTCCCTTGATTCGGCAAGTTCTGTTCAAGCTGCCATTAATGGATTGAACGAAAAAGAAATAATATCCAACACCAACAACGAAATAAAAGTCTACGATTATTTCTTTGGATGGTGGGTAAGAAACAGGTACTGACATCCCGTCGACTATGAGAAAATATGGACTGATAGGCAACCCCGTTGGACACTCTGCGTCCAAACAACTATTTGACAACAAGTTTGCCTCCGATGGCAGGGACAACTACTGCTACGAACTATACGAATTGTCCGACGCCAGCCATCTGCACGATTGGGCTCGTCAGGAGCAGCTGTCGGGATTCAACATCACGCTGCCTTACAAAGAAACAGCATTCCAACAGGCCGACTGGCTGAGCCCTGAAGCCCGGGAAATTGGTGCCATAAACGTGATAGACGTAGACGAAAAGAGCGGGACACTACGCGGGTACAACACCGACGCGCCGGCTTTTGAACAGACACTCCAACCCCTATTGCAACCGTGGCATACCTCAGCGTTGATACTCGGCACCGGCGGCGCAGCCAAAGCTGTGGCCTATGCGCTACGAAAGTTAGGCATCGACTACATGATGGTGAGCCGCCAACCCAAGCGTGGGCAATCAATCGGCTATCTGCAAGCCGAACAGGAGGCCCGACAACGCTTCCTCATCGTCAACGCCACTCCCGTGGGCATGAGTCCCAACGAGGCGCTGACACCCTGGACGGACATCCATATCCTGTCACCACGGCATCTATGCTACGACCTTGTCTACAATCCCGAAGAAACCCGGTTCCTGCTGGAAGCCGAGTTGGTGGGTGCCACGGTGAAGAACGGGATAGAGATGCTGCACCTCCAAGCCGAACTCAGCTGGAAAATCTGGAATATCCAATAACAACGCTATTTTTCACCACTTCATCTTTTATTCGTATCTTTGCCTACTGAAACAGAATAGGTATGCAGCAGCAAAATATTGGTTCTCAAATAAAATCTTTCTTCCAAAGCAAGGGGTTGCTGTCGAGTATTATCATCGCCAACGTAGTGGTGTGGTTGTTTATGCTGTGCTTAAACCTGGTCGACTACCTTTTTGAGCTCAGAATGGGGGCTGCCAGCAATGTGTGGAATGACTGGTTTGCCTTATCCTCGAAACCTGTGAAACTTCTACAGCATCCGTGGACCGTGGTCACATACGCATTCCTTCATAACGGTTTCTGGCATCTGTTGTGGAACATGCTGATGCTCTATGTGGCAGGGACAATGTGCTGCCGTTATCTCGGCATACGCCGTTTTGGATGGATTTACTTCCTTAGCGGTGTCTTTGGCGGGTTGCTGTATGTGTGGGCATACAACCTGTTTCCCGCGTTCCGCCACTCAACATCTGTCCTTGTAGGGGCATCGGCGGCAGTATTGGGAGTGTTCATGGCTGTGGCCACCTACGTACCCCACCAACAGGTATACATCTGGCCGTTCCGACGACTGGGCATCAAGATGATTTATTTGGCGGTTATCTTTATCGCCATCGACCTGCTGGCTATTCCCAGAGGCAATGCCGGAGGTCATATAGCCCATCTGGGAGGCGCCTTGTTCGGATTCCTGTTTATATGGATAGGGAGGAATGCCAACAGCGGCGCCATCAGGCGATGGCTGACCGAACGGCGCAACAAGATACGGATGACATCGCAGTCGAGAAAGAAAAACGCCTCCCGCGACAGCCGTCCCATGAGCGACGACGAGTTCAACCGCCGTCGTGCCGACGAACAGAAACGGGTGGACGCCATACTTGACAAAATCTCCAAATCGGGCTACGACAGTCTCAGCAAGGAGGAAAAGACCTTTTTATTCAACTACAAATAATCTACACCACTACCTTGAAAATAGCCAAACTGATATTCGTACTACTCAACTACCTGGCAGCGCTGCTGCTGCTGGGTTCCACGCTGGCCGGCACGGTACGGCCCTCGTCGTTCATCTGGTTCTCCATGCTGAGCTATGCCTATTTTCCCCTACTCATCATCAATGTGGCCTTTGTGGCACTCTGGCTCTGTTTCAGCAGCAAGCAATTCCTCATCTCCGCCATCGTCATCGCCATCCGGTGGAGTTTCGTGCCGCTGTTTTTCCAAGTGGGGAATCCTGTCACCACCCCACAGGAAGGCGACAATACGCTAAAGGTAATGAGTTTCAACATGCACCATTGCTACGGGCGCAACTATGTGGATAATGCCAGTCAAGCCGGCAATGTGGACTCCAACGCTCTGGCCTTCCTTGCCATATTGCACGAAGAGAATCCCGACGTACTCTGTCTGCAAGAATTCCTCCCCTACTCCAACAGCATACAGATTCACGACAGCATCACCGCCATGGGCTACAAATACTACGCCTCTGCAGCGCCGGAATACGGTCTCTCGGCTTCGATATGCTGGTCGAAACATCCCATCATCAACACAACCTATATCGACTCATCGACCAAAGTAATGACAGACATTGTGTGCAGGGGCGACACAGTCCGCATATTCAGCTTCCACCTCGACTCCTACCAACTGACACAGGACGACATGGACGAGTTGGATAAGATATCGCACGGCAATGTGAACCGCAACTCGGGACGCAGCACGCTGCGCAAGTTCCGCAACACCATCCTTACCCACGACACCGAATGGGTGATGCTGAAGCCACTGATAGACGCATCGGACCGCACCTGCATCGTAGCTGGCGATTTCAATGACACTCCGGCATCCTACATCTACCAACAGATAAGCAAGCAGCTCAAAGACAGCTACCGCGAACGGGGCAAAGGGTTCTGCACCACCTATCACGGACGGTTCCCTGCTTTCCGCATCGACTACATCCTGCATAGCGACGATATTGAGACACTCTCATACAAACGCCTGCGCTGCGACATCTCCGACCACTACCCCATCATCGCTGAACTGCGACTTCCCAAGCACTGAAAACCGTGAAACAGAGCGAACGATATGCACGCATGATTGCCTATTTTGAGCAGGCACGTCCAACAGCGCAGAGCGAACTGGTCTACGAGAACCCTTTCCAACTGCTGGTGGCCGTCATCCTTTCGGCACAGTGTACCGACAAAAGGGTCAACATGACCACACCTGCCCTCTTTGCCGCCTACCCCACCCCTCAGGATATGGCGCAGGCCACCCCAGAAGAGGTGTTTGCTTATATCAAGTCCATCTCCTATCCCAACAACAAGAGCAAGCATCTGGTAGGGATGGCCCAGAAACTGGTGAGCGACTTCGGTGGAGTGGTGCCGTCGGACATCGACGAACTGCAAACGTTGCCCGGCGTGGGACGAAAGACTGCCAATGTTATCGCATCTGTCATATTCAACTTGCCGGCACTGGCTGTGGACACCCACGTGTTCCGCGTGGCCAACCGTATCGGTCTGACCAAAAACTCCAAGACACCCATACATACCGAACGTGAACTCGTAAAACATATTCCCCAGGACAAGATACCCATTGCCCACCACTGGCTCATACTGCACGGACGCTACGTGTGTCAGGCCCGCAAGCCACACTGCTCCGAATGCGGCATTACCGACGTGTGTGAATACTACCGCCAGCAAAAGAAATCCGAACAGTAAAACGCCCTATCCTCCAACCCGACAATCCGCCATAACAGATGATATTCACCAACCCACTCTTACTTATCGGTCTCGTCGCCATAGCCATTCCCATAGTGGTGCATCTGTTCAATTTCCGACGCTACAAAAAAGTTTATTTCAGCAATGTGGAGCATCTCCAGCAGTTGCTGTCCGAAACCAAACGCCAATCGCGTCTGCGGGAATATCTCATTCTGGCGGCACGTATTCTGGCGATAGCGTTTCTCGTACTGGCTTTTGCCCAACCCATCATTCCCCACAAAGAGCAACCCCTGAGAACGGGAGGCAGTGCCGTGAGTGTCTATATCGACAATTCCTTCTCCCTGGAGAACACCAATGCCGAGGGCACCCTGCTTGAAACAGCAAAGAAGAAAGCCCGTGAGATAGCCAGTGCTTACAAGCCCTCCGACCAGTTCCAGCTGCTGGACAACAACATCGATGGGGCACACTTCCGCTGGGTGAGCCGCGATGAATTCCTCTCCATGGTGGATGAGCTTGAAGCATCGCCATCGTCGCCGCTACTCTCGTCGATGGCCGCCAAACAACAGGACTTTCTCCATAGCAGCAGGGCCGACAACATGATGGCCTACATCATCTCCGACTTTCAGGTCTCCACCGCTGATTTCGACCAATTTCCCACCGACAGCAGCGTATCCACCACATTTGTACATCTGGAGGCAGCTGCAGTGGACAATATCTCCATTGATTCCGTCACTTTCGACGCACCCATATTCATGATGGGAAGCCACGTAACGGCACAGGTACACATCAGCAATCACGGAGGTAACGCTGTAGAAAATCTGCCCATCAAACTCTTTGTAAACAACACAGAACGGGCTTTAGCATCGGCATCGCTCCCCGAACACTCCACGCAAACCGTGGACATTCCATTCACTATCGACGCTACAGGCGTGCTCAACTGCAGGATTGAAAGTGCCGACTATCCCATCACCTTTGACGACCAATTCTTCTTTAGCATCAACGTCAGCCAGCAGCTGTCGATGATTGAAATCTATAGTGGTGCTGACGCTTCACCTTACCTCGGCAAGCTCTTTGGCAACGATTCCCTCATATCCTACCGCAGCGCTTCGGAGCGCAGCATGAACTTCAGCGATTTAACCAACTACAACTTCATCGTTCTCAACGAACTGTCCTCCATTACATCAGGTATGATGCAGACGTTGCTGACCTTTGTAACCACTGGAGGTTCCTTGCTCATCGTTCCCCCTGCCGATGCCGATTTGGAATCCTACAACCAACTGCTCCAGATGCTCCACGCCCCACAGCTGACAGCATTCAACAAGCAGTCAGCCAAAGCCAGCACTATCAACAGCCGTGCAATGCTCTACCGCAATGTCTTCTCCGCCGCAGCCGACGAGAATATGGAGATGCCCACACTCAGTGGCTATTTCAAGACCAGCGCCACTGCCGGCACCGTGATGGAGACAACCATATCACTCACCGGTGGCGAACCCTACCTCACCCTGACGCCTTGTGCCAACGGCCATGTGTATCTTTTCACCGCCCCATTGCGGCCTCCGTACACAGATTTTGTACAACAGGCACTCTTCGTACCCACACTCTACAATATGGCACTCTTCAGCCAGCCGCACGGCGAGCTATACACCACCATTGACAACACCACGCCTGTGATGCTCTCACGCCACATAGCCCCTTCGGAGGGCACCTACCGGCTACAGAACAGCGATGCCACGTTTGAACTTATCCCCGACCTGCGACAGCAAGCGGGACGCACCTATTTTGTGCCACACAACCAAATCAAGACTGCCGACAACTATACCTTCACCGCCACCGGCGACACCCACGCCGAAGGACTATCGTTCAACTACAGCCGTCTGGAATCGGATATGCGTTTCTACAGCCGCAACGATGTCGCACAACAGGTGAAGAACTACCATCTACACGGCTGTGACGTGGTCAAAAACGCCACCAAGCCGCTCGACGACTACATCCGCAGCCGTTCGGAAGGCACACCATTGTGGCGCTGGTGCGTGTTGCTGGCGTTGCTAATGCTCCTAGCCGAGACACTCCTGTTGCGTCTGCCCCAACGGAAAAAACTCAGTAAATAAGAAGCTGTTTAAATTTGATTGATGGAATTTATTATACATATAAACGAGCAGATTTTTATCCTTTCCGATGGCGCAATGGGGTTGCCTCATCAAGTTCGGCAGGCATACCACCATTGTAACTGAGGAGAGAATGAAAATATGCCGTTTAGATGCTTTAAGAAAAACATTGAATTAAGTTTAAACAGCTTCTAAATAATTGTATATGTTTTTTGAAGCCCATAATATTGAGAAAAACTTTGGCTCATACCGCGCTCTGGACGATGTATCCATCGATGTGCGTCAGGGTTGTGTTTTTGGCCTGCTGGGTCCCAATGGTGCCGGCAAGACCACCCTCATCCGCATTATCAACCGCATCACCGCGCCCGACCAAGGATACCTCATGCTCGACGGCCATGAGATGACCGACAACGACATCCTCCACATCGGCTATCTGCCCGAAGAACGCGGTCTATATAAGAAAATGAAGGTGGGCGAGCAGGCCATATACCTGGCGCGCCTCAAAGGACTCTCGGCACGCGAAGCCACCACACGTCTTCACCAGTGGTTTGAGCGTTTTGAGATAGACAGCTGGTGGAACCGCAAAGTGGAAGAACTCTCCAAAGGTATGCAGCAGAAGGTGCAGTTCATCGTCACCGTACTTCACGAACCCCGACTGCTTATCTTCGATGAACCTTTCAGCGGTTTCGACCCTATCAACGCTACCCTGCTCAAACAGGAGATACTGCGGCTGCGCGACAACGGTGCCACAGTCATCTTCTCCACCCACAACATGGCATCGGTCGAGGAGATATGTGACGATATCGCACTCATCGACAAATCGCACGTCGTACTCAGCGGCAGCGTGAAAGAGATACGCCAATCCTATCGCAAAAACCTCTACGAGGTGGTGGCCCGCACAGAAACGACCGTCAATGTCCCTGCTGGCTTCACCATTGAGCGGCAAACCGTGCAGAACGGTGAAGCCACCCTCAGCATCCGTGTACCGGAAGGAGGCACCGCCAACGACCTGCTCGCCATCCTGCTGCCACAATGCCAGATTATCGGACTCAAAGAGACGCTGCCCTCCATGAACGACATCTTTATCGAGAAAGTGCAAGGCACCACTACAGAAAACAGCCCCCGATAGTCACAATAACCCACGTCAGCCATGAACAAAATACTCCTCGTCATCCAGCGCGAATACCTTACGCGCGTCAAGAAGCCCTCTTTCTGGATACTCACCATCCTGGTGCCTATCCTCATCGCCATACTCTATGCAATACCCATCCTGCTGGCCACCAAACCGCTCGAAAAATCGACCATCCTCATCGTCGACGAGAGCACACTCTTTGAGCGTTCCTTCGAGTCGTCCGAGCAAATCATCTACAAAGATGCCGCCACCCTCGACTATGCCAAGCGGCAACTGCAGAACGACGAGGATGTCGACGCTATCGTCTTCATTCCAGCCCACGTCAGCACCATACCCACCGATGCTTTCCTGTACTACCGCAGCGGTGCCCCGTCGGTAAACGTGCAGAGCGATGTGGACCGCCAGTTGCAGAAGATACTGCGCAACAACATCCTCCTTGACGTGCACAACATCAATGCAGAGGATTATGCCATGATTAACAACACTACCATCCACCTGCACACACAAGACCTTGAAACCGGACGCGACGGCTTTCTCGAAATCAAGATTGCCGTCGGCATGATACTGGCCATTATCATCTTCATGGCCATATTCATGTTCGGTTCGCAGGTGATGCGGGGTGTCATGGAGGAGAAATCCAGCCGCATTGTTGAAGTCATCGTCAGCAGCGTGCGTCCCTTCCAGCTGATGATGGGCAAGGTGGTGGGCATCGGGCTTGTGGGGCTCACCCAGTTCCTGCTGTGGATTGTGCTCTCCGCCATAGGACTCGGAGCCATCCAAGCCACCAACAGCGACCTCTTCCAGCAGATTAACCAACAACAGGAAATCACCGAGATTGCCACCAAAGGGAGCGAAGCCACTGCACAGTTCGAGGCCGCACAACAGACGCCTGCGATACCCGAACTCGTCAAAGGGTTGGCCAGCATCGATTTCGGGCTCATCGTCTCCGTGTTTCTCTTCTACTTCATATTCGGCTACCTGCTCTACGCCACCCTTTTCGCCTCGGTGGGTTCGGTGACCGACAACGACACCGACTCGCAGCAATTCACGCTGCCCCTCACCATTCCCCTCCTGCTCACCTTTATGCTCACCGCCTCGTTCATCAACGCCCCCTCCGGCGCATTGGCCACCTGGCTGAGCATCATCCCGTTCACCTCACCCATAGCCATGATGTTCCGCATCCCGTTCGGTGTGCCCGTATGGCAGGTGGTGCTCTCAGCCGTGCTTCTTGTGGTCTCGTTCCCGCTCTGCACATGGGCGGCCGCCAAGATATACCGCACCGGCATACTCCGCTATGGAAAGAAAACCACCTGGGGCGACCTTTTCAAATGGCTCAAAGCATAAACTCAGCGAAAACAAAGATTAAGAAAACCTATTGACACAACAAGCAGGCCCACGATGAGTTCCATCGTGGGCCTGTTTTCGGAAATGTAGGTGGTATAAAGTTTCTACGCTCTACCTTATCACCACCACTTTGCGGGCGGAAAGGGTGCCCACCTTGACGATATAGACGCCAGCGGGGAGCACGGGGCTCTTGTCGGAGGCAATCACATGGGCGGCGCGGCGTCCCATCACGTCGTAGACGCTGAACTCGTCGGTCGTCTGCCCGTCGAGGGTGACACATATACGTCCCTCTGCGGTATAGACGCTGATGTCGCTGGCCTCGATGTCCGAGATGCCGTCGCTGCCACCGTCGGAGACGAAATAGGCAATCAGATTGACGTCGCCGGTCACAGTCAGCGCATAGGGGTTGGCCGTAGTGCTGTCGCTCCAGTGGTCAAAGTGGTAGCCGCTGTTGGCATTGGCGGTAAGGGTGGCGGTGGCACCATAGTCGTAGGTTCCTCCACCGCGGATGCTGCCCCACGCGGCATCGTTCGGCACCGCAGTGACGGTGTATGAGTTGGGAGCAAAAAAGGCGGTGTAGGTGGCATCGCCCACCACGGTCACGGTGCGGGGATTCGTCGTGTCCCTGTCCTGCCAGTACCTGAAGTGGTAGCCGTTGTTGGCTGTAGCCGTAAGGGTGGCGTTGCTGCCGGCAGCATAGTTGCCGCCGCCACTCACGCTGCCCATCGTGCTGTTGCCCGAAACGGCGGTAATCGTGTATTCGTCTAATTCGAAATAGGCCGTATAGGTGGCGCTGTCGGTCACCACGACAGAGCGCGTGGCGCTGGTGATGCCATCATGCCAACGGGCAAAGCGGTAGCCGCTGTTGGCCGTGGCTGCGATGGTGACGGTGGTGCCATAGTTGTAGGTGCCGCTCCCACGTACACTGCCCATCGTGTCATTGGCCGACACTACGTTGATGGGGTATGAGTATGGGGCGAAGAACGCTCTGAATGTGGTGTCGGCGGTGACGGTCACCGTACGTGGGTTCTGGGTGATGCTATCTTGCCACTGTACGAAATAATGGCCCTGATTGGGGATAGCCGTAAGGGTGGCGGTGCGACCTACTGCATAGGAGCCACCTCCGGTCACGGTGCCCATTGTGGTGTTGTCCGAAAGCACGGTGACAGTTGCGGCGGCGGCAAAATAGGCGGTGAGTGTGGAATCGGATGTCACCGTGAGTGTATATGGATTATTTGTTGAGCCGTTGCTCCAGTGGTCGAACACATAGCCGCTATTGGCGGTAGCGGACACCGTTGCCGACGAATTGGTGCAGGTGGGCTGTGAGACAACCTGCGCCGAACCTTGCGTAGAATTGTTTGACTGGGCTGTAAGGAACCCCCCTGGAGATTCAATAAAGTTTGTAAAGTATACGGTATCCGCCCCATCTCGCCAGCTTGAGCTATACGCTGCCGCTCTCCCGCATGGAACATATATGGATGCTGCATTAGGTACCCCACGAAATGGGAAAACGTCAATATATCTATTATTATTATCCATTAGTGTGGGTGGAGTGGATGCTTGAGAGCGTATTACAGTTAAGCTGGTGCAACCATAGAAAGCAAGGTAGCCGATGGAGGTGACGGAGTTGGGGATGGTGACGGAGGTCAGTCCGCTGCAACCGTAGAAAGCCTGGTAGCCGATGGAGGTGACGGAGTTGGGGATGGTGACGGAGGTCAGACCACTGCAACCACTGAAAACATGGTTGCCGATGGAGGTGACGGAGGTGGGGATAGTGACTGAGGTCAGACCACTGCACCACGCGAAAGCATCGTCGCCGATGGAGGTGACGGAGTTGGGAATGGCGATGGATGTCAGACCACTGCAATTATAGAAAGCACGGTAGCCGATGGAGGTGACGGAGTTGGGAATGGTAACGGATGTAAGCCCGGTGCAACCAATGAAAGCACAATATCCAATGGAGGTGACGGAGTTGGGAATGATGGTATTCATGCATCCGGAAATCAATGTATTCGTAGCACGATCAATGATGGCATTGCAATTGTTTCTGCTATCATAATACCGGTTGTCAGATGCTACCGTTATTGAGGTCAGCCCTGTGCAACTATTGAAAGCATTGCCGCCGAAGGATCTGACGGAGTTTGGGATGGTGACGGATGTCAGCCCGGTGCAAAGATAGAAAGCAGCATTTCCAATGAATCTGACGGAGTTGGGGATGGTAATGGAGGTCAGGCCGCTACATTCCCGGAAAGCATAGTCGCCGATGGAGGTGACGGAGCTGGGAATGGTGACGGATGTCAGCCCTGTGCAACCTTTGAAAGCATTGTTGCCGATGGAGGTGACGGAGTTGGGGATGGTGACGGATGTCAGCCCGGTGCAATACTCGAAAGCATTGACATCAATGGAGGTGACAGTGTAGTTGTGGACGCTGATGGTGATGCTGCTTGGAATTGTTACAACTCCCGTCGGCATCTCACGGGTGTTCCATCCCCCACTAGGGCGTATTATTGCCACTGTTGGATTATCGAAGCCATTATTAGTTATTTGATAATATATACGTCCATTTGAATTACTGCCTCCCGAAGGAATGCTACCAGTGCTACCAACTTGTCCCCATGCTTGTGGGGCGGAGAGCCCCAGCAGCATAGCGACTGTAATGAATAAGCTTGATTTTTTCATAATTTTCATAATGATAATGTTATTTAGCGTTCATAAATTCATTCAGGGCGTTGCTTCTGACCGCATCGAAGGCGGCCTTCTTGCTGCTGTTCTCACCGCTGATGCGACGGTCATCGTTCGCCAAACTGGCTATCTTGCGGGAGCCCCACAGGTAACGGTCAACGGTTTTGTAGTCCTTCTCGTTGAAGTTGGTGGCATACAACTTGACGAAGCGGTTGTAGATATCTTTGTACAACGCATAGCCACATTTTGCCTTTTTCTTTTCACTCCATTGTTTGTCTTTGAAGGTTTCCTGATCGAACGGCATTGTTGTCAAACTCTTGCGGAGTTTTGACAACACACGGTACACCAGATCGTCGTAGATGGGATAGCGCTCAGGGTAGTGGAAACTGCAGTATTTTGTTGCAAACGAGAAGTGGTTAATCCAATTATCCTCCCCGTTCTTTCCATGATTTACCAATGCGATGCGGTGCACCACGGTAAGGTCGCCATTCTTCATCAGTTTGTCGGCATTGGTGATATTGTCCACAATGTTTCTTGCCACGGAGGCCACATCCTGGATGCCTGTCGAATAGAATGTGTTCAGCATCGCCACTTTCAAATACACCTGACCGTAATCGGTGTTTTTGGGATACTTGTCGAAGATTTCCCAAAGCAACTGCTCTTGGAGATGATAATCACTGAGGACAATGTCCTTGTTCTTTAATGTTTTTTCAACGTCAATGCGTGAAATGGATAATGTTTTTGTCATAGGATTTGATATTTTAATTGTGCAAATTTCGATATCATGGAGCGATTAAGCAAAACCATTTTGATCCATTTTACAATAGGTTGATAGTCACTGCTTGTTTAAAGTGGTTTAGAGAACCTGACAGCAAATATCTTGCATGGGACGTGCAAAAGAAAGTGCCTTTGCAGCGTTTTGCGAATGGCGGATTATTGTCAGCGTGTCATGCTCCTCCGGTAGCAGTCCTGTCTGTTTTTTGCTCCGACCCTCCAACGGAAATAAATTCTAAAAAATAAGAAAAGGCATGAGGTTATGTGCTCATGTCCGTTATTATCGAGGTATCGCCAAACACCTTTGAGGAAACGGGGTCTGTAGGGAACATATCTCACGCCTGGAGGTATGCTTGATGATGATAGCATACACAACAAGCGAAAGCATAATGCTTGGTCCCTCCTCTTGAAACTTGGCGAATTTCGATAATAGGACAATATCGCAATGCTTTTCTTGCTTTCAGCTTTCTGACTCTCGAAAGCGGCTGCAAAGTTACGAAGAATTAGCGAACTGACAAAAAATATTTGATTGTGTCCCAACGGCAACATACAATTCATGGGGAATCACATGGGTGGTTAAACACGAATTGCCGTGTAATTATTCATGAATTTTGGTCGCTATGAGGGGCGTGTCGTCGACACGCTATCTCGGTAACACCACACTAAGCTGCAGGCGCAGTGTGGTGATAGTGATATATACAAGCACACATGCGTGTCGAAGATACGCCACCAGTTGACAAGGTCGCGTCTCTTCGAGACGCATAAAAGAAAGTAGGGCTTCCATACCCCACACGGCACTACGTTTCGTGTGGGGTTTCCGAGATTCAGCGTCTTCGACGCTATTTTTGTTACAAATTACTCACAGTCAATCGTATAGATATTTTCTGTATACATCAAACACGAGTTGTCATATCTTCTTGTGATTGAATATAATATAGTCTATTGGTTTTGCTCCCCTTTTGTTCCCCTTTTGCCCCCCTTTTGGGTGACTCTAACGTAACAGTATGATAACAGTATGGTGAAAGTATCCTTCCCTTTGTTTCGCCGTGCTTATACTGTGGCAACGGCGACACCAGCCGTCAACGAACAGAGTGCCGTCAACGGCAACAGCCGCCAGGGTTGCTTTGCTGAAAAATTACTTTCTTTTCATTGAGTGCAATAAAAAAGATTATTTTCGTTATTTAGATATGATTGTCTATCATGGATGTGACAGGAAGATTGAGCATCCACGGATAATGGAGCCCAACAGGGCACTCGATTTTGGGAAGGGGTTTTATACCACCCTTAACGAGATGCAGGCCAATGGGTTTGCCATGAAGGTGAAAGACCGTTTCCATTCCGAGGATGCTGTCGTCAACGTCTATGAGGTGGATCTGGAACAGATGAAAGCGGAGCTGAACGGCATGTGGTTTGATGAACCTGACGAGGCATGGCTGGACTATGTGAGTGCTAACCGCAACGGCGTGCCGACAACAGCATGTGACTTTGTTTATGGGCCTGTGGCCAATGATGACGTATTCCGTACCTTTGCCGCCTATCAGGCAGGTGTGTTGACAAAAGAGGAGACATTGGCGCGATTGAAGGTGAAACAACTCTACAACCAATTGACATTCAAAAGCGAGAAATCGCTGAAGTACATCAAATTCTTAACAGCGTACTCATTATGACACCACAGGAGCAATTACAATTCACCGCCACTATGCAATTGATTGTGCCGCAGGTGATAGACCGCATGGTAAAAGAGTATGGCATGGATGCTGCCGATGCCATGCGGGCGCTGTATGAGTCGCAGGTGTATGCCGATCTTGAGCGGGAAAGCAGCAAACTGTGGCATCTCAGCCCACTGGCTTTGGCCGAGTTGTGGCATAGCGAGAATACGACAGGAAAGATTCAATACCCGGAAGAGGCATAAAATACAGCGGAACGGCATGAGCGTAAAACTGGAATTTCTAATCTACTGTATCGAGGAATACAAACGTCGACACGGCACCACGGGGCGCGAAACCTATGATTTATTTGAGCGTTCGGGTGCAAGCCGATATATTCTCAACCACTACGATGCTTTGCATACCGCAGGGGTGGAATATACGCTGGATGACATTGCCCCGATTTTTCAACTCTGATGCAGGGCTGATATAACTCTGACTTGGGTCTGTCGTGGGGGCGTGGAGCGCACCTGGTCGGCAGGCGTCATTATTGTGCCTTGTAGGAAACTATGGGACAATATCTTGCATTTTTAATACAAAAAAGATTTGTCGGTGACGGAAAAATATAGTATCTTTGGGGCAGTAAAAAGATGAAAGAAAAACGTTGGTTAATAAGAAAAGACTATGATATAGAGATTGTTGAAAAACTTGCGGAATCCTTGGGCGTTGACAGAATTATCGCCACACTACTTGTAGAACGAGGCATTACATCATTTGAGGAAGCGAAGCATTTCTTCCGTCCGAGTTTAGACCAATTGCACGACCCGTTCCTAATGAAAGACATGGACAGGGCAATTGAGCGTATCAACCAAGCCATCCGCAAGAAAGAACGAATCCTTATCTATGGCGACTATGACGTCGACGGCACATCGGCCGTGGCGTTGGTGTATTCCTATTTCCGCACCATCAACCCGAACATTGACTTCTACATCCCCGACCGCGATGCGGAGGGTTACGGCATCTCGTTCCAGGGCATTGACTATGCCCACACGACGGGTGTGCGGCTTATCATCGCGCTCGACTGCGGCATCAAGGCCAACGAGCAGGCGGCGTATGCCAGCCAGTTCGGCATCGACCTCATCGTGGGCGACCACCACCTGCCGGGCGATGAACTGCCAAACTGCACGGCCATCCTCGACCCCAAGCGCGAAGACTGCCCCTACCCGTTCAAGGAACTCTCGGGTTGCGGCATCGGGTTCAAGATTGTGGAGGCCTACATGGAGCAGAAGATTGGCGTGCGGCTGTGCGATGTGTTTGGCGAACACGAACGCCACAAACGCAAGGCGCAGGAGACGCTGAAGCTGAAACTGCTGAAATACCTGGACCTTGTAGCCGTGAGCATCGCCTCCGACATCGTGCCTATCATGGGCGAGAACCGCGTGTTGGCTGCCTATGGACTGAAAGTCATCAACACCTGCCCCCGTCCAGGCATCGAGGCCATACTGCGTTTCGGACACATAGAGCCCCGCAGCGAGGCCGACCGCCAAGGACACCCCGAGAAAGAGGGATACTTCTGCAAAGACTTGAACATTAGCGACCTCGTATTTCTCGTAGGGCCACGCATCAACGCTGCAGGACGCATCCGCAGCGCTTTTGACTCGGTGCGCCTCATGCTGTGCGAGGATATGGAATCGGCACATGTGCTGGCCGAGGAGATTAACAACTACAACAGCGAACGCAAGGATCTCGACACCCAAGCGACCGAGACGGCAAAGAAAATCATCGAGAACGACCCCAAATGGCAGGATCGCAAAGCCATCGTGCTGGTCGACGAAACATGGCACAAAGGAGTGGTGGGCATCGTGGCGTCACGCCTCGTGGAGGCCTACTACAAACCCACCATCATCTTCACCCGCTCCACCGACGACCTCTATGTGGGTTCGGCACGCTCCATCAAAGAATTCGACATTCATGCCGCATTGGAGCAATGCAGCGACCTGCTGGAGCATTTCGGCGGCCACAAATGCGCTGCCGGAGTGTCGCTCAAACCTGAGAATTTCGACAAGTTTGTGCAACGTTTTGAAGAGATTGTGACAAGCAACCTCAAGAGCGAGGACATGGTGCCCGAGATAGAGATTGACGCAGAGGTGGACTTCGCACAGAATATTACCCCGAAGTTCCTGCGCATATTGAAACAGTTCTCCCCCTTCGGTCCAGAGAACAACGTGCCCATCTTCCTCTCACGGCACTTAGTGGACACCGGTTTCCCGCGCGTGGTGGGCAGCAACCACCTCAAGTTTGCAGCCATCCCCCTGGAATCGCGCAGCCGCGCCTACCCTGCCATCGGTTTCCAACTGGGCGAACACTACAAGCGTGTCAAAGACGGACAGCCCTTCGACCTCTGCTATATGCTCGAAGAGAACTACTGGAACGGCAAAACCGAAATACAACTTAACGTCAAAGACATCCGCTTTGAGAAATGAGTCAGCCAACGCAACAGGGAGGTGCCCGGGTTTTGTAGCAGCAACACCACTGCTCGTTGTCAGTCGCTCCCCTGTTCCGCCAACGGCTCCCGCTATACGACAATCAACAACGATGCCTAATATAAAGCCAAACTATGCCAGCAGACGATAAAAAAATCATATTCTCCATGGTCGGCGTAGGAAAACTCATCCCGCCGTCACGACAGATTCTGAAAGACATATACCTCTCTTTCTTCTATGGTGCCAAGATAGGCATCATAGGCCTCAACGGTTCCGGAAAGTCATCACTGCTAAAGATTATCGCCGGAGTGGACAAGGACTATCAAGGCGAAGTGGTGTTTTCGCCTGGCTACAGCGTGGGATACCTGGAGCAGGAACCCAAGCTGGACGACACCAAGACCGTCAGGGAGGTGGTGCAGGAAGCCGTGCAGGAGACTGTGGACCTGCTCAAAGAATACGAGGAAATCAACAACGCCTTTGCCGAGCCCGATGCCGACTTCGAAAAACTCTGTGCCCGACAAGGTGAGATTACCGAACTCCTCGACCAACACGATGCATGGAACCTGGACAACAAACTGGAGCGTGCTATGGACGCCCTGCGTTGCCCCGAAGAAGACCAACTGGTGAAGAACCTGTCGGGCGGTGAGCGGCGTCGCGTAGCCCTCTGCCGTCTATTGCTCCAAGAGCCCGACATCCTGCTCCTTGACGAGCCCACCAACCACCTCGATGCCGAAAGCATAGAATGGCTCGAGCAGCATCTGCGCCAATACAAGGGCACCGTTATCGCTGTGACCCACGACCGTTACTTCCTCGACAATGTTGCAGGGTGGATTCTCGAACTGGACAGAGGCGAGGGTATCCCCTGGCAGGGTAACTACTCATCCTGGCTTGACCAAAAGACGCAGCGTCTGGCTATGGAGGAGAAACAGGAAAGCAAACGTAGGAAGACACTCCAGCGCGAGTTGGAATGGGTGCGCATGGCCCCCAAAGCGCGTCACGCCAAAGGCAAAGCCCGTCTGGCCGCCTACGACCGCATGATGAACGAGGACGTCAAAGAGAAAGAGGCCAATCTGGAAATCTTCATCCCCAACGGACCGCGTCTGGGTAACAAGGTGCTCGACGTTCAAGGTGTGAGCAAGGCCTACGGCGACAAGCTGCTCTATGAGAACCTTACCTTCTCGCTGCCACCGGCTGGCATTGTGGGCGTTATCGGTCCCAACGGCTGTGGCAAGACTACCCTCTTCCGTCTTATCATGGGACTGGAGCAGCCCGACAGCGGCACGTTCAGCGTTGGCGAGACCGTAAAGATTGGCTACGTGGACCAGCAACATGTGCGGATTGACCCCGAGAAATCGGTATGGGAAGTCGTCTCGGAAGGCAACGAGCAGCTATCCATCGGTGGCCGCTTGGTGAACTCGCGTGCCTACATCTCACGTTTCAACTTCACGGGCAACGACCAGAGCAAGAAGGCCGGTGTACTGTCGGGAGGCGAACGCAACCGTCTCCACCTGGCGCTGACACTCAAGAGCGAAGCCAATGTATTGCTCCTCGATGAGCCCACCAACGACATTGATGTCAACACCATGCGTGCTTTGGAGGAGGGCTTGGAAAACTTTGCAGGATGCGCCGTTGTCATCAGCCACGACCGTTGGTTCCTTGACCGTATCTGCACCCATATTCTCGCCTTTGAGGGCGACTCGCAGGTCTATTTCTTTGAAGGCAGCTACAGCGAATACGAGGAGAATCGCCGCAAACGTCTCGGCGACGACACGCCTCACCGCCTCCACTACAAGAAACTGATGGCATGAGGCATCTCCTGACATTCGCCTTCGCCCTGTTGACGCTATCCGCAACCGCCCAGGACGAAACGTTACTCAACCCCAAGGGCCGCAGGGCCACACAGATAGTGGCTGTGCAGACCTATCCGCAGGGCAACGACATGAACCGCCAGAACACCTATGCTTTCAACGCTGACGGCACGTTGGCGTCGCGCACGACCCAGGGCTTTGGCGGGCAGCACACGACACGCTATCCGCAGCCCGACAACACCACGCACCGATACGGCGAGAAAGGGCTGGTGGACTCGGCTTTCTCGGGGGCCACCCTCCAAAGCCGCACGGTTAAAGACCTGGACGGCGACATCACGGAGACGCATATCTACAAGCCGGACGGACACGCAAGCAAGTCTATCTTCTACATCTACCGACAACCCAACGTACGCTCCACGGCCATTGAATACAACTACGATGCCGACGGATGCCTCCGTGGCCGCACGCTCTACAGATACGACAAACACAACCGCCTCACACGCATACAGCAGATGACTGCCGACGAGGATATTCTGATGACCGAGCAAGACATCTACGACAAGATGGGCAACCGCACCAAACGCACCCGCACCTTCTTCGAGGACGGCCGCAAGAAGAGTCAGACAGTGGAACAATACAAGTACACTTACGACAGCGACGGTAACTGGATCCGCTGCGAGTACTACAACGATGGTCGTCTCTACTATACCACCCTCCGTCGAATCGAGTACGCCGGCTCCTCCGCACGCTAAGCGTTTTCCCAACTTACCTTTACATGGCATGTCTATGTGCCCTTGCATAGTCCATCTATGTGCCCTTACATAGTCCGACCATGTGCCCTTACATAGTCCGACCATGTGCCCTTACATAGTCCGACCATGTGCCCTTACATAGTCCGACCATGTGCCCTTACATAGTCCGACCATGT
>JAEEGL012782278.1_pt1 | contig 53277 bp, 28 predicted proteins | sample 9134231 | NCBI WGS metagenome assembly JAEEGL01 (sample SAMN16246548, study PRJNA631951) | gut metagenome | biome: gut microbiome; feature: rumen; material: fiber-attached | host: Bos | place: Iran: Karaj | collected 2018-10 | reverse complement strand
GCATGGCGTCGCGCTCTACGTCGTGGTAGTAGCGGTCCATCATGGCCTCGTACTCTTCCTTTGAAATCTCTGAATCCTCGGGAACCTCAGCCAAGAACTTCTCCTTGAAGTCCTCGAGCAGCTTCTCGAAGGCGTCGGCACGCTCGTGCTTCTCCAGGGCCTGCTTTGTGATGTCGTAGGCGGGCTGATAGAGCTCCTTGTTCATGCGCTCGCGCAGGGCCTCGTCGTTCACCTCATGGTTGTACTCGCGCTTGACGTCCTTGCCAAGCTCTTTCGACAGCTCTGCCTGCAGTTCGCACATGGGCTTAATGGCCACCATTGCGGCTTTCAGGGCGCCGAGCAGGTCTTGTTCGGAGACTTCCTTCATCTCGCCTTCCACCATCATGATGTTCTCGGCCGAGGCACCAACCATGATGTCCATATCGGCATCCTTCATCTGCTGCATGGTGGGGTCAATGACATACTCGCCGTTGATACGGGCGACGCGAACCTCCGAGATGGGGCACTCGAAGGGAATATCGCTGCATGCCAGTGCTGCTGAAGCTGCGAAACCAGCGAGAGCATCGGGCTGGTCTACGCCATCTGCTGAGAGCAGCATGACATTCACAAATACTTCTGCGTGATAGTTACTGGGGAACAGTGGACGGAGCACGCGGTCCACAAGTCGCGATGTGAGGATTTCATTGTCTGAGGGCTTGCCTTCGCGCTTTGTGAATCCGCCAGGGAAACGGCCAGCTGCGCTGTACTGCTCACGATAGTCAACCTGCAGAGGCATGAAATCGGTTCCGGGAACTGCATCTTTTGCGGCACAAACGGTGGCCAGGAGCACGGTGTTGTTCATACGGAGCACAACGCTGCCGTCGGCTTGTTTTGCCACTTTCCCGGTTTCAATGGTGATGGTCCTTCCATCAGCCAATTGAAGGGTCTTTGTAATTACGTTCATCTTTTGTTTAAAACATCAATAAATAACTAAGATAGTGTGCAACTCGCACAAATCGGCCGCAAAGTTACACATTATTATATAAATAAAAGAATAAAGGGCGAAGATTTTGTGTTTTTTAGGAAATAGTTCGTACCTTTGGGCAAGTGTCTAAAGTACTCTTATTAGGAAAAACCCAAATAAATTTGGTTTTTCGCTCACTTATTCGTACCTTTGGCCTGCGGCCTAAAGTACTCTCGTTGACTGCGTCTTCCTCTGTCGCGACTCGGCCATTAAAGCAAGCTTTATGGCTCTCGCTGCTCCATCGGTTCGGAAAAACTCAAATAAATTTGGTTTTTCGCTCACTTATTCGTACCTTTGCACCCGCAAAAGCGAAAAGTAAAAAAGAATAGATATGAAGAAGATGATTTTGGCCGCCCTTGGAATTCTGGCATTGGCGGCGTGCAGCGACAAACGACAGTTCACGGTAGAGGGTACCATTGACGGCGCCCAGGACTCGGTGGCCTATCTTCACCGGATGACGGTGGAAGGGGCAGAACTGCTCGACTCCGTAGTGGTTGCACAGGATGGCAGCTTCCGTTTCCGCAGTGCTGCTCCCGAAGCTCCCGACTTTTACGTGTTGCGTATTGGCAGTCAGCTGATTAATTTCTCAGTCGACTCCACGGAGACCATCACGTTGAACGCCTCTTGGCCGGGGATGGCGTCGAACTACGAGGTGGAGGGTTCGGAGAATAGTCAGGCCATTAAGGAGCTGACGCTCATGCTGAAGGACTTACAGCAGCGCGTGGTGGCTGTTCAGCGCAATGGCAGTTTGAGCCAAGAGGTCTTCGCCGACTCGCTGCAACACATGATTGACGCTTATAAGCAGGAGGTGAGTAACCGCTACATCTTCAGTGCACCCCAAAAGCCGCAGGCCTATTTCGCGCTGTTCCAGACGCTGGGGCCATGGAACATCTTTGATCGCTTCGACCGTAAGGACCTGAAGGTCTTCGGTGCTGTGGCCACGAGCTGGGATACCTACTATCCGGAGTCGCCCCGCACGCAGAACCTGCGTAGCATCACACTGAAGAACATGCGCGACCAGCGTGTGGCAGATGCCCGCCGACAGCAGACCCTCGACGAGAGCAAGATTGTGGAGTCTGGCGTTATCGACCTTCAACTGTCTGACAATCACGGCCAGACGCGCACGCTGACCGAGCTGCAGGGCAAAGTGGTGCTGCTTGACTTTCATGCCTTCTCACTTCCTGAGAGTGGTGCCCGCATATTGCTGATGCGCGAGCTCTATGAGAAGTTCCATGGGCAGGGTCTGGAGATTTATCAGGTGTCGGTAGACAATGACGAGCACCTGTGGAAGCAGGCCGTCGCCAACCTCCCGTGGATCAGTGTCAGAGATGTTTATGGACAGGCGTCGAGTATCTACAACGTGCAAGCCGTGCCAGAGTATTTCCTCATCGACCGCAGCAACACGTTACAGAAGCGTTCCGTGCAGATGGACGACTTGGAAAAGGAAATCCGGGCGCTGCTGTGAGGATGTGAGGAGTTGAGGAGATGTGGAGATGTGGAGGTGAGGAGGTAAGGAGATGAGTAAATTGTTGTTGAGGAGATGTGGTAGCCCTGAAAGGGCGATAGAATACAGGCGGGGGTAGAACCCCCGCTACGGGTTGGTAAAACATGTTATTAGCCCTGAAGGGGCGATAGAAGACAGGCGGGGGTGAACCCCCGCTCATTGTATGGCAAAACCTATCAAATCTGGTAGTACTTCGACTGGGGAACGTCCCCACGTTTGACCGTGCCCGGGGGTTGACACCCCCGTCTGTAATCTGCCGCCCTTTCAGGGCTGTGGGGATGAATCGTATGCATTGACTGGCCCGGGGGTTGACACCCCCGTCTATATTCTGCCGCCCTTTCAGGGCTAGGGGATGAATCGTATGTGTTGGCTGGCCCGGGGGCTGACGCCCCCGTCTGTATTCTGTCGCCCTTTCAGGGCTGGAGGATGAATCGTTCGCATTGGTTGGGCGTAGGGGGCTGCCCCCTCTGTATTCTGCCGCCCTTTCAGGGCTTTGTCAATTCACCTCTAATCACTGAATACATACTTCGTGTCGTAGGTGATGCCGTATGCCTCTAAAAACAGTTTGTATTCTTCTTCGAATGTTCGATGCTTGTGATGCTCTTCTTGATGGCGTATGTAGCTGATGGTCTTTTCGATAAGTGAAGGACTGACAGAGAAAGCTCCATATCCATCCTGCCAGAAAAAACGAGAATAACGAACATCTATCTCCTTTATCCATTTACTGCTATTGGCTTTTATGTCCCTGATAAAATCTGTCAAAGCCAACGATTTGGGAAGGGTGGTGAGAATATGGATATGGTCGCAAACTCCACCAACTATAAAGGGAATCCCGCCCAACTCCTTTATAACCCCACCAATGTATTGGAATATACGGGGAAGGTCTTCGTGGCGCATAACTACGCTGGTACTCTTCACGTGGAAGATTATATGAAGGTCAATCTTTACTAATGAACTTGCCATGATTTTTATTGTTGTTTTGAGGTCCGGGGGCTGATGCCCTCGTCTGTATTCTGCCGCCCTTTCAGGGCTGAGTGGATGAATCGCATGTATTGGCTCGCCCGGGGGCTGATACTCCCGTCTGTATTCTGCCGCCCTTTCAGGGCTGGGGGATGAATCGCATGTATTGGCTCGCCCGGGGGCTGACACACCCGTCTGTATTCTGCCGCCCTTTCAGGGCTGGGGGATGAATCGTATGTACTGGCTCGCCCGGGGGCTGACGCCCCCGTCTGTATTCTGCCGCCCTTTCAGGGCTGGGGAATGAATCGTATGTACTGGCTCGTCCGGGGGCTGACGCCCCCGTCTGTATTCTGCCGCCCTTTCAGGGCTAGGGGTTGAATCGTATGTATTGGCTCGACCGGGGGCTGATACCCCCGTCTGTATTCTGCCGCCCTTTCAGGGCTTTACACGGTGTCGTCCTTTACCTTTATTAGAAATCAGAAGATGACAATTCCGCCGTTGGGCTGCATTGTGATCTTTGTGCGGCCACGCTTGTCGACTTTCAGGGGTTGACGGGCAGTGCCAGAGATGTGCCCTTGCTTATCGGCAATGTCAATGATGGCTGTGGTGGGACGTGGGCTGAAGGGCGAGAGGTCGATGCTCAGGGTGAGCGGTTCCTTCAGGGCGTTCAGGCCGGCGATGTACCACTGCTCACCATGACGGCGAGCTAAGACAACGTAGCGACCGGGATAGCCGTCGATGAAGCGCGTCTCGTCCCACGTGGTAGGCAGTTGACGGAGGAACTCCAGCTCCACCTCAGGCAACTCATCGAGGTTGTTGGGCTGCATGGCGACACACTGTATAGCCGCCTGATTGGTGATGCCGCTGGCAAGCTCGAACACGTCGGTGGTCTGCCGCTGGTGACGGCTGCGGTTGTCTTTCGACAGGTAACGGTTCATGATGACACCGCCCCAGTCCATTGTGCCCACGGCGTTGCGGCAGAAGGGGTGCATGCAGAGCTCGAAGGGCTCTTGCTCAGCATGATGGTCGGTGAAGTACACGTTCTCTGAGGCCAGCACCGCCTCGCTCGAGACATAGTTGGGGTACATACGCTCCCAGCCTCGTGGCAGCGTGCAGCCGTGGAAGATGCACTGCAGTCCATAGCGGTTGGCATCGTAAAGAATCTCCTCGTAGAGTCGCATTGTCTCCTGCTTGTCGCCGCCGAAGAAGTCCACCTTGATGCCCTTCACGCCTATCTCCTTTAGCCATGCCATCTCCCTGTCGCGTGCGATGTTGGTGTCCATGCAATTACGAGGTGTCTGCGGGGCGTCGTTCTCGTAGCCATTCGAGTTGTACCAAAGCATCAGTGTCACCCCCTTCGACAGCGCGTACTTCGACAGTTCCGCCATGCGTTCGCGGCCAATGTTCTGGTCCCACCAGTTGTCGACAAGGCAGTACTCGAAGTTCATGGCGGCAGCCAGGTCAATGAAGCGCACCTGGTCGTCCCAGTTGATGCTGTTGTCCTGCCAGATGAGCCAGCTCCAGGTGTAGCGCCCGCTCTTGTAGTCTTCGGAAGGCTCATAGAGCGGCTCCACTACGTCGTACTGGATGGTTGTCTCGACGATGGGCTTCAGCGAGTTGCCCACGGTCAGCGTGCGCCAGGGCGTGCTGCCCGGCAGCGTGATGCCGGCGAAGGTGTCGCCTCGGCCGTTGTTCTCGCCGGGCATCGGGTAGGCGATGGTGTAAGCACCCCCCTCGGTCCCCCCGAAGGGGGGAAGAATCCCCTCAGTCCCCGAGGGGGCTTCGATAGCTTTGTAGTCGGAGAGGTGGGAACCACAGTAAGACGAGGTGACGCCCGTCTCGCTGATGAGGAGCCAGGAGGCCTCGGATGGAACTCCCTTTGCTGTTTTGGCAGGGACTTGTATCTTGAACAAGCACGGGAAAGTGTAGCCCTGCCCGTACTTTGAGCGGTCGGTCATTGGGGCGTCGGCCTTGTACTCCTCCTCGTAGCTGGGCTTCGTGCGCTCCCATCCAATCATGGCCGAGCTCTGTGGTGTGAGAAACGTCGTGGTGCCATCGGGCAGGCAGAAGGCCGTTGCCTCCTCAAAAATGACGGCCGACTTCGGGTTATCGTTCTTTTGGCGAGGAATGACGTAACGGAAAGCCACGTTGTTGTCGCTTACAATGAACTGGATGGTCATCTTCTGCTGCTTGTCGTTTTCAACATCGACGTTGAGCTGCGTTGCCGTGAAGTGGAAATGCGACTGCTTTACCTGTCGCATCTCATATTGCTTGTCGATGGCCTCAGCACTGGTGTTGATGATTTTCAGGCCCTGCCTGAAGTCACCAAAGTCGGCCCTGAAACCCAATGCCGATGGCAGCAGCATGGGTGTGCCGTCGAGGGTGATGGCATAGGTGGCGCTTCCGCCGTCGTCGTTGATGGTTACTACCAGCTTTCCGTCGGGTGAGGCGATGGTGGCCTCTCGGGCAGATGTGTTGATGACAGATAACGTAAACAGGAAGAGGGTCAGCAGTTTTGTTCTTTGTAGTTTTTTCATTGTGTAGTACGTTTGTTTGGGTTGCAAAGTTACGAATAAAAACTGAAAGAACGAAATTTAGCTCCGAAAAAGCATCCATCGTCCACTTTTTGTTAAACATTATTAAGAATGTGGGCTCTGTTTAGTGGTTTTCGTGATTAAGGACTACTTTTGTATAGAGTTATGCGCGAAAGAAGCTATATCAGCAAATGCTTGATGGTGGTTTTGGGCTGTTGGGCGCTCCTCAGCGTCAAGGCCACTGAGTATCAGTTTAAGCACTACGACACCAGTAACGGTCTGTCGCAGAACACCGTGTTGGTCATTGCACAGGACAGCACTGGGTTCATGTGGTTCGGCACAAATGGCGGCTTGAACCGTTTCGACGGTAAGACGTTCAAGGTCTATCGTAAGAGCCAGGGGCCCCACGGCATTGCTGGTGATCGCATTGAAGTCATCTACGAGGCTCGCGACCATCGGCTATGGATTGGCACCGAGCATGGCGTCTACATCTATTCTCCGACCACCGACTCCTTTAGCGAGTTTGACGTGCAGACCGCTGATGGCGAGCATGTTGGAAGCCATGTCAACGTGATAACAGGCGATGGTGACCGCATCCTCATCGGCTGCATCGGGCAGGGCATCTTTGTCTACGACATGGTTGCCAACACGCTTGTCCACCATCCATTGCCCGACTACCCCTCCGTGTCGAGCATCGTTGTCGACGAGAGCCGTACCATTTGGCTGGGCTTTTATGAAGGTGGCCTCTGCTACACCCGCAACGACTTCCGTAACATTGTGGACTTCAAGGACCCCGACGGGCACAAGGTGCTCGACCGCCAGACCATCACGGGCATCATTCCCGACGAGCGGGGACACCTGTATCTCTGCTCCTCGGCCATGGGCCTGTCGGAGCTTGATATATATAATAAGGTGTTGACATCGCTTATTTCGACCGCCGACGGTAAGAGCATCTACGCCCACCACATCATTCGCAACGACAACGAGTTGCTGATGGCCACGGAGAGCGGCCTCTTTGTCTACGATCTCTCTCGCCGCCGCTACCAGCACTATAAATACGAGCCGACCAACCCCTTCTCGCTTTCCGACAATTCGCTACAGACCGTCTTCCGCGACAAGAATGGCGATATCTGGGTAGGCTCCTATTTCGGTGGCGTCTGTTACTCGCCCCGCATGTCGTATGCCTTCAGCAACTACATCCCTCGCATCGATGTTCCCGGCTCGCTCCACGGCCGACGTGTGCGCCAGATGGTAGAAGACCCTGACGGGCGTATCTGGATAGGCACCGAAGACGGTGGCCTGAACCGCCTGTCGCCACAGACGGGACAGTTTGCCTATGTAGAGGCGAGTGCCGACTTCCCCAACGTGCAGAGCCTCTGTCTGGTGGGTGGCGAGTTGTGGGTTGGCACGTTTGCCGGTGGTGTCAAGGTGCTCGATGCCGCCACGGGTCGTCTTCTGCGTAGCTATAGCGCTGACGGTCAGCCCGGTTCGCTTCGCGACAACACCGTGTTCTCGCTCTGTCTCACCCACGATGGTCAGCTCTGTTTAGGCACCTTGGGTGGACTCTTCTATTACGATGCAGCGAGCGACAGTTTCAACAGTGTCAGTGAACTGCCCCAGCAGATTGTCTACGACATGCTGGAGGACAGCCACCACAATCTCTGGGTAGCTGTCTACGACCACGGCATCTATATGCGTCCGTCGGGCAGCAGCTCGTGGCAGTGTTTTCGCAGTGCTGACAGCACCCTGACGGGCGACAATGTGGTGAGCCTGTTCGAGACCTCGCAAGGTGTCATCTGGGCCACCACCGACGGCAATGGCGTCAGTAGTTACGATGCCCAGGCGCATCGCTTCGTTCAGCAGTCTATCCCCAGCTACCATCCCCAGCGTGTGGTGCTTGATATGGTGGAAGACGGCGAGGGCCTGCTCTGGATGACCACCAACGAAGGACTGCTGTGCTACAATCCCGAGAATGCCGCCCCCCGCATGTTTACCACTGCCAATGGCCTGCTCGACAACAACTTCAGCTACAGTTCGGCCCTCCGCAGCTCTACGGGTCGCATCTACCTGGGGTGTAAGTCCGGGCTTGTCGCCTTCTCCACCGAGAGCTTTTTAGCGCTCACTGCCTCGCCCACCATTGTGGCCACTGAACTGGTGATTCAGGGACGCGTAGTCGACAACTTCACGGAGGAGTCGCCACTGATGCAGAGTATCACCTCCACCCGTGAACTCACGCTGCGTCACGACCAGAACTCACTGGCACTGAAGATCGCCGTGCTCTCCTACCGCGATGCCCAGGTGCGCCAGATCAACTACATTCTCGAGGGTTTCGACCACGAGTGGCAATACCTCTATAACGACAACTATATCCGCTACACCAACCTGCCGCCGGGCCATTACGTCCTCCGTGTTCAGGACATGACCACCAGCGGCAAGGTAGCCGAGCAGTACGTGCTGAACATCACCATCCTGCGTCCGTGGTATAGCCGGTGGTGGGCATGGCTGCTATGGGCCGTGCTGGGTGCTGGCTGCTTCGTGTTGGTTTACCACTACCTGACGCAGCGCTCACGGTTGAACCGCCGGCTGGCGATGGAGAAGTTCGAACACGAGAAGGAGCAAGAGCTCTATCACAGTAAGATCAGTTTCTTTACCAATGTTGCTCACGAGATTCGCACGCCGTTGACGCTCATCAAAGGCCCGCTGACCGACATTCTTCAGCGTGGTGTGAAAGATGAGGAGGAACGCGAGAACCTGCATATCATGGACCAGAACGTCACGCGTTTGCTTGACCTTACCAACCAATTGCTCGATTTCCGCAAGACTGAGCGCAACGGTCTTCGCCTGAACTTTCAGCACTGCAACATCAACCAGTTGGTGAGCGATGTCAACGTGCGCTTCAAGCCACTGATGCAGAATCGCGGCATTGAGAACCATCTGCAGCTGCCCGAAGAGCCGCTGCAGGCATGGGTCGACCGTGAGGCATTCACAAAGATTGTGAGCAACCTGCTGAGCAATGCTACAAAATACTGTGACCACCTTGTGCAGGTGAGCCTCCACCTCACTGACGACAACCAGTTGCTGCTGGAGACCGTCAACGACGGCGATCTTATAGCCCCCGAGGTGCGGCAGAAGATTTTTACGCCCTTCTATCGCGCTGATTCAGCTGAGGCACAGACGGGAACGGGCATCGGACTGGCACTGGCCCGCTCGTTGGCCGAGTTGCATGGTGGTCAGCTGACTATTGTCGACGATTCTTCGCTGAACATATTCCGGCTGACGCTGCCCGTAGAGCATGGTGAGCACGTCATTCACCCACTGAGTGAAGACGCCTTGCCTGACGACGACGAGGCACCTGAAAGCCCTGACGAGCTCGAGGCTGAAGTCGACGAGCAGTTGCCGGCCGTCCTTATTGTGGAGGACAATGCCGCCCTGCTGTCGTACGAGAAGAACCACTTGGCCCGCCACTACCGTGTGTTCTGTGCCGACAATGGCGAACAGGCACTGCAGGTGCTCCAGTCCCATGAGGTAGACATCATCGTTTCCGACGTTATGATGGAGCCCATCGACGGTTTTGAACTCTGCCAACGCGTAAAAACCGACGTCACCACCAGCCACATCCCCTTCATCCTGCTCACCGCACTGACGCTCGACTCAGCAAAGGTGCAGGGTATGGAAAGCGGTGCTGACAGTTACATTGAGAAGCCCTTCTCGATGGACTATCTGTTCAGTGTCATCGAGAATCTGCTGCGCTCGCGCCAAAGCATCAAGCAGGCCTATGCCACCTCGCCCTTCCTGCAACAGGAGACCGTCTCCATCTCGAAGGCCGACGAGGCGTTCATGCAGCGATTGGAGAAGGTGATGGCCGATAATCTCAGCGATAGCGACTTCGACATCAACGCCATGGCCAGCCAAATGTTCATGAGCCGCACAAACCTGAATCGCAAGATGCGCGGTCTGTTCAACCTCACACCTAATAATTATATTAAGGTGGAGCGGCTGAAGCGGGCTGCCCACTTGCTGAAGCAGGGCGACACCAAGGTCAACGAGGTGTGCTACCGCGTCGGATTCAGTTCTCCCAGCTACTTCACCCAGTGCTTCCAAAAGCAGTTCGGCCTGTTGCCAAAAGACTTTATTTCACAGCAAAATGCCTGACGGAACGGCTTTTTAGCACGTTTGGTTCGTTTTTAATGCTTTTATGTTCGATATTTACAGCCTTAATTCCTAAAAGGCTGTACCTTTGCACTGTCAAAAATTAACTATTAACCCCAATTTTAAACGTTATGGTAAAAGCTTACTTTAATCAAGTTCGCAGACTGCTGGCAGTGCTCGTCGTCTGCTTCGTGGCAGCCAATGCTTCGGCTACGCCATTTAAGAACATCCATGTGCTGCTCGAGGCCAACGAGTCGGGACGTGGCGTAGTGTACATCAGAACCGAGGACCCCTCAAACAAGCAGACTCGCAAGGGCGAGAAAGCCACCCTGAAGGCCACCATCGGTGAGAATGGTAACGATGTCAGCCGTGCCGAAGGGGATTCGCTGCGTGGTATGTACATGATTTGGCTCTATGGTGAGCCCGAGGATGGCTTCGAACTGGCTGGTTTTAGTCTCGTAAAGAAGGCCGACGGCGAGTACACTTTTGATGACCTGCTCGTGTCTGCAAAGACTGACAACGGCAACTTCGACAGTCCTTATGCACCCGACAAGGTTGATGAGGGCTATGAGTTCGTCTTCAATGCCAACTGTGGCCGCCCCGAGGACGCGAAGAGCGAAAATGCCGATGCTTCCGATGCAGCACGTGAAGAAGCCCGCAGCAAAAACAACTGGAACGAGAATCCCGATCACCACATCTACGCCGTGTTTGTGCCAGAGGGCACCGTCCTGCCTGGCGCGGAGTCTGGCGGGGAGGGCATCAACGACGTGAAGCTCAATGCTAAAAAGGGCCAGGCCTACACTCTTAGTGGCATGAAGGCAACCCGCGGACGCAAGGGCATCGTCATCGTCGACGGTCATAAGATCGTGCGCTAAGACAGCCCTCTCACGAGGAGTCTGCCTGACAGCAGCACTGAAAGATCAACTGTTTAGAAGCCGATGGCCTTCCTATCCCAAACCATCGGCTTCTTTACTAAAAACCACTGTGTTTTGTAACCATTTACACACCTATACACTCAACGCAAGAATATTAAGCAATAAAACCAATAATTAAAGTTGACTATGAAACAGAACTTTAACAAGTTATTAGCGGCCTTCGTGCTCACCCTTATGGCAGTCACAGCTCAGGCCACACCCTACAAGAACATCTACGTGACTATTGAAGTCGTACAGACAGGTGCCGGTACGGTCTATTTGGAAGACCCAAGCACGACCCACGGCTCACAGTCGGTAGCCGGCGTGAAGAGCGAACTGAAGGCCAGCTTCGGTGAGCAAGGTGAAGGCAACTACCCATGCCTGCTTCATGCTACGCCCAGTCAAGGCTTTGACTTCTTGGGCTTTGCTGTCAAGAACGAAATGGGTGTCTACGCCGAAGAAGACATCTTTAGCAAAGACAATCCAGCCACTGTCAATGTGAACACTAATCGTGCAGAAGACGGTAAAGACAGTGCGCAAGGTGCCGATGATGGTTGGGCCCAGGCACAGGAGAAGAACAATTGGTCGGCCACCCCAGACTTTGAGTACGTAGCACTCTTTAAGGAGCTTGACCAGTCAGTGAACAATGTTAAGGTGGAGTATTACCAAGCTTTGTTTAGTGCTGTGCAGGACCAGACCTACGGCACCTGGACCAGCGAGCTCATCGAAGATGGCGCAAAGGTGAAATTGACGGCCGTGCCTGCTGAGGGCATGCGCTTTGTGTGTTGGCGTGACGTGACCGGTAACAAACTGAGCACTGAACTCGAAATGATTGTCGATAATGTCAACAGCACCTACAAGGCAGACTTTGACCTTCTTCCAATCACGATGCCAGCCACGCTCTGCACATTCAGCAGCGATAAGCAGGCCCGCTTCGATAACTGGAATGAAGAGGGTCTCAAAGCTTATAAAGTGACGGAGGTTGGCGATGTGCTGACACTTGTACAGGTGCGCCATGCCGGCCCTGGCAAAGGTGTGATCGTGGAAGGTGAGGTCGGTCAGACCTATGAGATGTCGTACCAGGGATTATTCTTGGATGAGGACAATTCTGACAATTTGCTTATCGGAACAGCCGATGGTCCAGTTGAGGCAAATGGCAATATCTTTGTACTTGCTGATGGTGAGCAGGGCGTGGGTTTCTACCGTCTGGCTTCAGGTGAATCCGTTCCACAGGGAAAGGCTTATCTGGAACTTGACACCAATGAGACTCGTACTTTTATTGGCTTCTCAGAGGATGTGTCCACAGAGATTGCAGGTTTGACTATTGGCAGTCAGTCAGCTTCTGTCTATAATCTTGCTGGCCAGCGAGTGAACGATGGTTTCAAGGGCTTGGTTATCCAGAATGGGCGTAAGCTGATCCGTAAGTAGTAAAAAAGGAGTTGGGTATATGAGACGTAAGTATATTTCAGCCCAAACGATTGTATACGAACTTTCAGCGAAAATGGCTTTATTAGCTGGAACCACTCCTACCGTGAAAGTTTTTAATGATTATGAAGTGACGGGAGACCAAGTGCTGGTGCGCCGCCAAAATGTATGGGAAAATGATGAAGATGAAGATAACATCTGATTATCTGATTCAGAGATGTGTCTGTGGGCTGGCAGTTTTACTGCTGTCAGCCACAGACCTTTTTGCTCAGCAGGCTGACAGCAACGGACTGGCCACTGACATCACCGTGTCGCTGCTCGACGTTGCGCCGGGCTACTCCATTTACACTGCTCACGGCCATTGTGCCCTTCGGTTGCAGTGCCCTTCGGCAGGGCTTGACCTGTCGTTCACGTATGGCCTTGATGATACGGTTGAGAACCGTATCTCGTTTTTCACCGGCAAGGGTATGGGCGAATATTCTGCTGCCCACACTGAGGACTATCTGAAGGACTATGCTGGTGAGGGCCGTCAGGTGAAGGAGTATGAGCTTAACTTTAGCATCGACCAGAAGCGCCACCTGTGGAAACTGCTCGACGATGAGTTGTCGCGTGGAGCTTTCCGTCCTTATAATTACCTGAAAACCAATTGCTCAACGATGTGCGCTCATGCTGTTGTGCGCGCTTTAAGTGGCGATGCCAACATCGTCTATGAATCCACGGCACCAGTGCTTAACGGCACTTATCGCGACCTTGTCCGCCATGTGTCGAGTCATCGTCCGTGGGTGGACTTTTTCTGGAATACCTTGTTGGGAGCCGAGGGCGAAGAGCGCGGAAAGATTGAGGACAAACTGTCGCCCTCGCTGCTTGTCGAGACATGGCAGCATACCGCCATCGTCGACTCGCTTGGCACCAGCCGTCCGATGCTGGTTGACAATGCTGGTCGGGTTGTGGTTGAAGGCGACGACGGTCTGAGAACCACGTGGTTCACACCTACCGTCTGCTTTGCACTCTTGCTGCTGTTCGTCGTGCTGCTCACCATTGCTGAGTATCGTGGCCGTCTGTTGCGACTGGCCCACGGTGTCGATGTCTTGCTGTTTGTGCTGCAAACCGTCATCGGCTTCATTATTTGTTACATCACGTTCTTTTCTTCTCATGTCGGTGCAGCCGGTAACTGGTATGCCATTCCCTGCAATCCGGTCCCGTTCGTATGCTGGCTGTTGTTCCGTCATCGTAAAGGCTATCGGCGCCTCTTCTTGGTCTACTTTGTGGTGCTGTGTCTCTTCATGCTGTTGACGCCTTTCGTGGCTCAGCTCGATCTTCCGCATTGTCTGGTAGCTGCTATTCTGGCTGTCAGGTGCTTGGCGGGAAAGATGAAAGATGAAAGATGAAAGATGAAAGATGAAACCAAACCGCATTTTTCCTTTTTTCCTCTTGTTGTTTTCTTGTGCACTATGCGGTGCGCAACCTCATTCTCAACGCTCAGTTCTCCGCTCGGCCGAAGGACACTTGTCTTCAGCGGGACGTAATAATTCCCAATTCAATAACTTCTTTGTCGACGGATTTCATGGTGGACTTTATGGCCATTATCCGCTCGACACCTATACCCAGTTCATCGTCGACCAACTTGAGCAGTATCCCGACTGGTATGTTGGTCTTGAGATAGAACCAGAGACGTGGGACACCGTAGCGGTGCGCACGCCGGAGGCCTATCGTCGTTTCAAGGAGAAAATCATAGGGCCGCAGGTGGAGGTGACCAACCCTACCTACGCTCAGCCCTACCTCTATAATATAAGTGGTGAAAGCATTATCCGCCAGTTTCAATATGGCATGGAGAAGCTGCGCCACCATTTCCCTGGGCTGTCGTTTACGACCTATAGCAGCGAGGAGCCCTGCTTCACCAGCCAGCTGCCACAGTTGCTGCGCTTGTTTGGTTTCAAGTATGTCTCGCTGAAGTGCCCTGATACATGTTGGGGAGGCTATACCGAGGCCTATGGTGGACAGTTGGTCAGCCTCGTCGGTCCAGATGGTACGGCGATGCTCGCCGTGCCGCGTTATGGTTGCGAAGACTTGCAGGAGGGCAGCGTCTGGCAGACCATTGCCTGGACTAATTCGGACGCTTTCCTGACGGCGTGTCGTGAAGCAGGCATCGAGCATCCTGTCGGCATGTGCTATCAGGATGCTGGCTGGACTTATGGCCCGTGGCTACGCGACAAGAAAGGCAGTACGCAGTATGTTCGCTGGACCGACTATATCGAACGGCTCACGCCTCAACACACTGATGACGAATGGCACTGGTCGCAGGAGGATTTGCATCCTGCCCTGATGTGGGGCACGCAGGTGTTGCAGCGCATTGCCCGTCAGGTGCGACAGGCTGAGAATCATCTGGTACAGGCCGAGAAGCTTGCTGCTATCATGGGAGAGCCGTTGCCAAAGGACAGTCTCGATGAAGCTTGGCGCACGCTGATGCTGGCTCAGCACCACGATTCGTGGATTGTGCCTTACAATGGTCTGCGTGGTTACGGCACGTGGGCTGATGCCATTCGCCAGTGGACCGACTTTACCAGTAGCTTTGCCCTTCGCCATCTCGGTGCAGGCGAGGGTGGGGCAGTCGGCAAGCCTCTGGCTGACAAGGTGGCAAGCGACAAGGTGGCAAGCGACAAAGGGGCAAGTGACAAGGGGGGAAGTGACAAGGGGGAAAGTGACAAGGGGGCAAGCCCCCTTGCTTCAGGCGCGGGTGGGGCGCTGATGGTCTATAATACTACGGGCCATGCCCGTCACGAAGTCATCGAGGTCGAAGGGCACCTGATGGAAGTCGATGTGCCTGCCTTTGGCTGTGCACCATTAATGGTTAATGGTCAATGTTCAATGGTTAATGGTCAATGGTCAATGGTCAATGTTCAATGTTCAATGGTCAATGTTCAATGTTCAGTTCTGGAGAACGACCGCTATCGCATTTGCTTCGACCTGGAGCATGGCGGTACTATAAGTAGCCTCGTTGACAAGTCTTCTGGACACGAGCTTGTCGACGCCCAGTCGGAGCGACGCTTTCTGGAACTGCGCGGTCATTTCCCCAAACTGGGTGGCTTCCGCTCTTCGGCTGAGCATCGCGCCCGACTGACGTGGCTCTTGGACGAACCGCTCCGCCAGCAGGTGCGCATTGATGGCGAGGTGGCCGGTGTGCCGTTCTCTCAGACCATTACGCTCACCAAAGGAGAGCCCCGTATTGACTGCCATCTGCACATCGACTGGTCTGAGAATACGCCTGTTGGCGAGGGTGTTCGTTCAAAGCATAATGACCGTCGCACGCCCTTCTATGACACCCGCTATATGTTACGGCTCTTCTTCCCAGCCGCCCTACAGTCTCCACGGCTCAGCAAGGATGCACCTTTCGACGTCTGTGAAAGTCGTCTGGTCGATTCTCATTTTAACCGCTGGGACAGCATCCGCCATAACATTGTGCTCAACTGGGTTGACCTGAGCGAAGGCACACACGGTAACGGCCTGGCACTACTGACCGACCACACAACGAGTTACACCTACGGGCATGATGAGCCACTCTCGCTCACTGTGCAATATTCGGGGCCGGGCCTTTGGTGGCGTAATTATCCCATCGACGGTCCTACCGACATTTCCTATGCCTTGGTGCCGCATCAGGGAAACTGGGAAAAGGCAGGTCTGCCACACATCCTCGAGAACTATCAGAGTCCTCTCCGAGTAGTCTGCCACACTTCTCCGAGAGGAGTGGAGGACTTCTCCGAGAGGACTGGGGGGTATTCGCTCTTGTCCACAGACTTCCAAGTCAGTGCGGTCATTTTGCAGCCCGACGGTTCTCTGCTCTTGCGACTCTTCAATGCCAGCCGCCACGAGCGAACCTCTGCTTTGCGCCTGAACATGCCTGTCAGTGAGGTGGTGGAGACCGACCTCGACGGGCATGAGATTCGTCGCTATGTTCCAGATAGTGAGGGCGTTGTGAACCTGCAGATGCCTCGCTTCGGCATAAAGAACCTGGTGGTTAGATGAAAGATGAAAAATGAAAGATGAAAGATGAAAGATTAAAATGTAATACGAAAGCTGATATAATGAAACTAAACTTCCTTCTTCCTGTTTCCCTCTTTCTGTTGGCCAGTTGTCAACAGCCGTCGGCCACTGAGGAGCTTGCCGACCTTGTGAATCCTTTTATCGGTGCCAGCACCAATGTTGACGCCGCAGGTGCCTATCACGGGCTTGGTAAGACTTTCCCTGGAGCCACAACTCCATTTGGCATGGTGCAGGTCAGCCCGCAGACCATCACGGGTGGCGACAACGGCTCGGGCTATAGCTATGAGCACCAGACCATTGAGGGATTCTCGATGACGCAGATGAGCGGCATTGGATGGAACGGCGACATGGGTAACTTCACTGTCATGCCCACCACGGGCGAACTACGCACCGTCGCTGGGCGCGACGATGGCACCCTTGCGGGCTGGCGCTCGCACTACGACAAGCAGAGTGAGACGGCCAGTGCCGGCTACTACAGCGTGCTACTGACCGACTACAGCATACGTACCGAAGCCACTGCCACAACACGCACCGGATGGCTTCGCTTCACCTATCCCGCCGACACGCTGTCGCGTCTCCAGATAGACCTGGCCCGTAGGGTGGGGGGCACTGCTTCGCGCGAATATATTAAGGTGGTCGACGACCAGACCCTTGAGGGCTGGATCGAGTGTCTGCCCGAAGGTGGTGGCTGGGGCGACGGCGAGGGGCATGCCCGCTATACCGTCTACTTCCATGCTCGGCTGAGTGCACCCATGCATCGCTATGGCTTTTGGTCGGCTTCCATCAGTGCCGATGAGCCACGTCACCTCGACGATGTGGTCAGTGCTGCCTATCAGCAGCGCGTGGCTGAGGCCGCCATCGTGGGGCCCTTCCCCGCCCCCTCCCAGAAGGAGCGTGGCGAGAACATCACCGAGCTTGAGGGCACCCACATCGGCTTCTTCACCGAGTTTCCCACGGAGGAAGGTCAGCAGCTGACGCTTAGTGTGGCCATCTCGTATGTCGACATTGAGGGTGCCCGCCGTAACTACGAGGCTGAGGCAGCTGGCAAGACGTTCGACGATGTCCACAGTGAGGCTCGTCAGGCTTGGAACGCCTCGCTCGGCTGCATTGAGATTGAGGGTGGCACGGCGGAGGAGCGCACCGTCTTCTACACCGCCCTCTACCATACCCTCATCGACCCGCGCATCCATCAGGACGTTGACGGGCGCTACGTGGGCGGCGACTACGAGGTGCATGAGGCTGACAGCACGTTCACCAAGCGCACGGTGTTCAGTGGCTGGGACGTCTTCCGTTCGCAGATGCCCTTGCAGACGATTATCAATCCGACGGTGGTCACCGACCTGCTCGGATCGCTCACGACGATGGCACAGCAGAGCGGGCGCGCGTACTACGAACGCTGGGAGCTGCTCAACGCCTACAGCGGCTGCATGCTGGGTAACCCCGCACTCAGTGTGCTGGCCGATGCGTACGCCAAGGGTCTGCGGAGTGGCTACGATGCCGAGCTGGCTTATCAGTATGCCAAGAATTCTTCGGCACGTTTCGGCAACGACGAACTGGGCTTCACACCGGGTGGGCTGAGCATCTCGTATACGCTTGAGTATGCCTACACCGACTGGTGCATTGCCCAGATGGCGCGCCTCCTTGGCAAGGATGACGAAGCGGCCGTCTACGAGCAGAAGGCCCAGGCCTATCGTAACATCTTCGACGCCGAGCACGGCTGGTTCCGTCCCCGTGAAACCGATGGCTCGTGGGCTCCCTGGCCTGCGGAGGGCCGCCTGAAGGAGTGGTATGGCTGCATAGAGTGTAACCCCTTGCAGCAGGGATGGTTTGTGCCACACGACGTTGACGGTATGGTCGAGCTGATGGGCGGGCGCGACAAGGTGGTGGCCGACCTCGACAGCATGTTCGCCCAGACACCGTCCGACATGTACTGGAACCTCTATTACAACCATGCCAACGAGCCTGTACACTTCATCCCCTTCCTCTATAACCGCCTTGACGAACCTCGCAAGACGCAGCAGTGGACGCGCTACATCTGTACGCATGCCTATCATAATAAGGTAGAAGGGTTGGTGGGTAACGAGGATGTGGGTCAGATGTCGGCGTGGTATGTGCTGGCTGCCTCAGGCTTGCACCAGTATTGCCCCGGCGACACACGCTTCGAGCTGACCAGTCCTGTGTTCCGCCGCATCGTGTTCCACCTGCCTAACGGCAACGACTTCACTGTCGTGGCTCACAATAATAGTCCTGAACATATCTATATCGGCTCTGCCCGACTGAACGACAAACCGCTCGACAAGCTGTGTATCGACTACAGCGAAGTGATGAAAGGCGGCGTGCTTGAATTGAGAATTGAGAATTGATAATTGAGGATTGACAATTGTGAATTGAGAATTGTGAATTGAGAATTGTGAATTGTGAATTGAGAATTGTGAATTGAGAATTGTGAATTGACACCGATATGAAGCGATTATTCTTGAATACCTTGATGCTGATGGCAGCCATGACCATGGAGGCACAGCTGCTCAGCTATTCGCTGGATACGAGCGATGGCTTTGCGAAGTGGACAGTGAGTCCTGAACGCAGCATGGAAGATGCCGTCACAGCCCCCGTGCCAGGCACGGTGTTCACCGCCTACGTGGAGGCTGGTCGTGAGGCTTGCCCTGAATACGGTAGCAACATCTACCGCGTGGACGAAACGAAGTATAGCCGTCCCTACTGGTATCGCACGGTGTTCACCCTTCCGCGGCCCTTGCAGGCTGATGAGCGCCTCTGGCTCTGCTTTGACAATACCAACCGTTATGCCGACTTCTGGTTCAACGGAGAGAAGATTTCTGGCACGCCGACCTCTGAGAAGGACGTCAGCGGCCACATGCTTCGCTCGCGGTTTGATGTCACCCGGCTGTTACCCAGCGGCGGAGCGCTGGGCACGGGCGGCGGAGAATCAACGGGAACGATAGAGGTGAAGATCTATGACACAGACCAGAAAAAGACACGCAAGGCTGAAGGCCCTTATGGCGTGGCCTGTAGTCCCAGCTATCTGGCCGGTGCCGGATGGGACTGGATTCCCTACATCCCCGGTCGTCTGGCTGGCATCACGGGCCACGTGCGCCTCGAGGTGACCCGCGACGTGCGGCTGCTCGACCCCTGCGTGCGTACCCGGCTTATCCCTTCAGGGACTGATCGGGCTGAACTGACTGTCATTGCCGATGTGGCCAACGCCTCGGAGACCAGGCAGCTGGTCACGGTGAGTGGCACCATCATGCCAGGCAATCTGCAGTTCACCAAACAGGTATGGGTGAATCCCCTCGACACAGCCGCCCTGCGTATCGACCGCCGCGATGCTGAGGCCCTCGTTGTCAATCAGCCCCGTCTTTGGTGGCCTAACGGCTACGGAGCGCCCAACCTCTACGAGTGCCACCTACGCTGCTATACCGACGGGAAGCTTAGCGATGAGCGTACCCTACGCTTCGGTATCCGCCAATATGACTACCGCATCGAGACCAACGATGTGGGCTATCCCGTTCTCCAGTTCTATGTCAATGGTCAGCGTGTCTTCCTGAAGGGTGGCAACTGGGGCATGAGCGAGTACCTGTTGCGCTGCCATGGCCGCCAGTACGAGACCTATATCCGTCTGCACCGTGACATGAACTTTAACACCATCCGCCTCTGGACAGGCTGTGTCACCGATGATGAGTTCTACGACTACTGCGACGAACAGGGCATCATGGTCTGGAACGACTTCTGGCTCTACGTCGCCTTTAATGACGTCGTCAACCACGACGACTTCAAGCGCAACGCCCGCGACAAGGTGCGACGCCTGCGCTCTCATCCCTCAATAGCCCTCTGGTGCGGTGCCAACGAGACGCACCCCGTTCCCGACATTGACCAAGCCCTGCGCATGATTGTCATGGAGGAAGACGCCAATGAACGCCTCTATAAGTCGTGCTCGAACCAGGACGGCCTTTCGGGCAGTGGCTGGTGGAAGGACCTGCCCCCGCGCCACCACTTTGAGACGTCGGCCAGCAACCTGGCTTTCGATACCCCTGCCTACCCCTACGGCCGCACGTACGGCTATGGCATGCGGTCGGAGATTGGCATGGCCACCTTCCCGCAATACGAGAGTGTGCAGCTCTTCATCCCTAAGGAGAAGCAGTGGCCGCTGCCCACCGACGACCAGCTAAAGGACGAGGACGACAACGTCTGGAACCACCACTTCTTTGGCAAGGAGGCTTCGAACGCCGGACCTGCCGACTACCGCCGCTCAGTAGACGAGCGCTATGGCGCCTCTAAGTCGCTTCAGGAGTTCTGCGACAAGGCTCAGCTAGTCAACCTAGAAGACATGCGTGGCATGTATGAAGCTTGGCAAGACAAGATGTGGAACGACGCTGCGGGCCTGCTCATCTGGATGAGCCATCCCGCCTATCCCTCGTTCGTCTGGCAGACCTACGACTACTACCTCGACCCCACCGGCTGTTACTGGGGAGCCCGAAAGGCTTGTGAGCCGCAGCACGTGCAGTGGAATTGCCTGACAGGCAGCGTCAAGGTTGTCAATACCACGTCAGCTGCTATACGTGATGCCACCGTGCGTGCCACTGTCTTCAGCCTTGACGGTCGTGAGCTCAACCGTCGCGAATCCGTCGTCAGCGTCGATGCGAGCGATGTGGCTGAAGCCTTCTCTAACCTTCCTTTTGCGGGAGGCTTGAAGCCCGCCCCCTCTAACCTCGTGTTTATTCGCTTGGAGCTCAGAAGTGCCGCCGGCGAACTGCTCTCTGAGAACCTCTATTGGCATAATACCGCCCACTATCTTGATAACGCCCAACTTTGGCATCTGCCAGAGGCCCGCTTGAAGGTGGAAGTCATCGACGGACAGACCGTCCGCCTTAAGAACACCACACAGCGCGTCAGCTTTGCTAACCGTCTGCGCTTGATTGATACCAAGACTGGCGAGCGCGTGCTCCCCGTCATTTGGAGTGATAACTACGTGACGCTGATGCCTGGTGAAGAGCGTGTCATTACGTTCAGCCATGGTTCATCAACGGTTGTTAACCGTCCGTTGTCAATTGGAATAAAGCCTTTTGGTCAGAATGAGAGGACGGTGAGAATTAAGAGTCCATTTACTATTTGACAATTTACGATTTACTATTTATTTACGATTTGATCATTGTATTTTTTTGCATCCCTGAGGGCGCAGCTAAATAAGCAAATAGCTAAAGCGTAAATAAATAGTAAATAGTAAATCGTCAAATCGTAAATAAATAGTAAATCGTCAAATCGTAAATACAGATAATGAATTATAGATTATTGATAGCTCTACTTTTGATCATCGCTTTGTCGTCGTGTGGCTCGAGTTCCTCGTCGCTAAAGCCTGACCATCTGCTTTGTGAAAACCTTGTGCAGCCTTTAGGCATCGACAACGTGCGGCCCCACTTCAGCTGGCAGAACTTGTCAAACAAACAAAAAGCCTGCCAAACAGCCTACGAGATAGAAGTGGCTTCTGACAGCCTGTTGCTCGTTACTGGCAAGGCTGATCTATGGCAGTCAGGCCGAGTGGAACGTGCAGATCAGGTGATGGTTGCCTACGATGGACAGCCCCTTAGCGAGCGCAGTCTCTGCTATTGGCGCGTTCGTACCTGGGACGAGCAGCAGCGTCCCTCGGTGTGGAGCAAAGTCCAGCGCTTTAGTGTAGGCTTGCTGAATGGGATGGCTGGCGACTACATTGGCATGGACACAGCTTATGGCGGCGTGCGTTCACCGCTGCTTCGTTCAACATTCACCGTTCAACGCCCTTCTGCCACCACTTTCGTCCATGTCAACTCCCTAGGCTATCATGAGCTCTACGTCAATGGGCATCGTGTAGGCGACCGCGTGCTGCAGCCCGCCATGTCGCAGCTCGACACCCATTCGCTCATCGTCACCTACGATGTCACTCCTTATATTATAAAAGGTGTCAACGAGCTGGTGGTCTGGGCTGGCCAGGGCTGGTACAAAGAGAATACCTTTTACGCGCAGTATCCCGGCCCGCTTGTGAAGGTCGAAGTCGACGAGCTTCTGGCTGACCGCCGGTGGCGCATCATCGGGCAGACCGATGCCTCTTGGCAGGCCTCGCCCAGTGGCTATGGTGACACCGGCACGTGGTATCCGCTACAGTTTGGCGGTGAGCGTATTGATGGACGCCTCCTGCCTGCTGACAAGGGGGCAAGTGACAAGGGGGCAAGCCCCCTTGCTTCCGCCAACCTTGAAGCCCGCACATGGACTCCCGTTAAGGTGGTTACCGTTGATGGTATGAGGGCTACGCCACAGATGTTTGGTGGCAATCGGATTGTTGACCGTGTAAAACCCAAGAGCATCAGCGAGACAGCTCCCGGCGAGTGGCTCATCGACATGGGACGCGTGCTGACGGGCTGGCTTGAGGTACGTCTCAGCGGACTCAGCGAGGGTCAGGAAGTGACGACCCAATACACCGATTATATCCCCGTTGGTGGCACGTTTGAGAGTCAGGGCGAAGGCGATGTCTACGTTGCTGGCGGCAGTGGTCATGAGGAAGTCTTCTGCAATAAGTTCAACCACCACGCTTTCCGCTACGTGCTCCTCAAGTCGCCCATACAGCCCGAGGTGACCGCACTGCAGCTGTCGGGCGTCAGCGACGCGCGCTCATCGTTTGCCTGTAGTGACGACGACCTTAACCGCATTCACGACATGATTCACTACACCATGCAGTGCCTGACGTTCAGCGGCTATATGGTTGACTGCCCGCATCTAGAGCGTATGGGCTACGGAGGCGATGGCAATTCGTCGACCATGACGTTACAGACCATGTACGACGTGGCGCCCACTTTCCTTAACTGGCTGACGGCGTGGGGCGATGTCGTTGAGCCCAATGGCTCGTTGCCCTATGTGGCACCTGCCGGTGGTGGCGGTGGCGGTCCTTATTGGAGCGGCTTCATTGTCATGGCCCCATGGCGTACTTACTTGAACTATGCTGACCCTCGCCCCATGGAACGTCTGTTCGACAAGATGAACCAGTGGCTTGACTACGTTGAAGCATGTAGCGTTGACGGCCTCTTGCAGACTTGGCCTGACACGCCGCGTCGGATGTGGTTCCTGGGTGACTGGCTGGCACCCCAGGGTGTTGACGTAGGTGGCGAGTCACCTGTATTGGCCAGCAATTGCTTTGTTAGCGACTGCCTCTTGGCCATGACCAAGATGGCTCGCGCACTTGGCCGTGACACAACCGACTACGTGGTGCGTCGCCAAACTTTGAACCAACGTATTCATGAAGTGTTCTACCATCCAGAGTCGCAGACCTACGGCACAGGCTCGGTTCTCGACATGTGCTACCCCGTGCTTGTTGGTGCCGTGCCCGACAGCCTGTGCACAGCAGTGAATGCAAAGATTGTTGAGCGCTCACGCACGGTTTATGGTAGCCACATAGCCGCAGGTCTGATGGGTGTGCCCATCTTTACGCAGTGGGCAACTGAAAAAGGCGAAGTCGACCTGATGGCTCAGCTTCTCCGTCAGCCCGATTACCCCGGTTATCTGCACATGCTGGCCAATGGCGCCACTACAACTTGGGAGTCATGGAACGCTGAGTGTAGCCGTGTTCATAACTGCTATAACGGCCCATTGGTTCTACCAAGCATTGGCCGGCATACGGCCTGATGCCGAGCATCCTGGCTACCGGCACGTCACGATAGCCCCCCAGCAGGGACTTGCAGAGACCTTGTCGTGGGTCAAGGCCTCAGTCCCCACGCCCTACGGACCCATCAGTGTTGAGTGGCGTGGCAAAGAACTGCAGGTCGATCTGCCTGTGGGCGTGACGGCCGACGTCGTGTGGGGGACTAACCAGACCACGGTAAAAGCAGGGCATTGGAAGTTTAAGAAAGATTAACGCATCCACATTAGTGGCTCTCTCGCCCCCAGTCGTGTAAACAATAAAAAAGAGGAGATGAGGAGATGAGGAGGTGAGGAGATGAGGAGGTAAAGTAAAAATGCAAAACTTGAATAATTAAGATATAGTCTATGAGAAAAAGAAAGCTATTATTCCCGCTGCTGTTGAGCGTTCTGCTCTTAGCGGCCTGCAACGACAGCTTCCTCGACCAGACGGCCACCACCGACCTGAACGAGGAGAGCGTCTTTGCTGACAGTGCCTATGCCACAGGCTTCCTCACCGAAATCTATGCCGACATTGGCTTCGACACCGATCTCGACCGTTTCGGCGAAGGTGGACTGCAGTGTGCAGCCGACGAGTCGGAGCCGCGTGCTTCGTCGAACATCTCGACAGGCCTTGCCTTTGCTACAGGCACCATCAATCCTGTGATTGTCACAAACGACGCCTGGGACAAGTGCTACACCAACATCCGTCGCTGTAACAAGTTCCTGCAGTTGGCCGATCGCGCTCCCATCGATCCCGCTACCCTGTTGCAGTACAAGGCAGAGGCCCGCTTCCTGCGTGCCTGGTACTACTACATCTTGCTGCGTCACTATGGTGGTGTGCCTATTGTCTACGACAAGATTTATGGCGCTGAGGACGAGATTGACGCCACACGCCAGACCTACGAGACTTGTGTAGAATACATCATCGACGAGTGCAACGCCGTGCTGGCTGAAAACGTGTTGCGACCCCGTAATTCGGGCCGTAGCAATGGGCGCATCAGTCAGGCTGCCTGCTACGCGCTTATCATGCGTGTCACCCTTGACGCCGCCTCGCCCCTGCACAATGGTTCTGGGTTCGGCACTGAAGAGACAAAACCGTTTTTAGGCTATGCCGACGCCAATCCAGAGCGTTGGCGCCGTGCCTATGAAGCTGCTAAGCGTGCCATGCAGATGCAGGGCGACTACCGGCTGTTTGAGGTTCACACTTGCCATAAGTTCCCCGACGGGAACGATGGCAAAGCTGAGCCTGGCTGGGGCTTCTATGCCGTACAGTCGCCTGCCGAGTTCGTCAATGTCTACACCGATGAGACCGATCGTGGCACGTTCAGCTATCCCTACGCCGCCTATCAGGAGATTATCCTGATGAAGAAGATGCCCATCAGGATTACCACCTGCCAGCTGCTCGACCCCCCATCGTGTGGAGGTAATGGCGGAGCAGGCTATGCCTACTACGATTTGGCGAAGGCCTTCCCGATGGCTGACGGAAAGCCCATCGAGGAGAGTGCCTATAAATACAACCCCCTGCAGCCGGCGCAGAACCGCGATCCTCGGTTCGAGAACTCCATTGTCTACAACGGCAGCCGCATCTGCAATCAGCAGAACTACAGCTATACCGTATATACTTTTCAGGGTGAGAACTCCACCGCAGACGCTGTCCACAGCGGAACGCCAACAGGTCTCTACACCCGTAAGATGCTGCCTCGCGCTGCCTCTGGCAACTGGTGGGTTGAACCACCGCAGTCCCGACCGCTCATACGTTTCGCTGAGGTCATGCTGAGTTATGCCGAGTCTGCCAACGAGTGGCGAGGCCCTGACTTCTCTGAAACACTGGCCGACGGCAATACGTATGGCCCACTCGAGGTTCTTAAACTGCTACGTCGACGCGCTGGCATCCTGCCCGGTGCCGATGGTATGTTCGGCCTGAAGGCCGGCATGTCGCAAGAGGAGATGCGCGAGGCTATCCGTCTGGAGCGCCGCATCGAACTGGCTTTCGAAGGTTTCCGATTCTTCGATGTGCGTCGTTGGATGATTGCCGAGCAGACTGAGAATCAGCCTATGCACGGTATGGAGATTACCCGCGTAGTCAACGAAGAGACAGGTGCCATCACTTACGTGCCACGTGAATTTGTTGTGCGTAACCATGTGTTCCGTAAGGCCATGTACTTTTGGCCCATCCCGTATGCTGAGATTGTGAAGACGCCCGACCTCGTTCAGAATCCTTACTATGATTGAGCGGCTTTGTATCATGAATAATGAAAAGTGAATAATGAATAGTGACATGAAAAGAAAGCTATTATATGTTATATTAGGAGCCTTGGCAATCGCCGGGTGCTCGCAGTTCAGCGACGACTCAAATCCCTACGATGTCACAGAGGCTGTCAAGGACGTGAGCGGTGTATGGAAACTGAAGTCCGTTACCCGCAACAATATCGACATCACAACCGATATGGACTTCAGTCGTTTTGCTCTTCACATGGGTGACGACGGTCGCTATCACATTGAGAACTATTTGCCTTTCGTAGTGCAGAAAGACGGCCAGTGGAGCACCGACAACCCGCACTATCCGTTCAGGCTCTCGTTCCTTGAGGACGGGGCTGCCACGAGCGTCGATGTCGACTTCCGTTCACCTGTTGTTGGCGGTCAGCGTTCATTGCTTATCACCCTCTCGCCAGGGTGTGCCAGCAATGTCTATACCTACACGCTCGAACGAACTGAAAACTGATATTAGCGGAGTCGGAACGATCCTACTTTACCGCTACTCCTAACTAATCAACTCCTATTCTCAAAAACAATGAAAAAACTCCTCAGACATTTCACAGACGTGATCATACTGGCTGTAGCCGTGGCCCTGTCTGCTGCTGACTGTGTCTTCATCGACGATTACCATATCGCTCAGAAAGATGCCAGTGGCAACGACGTTTACTATGCACAGGCGCAGTCCAACGTGACATTTGTTCTCGATGGACATATTCAGTGTCGCACCACCGACAACGCGGGCTGTACTACCAAGTTCGTCTTTGCTATGCTCGTACCCCGCGACTGGGATCTGGCAAACAATGCCACCGTCACCTATAAGTGCGACATTGCTGCCGACCGTAACCTTGAGATGCCCATGTCAGTTATCCCCGATTCACAGCTGCCCAAGTGGGGCGAAGGCCGCACATGGGTGCAGTGCTTGCTGGGCGAATATGGTGTTGGCCCCAATGTATTAGACGACATGGAGTGGGTGGTCTTCCAGACCGACCTCACGTGGAATATCACCAACAACCAGGATCCTACCTATAAGATCTTTGTGCGTACAAAGACCGGCAAGCGAAACCTCAGGTGCAAGATTGGATTCTTCGTCAACCACACCGACGATGGCTTCAGCAACGGTACCGAGCACCGCAAGATCATCTTCGCCACGGAGTGCTTCGAGGTCGTTGGGGGCAAGGGCATGCCCATCGATTTCTGTAACCGCCACTTCAATCGCGTGTCGCCACTTACTTGCCTTCAGGACGACTATGTCACCATCAGCTATCTGGCTGATGTAGAACTCTCAACGGAAAACAACCCGCTGGCTGCATCTGACGACATCTATCTCCAGGGGCATGCCGTTACCACTACTGGTAAGATCTACAATGCACCTCCCATCGGACAGCAGACGCGCATGAATCGTCAAAACTCACTCGGTCGCACGTTCAATTTGACCATCTGGCCTGCCGGCTTCTTCGGAGTGCCGGCTGACGAGCAGATCGACCACCTCGACTACTACTTTTCTAACGCCGATGGCTCGAAGATAGTCAATCAGTCTGACGACGACCGCGTGCAGTTGGGCTCGTCCAACAGCGACAATGAGTTGTTTAATCTGAAGTTTGAATGCGAATAACCTCCAATCCCGCAGATTATGAAGACAATCATCAAATATCTAATCGCCTGTTCAGTATGTTGCGTTGCCAACGCTACCTCTCTCTTCGCTCAGACTGATGAGAAGGCAGACAGCCTCCCCCAATCGGGTGAGGTCGGAGGGGGCTCACAAGTAGCCTCCGCACCTACGGTCAGCGGCCGTGACATGGAGAAATACCTCTCCACCGACATCCTCACCTCCTTGCAAGGGCGCATCCCAGGCCTCAACATCAGTCAGTATAGGGGCAGCGACCTGCCGCGCACCTCTGTCAACACCTCCGCCGACCTGATTGGCTATCGGCCAGCCAGCTATGGCCAGACGCCCTATAGCGACAACACGCGTTTCTTCATCTCGTCACGTGGTCTGGCACCTGTCATCATCGTTGACGGCATCGAGCGCAATATGCTCTCCCTCGACCCCGAGGCCATCGAGAGCGTCACGGTGGCCCGCGATGCCCTGTCATCCATGTTCTTGGGTATGAAGAGCTCACGTGGTGCCATGATTATCACCACCAAGATGCCGACGCGCGACCGCTTGCACTTTGGATTCACGGCAAAGTGGGGCCTGCACAGCAACACGATGAATCAGAAGCCACTTTCTGCCGACGCCTACGCCTACCTGCTCAACGAAGCTTTGCAGAACGATGGGCGCTCGGCCATCTATAACACGGCCGATCGCGACGCCTACCAGACGCAGTCCAGCCCCTTTACCCATCCCGATGTCAATTGGTACGATGAGCTGCTTAATAAGAATGCCATGTCGCAGTCTTACAACCTCAATGTCAGTGGTGGCGGGCGGGTCGCCCAGTTCTTTGTCTCGCTGGGCTACACCGGTGAGGACGGTCTTTTCAAGACCAACAAGGACAACGGCTACAACACCAACTTGGACATCAACCGCTACATGATTTCGTCGAAAGTCAACATCAACATTACCGACGACTTCACCGCTTCGATGACGGCTATCGGACGCGTCATCGAGGGTAACCAGCCCGGTGGTTCCGGCTCAGGCTACAGCGATCTGTTGCTCAATATCTGGCGCACGCCAAACAATGCCTATCCCATCCATAACCCCAATGGCACGTGGGGCGGTTCAATGGCTCACACCAACAACCTGGCCGCGCAGGCATGGGAGTCGGGCTACATCAACGACAATATGCGCGACATCATGGCTACGCTAACCCTCAAGTACGACTTCGACAAGCTGGTGCGCGGACTCTCTGCTTCGTTCACTGGCAGCGTAGCCCATCAGACACGCACCGCCATTGTTCGCACTAAGCAGAACCCCGTCTACAACTATTCTATCGTCGACGGTCAGCCAACCTACCTGCTCTTCGGCAACTCCGTGTCGCAAGGCAATGGCTTTACTGCTGTGTCAAGCTACCAGAATCTCTACGGGCGGCTCAACATCGACTATGATCGTCATTTCGGACTCCACCATCTGGCACTTGGCCTTATGGGCGACACCCGCCACGAGCTGGTGCAGTATGACCTGCCTATGATTCCTTCCGACATAATGGAGAGTGTACGCTACGACTACGACCGGCGCTATTTCCTTGAGGCGGCCATGACGCAGAGCTACTTCAATCGTTACGCCCCTGACAACCGCTGGGGCAACTTCTTTGCCGTAGGTGCCGGGTGGGACATGAGTCGTGAGAGTTTCATGGAAGATGCTGATTGGCTCGACCAGCTGAAGCTGCGCGCTACTTACGGCCATACGGGCAACGGCATCGACAATGCTGGCTACTACCAATACCGTCAGCGCTTCTCACAAAATGCGACAGCAGCCTATCCGCAGGGAACGTCGATGAACACCACTGGTGGTATCTTCACTACTGAGACCATGCCCATTGCTAATCCCTTCATCACCTTCGAGAAGGCCCACAAGCTGAACATCGGACTTGATGCCGCATTGCTTGGCCGTCGCTTGGAGGCTACCGTGGAATACTATAACGACAAGTACCTCGACCTGTTGCAGACACGTGGAAAGAGCATTGAACTCATGGGTGCCACGTATCCTACTGAGAACATCGGACGCTCGCGTCGTCAGGGCTTCGACGTCAGTCTCTCCTGGCGTGACAAAGTGGACCCGGTGTCCTATTACATTGCCCCCAATTGGAGTCTGGAGAAGACCGAGCTGCTGTTCATGGACGAGCAGGAACAGCCCCATAACTATCTGAGGCAGACAGGCCGACCACTCGGTGTTGTCTTCGGTCTGCAGGCCCTCGGTTTCCTGACGGCTGACGACATTGCACAGGGCTATCCCGTGATGCAAGGTGTTGAAGTGCAGCCAGGTGACGTGAAGTATGCCGACCTGAACAACGACAAGATTATCGATGAGTACGACCGCACCGTCATTGGCGGTGACAAGCCCCTCCAATACTTCGGCCTCGACCTCGGTGTCAGCTTTGCAGGCTTCGAGCTGTCGATGCTCTGGCAGGGCGTTTACAACCGTGACCTTTACGTCAACGACCGGACGCTTGTCGAAGGCTTCCAAAGTATTGGTAACACCTACGGGCAGGCTTATCAGAACATCCTTGCCCGTTGGACGCCAGAGACGGCTGCTACGGCTACCTATCCCCGACTCTCAGCAGGTGGTAACACCTATAACTACGGTGGTATGTACGGCTCATCGCTATGGATGCACAAAGGCAACTTCATCCGCTTGAAGAACATCCAACTGGCTTACAACCTGCCAGTTACCTTCTGCCGCAACTATCTTGGCGGTGTCGGCGTCAAGGTCTTCTTCAACGCCCAGAACGCGCTCACCTTCTCTGCTTGCGACTTGGTCGACCCCGAGGTGACTTTCACCTCGTCGCCCATGCAGCGCTGCTTCTTCACTGGCATCAATCTCAACTTCTAAACATGTTCGAACAGTATGAAAGCTAATAAGTATATATTCCTTCTTTCTGCAGCATCCGTGTTGGGTTTGACTGCCTGTATGGACAACTACGAGACTCTGCCCGCTGATGAGTTTACCACCGAGTACCTGTTCTCGACCACTGACTCGCTGGGCACTCAGGCCCGCCAGTACCTCAATACCATCTACGATATTCTGGAGAACGGCCACAACCGTGTTGGCGGATACTATCTTGACAGCTCTACCGACGATGCCATTAGCATCGACATGGACGGCGAGCCCGACGTGTTACGTATCGCAACGGGCCAGTATACCGCCAGCAACCGAGTCGCTTCCGACATGCGCTGGGGAGAATACTACACCGGCATTCGCAAGGTCAACATCCTCATTTCGGGCATCGACAGCGTGCCCTATCGTGCCACTTATCGCAACGCTTTGGGGCAGACGCGCCCCTTGGGCGTCTCGTTCAAGGCCGAGGCCCGTTTCCTGCGTGCCTGGTTCTACTTCCAGCTGCTGCGCCGCTACGGTGGCGTTCCCCTGGTGGGTGACAAAGTGTTCGACCTTGACGACGACATGGAACTGCCGCGCAACACGTTTGCCGAGTGTGTCGACTATATTGTCAACGAGCTTAACGACATCCAGGACTCGCTGCGCAGCGTGAGTACCATCAGTTCCGAGTTTGCGCATGCACCGACAAAGCAGGCCTGCCAGGCCCTAAAGTCACGTCTGCTGCTCTACGCTGCGTCGCCGCTGTTCAACGGCCATACGCTGGAGTCGGGCAATGCACTTGTGGGCTACCCCTCCTACGACCCCAATCGCTGGAAGCTGGCTGCCGATGCTGCCCGCGAGTTGATCGAGGGTGCTGGCCACAAGGGCAAGGACAGCCTGACGCTCACCGAGGACGTTCGCGATGTGTTCCTGAACTTCTATGACTACGGTGCCAATCCTGAACTCATCTTCTTCCGCCAGGGCGGAAACGGCACCAACGTAGAGAACCAGAACGGTCCACTCGGCTTCACTGGCAGCAGGATGGGCAATGGCCGTACGTGTCCAACCCAGAACCTTGTCGACGCCTTCCCGATGGCCGATGGCCGCATGCGCGGCGACAGTCCCACGTATCAGTATTCCGACGACAACCCGTATGCCAACCGTGACCCGCGGCTAGACAAAACCATCCTTCACAATGGCTCCCAGTGGCTGGGCACGACACTGGCCACGTGGCAGGGCGGCACGAACAACCCCGCCAATGGCGCTGACTACTCGCTGACCAGCTACTTTATGTGTAAGTTCATGGGCAAGTTCCAGAATGCAAGCGAATACTCGTCGGTGCTCCACGCTTGGGTGATGTTCCGCTATGCCGAGATTCTGCTCAACTTTGCTGAGGCAGAGAATGAGTCGGTAGGCCCCACTGCCGAGGTTTACGATGCCCTTTACACGCTGCGTGCGCGAGCAGGTATCAAGCGTGGCTCCGTGGCGGGCTACCGTTACGGACTGAAGCAGGACATGACACAGGATGAGATGCGCGAAGTCATCCGTAACGAACGACGCATTGAACTGGCCTTCGAGGAACACCGCTTCTACGACATACGCCGCTGGCGCATTGCCGAGCAGCTGTTCTCGCAGCCGCTTCAGGGCATGCAGGTCGTTGAGAGTCAGGGCATGACCACCTACACCCGCATCGACGTGCTGAAGGTCAACTTTGAGGCCCGCAACAATCTCTATCCCATTCCTTACTCGGAAGTGAACAAGAACAGGAACATGGTTCAGAACCCTAATTGGAAATAAGCTATGAAACGACTCCTTTCTATATTTGTATGCCTGGCGACCGTCGTGCTCGCTATGGCTCAGTCGATGAATGTCAGTGGTGTGGTAACATCGGCTGACGACGGCGAGACGCTCATCGGTGTCACCGTTAAAGTCAACGGCACTAACCGCGCTACCGTTACCGACGTCAATGGTCGCTACACGCTGACCATCAACCAGGGCGAACGCATCACCTTCAGCTATGTAGGCTACCGCGAATATTCGGTTGTACCTCGTTCGGCAACGCTTCATGTCACGATGCAGACCGACAACAGCTCGCTCGACGAGGTCGTAGTCGTGGGCTACGGCCAGGCTAAGCGTATCACGCTGACAGGTGCTGTCAGTGCCATCAACGGCAAGGAGCTGCAGAAGGTGCCTGTCAGCAGTGTGCAGAACACGCTGGCAGGTAAGCTGCCTGGCTTCTTTTCGCAGCAGCGCAGTGGTCAGCCCGGTAAGGATGCCTCCGACTTCTTCATTCGTGGTGTCAGTTCGCTCAACAGCGATGGCAATAAACCCCTTATCATCGTTGACGACGTGGAGTACACCTACGACCAGCTTTCGCAAATCAATGTCAATGAGATTGAGAGTATCTCCATTCTGAAGGACGCATCGACCACGGCCATCTATGGTATTAAGGGTGCCAACGGCGTACTCGTGGTAAAGACACGTCGTGGCGAAAGCGGTGCTCCTAAGATCAATGTGCGCATGGAGACCGGTGTGCAGATGCCTGTCCGCACGCCCAAGTTCCTGGGCAGCTACGAGACGGCCATGCTCGTCAACGAGGCACGTGCCAACGACGGCCTGCAGCCTCGCTTCACTGACACCGACATAGAGCACTTCCGTACGGGTGACGATCCTTACGGCTATCCAGACGTGAACTGGTACGAAGAAATCTTCAAGAAGTCTGCCCAGCAGTCGAATATGAACGTCGACGTCTCTGGCGGCTCTGACCGTCTGAAGTATTTCGTTTCCGTCGGCTATTTTAGTCAGAACGGCTTGGTGCGTGACTTCGACTCGGGCGACGAGCTGAACAGCAACTACCGCTACCGTCGCTTCAACTTCCGCTCAAATCTGGACTTCCAGGTGACGAAGAACCTCAGCATGCGCCTCGATATCACCTCTCGCTTCATGAACATCAATGAGCCGCGCGGCATCAATGCGACAGGCGAGATCTACAACTTCTCGGCCATGCACCCCTATTCGTCGCCAGTGGTAAACCCCAACGGGTCGTACTCGTACTACTACGATACCGACTCACGCCGTCCGACGCTGAATGCCCGCCTGGCCAATGAGGGCTACGTACGCTCGCGCCGTAACGATAATAACCTGCTCTACCAGGCCAATTGGGATATGGGCTTCCTCACGCAGGGCTTGTCGTCAAACGTTCGTCTGGCCTATTCGACCATCGACGAGAACGCCCGTGCCGCCTGGAGAGAGTCCTTCCCCACCTGGCACTATAACTCGGCTACTGACACCTACACCATCAACCCTGACAACGTCTTTACCAAAGGCGTGCCAGCTATTACTGTAGACCCGCGCACAGCCATTAAGGACATGAACCTCATGGCCTCGCTGAACTATCACCGCGTCTTTGCCGATGCTCACGATGTTGAGGCCATGCTCTTCTACAACCGCGAGAGCACCACGACTGAGCTCAATACGCCGGGATGGGTGGGTGCTCCCAAGGTGCCTGAGAAGTTCATGGGTACCACGCTGAAGCTCAGCTACAAGTATAAGAACCGTTACCTGATTGATGTGAACACCGCTTACAACGGCTCCGACCGTTTTGGCGAAGACCACCGATTCGGTTGGTTCCCTGCTGTGGGTTTGGGCTGGTCGATTTCTGAGGAGCCTTGGTTCAAGAACGCCGTTCGTGGCTTTGACCTGCTGAAGATTCGCGCCAGCTACGGTCTTGTCGGTTCCGATGTGGCCATGGGCAACCGCTACCTCTATAATCAGGTGTATGAGCGTGGACGTACCTACCCCTTCGAAGAGTACGAGAACATGCAGTTCCAGGGCTACCGCGAGGGCGCACTGGGTAACGACCACGTGACATGGGAGAAGGCCAAGAAGCTGGACATCGGTGTTGACGTGAACCTCTGGAACAGTGTCTCGATTACGTTCGACTATTTCTACGACAAGCGCTACGACCAGCTTGTCTACCGTAACGACATTCCCTTGATGCTCGGTGTGGGTACTTCGCCTATCAATGTGGCACGTACCACGAACCGCGGTTTCGACGGACAGGTGGGCTACCGCAACCACTGGGGCGACTGGAGCTTCAATACCAACCTTGTCTTTTCGTATGCAAAGAACAAGATTGAGTACATGGCCGAGGCACAGCAGATGTACCCGTGGCTGGCACAGACCGGCCATAGCATCGGACAGCAGTTTGGCTATACATGGGATGGCTACTACACGCCCGAAGATGTGGCACTTATCGAGGCTAAGGCCGATGGCGCCCCCGCCGTGCCCAACATCGACATTCCTGTGCAGGCTGGTGACCTGAAGTATCGCGACCTGAACGGTGATGGTGTGATTGACGACTATGACAAGAGCCCCATCGGACTGCCCAACCTGCCTAACACGACCCTTGGCTGGACGCTTGGCGGCTCGTGGAAGGGCCTCACGCTGAGTGTGCTGTTCCAAGGCTCGTTCAATTACAGCTTCAGCGTTGTGGGTACCGGTATTGAGCCTTTCAAGAGCCAGTTCCAGCCCCTGCATCAGAAGCGTTGGACCCTCGACCGTTACACCAATGGCGAGAACATCGAGTTCCCGCGCCTGACAAGCAATCCATCGACCATCAACAGCGCCGCTGCCTATATGTCTGACTTCTGGCTCATTGATGCCTGGTACATCCGACTGAAGACTATCGACCTGAGTTACGACTTCCCACGCAAGTGGACGCCCCGCTTTGTCAGTTCGCTCCGCCTCTACATGAACGCCTATAACCTGTTCACATGGACCAGCTACGACAAGTATCAGCAGGATCCTGAGATACAGACCAACTCGGCTGGTGATGCCTACATGAACCAGCGTGTGCTCAACTTCGGCGTCTCGGTAGGGTTTTGAGGGAATTGATAATTGTGAATTGTGAATTGATAATTGTGAATTGATAATTGTGAATTGTGAATTGTGCATTAAAGACAATCATCGTTATCGTGTCAGCCCTCCTCTTCCCCCTCCTCATGGAGGGGGCTGACTTAACGCGACTTGTTGACACGCGTCAGGGCACTGACTCCCACTTTGGGCTAAGTCGTGGTAATACCTTTCCTGCCACGGGAATGCCTTTTGGCATGCATCTGTGGTCGCCACAGACGGGTAAGAACGGCGATGGTTGGAAATACCAGTGGCAGGCAACGTCGCTGCGTGGGCTTTGTCAGTCGCACCAGTGCAGCCCCTGGGTGGGCGACTATGCTGTCTACTCGCTGATGCCCGTGACCGGACAGCTCCGCACTGCTGAAGACGAGCGTGCCATAGCCTACAGTCACGACGACGAGGTGGCTCGCCCCCACTACTATCGGGTTCGTCTCTCTGATGGCACTGTTGCTGAGGTTGCACCAACCACGCGTGGGGCGCACTTGCGTTTCAGCTATCCACGCCGGCAGCCTGCCTGGCTTGTCATCGATGGCTATGTCGGTCAGTGGGATATGCACATCGATGTCGAAAAGCGTCAAATCACGGGCTGGGTCAACAACCAGCGCTTCGTCAACCATGCTGAGACCTTCCGCAGCTATTTCGTCTTACAGTTCGACCGACCTTTCACGTCACATGGACAGTGGGAAGGTGGTGTCTATGTGGGCTTTGCTGCTGGCACTAAGGTGCAGGTGAAAGCGGCATCGTCGTATATCAGCGAGCAGCAGGCATGGCTTAACCTGACCACTGAGCTGGGTAACGACCGGACACTTGAGCAGACGTGTGAGCGCGGCCGGCAGACATGGAACGAGCTGTTGGGGCGCGTGCTCGTTGAAGGGGGCACGCTCGAGCAGCAGCGCACGTTCTACAGCTGTTTGTTCCGGGCTAATCTCTTCTCTCGCAAGTTCTATGAGCATCGTGCTGACGGTACACCTTATTATTATAGTCCATACGATGGACAGGTGCACGACGGCTACATGTACACTGACAATGGCTTCTGGGACACTTTCCGCTCACAGTTCCCACTCACGTGTCTGCTACACCCCACGCAGCAGGGACGCTACATGCAGGCTTTGCTGCAGGCTCAGCACGAGTGTGGGTGGCTGCCCTCATGGTCGTTCCCCGGCGAAACGGGCGGCATGGTGGGCAATCATGCCATGTCGCTTCTGGCCGATGCTTGGGCCAAGGGCATACGAACCGTTCCGGCCGACAGCATCTTGAAGGCCTATGCCCATGAGGCTATGAACAAGGGACCGTGGGGTGGGGCCAACGGGCGTGCGGGGTGGAAGGAATATTTCACTTTGGGCTATGTGCCTTTCCCCGAGTCGCACGGTTGCGTCACCCAGACGTTGGAGTACGCCTATGACGATTTCTGTGCCTATCAGGTTGCGCGCAGCGTTGGCAACAGCCATTATGAGCAAGTATTCGGCCGACAAATGATGAACTACCGTAACCTCTGGGATGCCAGCACGCGGTTCATGCGGGCACGCACCGTCGATGGTAACTGGTATGAGCCTTTCGACCCGTTGGAGTGGGGTGGTCCTTACACCGAGGGTAACGCTTGGCACTACGTGTGGTCGGTGTTCCACGATGTTCAGGGGCTTATCAACCTGTTTGGGGGCGATGAGGCTTTCGTCAGCAAGATCGACAGCGTCTTCTCCATGGACAACACCGTCCATCCTGGATGGTATGGTGGCATGATTCACGAAATGGTAGAGATGCAGCAGGCTGAGATGGGGCAGTATGCCCATGGCAATCAGCCCATCCAGCATCTGCCCTACCTCTATTGTTACGCGGGGCAGCCATGGAAGACCCAGTACTGGGTGCGGCAGATTATGGACCGACTCTACAACAGCACGCCTCAGGGCTTCCCGGGCGATGAGGATCAGGGCGGCATGTCTGCATGGTATGTCCTTAGTGCCCTCGGGCTTTACGCCGTGACGCCTGGCACTGACCAGTATGTCGTTGGAAGTCCCCTCTTCTCGCGTGTCACGCTGACCTCTGAGCAGGGCCAGCGCTTTGTCATCGAGGCACGTGGCAACACTTCCGACAATGTCTATATCGACAAGGCTGAACTCAACGGAGCACCTTTCGACCGCAACTACCTGACCTACGACGAAATCACGCGTGGAGGCCATCTCGTCTTCACAATGTCTGACCATCCGAACCGTCAGCGCGCCACCTCGAAAGGTGCTGCGCCTTTCTCTCTTTCAAAACCTCAGTAACCATCTCCAATGACAAAAGCAGTCCTCAAGCTCATCAGCATCACCCTGTTCTGTTCTGTATGCTGCGTTATCAACGCAGCTCCCAACACACCGTCTGCCGACCGCGCTCACCAGGTGAACACGCTCATTGGCACTAAGGGCGCTGGCCTTACCTCTGGCTACCTTTACCCCGGTGCAACTTATCCGCACGGCATGGTGCAGTTCACCCCGACTTATTTCGCCAAGAACGCAGGCTTCGTGGTCAACCAGAACAGCGGTGGCGGATGCGACCACATGGGCAACTTCCCAACCTTCCCCATCAGCGGGCGCCTCACTGCCTCGCCTGATAGGATTCGCAACGCCCGTTTTCAGGTGACTGACGAGCATGGGCATGCCGGCTACTACCAAGCCTGCGTGAATGGCAATGTCTCAGCAGCGCTCACCGTCACCGAGCGCACTGGCATGGCGCGCTACGTCTTCCCCGCCGCCTCTCCAGCTCCCTCTGGTCAGGTGGGTGGCGTATTCGCCGCCTCTCCCTCTCCCGCCGCCTCTCCCGCCGCCGCCCCTTCCTCCTTCGGCACTGTCATCATCGGTGCCGGCATTGCTGCCACTCGCATCACCGAGGCTGCGCTCGTCCTGACCTCCCCCCGCACGGTCGAAGGCTATGCTGACGGTGGCTACTTCTGCGGTATCCGCACCCCCTACAAGGTCTACATGGCCGCCGAGTTCGACGCCGACGCCGTAGCCACCGGCACGTGGAAGGGCGACCGTCTGCATCCTGGGGACACCTTTGCCGAGGGTGAATCATCAGGCGTCTATTTCACCTTCGACACTTCAAAGCAGCAGACCGTCCACTATAAGTTCGCCATCAGCTACGTATCTGTTGAGAATGCCAAGAAGAACCTTCGTACGGAGAACCCCAACTGGGACTTCGACGCTGTGTGTCAACGGGCCGAAAATGCCTGGGAGAACATGCTTGGCAAGATCGACGTCAAGGGAGGTACGCCAAGCCGTACCACGCAGTTCTACACGCATCTCTATAGGGCCTTTATCCATCCCAGCCTTGCAAGCGATGTGAATGGTGAGTACATGGGTGCCGACTTCCGCATTCATCACACCACTGCCAACTATTACTCGCAGCTGAGCAACTGGGACACCTATCGCACGCAGATTCAGCTGCTGAGCATCATTGAGCCCGACGTTGCCAGCGACATTGTCGTTTCCCACCAGTTGTTTGCTGAGCAGTCAGGAGGTTCTTTCCCACGCTGGGTCTTAGCAAACATCGAGACAGGCATCATGCAGGGCGACCCCTCGGCCATTCTCGTTTGCAACGCGTGGGCTTTTGGCGCTCGCAATTACGACGCCAGTGCACTCTTCGACATCATGCGCCGTGGTGCTGAGGTGCCTGGCGCCAAGTCGCAGCAGGAGGAGACGCGGCCTCACCTGCGACAGTATCTCGAGAAAGGCTACTGTCCCGCCTCCATACAGCTCGAATACACCTCGGCAGATTTTGCCATAGGCCAGTATGCCCTCTATGCCGCAGGCGACGAGTTTGCCTCGTGGCACTATGCCGCCACCGCCCGCTCCTGGAAGAACCTCTACAACGCTGAGACCGGCTGGCTGCAGTCGCGCAATGACGACGGCTCGTGGAAACCCCTCAGCGAGGACTTCCGCGAGGCCACCTATCAGGACTACTTCTGGATGGTGCCCTACAACCTCAAAGGCCTCATCGACATCATCGGCGGACCAGCAAAAGCCGAGCAGCGCTTGGATGACTATTTCGTCCGTCTCGATGCCGGCTACGGCGACACATGGTTCGCCTCGGGCAACGAGCCCAGTTTCCACATCCCTTGGGTCTACAACTGGGTGGGCTGTCCGTGGAAGACGTCGCAGGTCGTCCGACGCACACTCAACGAGCAGTATAGCGACCACATCGACGGGCTGCCGGGCAACGACGACCTCGGCTCCATGGGGGCGTGGTACGTATGGGCCTGCGTAGGTCTCTATCCCATGATTCCCGGGGTTGCCGGCTTCACGGTCAATACGCCCATATTCCCTGAGGTCACCATCCATCTGCCCAACCACGACATCCGCATCAAGGGTGGCTCAGAGCGTAATATCTACACCACCCGGCTCCTGCTCAATGGACAGGAGCACCGCTCCACATGGATTCCCTGGCAACAGCTCGCCTCTGGTGCCACACTTGACTACAAAACCGCTGCAAGTCCCGACCACAAGTGGGGCACGCAGCTTCCACCACCTTCCTATGAATAGACCCTTGTGAATAGACCCTTGTGAATTGAGAATTGTGAATTGAGAATTGTGAATTGAGAATTGTGAATTGAAAATTGTGAATTGTGAATTGTGAATTGTGAATTGAAAATTATTGGCCTTTCCTTGACGCTCCTGCTGGTCGTGGCATGCACTACGCCTACGCCTCAGTCCTCAGCCGACTGGGCACTGGGCCCTTTTGAACGTCCCGCAGGCGTCAATCCCGTTTTGTCACCCGACTCTTCGAGCCTGTTCTTCTGTCCCATGCGTGGTGAGGCCGTTGACTGGGAGGGTAGCGACACATTCAACCCCGCAGCCACGGTGCTCAACGGGCGTGTCGTGCTGCTCTACCGAGCTGAAGATAACTCTGCCGTAGGCATCGGACAGCGAACCTCGCGCATTGGCTATGCCTCATCGCCCGACGGACTGTTCTTCGTCCGTCATGGCGCTCCCGTGCTCTATCCCACACCCGACGACGAGCAGGCCGACAACGAGTGCCCCGGTGGCTGTGAAGATCCCCGTGTGGTGCAGACCGACGATGGGCTCTACCTGATGCTCTACACGCAGTGGAATCGTCGTCAGGCACGCCTGGCCGTGGCTACTTCGCGCGACCTCGTGACGTGGCAGAAGCATGGGCCTGCCTTCGCTGCGGCTTATGGCGGGCGCTTCAAGGACGACTTCTCGAAGTCGGCATCCGTTGTCACTTGCCTGAAGGATGGACAACTGGTGGTGGCTCGCATTGGTGGCAAGTACTGGATGTACTGGGGTGAGCAGTTTGTCAACGTTGCCACGTCGACCAATCTCATCGACTGGACACCACTGCTCGATGCCGACGGCCAGCTGCTCCGCGTGATGGAGCCGCGCAAGGGGCACTTCGACAGCCAGCTCACCGAGTGTGGGCCGCCTGCGGTGCTCACCCCACAGGGCATCGTGCTCATTTATAATGGCAAGAATCTCGATGGCCCCGATGGTGACCAGCGCTATGTACCCAATACCTACTGCGCCGGGCAGGCCCTCTTCAGTGCCGACAACCCTGCACATCTGCTCGACCGCCTCGACGAGCCATTCTTCCTGCCTGAGGCCGACTTTGAGTGTAGTGGACAGTACCCTGCAGGCACCGTCTTCACCGAAGGACTTGTCTATCATCGCGACCGCTGGTTGCTCTACTATGGCTGTGCTGACTCCCGTGTCAGCGTGGCTGTCTATAATCCCAATAAGATTTGAGAATTGAGATTTGAGAATTGAGAATTATAACTAGCAAAACATGAAAAAACTATTCTTGACACTCGTAGCCGCCCTGAGCATCACGGCGGCCTTCGCTCAAGTCGCCACGATGGTGGGCGACCGTGTGGCAGCTTTCTACCCTAAGGACTTTAATCCCGATATGCACCTGCCGTCGCCAATCTTCCTGCGTGAGCTCACCCCGATGGGACAAGTGCCTGCCGACTGGCAGCTTCGTCCGCAGTTCAGTGTGCAGGAGGGTCACAGCGTGGCCACCTTTGACGTGGGTGATGCCGACCTTTATGGCACGGGCGAAGTCTACGGTGACCTGCGTCGTAACGGCGAGACGGAAGGATTCTGGAACAAGGATAATGGCCTCTATTTGTCCGAAGGTGGCAAGCGTCTCTACCAGACTCACCCCTGGGTGCTTGGCGTGCGAAAGGATGGTACTGCCTTTGGCCTGATTGCCGACAACACGTGGAAGTCGAAGCTGACCACCGACCGCATCGTGCGCTTTGAGAGCGAAGGCCCTGCCTTTCGTGTGGTCGTCATCGAGCGCCAGTCACCTGCCGAGGTGCTCTGCGAGCTGGGACGGTTGAGCGGTACCATCGAGATGCCGCCCCTCTGGGCACTGGGCTACCATCAGTGTCGTCACAGCTATGTGCCCGACACGTGGGCCATGGAGATTGCCGACACGTTCCGCGAGAAGCAGATACCCTGCGACGTCATCTGGCTCGACATCATCTATATGGACGGCTTCCGCATCTTTACTTTTTCACCCAAGGAGATGCCCGACCCGAAGCGCTTCAACGACTACCTGCATGAGCGGCACTTCAAGTCGGTGTTTATGATCGACCCAGGCGTGAAGGTCGACCCTGACTACTTCGTCGACCAGCAGGGCATGGCGGGCGACTACTATGTGAAGACCAAGGACGGCGAGCCCTTCGTGGGCAGGGTGTGGCCCGGCGACACTCACTTCCCCGACTATATACGTCCTGAGGTGCGCCACTGGTGGAGCACGCTCTATAAAGACTTTATGGCCACCGGCATCGACGGCATCTGGAACGACATGAACGAGCCATCCGTCTTTGGCGGCCCCGACGGCTCGATGCCCGAGGACAACATACATGGAACTGAGAGGTATGAATTTACTTACGCCGACAACTCCGCCGGCAAATCTAATCATAATTCTCAATTCTCAAATCTCAATTCTCAATTCACTAATCATAATTCTCAATTCACCAATTCTCAATTCTCAACTCTCAATTCTCAATTGACAAATTCTCAATTGACCAATTCTCAATCCTCACACCTCCGTTACCACAACGTCTATGGCTACAACATGGTGAAGGCTTCGCGCGACGGCATTCTGATGGCTAATCCGCAGAAGCGTCCTTTCGTGCTGTCGCGTTCAAACTTCCTCGGTGGTCAGCGCTATGCTGCCACGTGGACGGGTGACAATGCCTCTACATGGGAACACATGAAGGCCAGCATCCCCATGACACTCAATATGGGACTCACAGGACAGCCTTTCAACGGCCCCGACATCGGTGGGTTCGCACGCGACTGTAACGCTGAACTGCTGGCAAACTGGACTGCCATCGGCGTCTACTTCCCCTTTGTGCGCAACCACTGCTCGCTTCAGGAAGTGCAACAGGAGCCATGGGCTTTCGGCGAGAAGGTTGAGCAGGTCTGTCGCACGGCTATCAATCGCCGCTATCGTCTGCTGCCCTATGTCTACACGCTCTTCCGCGAGGCTGCGCTCACGGGTATGCCTGTCATGCGGCCAGTCTTCATGTCCGACCCGAGTAATCCCGCACTCCGCTCGGAGCAACAGGCATTCCTGCTCGGAGGAGACTTGCTGATTGTTCCGCGTTGGGCCGAGAACCCTGTACTGCCAACGGGCGACTGGAAGACGTTCACCATGGAACAGGGCGACGACGGCTATCAGGCTCGTCTGGCTCTCCGGCCAGGGGCTGTGTTGCCTGTTGCCAATCTGTACCAGAACACCGAGGAGTATCGCACCGACTCGCTGACGCTGATCGTCAATATCGATGATAAAGGCTATGCGAAGGGACGGCTCTACGAGGACGACGGTGAGGGCTTCGGCTACCGTAAAGGCGACTATGCCGACTACAGCATTGTAGCCAAGGCCGAAGGGAAGATGCTTACCGTGTCGTTGCAGCAGGAGAAAGGACGGCGCGAACAGCAGGCACGATGGCTCCGCATCGGTCAGTTAGTGGGTGGAAAAGTGATCTACTCCGACTGGCAAAAGGGCACGACCGCCAGCGTGAAGCTGAAGAAGAGTTAGGAGAGAGACGCGACCACTCCGCATTCTCAGCACGGCTTCATGCGGTGTAAACCACTGTTTAACTGTCTTACCACTTAAGTCGCAAGTTCTTACCACTTAAGTCGCAAGTTCTTACCACTTAAGTCGCAAGTTCTTACCACTTAAGTCGCAAGATAGTTTCCCAGGCGTTTGGGAGACTCGTTGCTTAGGTTTTTATAGAGGAATAGAGGAAATTGGTCGTTAGCACAAAAGGCGCACGAAACAGCGTTTGGGGAACTTGCGGAAGTGGAATAATTGATGTAAAAAACGGACCAAAGGGCCATTCTGCGGCGCTTTGGTTCGATTTTTGCTTTTTTGTGCTCAATTTTTTTATGCGATGAACTGATTATTGCTTAATTTTGCCGCCGAATACAATAAGCTAAAACCTACAAGCATGGATTTCGACAAACTCTACACACAGCTGTTCCCGCGTCTGGTGCAAGTGGCATCGGCGTGGATGGCGCGTGAGGAGGCTGAAGATCTTGTGCAAGATGTGCTGGTGAAGTTATGGGAACAGCGCGAAAGGCTCTCGTTCGTCAACAATATTGAAACGTATGCTTTTGCCGCCGTTCGTCATAAGTATTTGGATTACCTCAAGCACAAGACCTACGTTCGTGAGCATCAGCACAGCGTGTGGGCGAACATGAGGCTCGCATGCGATCTGGAGAGTCCCACGCGTGATGTGGAGTATCGTGAGCTGTGCAACCGGGTAGAGTGGGCCGTTGGGCAGTTGCCCAAACGCAGCAGAGCGGTGTTCGTCCTGAGTAGATTTGAGGATAAGACAAACGCAGAGATTGCTATCGAGATGGGCATCTCTGTGAATACTGTGGAGTGCCACATGACGCAGGCACTGCGCCGACTGAATTACTATCTGAGAGTTTCTTGATCAAGTAGTAAGGAGTAGAGGAGTAAGGAGTAAGGAGTAAAGGAGTAAGGAGTAAAGGAGTAAGGAGTAGAGGAGTAAGAGTAAATGATAATTTTAGTTGATATGAAAAAGAAAACCTTCAATCTTCAGTCTTCAGTCTTCAGCTTTATCTTAGTTTTGGCTGGCTTGTTCGTTGCGTCCAGCGCAATGGCCCAACAGGTGGCTCCCTTCAAGAAAGGCGATCGCGTGTGCTTTGTGGGCAACAGTATTACCGATGGTGGACACTACCACTCATACATCTGGCTCTATTACATGACCCACTTCCCCTTCGAAGAGATGTGGATGGCCAACTGCGGCGTGGGAGGCGACACCAGCCTGGAAATCCTGAACCGTCTGGATGGCGACGTCTTTGCAAAGCGTCCAAACGTCATCACCCTGACTTTCGGCATGAACGATAGCGGCTACTTCGAGTACAACGGCAACGAGCCAGAGAAGTTTGCTGCCGAGAAACTGGCTTTGGCACAGAAAAACTTCAGTGAGATTGAGAAGCGCCTGAAAGGCCGTCCTGAGACGCGCATGATTATGATCGGCACTTCGCCCTACGACCAGACGTCGACCTTCAACGACAACATCTTCCGCAACAAGAACAACACCATCGGCAAGATTGTGGACTTCCAGAAAGATGCCGCCAAGACCAACGGCTGGGAGTTCGTAGACTTCTGGGCTCCGATGAACAAAATTAACGAGGAACAGCAGGCCACTGACCCCACCTACACCATCTGTGGCAACGACCGCATCCATCCTGACAACGACGGACACCTCGTCATGGCCTACCTCTTCCTGAAGGCACAGGGCATGGCCGGCAAGAAGGTGGCCGACGTTGAGGTGAACGCCAAGAGCAAAAAGGTGGTGAAGAGCGAGAACTGCGAAATCACCAACGTTGAGAACCGCAGCGGTGTACTGACCTTCGACTATCTGGCCCACTCGTTGCCCTTCCCCCTCGATACCATTCCTCGCGGCTGGGAATACCGTCGCCAGCAGGCCGCTGCCCTGAAGGTAATTCCTCAGTTCATGGACGAGATGGACAACGAAGCCTTCTGTGTCACTGGCCTGAAGGGACAGTACCAGTTGCTCATCGACGGACAGCTCATCGACACATTCACCGCCGACCAGCTCTCGTCAGGCATCAACCTCGCCTGCTATCGCCACACGCCACAGTATGTGCAGGCCAAGACCATCATGGAGCTTAACGAGAACCGTTGGGAGATTGAGCGCCAGTTCCGCGACTACGCCTGGTTGCAGTACAACTTTTTCATGAAAAAAGGCATGCTCGACCAAAACGACGAGCAGGCAGCACGAACCTTCCGCGCCGGACAGGACGACGGTTGGGTGGCTGCCAAGCGTGGCCTCTACGACAAGATGATTCACAAGGAGGTGCGCGACATGCACATCCGTCAGATGGACATGATTGTAGAGCGCATCTATCAGATTAACAAGCCTCAGGTGCGCAAGATTACTCTCACGCCCGTAAAATAAAGGCCGCGTTATCCCGTTTTAACGTTATAACGAAATGACGTTATCCCGTTTTAACGTTATAACGAAATAACGTTATGACGAAATAACGAAATAACGAAATAACGAAACCGCGAAACAACAAAAAACAGAAGAATTATGGTAAGAAGATTGTTTCTCTTCCTCCTTGGCCTGACCGCCGTGATGGCGGCTCAGGCAGGGAGTGTGGTCGACGAGCGTGTCTATAGCAATGCTATGGGCCGCGACGTCGAGGTGACTGTCGTACTGCCAACCGCCGCAGAGGGACCTTTCCCCGTCGTCTATCTGCTGCACGGGGCTTACGGCCATGAGCGCTCATGGCTCGAGATAAGGCCCGACCTGCCTGAGGTTGCCGACCGCGAGGGACTCATCTTCGTTACGCCAAGGGCATACAACACATGGTACTTCGACAGCCCGCTGAACCCCAGCGTGCGCTACGAGACCTTCCTCGCCGACGAGCTCGTCAGCTTCATCGACAGCCACTATTCCACCATTGCCACTCGCAACGGACGAGCCATCACGGGCCTGAGCATGGGTGGCCACGGCGCTATGCACACGGCCATGCGCCATCCCGACGTCTTCGGGGCCGTGGGGAGCACCAGCGGCGGAGTCGACTTCAGACCTTTCCCGCAGAACTGGGACATCAAGGAGGTGCTCGGCGAGATGGCCGCCAATAAGCAGACGTGGGACGACCATGTCGTCGTCAACCTCATACAGAACATCGAGAACCGTCAACTCGCCATCATCTTCGACTGCGGCGAGAGCGACTTCTTCCTCGAAGTGAACAAAGAACTCCACCAGCGGCTGCTTGGAAGAGGTATCGAACACGACTTCATCCAGCGCCCCGGTGCCCACGACAGCAACTACTGGGCGAACGCCATCGACTATCAGTTGCTGTTCTTTAAAAAGTATTTCTCGAAACAATAAAACAAAAACGGAGCTGACTATGATGCGTAAGGGTGTAATTGGTAGCGTGCTCGTCGCCGCTGCAGCCGTTGCATGGCTCTGTGTGTCGTGCTATAAGATTACGTTTATTAAGCAGGAGCACACGATCATCAAGGGCAATGTGTTCAACGGAAAGATGGTGGTGAAGTCCACCGGTAACACCGCCGGAGGCGTCTACCATGTCTATGGCCTCTTCGGCATCAGAGTACCAATAGGGTGGGAGGTCGACGGTAAAATCGTGATGACGCAGGTGGCCAAGCCTACCACTGACACGGGCGACCCCGACTACAACCGTGACATCAAGCGGACACTGGTGCCATGTCCCGAATACACCGACATGCTCAACCGCGACTATCCGCGCAAGGGCTACACATGGCTTGGCTACGTCACCGACAGCGATTTCAAGACGTTGCTCAGCGGCGAAGACCCTGACAAGCGTGTCGACAGCATCTACGTGTCCTACGACATCGCTACCAGCTACGACCATACGGGCATCTATTACCTCGACTACATCGCTGGCCAGATCGACCACGACAAGCTCGACCAGGTGACCACCGCCGATCGCGACTGGACGACACGCGTGGCTACGTTCTCGGGCGACCACATCAACAACGTCTACTTAACCAATACGAGCATCAAGGTGACCAACACCGATGGCACGATGGACGAGATGGGCGATGAGCTGTGGGCCATGCCCGAAGAGTGGGAGCTGGAAGCCATGCCCAGTTCGACCTACCAAGGGACGGCGCGTGCCTTCAAAGACCTTAAGTACAACAAGCTCTTCACCCGTTCACGCGGCTGGAACGGTGGCGATGGCGTGCTCACCGTAGGCCTCCCCAACGGCGATGTCTTCTGGACGTTCAACGATAGCTTCTATGGTGTGGTCAACCCAAGCAACCGCTCACGTGGCAGCTGCAGCTTCCCACGCAACAGCATCATGGTGCAAAAGTGCCGCGACGGCGTGCTTGGGGAGACACCCGAGGATCTAGTCTGGCTCGCCGACTACGTCAACTGGACGCACGCTAGTGGTGACCGCTATTTCCATGCCCGTACGCACCTGCGCCACCCTGGTGGCGAGAAGACCGCCGCTGAGATTGCCGCTGGCGACATCGACCAGGGCAAGGTCTACTGGTCGGGCGATGGCACCGTCTACAACGGCAAGCTGCAGATGATTTGGGTGGGCGTACAGTCGTCCGAATTGCTCAACCTCGACGCAGCACTGTGTACCTACAGCCTCGAGGGCAACGAGCCCGAGGGCTACTACCTCAGCACCATTCCCGACTACCTGCCCCACGAAGGCGACTACCTCTACCGCGAAGACCACACACCCAATAAGCAGATTGGCCCTTGTGCCTACGGCTCAACCCTCTTCGAGGCTGAGGACGGCCATACATACCTCTATGCCGTGGAGAACTCAACCACCGTGGTGGCCCGCACCGCCACGCACGACCTCTACAGCCCGTGGCAATACTACGTCAAGGACACCAGCGGCAACTGGACGTGGCAGGACAACTATCCCACGGAGAACGAGCGTCGCCGCTCAAGCATCATGACGTCGAGCAGCTGGGGCATCATGCTGCCCTGGGTGTTCAAGCAGGGCGACTGGTACTTCATGACCTCGCAGGCACCCATCTTCTCGCCCGAAGTCTACATTTATCGCTCGAAGTCGCCCTACGGTCCCTTTGGCGACCGCAAGCTGTTGTTCCGCCTGCCCGACCATCTCGACAAGATGGGATCGCAGCAGTACCACTGGCTCTACATGGTCAACCTGCACCCCGCACTCTCGCGTCAGGGCGAACTGGTGTTCTCGACAAACAGCGATACCGAAAACTTCTGGGATAACTTCAATGCGCTGGGCTCAGCTGATTACTATCGGCCGTTCTTCTATCGCGTCTTTGACTGGCAGAAGGTCTACGACGACCTTAACACCGAAGGCATCGAGGCCCCTCGCAGTTTGCCTCGTCCTACAAGGGCCGCTGACAATGCCTACTACGACCTCCAGGGTCGCCGTATGACGCATTCTCTATCATCAATTCTCAATGCTCAATTAAGGAAAGGTGTCTACGTTCATGCCGGCAAGAAGGTCGTTGTGAAGTAGTTGAAATGGTGTTGAAACTTTTTTTAAGGCTTATCGCTTGCGTAATCCATAAAGATTTCGTATTTTTGCACGCGATTATTCACCATTAACAACTACTGAATGAAAGAATTTGTCATCTCAGAGGCAAAGGCCGAGACGGCCGTGCTGGTGGGACTGATTACGAAAGAGCAAGACGAAGCCAAAACAAAAGAGTACCTGGACGAGCTGGAATTCCTCGCCGACACGGCGGGGGCACGCACCGTGAAGCGCTTTACGCAGAGGGTGGGTGGTCCCAGTCAGGTGACTTATGTCGGTAGCGGAAAGCTGCAAGAGATCAAGCAGTACATCAAGGATTGTCAGGACGCTGCCGACGAGGCTGCTCATAACGCTGAATCCATTCCCAATTCTCAATTGCCAACTGACAGTCGCGAGCTGCCTCAGCCCGTAGGCATGGTCATCTTCGACGATGAGCTGTCGGCCAAGCAGATTCGAAACATTGAGAAGGAGCTGCAGGTGAAGATTCTCGACCGCACGTCACTTATCCTCGACATCTTTGCCATGCGTGCCCAGACGGCAGAGGCAAAGGCACAGGTGGAGCTGGCACAGCACCGCTACATGCTGCCCCGCCTGCAACGGCTGTGGACGCACTTGGAACGCCAAGGTGGTGGTTCAGGCTCTGGCGGTGGAAAGGGCTCCGTAGGACTTCGTGGCCCTGGTGAGACGCAGCTGGAGATGGACCGCCGTATCATCCTTCACCGTATCACCCTGCTGAAGCAGCGCTTGGCCGAGATCGACCAGCAAAAGACGACGCAACGCAAGAACCGCGGGCGCCTCATTCGCGTGGCCCTTGTCGGCTACACCAACGTGGGAAAGTCGACGCTGATGAACCTGCTGTCGAAGAGCGACGTCTTTGCTGAGGATAAGCTGTTTGCCACACTCGACACGACGGTGCGCAAGGTTACCATTGAGAACCTGCCCTTCCTGCTGGCCGACACTGTGGGCTTCATCCGTAAACTGCCCTCCGACCTGGTGGAGTCGTTCAAGAGCACCCTCGACGAGGTGCGCGAGGCCGACTTGCTGGTGCATGTGGTGGACATCTCGCACCCCGGTTTTGAAGAGCAGATACGCGTGGTGGAGCAGACACTGGCCGACCTTGGCTGTCAGGACACGCCGTCGATGATCGTGTTTAACAAGACCGATGCCTACACTTGGACACCGAAGGAGCCCGACGACCTGACGCCGTCTACCCGCGAGAATGTCTCGCTCGAAGAACTGAAGCGCACATGGATGGCCAAAATGCACGACGACTGCATTTTTATTTCTGCCCGCCAGCGAGACAATATCGATGAGCTTCGGACGTTATTATATAATAAGGTACGAGAGCTCCATGTGCAAAAGTACCCGTATAACGACTTCCTCTATCCGGTAGTCGAAGCTGAGTAGAAGAGGGGTAATTGAGGAGTTAGGGGGAGTTATAGACTAAAAAAAACCACACAATTATGAGAGAATACAGACAACTGAGAGAAGATGAAATCCAGATCCTCGAGGCCAACGTATGCTGGGCCGAAGACTGGTCGCGCGTAAAAGTCGCCGAAACGTTCATACCCTATAACTTCCACCGCGTGATGTTCTATGGCGACATCCGCCTGGGATCGTTCGACAAACAGGTAGAGGTGGCCAAGGGCTTCGTGAAGCACTCGGGCATCAACGATGCCACGCTGCGCAATGTCTCCGTCGGCAACGACTGCCTCATCGAGAAGGTGGGCAACTTCATCAACAACTACACCATCGGCGACGACTGCTACATCTCGAACATCTCGACGATGGAGACCCTCGAGGGGGCCAGCTACGGTGCCGGCTCCACCATCTCCGTGCTCAACGAGATGGGCGATGGCAACGTCACCCTCTTCCGCGAGCTGAACTCGCAGCTGGCAGCCTTTATGGTGAAGTACAACCGCGACAAAGCCCTGACAGCACGCCTCCAGCAGCTCATCGACGACGAGGTGCGCGTGTCGATGCCCGAGCGTGGCACCATCGGCAACCGTGTGAAGATTGTTAACACCAAGGACATCACCAACACCGTCATCAAGGGCGACTGCGAGGTCAACGGCGCTGCCCGCCTGGCCGACTGCACCATCCTGAGCTCTGAGGACGCCAGCGTCTACATCGGCACGGGCGTCATCTGCGAGAACTCAATCATCTGCGACGGCTGCTCCATCAACAACTCCGTGAAGATGCAGGACTGCTTCGTGGGCGAAGCCTGTCAGATTACCAATGGCTTCACAGCCGAGGCCAGCCTCTTCTTTGCCAACTCGTTCATGGCCAATGGCGAGGCTTGTGCCGCCTTCTGCGGCCCCTTCTCGGCCAGCCACCACAAGTCGAGCCTGCTCATCGGTGGGCAGTTCTCGTTCTACAATGCCGGCTCGAACACCAACTTCTCGAACCACGCCTACAAGATGGGACCGCTGCACTACGGCACCCTGGAGCGTGGCTCGAAGACGGCCTCGGGCAGCTACGTGCTCATGCCTGCCACCATCGGCGCCTTCTCCGTCTGTATGGGTAAGCTGATGCACCATCCCGACACCCGCAACCTGCCGTTCTCCTACCTCATAGCCTATGGCGACACGATGTACCTCGTGCCCGGTCGTAACATCACCACCGTCGGCCTCTACCGCGACATCAAGAAGTGGCCCAAGCGTGACAAGCGCTCAAAGCAGTCGAAGAAGTCGATTATCAACTTCGACTGGCTCTCGCCCTTCACCGTTGGCGAGATTATCGAGGGCATCAAGGTGCTGAAGGACTTGCGCAACGCTTCCGGCGAGAATGTGACGACCTACAACTTCCACGAGTATGTCATCAACAACTCATCGCTCACCAAGGGCTTGAAGTACTACGACATCGCCCTGCGCATCTATATGGGCGCCGTGCTGAAGCGTGCCCAGAAGGAGGGCTTCTTCGGCGTGCCCGACTCCGAGGTGGGCAAGGGTCCCTGGTGCGACCTCTCCGGCCTCCTGCTCCCTGAGAGCGAGGAGCAGCGGCTGCTCAACGACATCAAGGACGGCACCATCGAGAACATCCAGCAGGTGCTGGCCCGCTTCGAGGACATCAACGATCGCTACAGCGACTACCGCTGGGCATGGTCCTACCAGCTCATCCTCGACTACTACCATCTCGATGAGCTCGACGAACAGGCCTGCGAGCGCATCCGTGAGGACTATGTCCGTGCCCGCCGTGCCTGGATAGCCGAGATTCGTAAGGACGCCGAGAAGGAGTTCCAGCAGGGCGACGTCGACCAGGAGACCCTCGACAGCTTCCTCGAGCAGCTCGACCACGAGGTAGACTACGAAAACTGATGCCTTTCGACAACGAATTGACCTAATGTTAAGTAAATCATAGATAAGACTTATGACAATGAAGAAAAGAACATTGGCCCTCGTGGCAGGTGCAGTAGCCTTTGCCCTGGCCTTGGTACTGACCCTTACGATGAGTTCGTGCGGCGGTAAGTACAAGTATGAAACCGTAAAGGGCGACCAGACGAAGACGCGTATCTACACGCTGAAGAACGGTCTGAAGGTCTACCTCAGTGTGAACAAGGAAGAGCCTCGCATCCAGACGTTTATTGCCGTGCGTACTGGCTCGAAGAACGACCCCGCCGAGACCACCGGTCTGGCCCACTACCTGGAGCACCTGATGTTCAAGGGCACCGACAAGTTCGGCGTCACTGATGCGGCTGCCGAGGCACCACTGCTCGACCAGATTGAGCAGCAGTACGAGCACTACCGCACCCTCACCGACCCCGCCGAGCGCCGTCAGGCCTACGCCGTCATCGACTCGTTGAGCCAGGAGGCTGCCAAGTACTTCATCCCCAACGAGTACGACAAGCTGATGTCGGTCATCGGTGCTGAGGGCACCAACGCCTACACCTCCGAGGACGTCACCTGCTACACCGAG
>JAEEGL017120485.1_pt1 | contig 53284 bp, 52 predicted proteins | sample 9134231 | NCBI WGS metagenome assembly JAEEGL01 (sample SAMN16246548, study PRJNA631951) | gut metagenome | biome: gut microbiome; feature: rumen; material: fiber-attached | host: Bos | place: Iran: Karaj | collected 2018-10 | reverse complement strand
GTTTCATCAGCCAAATCAATACTACGAACTTGTCCTTCTGTTCCATCAACTCTTTGGAATTCCCTTATATCATTCATTGCAAGAATTCTACCTATTACATCAACTTCTCGTCCTTCATCCAAATCAACATCAAGAACATCTTTGATTTTGGTAATTTCCAAATTATCAATTTCGGATAATTTTTCCTTTAATTCTTCATCCATTTCCGGGTTTAATACTATTGCTGCATTCCATCCTGTGTTATATCTATAACTATCTCCAGAATAGTCATCAAATTCTATATTTCCACCTTCAATTTTTATGAAGTCACCCTTGTTCATTGCAATTTCTGTTTCTTTATTCCATAAAGTTACTCGTATAGAACCTGTATCATCCGTTACTTCTATACTTCTTACTTTTCCTTCGGAACCATCATTTTTTTGGAATACTATTGTATCATAAATCTTTGTTAGAACACCCATAATTGTAACATTTTCTTTTTCTGTTGCATTGCCGATTTTAAAGATTTCCTGTTTAAATTCAGGTAAATCATAGTCATCCTTAACTATTCTTCCATTCCAGCTATTGGATAATGAGAATACCCCATTTCTTTCTTGTGCCCTTGCTTTGATAATTTTTATGGTGTCATTTTCCTTAAGTTCCAATGTTTCAACCAAATCAGTGTCATTGTTCCATAATGTAAATTCCATGTCACCAGTTGCATCCATCACATTTATTGTGATAATTTTCAAGGTTCTGTCTTCTTTTTGAATTTCACGTAATGTTGCAACTTTTGTTATCCTAACTATTACGTTGTATTCTCCTTCTTCTACAATATCTTCAAGGTTGGTGATTGTTTCCTCATATTTAGGTAGATCTTCACCTAACTCTTCAGGCATTACCTGTATTGAAGAATTGTTTCTCATCTGAACTTCCAGATCTCCAGTATAACCTTTTCTTACTTCCAAATTGTTTATTTTGACTATGTCTCCTTCTTTAATACGGGACATGTATTTCATATTATCTGTCCACATTACAACCCTTATTTTTCCTGTACTATCTTCTACAGTAAGGTTTGCAACTTTTCCTTCACGACCTTTTTTAGTGGTAAATGTTTTGATATTAGAGATAGATAATAATCTTCCTTGAATACTAATATTTCCATTACCTTCTACAAGTGATGAAATGTCTTGTACCTGGTTTGTATGTGTTTGTTGAACATTTTTTCTATCAGAATATTTTTCAACTGCCATGTTAACTATTTGTTCTGTTGTTATGAATGGTGAATCACTATTTTCTAAAGTAATTTCTTCAATATCATTTAAAAAGTCTTTGTATTCTACTTTATCTTTTACTTCTTGATATCTATCTTTATAATATTCTTCATTTTCTGAAGTCATATCTTCTCGTCTCCTACGTGGGTTTTTATTATTATTACTAATAATCGTGAATTTTGATTATGTTTTTATTATTTATTAAAAAATATTTATTCTATATATATTTCTTACTTTATGTTTAGATTTTTGTAAGGCATATATAAAGGTTTTTAGGTTAATGTATGATAAGTACTCATTTATGAATAATTATAACAATAATTAATATATTATTAGGACTATGTTCATTAAATTATATTATAAATAAACAAGTACATACAATAATATAAAAATTATTAATAAAAGTTATGTATTAAATAATATATATTTTTGTAATACTTAAATGTTTGTATTCCATCTTATATTATATGAAATTGTAGTTAATTTGTATATAATTTATAGTTAAATTATAATAGTTCTGCAATAAATATTGAAAAAAACCTTTATATACTTAATATCATAGAAGATATTAAGGAATGGATTATTACCATACTTAAAATAATAACAATTCTAAATAGAAAATACCAATTAAGACAATTGACAATGAGTAAACATATTTATTAGCCTCCATGTTATCGATTTTTCAATTTTTAGTCTTAATTACAAAAATAGATTTATAGAAAAAAAATATTAAAAACTAAAAATAATGATATTGTCCCTACAATATAAATCCATTCCTTTTTTTAGTTTTTATTTTATTTATAAAACTATTTAACATAATTAAAACTTTATTATCCTTATTTTTATTTTTAAAGTGATTTTTACTATAATATTCATTAAATAATTTAATCCAATTTAACAAAACATTTATATAACAATGTTAACTATATTATAATTGTGAAAATAAAAAAATAACGGCTGTTATATAATATTAAATAAAACTTAAAATTACGAAAAAAATTAAGGAGGCATTTATAAAAAAGGAAAAAAAAAACATTAATCATTAAATAATTTTAATCCTGATTTTAGATCCCTAAAAGACTAAAATAAAGATAAATAAACTCCAATAAAAACATGAAAATTTAACATAATATTAACCTCCCAATATCCTAATAACCACCCTGAAATGGTACTACTCATACCATTATCTCTTTCTGAAAATTTTTTTACTAATAATAATTTTTAACATAAGATTATTTACACACGATAATTATTTCAACAAAACAACCTCCACATACAATAAAAATAATAATCAAGATAACCAAACATATATATAAAGTGAAATTATCTTTCAAAAAGATTGAAAAAATATCATATATCTATTCTATAAAGAATTCAAAACATCACTTTAAATAAAATATTTACCGATTAGGGAGGTAACAATAAACATGTCAATGACAATAGCTGAAAAAATATTAGCAAAAGCTTCAGGAAAAGATAAAGTAGAAGCTGGAGAAATAGTAATGGCAGACATAGACATAGCTATGGTACACGATTTAACAGGTCCATTAACACTCCAGGCATTAGAACAAATTAATACTGACAAAGTATGGGATCCAGAAAAAATAGTTATCCCATTTGACCACCAAGTACCGGCAGACACATTAGATGCTGCAAAAAACCATCAAATGTTAAGAGAATTTGTTAAAGAACAAGGAATAACTAATTTTTATGATGTATACGAAGGAGTATGTCATCAAGTAGTACCTGAAAAAGGTCATGCATTACCTGGAACAGTCATAGTAGGAAGTGACTCACACACATGTACCAATGGTGCATTAGGAGCATTCGCAACAGGTATTGGATCAACAGATATGGCAATGGTATTTGCAACAGGTCAATTATGGTTTAAAGTACCGGAAACCAACAGATTCAACATTACAGGTAAATTACAGGAAAACGTAACCAGTAAAGATGTAATCTTAAACATAATCGGTCAGGTAGGTCAAGACGGTTCAACATACAAATCTTGTGAATACGCAGGTGAAACCATTCAGGAAATGGAAATGTCAGACCGTATGGTATTAAGTAACATGGCAATAGAAATGGGTGGAAAAACTGGTATTGTAGAACCTGATAAAGTTACTGACGAATACCTTAAAAACAGAACAAACAAATCATACACCAAATTCACTACTGACTTAGATGCACCTAGCTTAAACACAATTGACATCGATGTCAGTGATCTTGAACCACAGGTAGCATGTCCAAATTACGTGGACAATGTAAAACCTGCCAGTGAAGTAGAAGATGTTGAAATCGACCAAGTATTCATAGGTTCATGTACCAATGGAAGACTTAAAGATTTAGAACAAGCAGCACGTGTACTCAAAGGTAACAAAATCAAAGACGGAGTAAGAACATTAGTTATTCCTGCTTCAAGAACCATTTACCAACAAGCATTAAAAGAAGGTTTAATGGACATCTTTGTAGAAGCTGGTGCTCTCGTATGTAACCCATGCTGTGGACCATGTCTTGGAGGACACATCGGATTAATTGGTGACGGTGAAGTAAGTCTTTCAACATCAAACCGTAACTTCAAAGGAAGACAAGGAAGTCCGGAAGGAAAAGTATACCTAAGCTCACCAATAGTTGCAGCTGAAAGTGCATTAACAGGACACATAACAGCACCTGAAAAAAAATAAAAGTTAGGAGGTAAAAAATATGGAAAAAATAATCGAAGGAAGAGCTCTAAAATTAGGAGACGACATAGATACAGACAGTATACTTCCAGGAAGATACCTAACATTAAGTAAACCAGAAGATTTAGGTAAACACGTAATGGAAGGATATGATTTACACTACAAGGACAAAATCCAGGAAGGAGATGTAATAGTTGCAGGTTCAAACTTCGGATGCGGATCCAGCCGTGAACATGCACCAATAGCTCTTAAAGCTGCTGGAATAAAAGCAGTAGTTGCAAAATCATTCGCAAGAATCTTCTATCGTAACGCAACAAACATTGGATTACCATTAGTGGAAGCTCCTAACGGACCGGATGACATTGAAGAGGAAGATATTCTCAAAATAGATCTTGAAAAAGGAACCCTTACAAATACCACACAAGATAAAGATTATGACTTCACAAAATTACCTGAATTCATGTTTGAAATTGTAGAAAACGGTGGATTAATAGAATACTTAAACAAAACAAGATTTTAGAGGCAAAAATATGTATAATATAGCAGTAATCCCTGGAGACGGAATTGGAGAAGAAGTAGTTAAAGCAACAACAACTGTTTTAGATAAATTAGATGTTGAATTTAATTACACCCATGCAATAGCAGGAGACAAATGTAAAGAAGAAACAGGTGTTCCATTACCTGAAGAAACCATACAAATCGCAAAAGAATCTGATGCAGTGTTATTCGGAGCTGCAGGTGAAACAGCAGCAGATGTTATTGTAAGACTCAGACACGAACTAAACACATTTGTTAACTTACGACCTGTAAAATCATTACAACCAGAAAAATATGGAAACATAGACTTCATGATTGTACGTGAAAACACAGAAGATTTATATATTGGAGACGAAGAAGAAACTCCTGAAGGAGCAATAGCAAGAAAAAAAATTACCAAAGCAGCATCCGATAAGATTTCAGAATATGCATTCCAATATGCAAAAGATACTGGTCGTAAAAAAGTTACTGCAGTTCATAAAGCTAACGTACTTAAGATTTCAGATGGACTTTTCAAAAAATGCTTCTATGAAGTAGCAGAAAAATATCCTGAAATTGAATCCAATGATTTCTATGTTGATGCTACAGCAATGTATCTTATCACAAACCCGTTAGACTTTGAAGTAATTGTAACATCAAACCTTTACGGAGACATCTTATCAGATGAAGGAGCAGGTTTAGTGGGTGGTCTCGGAATGATACCATCAGCAAACATTGGTGATGAAAATGGATTATTTGAACCGGTACATGGTTCTGCACCAGACATTGCAGGACAAGGAATAGCTAATCCAGTAGCAACAATTTTATCAGCATGCATGATGTTAGACTATCTTGGAGAATCCGATTCCGCAAGAAAAATAGAAAACATAATTGTAGAAGTAATTCAAGAAGGAAAAGTTGTGACCCCAGACCTTGGAGGAACAGCTTCAACACAAGAAATGGCAGAATATATTGCAAGCAAAATATAATTAATTATATAAGTAAAACAATAAAATAACAATAATTATAATACATACGGAGAAATTAAAATGGAAGCAGCAAAAGCAGCAGCAATCTTTATTATATTCATTATGGTAGTAAGTTCAGTATCAGCATTTGTATTATACTTAGTATAACTGCCTAAATATTATAAAATTAGGAGAATAGATATTATGATAAAAATAGGAGCAGTAGTAGCAGAATTTAATTTTGATATTACTAGTATGATGTTAGAATTAGCAAAAGAACATGCAAAATTTTTAGATGCAGAAATCACCGAAATCATCGCAGTACCTGGCGTATACGATATGCCTATAGCAATTAAAAAATTATTGGATGATGGAAATGTTGATGCAGTAATCACATTAGGAGCTGTAATTGAAGGTGACACAGAACATGATGAAATTGTTGTACAACATGCAGCAAGAAAAATCACGGATTTATCCTTGGAATACAACAAACCAGTCACTTTAGGAATATCAGGTCCTGGTATGACCAGACTTGAAGCTCATCAACGTGTAGAATACGGAAAACGTGCAGTGGAAGCTGCTGTAAAACTTGTTAAAAGATTAGCATAACTAATATAACCTCCTTTCTATATTCTTTTATAACTAAAAAAAATTATAGGAAACATAAAATGGAAATTTTAACACCGGACGAATTAAAAGAAAAATACACAGATCCATGGATAACCCCATACCATGAAATTCTTACAGTAACCGACACTGATGAAGAAAAGATTGAATTAATAGAATATCATCCATGCCCAATAGGTTCCGATTGGATGATAACACAATATAAACAGACCAGTCCTTTAATAACAGATGCAAAACGTGACGGAAACAAACATACGTACTATGTTAATAAAGGAAAAACAGAACTAAATCTTAAACCTAGTTATCAGGCTGCAGGAATTCAAGAAGCAAGTATTGAAGAAGATGAAATCAGAATAGTACATGCAGGTCTTGCAGGTGCTGGAGTTGGAGCTGCATTTTGTCGTGGAAAGGCAGATGGAGTTATAAGAATTGAATTATTGGATAAAGGTGGAGGATCCAAAGTTGGACGTGCAGCAATTATAACCCCTAAACTTAAAAAAGTTATAATTGGATTGGATGACACGGACATTCCAACAGAAGGGGCAACCTGGACATTAGCAAACAACATTGCAAATGAAATACAGGAAGAAAAAGGATACCACTACCTGGAACATATTACATGTCAGTTATACCCTAACAATCCAAATAAAACAAAAAACTGTGTATCTATTATATTAGTATTTGCAGTTAAAGAGGAAGAAAAAGAAGATTTAATATCAAGCGTTAAATCTAAACTTAAAGAAAAAACTCTTTCGGAAAACACGGCATTTGTTGTATATGAAAAATTAGAAATACCTGAAGCCGTACAACAATATGGTTTGGAAGCCAAAAAATCAATGAAATATCTTGATGAAGCAAAACGTATTGCTGAAGAAAATAACATTCGTGTAGAATATGTTACAGGCGAAGGTGGATTAATAGGAGCACTAGCCGCTATTGGTTTATACAACAAGCCCGAAGAATATGCTAAAGTTTATTATGAAGAATAATATTTCTTTAGTAACTTTTTTTAATAATAGAATCATTAAAAGGATGATTTTATTATAAAACTTTAATTAATCTTATTTTAATAAATTATTTGTTTTTCATTAATAATTATCCGATTATACCTAATTCAAGGTATAAATAAAAAAACAGATATTTTCATAACTTTAAAATCAATAAAAAAAGAGTAATAATGAAACTCCCTTTTACTGATTTAAATTCTTTTGCCATCCGACAATTGCACATTGTCCCATGGATACGCTTCCATCTCCGGCACAAGTTTGTTCATGCTGTACAAAGGTATATCCTTCCAATGTTACCAAATTTTTTACTACACTGGAAATGAATTCATTATAAAATACCCCTCCAGTTACTCCTATTACATCAGTATTATATGAATTTGCAACAGATATTGCCAATTCAGCTAATTTTTCAGCCAATGCTCTTTGAGATGCAACCGCAATTTCTTCCCTTAAAACTCCCGCTTCTATTAAGTCAAGAACATCCAATACCAGATCACTGGTATCAATTATAATCCTACCGTCAGTTTTTTTAGAAGGCAGTATCATGTCCAGCATGTCAAATCCTTCTCTGGCAGCGGATTCCAGTTTCATTGAACATTCCCCTTCATATCCTCGATTTTTACTAATTCCCAACAGCACACTTATACTATCAAGTACTCTTCCCATACTACTTGTATAAGCTGTATTGAAGTTATTTTCAAGTTGTTTTAAAGTCATGTCAACTTCTTTTTCACCATATTTGAAATAGGATGAATACTTGTTTTTCATTAAACTTCTAAGTTCTTCAGTATCCATTGCATCATAGAGTATACCCATTGCCATTCTTATAGGATATTTTGTACTTAAATCTCCACCAGGCATTGGTTGTAATTCAAGTCCTCCATGGTTAACATACTGGCCTGTGTTATTCAAGTATAATACTTCTCCTCCCCATATGTTTCCATCTTCACCATATCCAACACCATCTGCTGCTATTACAACCATTTCATCCAGATTATGTTCTGCCATTAAACTTGCAGCATGTGCATGGTGATGTTGAACCTGTATCAATTCGGCATCGTGTTCGACGCTTAACTCTTTTGCTAATTTTGTAGTATTGAATTCCGGATGCATATCAGCCGCTATATAATCCAATGAATCACATCTTGTTAGCTTAAGCAGATGTTTAATTGCATCTTCCATAAATTCCAGTGTCTGAAACTTGGATGTGTTTCCGATGTGCTGTGATGGATAACATTTTCCTTCCTTAAGAACTGAAAATGTAACGTCCAATTCAGGTCCTACAGCCAGGATATTGTCTTTGGTGTTTATTTTGGAAAAATCAAATGGTTTTGGAACATAACCACGGGACCTTCTGATAAAACCAGGCAATCCATTCCTATATCTGATTACACTGTCATCACACCTATTAAGTATTGTTCTATCATGCAACAGGTAATAATCGGCAATTCCATCCAACTTTGTGACTATTTCTTCATTATCTATTAACATAGGATTGCCGGGCATATTGGCCGATGTCATAACATATGCGGGTTCAATAGTATATTTGAACAATAGATGATGTAATCCAGTATATGGTAACATTACCCCCTGATTATGTAAACCAGGTGAAAGATTATCGGACAGACAATAGTCCTCTGATTTGTTCAATACAACAATTGGTCTTGCAACGGATTCCATTGTCTTTCTTTCATCCTCACTAAAATCAACAAATAAATTTGCTGTTTCAACATCAGGTGTCATGCATGCAAAGGGCTGTGTTTTTCTTCCCAGTCTTTCACGTAATTTATCTATTGCATCATCAGTTGATGTTTTACATACAAGGTGTGTTCCACCGATACCCTTTATTGCAAGAATATTCCCTTCATCTATCAGTCTGCTAGCATCCCTTATGGGATCCCTGGAAGGAATTTCTCCACCGTCATACAGGTATACTCTAGGTCCACAGTCTGGACAACATGTGGCTTCTGCATGATATCTTCTGTTTAATGGGTCATTGTATTCATTTTCACAGTAAGAACATAATGGAAAATCATCCATGGTGGTGTTTTTTCTATCATAGGGCACTTCATCGATTAAGGTAAATCTTGGTCCACAGTTGGTACATGCTGTAAATGGATAATAGTAATGCTGATCTTCGGTATTTAATATTTCATCCAGACATTCATCACAAATACTCATATCAGGAGGTATTACTGCCGAACCGGATATTTTATTACTGCTGTCTATTATAGTAAAATCAGAGTATCTGTTTTCATCTGTTACCTCTGACTGAATTTCTACTTTAATATTATTGATTTCTGAACGGACCGGTTTATGTTCCTGTAATTCATCAACAAAGAGGTTTATGTCATCCAAACTTCCCTGTAAAACTATTTCAACAATATTCCCCATATTCCGTACATAACCATTCAATTGCATTACCTTTGCTAAACGGTATACTGTTGGCCTAAAACCTACTCCCTGTACTATTCCATCCACTAATAAGTATGCATTATATTCTTTCATGTTTTTCCCATTATCATTTAATATGATAGTTTATATCTTTTAAAATATTAAAATAGATAGGTTTAAATAGAATTACATACTATGAAAAAATAGAATAAATTTTATTCTTTTAAAAGAAGGAATTGTATGAGAGATATTTTAAAAAAATTAATTGAGGGCGAAATTTCTATTGATGAAGCGGAAAATCAAATTAAGCTTAGCCACGTTCAGGAACTTGGTGAAAATGTTAAATTTGATAGTTCCAGGGAAAATAGAATAGGAATTCCCGAAGCTGTTTATGCACGAGGAAAAACTGATGATGACCTGCTAAACATTATCAATAATATTGATTCTGTCAATAATTTAATGATAACAAAACTTAATGAAGATAGATTTAATGACATCAAACAATACATTAACAATGATGTACTCAAAAATTCAAACTATTCCAAAATAGCATCCATATTAACTATCAATAATAGAGAAATAAAAAAATCCAAAGGAAAAGTGGGAATTATAACTGCAGGAACAGCTGATGTCCCCATAGCAGAAGAATCCAGAATAACATTAGAACAGGCAGGTTATAATGTTGTAAAAACATATGATGTGGGTGTAGCGGGAATTCACAGACTGATAGATAAAATATCATATTTGTTAGATGAAAAAGTGGATGTAATTATCACCCTTGCAGGTATGGAAGGAGCACTGCCATCAGTCGTTGCAGGTATTGTTGACATGCCTGTAATAGCAGTGCCTACTTCAACCGGTTATGGAGTGGGAGAAAAAGGTTTCATAGCACTTTTTTCAATGCTTCAATCATGTGCACCGGGTATTGCAACAATGAACATTGATAACGGTTACGGTGCAGGAGTATATGCTATAACCATACTCAAACAAATAGAAAAACGAGTAAATGAAGGATTTTAAGGGGAGGTGAAAATATGATCATGGAAATAATATTCTTAATAGTACTGATTGCTATCGGAGTACTTGCTTTCAGATTCATTTTAGATATAAGCAGTACACTAGTTAAAATTGCCGTACACTTTTTATTCGGATGGATTTTACTTACAATAGCAAACATTTTACCTGGAATAAATGTCCCAATAAACATTATTACACTTGCAATCTCAGGATTTGGAGGAGTGATGGGTACAATATTATTAGCAATATTCTACCTTATATTCTAATCCCCTACAACTTTTTTAAAATATCTTTTATTCTATAATTAAATCCCTTTTCTTCAAGAACCTTATCTGCAGTCTGTCCTAAAATAAATGAAGACAAGTAAGCTGCCTCAAATAAAGTATTTTTTGTAGCTAAGGCCACGGCTATTCCGGCAAGCAAGTCACCCGTACCACCAATAGTCATTCCCTGATTACCTGTTCTGTTTAACTTATAATCATCACGGGAAGTGATTACATCAATAACTCCTTTTAGTAAAATCTGACAGTTATACTCCTCTGACAGCTTCCTCAACAATTCTATTTTATCTTCAAGTTTATCCGGAACCTCTTCATCAAAGAGCTGTTTAAATTCGTATGCATGAGGAGTCACCAGAACATTTTCCGTTAACATGTCCGGAGATATTAATTTTAATGCATCGGCATCAATTACCAATGGTTTTTTGGTTGTGGAAATTATTTCATTAAACAGGTCAGATGTTTCTTCCATCAATCCGGAACCGGAACCTATCAAAATTGCATCCACCCTTTTTTCCAGATCCAAAAATGCATCATATGCATCCATAGACAACACTTTACCCGGAACGCTTCTAACAATGAATTCAGGATTATACTCTTTAATAATATCTGCCGAAGATTCAGGAGCTATAATAAACACAAGATCTATTCCCTGTGACAATGCAGCTTCTGCAGCAAATATAACCGCCCCTATATAATCCGGATTTGATCCGATTATTAAAACAGAACCGTTATCTCCCTTATGGGAACATTTATCCGGAAGTCCTATTTTTAACAGATCTCCCTGCCCCACATATTCCTCAGATACTCTTGGTATTCCTATATCCAATACGGTAATTTTTCCGACATAACTCTGTTGTGCCTTTTCCAATCCCGTTTTCATCTTATGCAAAGTCAGGGTTTCATGGGCAACTACGCTTTTATCCATTACCGCACCGTTTTCCGGATTCATACCTGAAGGCACGTCCACTGATATAACTATTGCCGGCGAATAATTTATCGTATCTATGGCACTTGATATTGGTTCTCTGAGTTTACCATTTACTCCCGTTCCAAGTATTGCATCGACAATTATATCCGAATTATCCGGAGCCACCTGGGATGAATCCGTTATTACTGACAATCGAAGATTTTTATCTGTCTGATCAATAACACTGATTGATTCAAAGTTTAAACGGGAATCCCCGTTTTTAATATTTTCAGGTTTTGACAGTAGGAATAAACGTACTTTATAGCCGTGATTTAGTAAATGTCTTGCTATTACAAATCCATCACCACCATTTCCACCAGTTCCTGAGTATATTGACACTTTTTTCTTTTCAGGGTAGTTGCTGACAATATAATCCGAAATTTTTGAACCCGCATTTTCCATCAGTACAATGGTTGGAATGTGATTGTATTCCGTGTTTTTGTCTGTTGCCCTCATTTCAATTGGTGTAAGTACGTCTTTCATGTTTTCACCCTTATTCTATTAAATTTATCTTATATTTTCCCAAGTTTCCACCATAATTTCCTGCAGATATCCTGATTACTCCAGGAATTGTTTTGATTGCTTTGATAGCCTCCTGTGTAGCTTTTTTGACGGCGCTTTCAGTTAATCCATCAAAAACAATTTCATATACACCTTCAGCATCTTCAGGTAATTTGGAGTCTACGACATCCTTTAATGTTGGACAATATTCCTCATTTGTGGTAGCGTGCATAAATTTGTATTTTTTTGATCCCACTTTTGAACCGGATGCAACTATTCCTCCCGGAAATGGCATGATAACTCCTTCCACTTCACGGATAGCATTGACTGCTGCTTCTGCTGCAACCAGTGCAGATGCTTGTGTTTTAGCCATTATAAACAGGTTTCCTCCAGCTACTGCATCCACAATTCCAAAGTTTTCTTCAATAAGAAAATCTCCACTCATTACCGGAATTTTATACATATCCCTATCATATAATTCCACTTTTTCCTGATAACCGTCTGCAAAAAATGCCAGTTTGAATCCTAAATTATCCTGAACCTCACTATCCGGCAGTAAATTAAATACTGATGTGGTTGCTGCCGTTAGTACACACTGCCCTATTCTTTCCAGGAGCTGTTGTTTAACCTTCTCCGTTTTATTCTGACATATTATTATGGAATATCCCGGCCTTCCGTCAGGTGTCTTTTCCGGCGGAACGTAAGAGTTTATACCGGCTTCTGCAGGACAGCCTATGAAAGATGTTGCAAATCCCGTTGCTTCTGTTGCTGCTATAAGCGCTAACTTTTTTGTTGCTGCGGTAATTAATAAATATGCAGCTTTTGTGCTGAATGCTTCCGCATAAGTATCTTCAATAATTGGTGAATTCATAATCAATAATCTCCCATTAACTAAAAAAAATAACGATTTTAAATCTTCGTTTTAACTATAATAATTATCTATAGTCAAATAGTGATTTAAATTTAACTTAAATAAGTTTTAAATCTTAATTTCTTAAAAATAAAAAAAAATAGTTGAAGAGCATCAACCACTATCAATATAGTCCAATACTCCGGCTCCAAAGAACGGCAGCAATATTAATCCTATGATAATTACCATCCATAATGATATCATACGTTCTATCAGTGTAGCTGCTGTACTGATTGATGTAGTTATTCCTGCAAGTGAATATAATAGAATCATTCCTCCGTCAATGGAACCCAGTCCTCCAGGAAGTATAGGTATTATTCCAATTAAAGTTGAAACCAGGAATACCGCTGCTATCATACCGAGAGATACTTGGACCCCAAATGCCAGGAAAACAACATATACCCTTGTCAGTTCCAAAAACCATACAAGGAATGAAATTACGGTAGCTATTACCAATAATTTATGATCATCCATAAGGTACAATAAACTACTTTGGAAACCTACCAAAGAAGTTGTTGCAGTGTCTTCATACTTATCCAGATTTCTTGAAGTAAGTTTTCTTAATTGTCTAAAGACCCATTGAATAGTATTAATACCGAATGATTCATTTATACAGACAAATACTATGAATACCAATGCAACTATAAATATAACCAGTGAAATCATCAGTAATGAAAACAGTGCCGTGCTCAAATGCATATATAGCATCAGATAGGATATTGCAAATATTGCCAGTACAATAAACGGAAATGTATCACATAACTTGTCTGCCATAACTGTTGCAAATGTTTTTTTAAAATCCGCCGATGAACTTTTACTTAATAAATAAGCTCTTACCGGTTCTCCTCCACTACGACCGCTAGGTGTCAAATCGTTTATGGCCAGACCTACAATTGTCATGGCAAATAAGGACAATTTATTATGGGGAATATCCAATGAATCACAGATAATACTCCACCTAATATTCCATAACCAAATAATGACAAACTGAATAATTATTGCCAGAATTACATAGTAAATATTGGCTGTTTTTAATGCTTCAAATATCTGACCGGGACCTACAAACATGATCATAGCCAGCAAAACAATAATACCAACCGCCAGTAATACTACAACTTTTTTATAATCCATGTTCTTCACAAACCAAATTTTATTAGATAATTAATATACAATGTGTTAATATTTGATTTTATTATTTTATATTTATTTTTAAAAATTATATATATTAAATTACATAATATCAGTATTAGAAGTTTTAGGATAAAATTACCATGTTTAATAAGAGCGATAATAAGTTGATTGATGATATTGTAACAAATCTGGAGGACGGCAGCATACCTGAAGATGAAGTTGAAAAAAAGCCGTCCGATGTAATTATTGTTGGTGGAGGAAGAGTTGGCGTTCATCTTATTGAAAAACTTAACTGTCCCCGTTACAATATTACTCTTATTGACGACAATAGTGAAAATCTGGAGGCTCTTGAGGAAAAATATGATGATATCAGATTCATCATAGGTAATGCTACAGAAAAAAAGACTCTTGAAAAAGCGGGCATTGACACGGCAGACATTATTGTTGCAGCAACCAGTGTTGACGAAATTAACCTGTTAATAGGAATTACTGCCCAAAAATATAATTTAAAAAAGATTATTGCCCGAACAACCGATCCATCCCATATTAAAATGTTCCGTAAACTGGGAGTATCCGAAGTGGTTAGTCCCGAACTTGCAGCATGTAGTGACATTGAAAAGATGATTATTCCACAGAACATTTCCGAAATAACCGTTACCGGCAAGGGAGATTTTGAACTTATTGACATCAGCGTAAAAGCCAACAGGGTTGTCGGAAAATGCGTGTGTGATATCAGTCCGAATAAAAACTTCATCATAGTTCTCTGTCATAAGAAAAATGAAACGTATATTGCACAGAACAACATTATTTTAGAAAAGGATGATATTGTTAGCGTATTGGTAAGAACAAAATATATCAAGAAGACAAGAAAGTTTTTCACCAAAAACAACCTGCTTCCTATTTAAAAAAAGGGTTTGGGAGTTTATAATCTGGATGCTATCATTACGGCCAATGCTATCTGTTCAGGAACCTGTGAAATTGCATATGGTCCGTGACCTGAGAATAGCTGTACCGCATCCAATTCTGATATTTTAAGAATGGATTCCCTCATCTGTTCAGTATTTCCGGTGGGTAAATCAGTTCTTCCAAAGTTACCTCCGGAAAATACCGTGTCCCCACTTATTAAACTTTTTCCGTTAAACAAACAGATTCCTCCGCGTGTATGTCCCGGCGTATGTACCACTTCATAACCTTCGACCGTATCCCCCTCATTGAGTTCCTTAATGTCCAGGTCGGGTACTTCCATTCCGAATGATGCTGCTACCGTTGCATCGGCATCCTTTTCCTTTACTGTCTGTAAATCCAGAGGATGCATATATATTTCATAGCCGTATTCATCCTGTAACTGTTTATCGGCGCCCATATGATCAAAATGACAGTGAGTGTTAACTATTTTTTTAATGTCTGTCATCTCCAATCCTGCGGCCTTAATTTCATCTTTCAGGTAATCAATATTTTCTCCGCTTCCAGGGTCTATTAAGGTTTCTCCAATAATGTAAGAATTTGAATCCCTGCCTTTTCCCATTATAATTATAATATCATCTACTTTATCCATATTATCACCTTTCCAGTTTGTATTCTAATCTGTAATATCCGGGTACATTTCCCATAAATCTTTTAAAGATTTTGTTCTGTTTTTTAAATCCCAGTTTATTGAAAAAATTTAAAAGATAATCCTTTCCATATTCAACATCCAAAACAACGCTGTCTGCATTGTACTGGCGTGCCTTCTGTATGGATTTTTTTATCAGCCTTGTGCCATGACCCTTATTTCTATATTCTTCTAAAACATACAACTCATTTATAATATAATCATCCTTCATCAGATTAAATTTAAATCTGTTAAATAATCTATTCGCAAGCATTAACGGTATTGAAAAATCTTCAGTATCCTTAAGTGCCATAAATGTTGAATTGTGAGGTATCTGATCCGGTTTATAGGAAATTACAAATCCCTCTATCTTCCGGGGATCTTCATCATAGATTACCGTAATAAAAAATCCATGATATTCGTTAACATATTCGCTGTTAATTAATTTTATAATGGCATCCGTTGCCTTGTTTTTATCATCGAATAACGCGTCAAATACTTTTTTATTATTGGAGTAAATTCCTTCGGCAATTACATCCATATTGTCGTTTTTATATAATTTTCTAAAAGAGGTCATTTAATCACGTTTAGAAGTAATTAAATAATATTTTATTTTTAAAGATATAAAATTTTTAATATTTTGTTTTACAAATTTAATCCTATGCAGACAAAGACAATTCTTCTAAACGATATTGATTATATTACCCGTAATGACAAACCTGTAATCAGACTATTTGGAACCGATCCTGAAAGCAACCAGAACATCATAGCATATGACAATTCATTTGTTCCTTACATGTATGTTCTTGCCTATGATCTTGATGAATGTTTGAACCAGCTTCGCGAATTGGGTTTGGATAATCTTGAACTTGAAAATAAAATTGACATAGGCGTTGAAAAGGAATTTATTAAAATAATTCTCAAACATCCCCAGGAAGTTCCAAAAATCAGGGACAGCATCCGTGACCTGAGTGAAGTAAAGGAAATCAGGGAATACGATATTCCATTCTATAGAAGATACCTTATTGACAAGCAGATTACGCCCAGAAATATCATTAAATTGAATGGTCACATAATTGAAAGGGACATCTATGGCGACATAAATATTGATGAAAACGTTCTCCTGTTTAAGATGGAAGAAGAACCAGTCGATACGGGCAAGACAATCACCAGAAACAAAATATTAAGCTTTGACATTGAGGTGTACAATGCGGAGGGTATGCCCGATGCAGAAAGTGATCCGATTATAATGATGAGCCTAAGCGGAAATTATGGGTTTAACAGGGTTCTGTCTACTAAAAAATCAGAAAAGGAATTTGTTGAAACTTTAGATTCGGAAGAAGAAATGTTAAAGCGCTTTGTTGAAATCATTAAAGAGGAAAATCCTGATTTGCTTGTGGGCTACAATTCCGATAACTTTGACCTGCCATACATTAAAAAACGGGCCGACGTTCTTAAGGTCAAATTAAATCTGGGAATAGACAACTCCTCAATAAAGTTTATGAAAAGAGGATTTAACAATGCGGGAATCATAAAGGGAAGAGTTCACGTTGATTTATACCTGCTTATCAGACAGTATATGCGTCTGGAACGTTATACCCTGGAGAGAGTTTATGAGGAAATGTTTGATGAAGAAAAGATAGACGTTCCCGGAGATAAAATATACCAGTACTGGGATTCGGATGATGAAAGGCTGGAGGAACTCTTTGATTATTCCATGGACGATGCTGTGAGCACGACCAAAATCGGTGACAAGATTACTCCCCTGACCATTGCCCAAAGCAGACTTGTAGGCCAGCCCCTATTTGATATTGCCCGTATGACAACGGGACAGATGATTGAATGGTATCTTATGCTGAAGGCCTATGAAAAAAACAACATAGTTCCAAACAAGCCGTCGGCAAACGAATACAATGAAAGGAGAATGTCCAAGAAAAATGAGGGAGGATACGTCAAGGAACCTGAAAAGGGATTGTTTGAACATATTGCATACCTTGACTTCAAAAGCCTGTATCCTACTATAATCATCGCCCAGAACATATCCCCGGATACCTTTACAACGGGTGAAGGACTTGACGAGGACGATTATTACGTCTGTCCGGAAAACGGTTACAAATTCCTTAAGCAACCCAAGGGATTTATTCCATCCATTATTGGAAACATTCTGGATGAACGTCAGAAAATCAAAAAATTAATGAAGGAAGAAAAAGTTCCCGAACAGAAAAAAGCGTATGACTTTGAACAGCAGGGACTTAAAAGATTGGCAAATTCCATGTACGGTGTATACGGATATTCAAGGTTCAGATGGTATAAAAAAGAATGTGGAGCTGCAATTACCGCATGGGGAAGGGAATATATTCAAAATGCCATGAAAAAATCTGAAAAATATGGTTTTAAACCTATTTATGCCGATACCGATGGTTTCTATGCAACATATATCGGTGAGCTGAAATAAACTAAAATAATAATATAGAATATCAACATATAATTATATAATCAAGACAAACAGGAAAAATAAATATGAAACTTACTCCTTTACAGATGGTGGTTATACTTGTTATCTTAGCAGGAATAGCTTACGGAACCTATTGGGCTACGGTAGATCAAATGCCCGACATAACGGGTGTTGTCGTGGGAAACACAACAAGTAGTTCCAATATAACAAACAACAGCATCGGTACTGTTTATGTACAAGACGAAACAAACACTACAAACACTTCAGTGATAATTACAAAAAACACCAAGATTTACAGGGAAAGCAGTGACAACAAGCAGCTGGAAAGTAACATGCGTGACTTGAAGAAGGGCAGTAAAATTGAAGTCCATACGATTGGAGATGCTACAAACACCATTCCTCCGCAGATTGTCGCAGAAAGGATTCTTATTAAAAAAACAAAATAACCCCCCAAAATTATTATTATTTTTAAAAAAAAGTTAAAAAAAGTTTTTAAATGGATTTGAAATTTGGATCTTCAGGATATCTGAATTGTTTGGAAACTATTCCGTTTTTAATTGTTATTCCCTCTTTTTCCAATATGAACTGCTTATAATATCCCTCGGCATTTCCGGCATATCCTCCAACAGTCCAATCCGAACGTACAGTTCTGTGACATGGAATAACCAGGGGAAAGAGATTATTTGATAAAACGTTTGCAACGGGTCTGGCACTTTTAGGTTTACCTATCATTTCTGCCAATTTTTTATATGATGTTACCTTACCGAAGGGTACTTCGCTTTGTTTGATAAGAACCTTTTTTTGAAAATCTGTTAAATCAGAAAAATCGAATTTGCTGATATCAAAACTGACTTCTTTTCCAAGAATCACGTTCTTTATATCGGACATCAGCTGAAATATTTCCTTATCGGGATGTTTTTCTTCAACCACGCCATGAAATGCTATTTTACCATAATTTTGTTTCTTTGTAACTATGTCCGGCAATACAACCTGTTTTAATATTTTTGTATTATCGTCCCATATAATACCTATTTCCCCTATTAAAGAGTAGAAACTTAGAAATTTAAGTGAACCTAAATTTAAAACCCCCTATTTTATCATTAAATAAATAAAAGATATTAAATAATATATTTGAAGTAAAATATAAAAGTTCCTTAACAAATAATACAAAAAATAAAAAAAGTATTAAAAAACATTGATAAAAAAAGTGAAAAATTCCTATTAATAAAATGGGGTCACTGGGATTTGAACCCAGATCCTAGGATTTCTCTTGTCTCAGCACTCCAATTGATCATCATCGTTATGCCTCAGTGTGCGCACTTTCTTCAAAGACAACTGGAGTCCCAGATGATGCCTGGTTACACTATAACCCCAATCATGTAAAAAATGCTAAGACCAACCTTAGGATATAATACTATATATTAAAACAGGTTATATATAAATTTTTTTATAAAAAAAACAGATGAAAAAATCATCTAAATTTTTTCATCCTCATCAAGAGCAACCCTCATGGTATCGGAATCCTGAGGCATGTATCTTAAGAAATCATCTGCAGCCCTTCTTACATCGGAAGAACCTATGATGTAACGACCTGCAATAATAATATCGGCACCGTTACCTAATGCAGTGTTAACTTTTTCAGGAGTAACTCCACCGGCAACAGCAATTAAACCTCTTTCTCCTAACTTGGACTTAATGTCCATAATGTTACCCCATTCTGATTGCTGTTCATTATCATTGTCACTCATGGTTTCAGAGTCAATGTTTCTGTGTAACAATACAATATTAGGTTTTAATTTAAGTTGTTCAAGTTTAGCAGGAATATCCTTAACATTCATCATGTCAAGAATGGAATAAACACCCTGTTTTGTACATTCATGAATAGCTTTCTCAATAGATTCATTAGTACCTAAACCGGAAATAGCAACGGCATCAGCAGTTTCATCTGCTGCCATTTTAACTTCTACCCTTCCAACATCTAATGTTTTTAAATCAGCGATAATAAAAGCACCAGGTCTTTCCTCCCTGATTTTACTAATAATTTCTACACCAAATTTTTTCACAAGAGGAGTACCTGCTTCAATCAATATTCTTTCACGTTTAGGTAAATCTCTTATAATACTACGCATCTTATCTTCATTATCAAGATCCAATGCAACCTGTAAATAAGGTGGGTTCCATAATTTCATAGCCTTGAATCCCATAATTGGGTGTGTTCCCCTGTCTTTTTCAGCTAAAACTTTGTCAACTGAAGGATACTTATCAAATGCACGTTTAATTGCAAGTTTTGTAGCCCCATAATTATACTGATAAATTTTACGGAAATCCTCAGCAGAAGGATCAATAAAGACATTAACCATTAAAACAATGTCTTCAACCATATCTCTAGGTATAATTTCTTCTTCAACCGCATCAGCAACAGCTCTAGCAACAGCAGTTTGAGCAGGACCGAAAATTTTACTGGCATCTCCCAAATTCTGAACAGTTACTTTAGGTATAATAAGTGTTGCAGGTTTTGTAGGTAAGTTAGGTCTAACAACAGACAACAAAGGAGTGTGTCCAACAGACATATTACCCATATTAGTTGCAAATGCTGTTCCTACAGGACCATTCTTATCCCCAATAATTAAATCAATATGAGCGAGTTCTGGCCCATTACCAATTAAAGCTTCTCCTATTTCATACATAAGTTAATCTCCATTATATTTTTAAAAATGACCCATTGTAGATCATTAGATATTGGATTTATAAATATTAATATTATAATATAATATATGTAATTTTTAAATAATATAATTGACTATTGAAAAGGAAGACTAAAAAAAATATAATAACAAAAACTACAAAGATAATAATAATTCATAATATAAGAGGGCAAAAAATGATAATAGACACCCACATCCACAGCCAATATTCAAAGGACTCAATAACTCCTTTAAAAGATATAATAAAATACAGCCAAAAAATCGGACTAAACGCAATAGCAATAACAGACCATGACGAAATAGAAGGAACATGGGCAATAAGAAAAATGGAACATGAAGGGCTGATACTCATACCCGGCGAAGAAGTAAGCAGCACACAGGGACACATCGTAGCACTGGGAATAACAGACTACATAAAACCGCTCCAGACACCGGCAGAAACAATAGACCAGATACACGACAATGCAGGAATAGCCATCGCAGCACACCCCTACTGCTACTACAGAAGCGGACTGGGAGACATAGTAAGACAGCTGGACGTGGATGCAATGGAAACAAAAAATTCACGATTCATACTCGGAATATCAAACTACCTTGCAAAACAGGTATCGGAAAAAAACAGAATCCCGGAAATAGGAGCAAGTGACGCACACTTCGTAAAAGGAATAGGACGCTGCTACACCGAAGTGCCGGACTGCGACAACGTGGACGACATACTAAAAAACATAAAAAAAGGAAACACAAAAGCCCACGGAGAACGCACCCCAATGAACCTGATAATAAAGGAAGTCATAAGAAAAAAAGGAAGAAAAACAAAAGCAAAAACAGACTAAACATATAAAGTCAGTTCATACTCATGACCGCCAACTATTTTTCTAGCAGAAAAGGCGTTAACATAACCCCCCGACTTCCCATTAACCAAAACATTACCCGAAGTCAAATCCCTGAGCACAAAGGACTCCCCAGACAAGACATCACGGACAACATCACGGGCCGCCGAATCATCACCAAGAGCGGATAAAAGATTTTCACCATGAAAATCAATAGAACTCAGCAATAAAAGCCTCTCCAGAGCAGGATTAGACTCCATAGAAGAATCATCCTCCCCTTCAAGAACAAAAACCACGCCAAGCAATACAACAAAAAGAATTAAAAAAGCCAGAATGGCATCATACAACAAAAACTGTCCACCACTATTCATACCTATTCCTAATCCACCTCACAATCTCATCCTTTTTAGAAATAATTTCACGTGTAACCCTGTCAATTTCAGCGGCACCCTCATCAAAATCAACCGAATCCAACGAATCAACAACCTTCTTAACCGGAGTGTAAGCTGCCTCCCTAAACTTGGGAACCAGAACGTTAACCTCGCCATCGGCAGACTCAATGGTAGTCACGCCGCTATCATTAACAACACCGATAACATCAACCCTAATATTGGACTCCGTCAGCGAATCAACAATGACATCCACAAGATTAGCGGGAGCAATAACCATCAAAGAATCAATGGAAACACCCAATGGATCAATGTCCAGCTTTTTAAACATATCATAAACCCTCGGATTAATAAGATCAACAATCCTCTTTTCATACAAATGAATACCCAAACCCGTAGTCTTATTAATCTCATTGGCATCCCCATTGATTCCGCCATTGGTAATATCGGTCATTGCATGAATGCCATCAATAGAATTTAAAATACGGGACGCCTTAATAAACTGAACATTCAATGTCTCGTCAATAACCTCCGGAAAATTATTATAAATTGCAGTAGTAGTAACCGTACCGCCACCGGAACCCTCAGTCATCAGAATAACATCCCCCGCAACAGCCTCGCTTCTGGCAGTTGGAACAACGGATGAAGTACCGACGGCACCAACTGCACCCACCAGCCTATCACCCAAAACCATGTCACCGCCGACACGAAGAGTACTGCCCGAAACCAGAGGAACACCCGTCAACTCACTGACGGCACAGATACCTGCAGTAAAATCCAGAATCTTGGCAACATCACCATCATCGGCCAAATGAATATCACTAATAAGACTAACAGGTGTGGCACCCATCACACAAACATCACGAAGAGTAGCCCTGGCAGTATGAAAACCGGCCAGAAAAGGATAATCACCCAGACGGGAATGAATACCGTCAATGGCAGTGGTGACATAACGTGAATCCTCATCAATCTCAACAACACCACCATCATCCTGGGCAGTAGGATTAACAACAGAATTAACATCCGAATTCCTGATTATTTCAGCAATCTTACTGTGAACAAAAAAGTCACCCTTCCCCCTGGAACCAACACCAAACTCGCCCATATGAATGTTGGATTTGGGATAAGATAAAAACCTGCTCTCATCAAGAGAAGAAACAACACTAACCTCATCAAATACGGCCCTGGAAAGTTTAACAGAATCAGAAACACTGATATCCTTATAAAATCTGATAATGGAACTAAGCTTCTCAACAATTTCATCCTCGGACTCAGACTCACCAATACACTTTTTCACATAACTTTCAATATCCATAACAACCACCAGTAATACAAATAATTAAAAAAGTATGAATAAATATATATCATACACAATTAATAAAAATATCCCCAAAAAAAACAATCAGATCAAATCAACAAAATTACTTAAAATACCAAGACCGACCTTACCGCTCTTCTCAGGATGAAACTGAAGCGCAAACAAATTATCCCTACCCACAGCAACCGGAACATCCATCCCATAATCACAATAAGCAGTCACAAAATCCCTACAGACAGGATCCACATAATAAGAATGAACAAAATACATGTACTTATTATCAGCACCCTCAAGAATACTGACATTATTCAGGGAAGTATCATTAACCCTAATCTGATTCCATCCCATATGAGGAATCTTAAAAGAACTATCCAAATCAAAACGCTTACAGGAACCCTCAAAAAAGCCCAAACCATTAACGCCCGGAGTCTCCTCACTGGACTCAAACAACAACTGCAAACCCAGACAAATACCGAGCAAAGGCTTACCGCAATCAACATGACCTGCAATAACATCAACAAAACCGGACAAATTACTCATGGCAACCCCAAAAGCACCGACACCAGGAATAACAAGAGCATCAGCATCAGCCAAAACAGCAGTATCCGAAGACACAACTACATCCTCACCAATACGCTTAAACGCATTATAAATACTGCGTAAATTACCACTACCATAATCAACAATAACAATATCACTAATAATAACACAACCTAAAAAAAATAGAAAAAAAAAGAATTATCTGTTACCAGACGGAGTTTGAGAATCATAATAATCCTTAATACGGACAGTATCATCTAAATCAGGAGTAGAAACCTCATGTAAAACAGTATTCTCAATAGCAACAATAGTATGAGGAGTATTAGGCTCAATCCTGACAGTATCCTTAGCACCAAAATATTCCTTGGAATCCTCAAATTCTATGTAACCCTTACCGCTGACAATATACATAGTCTCATCCTTATTAGGATGATAATGGAAACTGGTCTGATAACCCTCCTTAATAAACAACTCCTTAGTCAAATACTTCTCAGTATAAATAAGAACCTTCTCATAACCCCAAGGCTTATCTTCCCTATTCTCATACTCTTCCTGAACCTGCTGCAACTCCTTACTAGTATCAACAGCCATCCAGAAAAGACCATTTTCCTTATAATAACCTAACTTCTTATCCTTAGCAAGTTCAGGGAAAATAGTTTTCTCAATATCGCCCGTCTTATAATTACCAAAATCGAGCTTACCCTTAGAAAAGTAAATACCACCATTAATATAATAGTCAAGCAAAGGTTTTTCCTTAAAGGAAACTATCTTGTCACCACTAAGCTCAACAATACCATAAGGAGACATCATCTGAGTAACGAAAATAGAAAAATCAAACGGAGACTTTTCACCATCCTCAACCATCTTCTTAATACTCAAATCAGCGACAACATCACCATTACGGATAACACACTGAACACCATCATCCATAGCTTCCATACCTAAACGAATAGCATTAAGAGTACCAAGAGGCTGTTCTTCACGAACATACTCAATTTCAACGCCCATATAACAATTACCATAGCGTTCTTCAATCTTTTCTCCTAAAAATCCAGTTAAAAGAATTACTTTTGAAATACCTGCACTTTTAAAGTCAAATAACTGCTTATCCAAAATAGTATAATCTTCCTTAAGTTCAACTAATGGTTTAGGAACAGTTTCAGTAACAGGTCTAAGTCTCTTACCAAAACCACCACATAAAATCATACCTACTGTTTCATTCATTCGAATCACGTTAATCCTTTTTATATATATAAAATAACAATTTCAACTTAATTAAATCTATAAACTTTATAATAAATAAAGATTCTTAAAAAATAAAAATTATAAAGTTGTAACCTTACAACCATCCTTTTCAACAATAATAGTATGTTCAGTTTGAGCAACCATACCATCCGTCTTCTCCTTCAAAGCATTATACGGATAAATAGAACGGGAAGTAATTAAAGGACGCATAGCCCTATTTAAAGAATGTTCATCATAACCTTCCAACAAATGTCTCTGAGCAAAAGGGAAATAAGTAAAATCCTCACGAATTCTCTTCAACAACTTAGTAGCATCAGGCTGCCTCAAAGGACGAGTCCTCAAATAGGAATAAATATAATGACTAGGAATATCATTCACCATACCAACACCATTAGTAGCAAACGGTTCAATAGCAACATGGTCCCCCTCCTTAAGTACAACAGAACTTTTCTCAGGATAATTAGGAATAGACAAACCAGCATGCAAATTATATTGCTCCAAACTATGACCACTTAAATTAACAATAGGATTATAACCCTTACTATTCATAGTCTCCTGAACAACACGGCCAATCTCCTCTAAACTAACGCCATCCTTAATAATACTTATAACATTTTCCAAAGCACTGCTTGAAGCATCAATAATAGCACGTCTTTCCTCTATTTCATCTTCAGAAACAATAGGATTACCATCATCAAGACGTCCAGGCATTTTCAAAGGATTACCATCATCATCAACAAGATCAGCATTATCCCCTTCAATAATCACAGTAACAGCAGTATCTGATACATAACCATCAACTTCCGCACCCAAATCAATTTTAACAATATCCCCTTCACAAAATACTGTATCATCACCAGGTGGAGAAGTATAATGAGCTGCAATTTGATTTATTGAAACATTACACGGAAAAGAGAGGCCTGCACCAGTACTCTTAATCTCTGATTCAATCCAATCAATCAAATCAATAACTTTCATACCTGCAGTAGCTTTTTTAGCTGCTTGTTTACGAACTTTAGCTGCTATTTTCCCAGCTTTCTCATATTTTTCCAACATATTATATCACTAATTAATTATATTAATTTAACAAACTTATATAATTAAACAAATTATAATAGATAACTTTATATATAAGTTATGACTTAAATAATTATAGCTCTACAACAGAGTTAATTATTTTTACATATAGCGGGGTGGGGTAGTCTGGTGATCCCGCGGGGCTCATAACCCCGAGAGCCCTAGTTCAAATCTAGGCCCCGCTATTAATTTATTTAATCATTATTAATTTTGGTAAGCTAAAGCACAGTTTACGGTATATTTTTTACTGAGGAAATTCCACACACCATATTGAAGCATGATGCTCTTCATTGGCATACACCGAGAGGTGTGACCCTGTCATAGAAACGATACGATAGGCTATAACAAAGCGATAATAGATGATACAATTAGGTTGATTAGCTTGACTTTAGTAATCGATGAAACGAACAATCCATGTGGTGCAAAAGTAAACATGTCTTAGACAAAGGTGACTTGCATAGATAAATACTGTGATAAAACATGAAGTGGATTACTCTTAGCATACCATATTAAAAATATAATTTTTTTGAATATTCTCATAATATCTATTTTTATTATTACTTAAATTACAATCCCTAAAAATCATTTTCTAAGTTGATTTTATGACTATATTATATTAATCTCTTTTTGAGTAAAATAATCAATAAAATGATGAAAATAAAATTATTTATATATTACTTTATATAAACAAAATCATTCATTTATGAATATTTTTGTAATAAAAATTGAAAGGGAGGTAAAAATGAGATTTAATAAAAAACATGCTTTCATTTTAATTGCTTTGTTTTTAATCGGTACTTCAATTACATGTACTTTTGCTACAGATATTAATTCTAATGGTACAGATATTGGTATTCCTAGTTCAGAACAAAGTATTAGTGATACTTCAAATTTTAATATTAATATAGATACTATTGAAGATACTTCTGTTATGGAAGATGTAAGTATTTCTGGTGCTTTAACTGATGAAAATAGTGTTCCCATTAGAAATTCCGAAGTAAATATTGTTGCAGAGGGAATAGCATATGGTGACAATGAAAGTACAAATTATATTAATACCAATGTAAAAACAAACCATGAAGGTCGTTACAGTTTTAATTATAAACCCAACACAGGTGGTTCATTAAATATTACTGTTAGTTATCATAATGATTCTGCATCAACTTCAACATATATCATACCAAAATCTACTAATGTTAATATGAATTGTTCAAAAACTATAACTGTTGGAGAAAGTTTTAACCTTACAGGTAGATTAACTGATTGTGAAGGCAATATCCTCAGATATACCAGCGTAGGCGTTTTATTAAGAGGAACCGCTTATGGTGATAAGAATTATGAAAATTTCAGTAAGACATACTGTCGTACTGATAATGATGGTTTCTATTCTTATATGTTAACTCCAGAATTTGCGGGCAGATATGATATTTGTGTTTATTATCCGGGTTATCATTATTATAGGTTTAATCGTACTGATAAGTCTGTTTTAGTTTATCCTCATAAAACTATAGTAAATGTTGATGATAATAATCTCGACATATATTATGGAGAAAATATTAGCTTTACCGGTACTCTTACCGATGGTAATGGTAATCCATTAAGATATACGGGAGTTGGAGTTTTAACTGATAATAAAACTTACATTAGAACTGATGTTAATGGGCATTTCAATTATACTTATGTTCCTTCTGAAGTAGGAATTAAAGATTTGTTATTCTATTATCCGGGTTATCATAATTATGCTTACTCTGATTCATCTTATATTTCTGTTAATGTTCATTCTAAAGATCCAGTTGTAACTATCGATCCAATTTTTAGTTGTCATGAAGGCGCTAATGTTACTGTTAGTGGTTCTTTCATATCAGATACTGGTAAACCTTTAGGTAGCAGGAATGTTGAGATAGTTATGGAATATTATGATGAGAATGAGGATGGTTTAAGATATAATAAAACTATTGAAACCAGCACTGATTCTGATGGATTATTTTCAACTGATGATAACGAGATTTTCCATAATTTAGCTGTCGGAGCATATACTATTAATGTTATTTGTTATGAAAATGATTTTAATAATCCCTGCCAGGAAAGCACATTCTTTTATGTCAATCCAACTGAGGATGATATTATTATAACTGACATTTTCCAACAGGACAGTTTTTATAAAAAAGATGGTTTGATTACCCTTAAAGGATATGTTTCTGTTAGTGATGAAAGTAGAAAGTATATTAATTCAAAGGATTATTCACTCAAATTAGTTGTGATTCCTGAAGTAAAAAAGTTTCCTGATGAGAAAATTACCTTTTCACCTTTATCATATACTCCGCCAGAAGAGTTCACTTTTGTTATAGCTCATGAAGATCTTTATACATTTAAAACTAACAACGTTCATTTACTTCACTTATCTTACGAATTATCTAATGGTATGACTATCAACAGCAGTGAGATTAAGTTAAAAACCATTACTACTGATAATAATACTGTTATTGATGAGTACTCATTATTTGAACATGAATTAATTTTAGATGTGTATAATGTAAATGAAGATGAATATGGTTATGCTAACTCTGTAGATATTTCTGGTTCAATTTTATCCAGTTATGATTTAACTGATAAATTTGTTAAATTAGACATTTATAATGAAAAACCAGATAAATCAACAAATACTCCTATAAAAACTATTTATCCACAGTTAGCTGAGGATGGTAGTTTTGTTTATAACTTCGATAAAGTAGAACTTCTTAAATATTCTAAAAAGAATGTTGAACAAGAAAGTCTTTACATAGTTGGGGAGTATAAGCAGAATAATCTAAAGTATGATGACAACTTAGTAATTAACTATGGAATAGTTGACAATAATATTAAAATACTTAGTAGTCAGTCTTATTGACCAGAGTAATTAATGTAAAAAAAATTTATTTAGAAGTATTAGTTTACTTCCTTGTTTTTTATTTTTAATAATTGTTTAAAATATTAATTAAAAAAAGTTATAATGAAAAACTATTTTTTAATACTTTTAAGTTCTTCATCAATTCTATTTACACGTTCTTCTAAATCAGAAACCCGTGTATCATTTGTTTCTTTGTATGAATTCAATTCTAGTTCAAGATTTTCATATTTTTCTAATACGCTGTCCAAATCTTTGTGAGTAGCAAGATCCCAATCTTCAATTACCTGTTCACTTTGTTCATCAATAAATTGGGTTATTTTTTTAGACATTATGTCCGTTTTGGAGACATGTTCCTCTTCATCATCCTGAACTCTGTCTTTGAATTTGTCACTAAAGTTGTTTACTCTTCCTGTTATGTTAGTTATATATTCTTCTTGGCTTACTCGACTAGAAAAACCTGAAGCATGTTCATGAATATTTTGATAAACTGGATTATTTGTAGATTCTAAATAGTAGTATAATAAGATCAATATAGCTACAACTAATATAATTATTGCTAAAGTGGTAGCAGGTTCCATTTAATCAACTCCTATTTATTCAATATATCATTGAGTTCTTTTTCTTTTTTATCTAGTTCATTAGATAATTTTAATAATTTTACCAATTCGTTTTTTGCTTCTAATTGTTCAACTCTTTCATTGACTTGAGTACTTAACAAACCTACTTTTGCTGTGATTTCAGATGTGTTTGTTCTAATTTCTTTTAGTTTGTTTTGATCTTCTTCTGATAAGTCTGCTAAGTTTTCTTTTCTTTGTTTACTTTCTAAATCTTTTTCTACTAATTCAATTTTTTTAAGTTCTGCTTGTTTTTCTAGTAGTATTATGTCATTTTTAGATACTGTGCTTTTACGCCATTCAATTGCTATTGTTATTACTGCTATTAAAAATATTACTGCTAGTATTAGTAAGAATATTTGATCTCCAGTAAAAATCATGTCCATGATTATCATCTCTATAAATTTCTTATAAAAGTACTATGTTTATTATAAATAATATCTTTTATTATTTTATTGCTTTAATTATAATTTTAAGTATTGTTTTGAAAATATTATTTATTTACAATTAATTAAATAGGAATAAAAACACAATATTATATAATAATTAATCTTACACAATATAGAAAGGGGGCATAATCATAAGTCAAACTAAAGTAATGATTTTATTGGGTAGTGCATCTGATTATAAAGTTGCACAAAAAGCTGTAAATGTCTTTGAAGAAATGAATATTAACTATGATTTACGTGTTGCTTCAGCTCATAGAACTTCTGAACGTTTAAAGGAAATTATTAAGAATGAAACTGAAGGTGTTGAAGTAATTATCACTATTGCTGGATTAGCTGCACATTTACCAGGTGTAACTGCTTCACTTACTACTAAACCTGTTATAGCAGTTCCTGTTGATGTTAAATTAGGTGGTATTGATTCTTTGTTATCTTCTACCGAAATGCAATTAGGAACTCCTGTTGCCACTATGGGTATTGATAGGGGAGATAATGCTGCTTGGTTAGCTTGTCAGATTATTGCATGTAATGATGAGAATTTGAAGAATGTTCTTAAAGAGAAACGTTTTGCTTATAATGCTAAGATTCAAAAATCTGAAGAGGAACTTATTGAGAAAATTGCTGGAAAGAATTATAGAAGAACTGAACGTTCTGTTGTAGAAGCTGAGGAGGTTAATTCTTCTTTAAAATTGAATCCGGATACTAAGGTTTTGATTATTTCTGGTAATTATTCCAACATGGAGGTTGTCAGGAGAATTATTCAAACTTTGGATACTTTAAAAATTAAAAGTGAGTATAAAGTTATTTCTGCTACCAGAAGTCCTGAGAAATTAGAAAGTTTTATCAAGGATATTGATGATGATGTTGACATGTATGTTGCAGTTTCCAGTTTATCCACTATTTTAACTGGTGTTATTGTTTCTCATACGACTAAGCCGGTGATTGGTGTTCCTTGTACTACCAGATTGTTCGGTATTGATTCTCTTCTTAGTATGATTGAGATGCCGCCGGGTGTACCGACTGCTACCATGGGATTGGACGCTGGTGAAAATGCTGCTTTGTTTGTTGGTAGAATTTTTGCTATTTATGATGAGAATATTAGAAATGAACTTGTTAAATTTATGAAGACATTGCATAGAAATGTTTATTATGATTAAAGGTGAATATTATGTCCCGTTTAATTGAGGAAATTGATGATGATATTATTGAAATCACTGAGGAAGTATCTACTGAATATGAAATTACTTCAATTTTAAAAAAGCATCCTCATGATACTTTGATTTTTACTAATGTTAAAGATTCTGAAATGAATATTATTTCAGGTATCTGCAATACCCGAGACAAAATTGCTAAGTCAATAGGTACCAGTGTGGATAAGATTACTGAAAATATTATTAATGCTACCAACAATCCTACCAGCATTGAAAATATTAAAAATTTTGATGAAGTCTATCCTAATAATGAATATGCTGATTTAAGTAAACTCCCTATTTTAAAGCATTATCCAAAGGATAAGGGCAAATACATTACAGCAGGTATTGTTATTGCTAAAGATCCGGATACCGGTTTAACTAATGCTTCCATTCATAGAATGTTAGTTCATTCTGATGATGAATTAGGTATTAGGATTGTTCCTAGACATTTATATACTTATTATAAGAGGGCTGAAGAGTTGAATCAGGAACTGGAGGTTGCAATTGCTATCGGTTTAAGTCCTTCCACTTTACTTGCAAGTACCACAAGCATATCCATAAGTGAAAATGAATTGGAGGTTGCTAATACTTTCAAAGATGGTGATTTGACTTTAGTTAAATGTGAAACTGTGGATATTGAAGCTCCCGAATGTGAAATATTACTTGAAGGTAAGATTTTACCTAATAAAAGAAAAAGTGAAGGTCCGTTTGTTGATTTGACTGATACTTATGATAAGATTAGGGATGAACCGGTTATTTCCTTAACCAGAATGCATTATAAGGATAATCCGTATTATCATGCTATCCTTCCTGCAGGTAATGAGCATAAACTGTTACAGGGTTTACCTCAGGAACCTCGTATTTATAACAGCGTAAAAAATACTTTGCCTACTGTCCAAAATGTTGTCTTGACGGAAGGAGGTTGTTGTTGGTTACATGCTGTAGTATCTATTAAAAAACAAACCGAAGGTGATGCCAAGAATGTTATGATGGCTGCTTTATCTGCGCATCCTTCTTTGAAACATTGTGTCATTGTTGATGAGGATATTAATATTTTTGATCCTGTTGATGTTGAGTATGCTGTTGCTACTCGTGTAAAAGGTGATGATGATATTTTCATTATTCCTAAAGCCAGAGGTTCTTCTTTAGATCCTGTTGCTGAAATTGATGGTACTACCACCAAGGTTGGTGTGGATGCTACAAAATCTTTCCATAATATTGATGATTATGAAAGGGTAAGTTTTACTCTTGATGATTAAAAATAGTTAAAAAAATCTAGTGTATTTGCAAATTTTTACACTTGCAATATACGTCTAGATTTTATTATAAATTATTTTTCTTGAAAAAAATTTATGAAAAAACATCTCTATAAAGATAGAGCGTAATGGACTAATATTTCTATTTTCTATGTTAATATCCAGGGCTATTAACAAAGCTAGCCCCCATGTCCCATAGGTTATGGAGAACTCTCCCCCTGACCCGCGAGATCTTGAACTTCTTTTGCAAGATTCTATGCCTTTCGACAAAGCTATCCCCCAGGTTCCCCAGGTTCATTTGTTTTAATAATAAATGTTATAAATACGATTTTTAATTAATTTTTTAACAATGCTTTTCGTAATATATTTTTTGCTGCATTAACATCCCTATCATGTATTTCTCCACATTTTGGGCATTCCCATGTTCTAACATCAATAGTGATATCATCGTATTTATATCCACATTTACTACAGAGTTTCGTTGAAGGAAATCTCGTATTTACTTGAATAAATATTTTACCATAGAGTTCACATTTGTATTTTATCATATACACTAGTTTATGCCAGTTTGCTTGGAATATGTTTTTACTGTAACGCTTGTCCTTTAGCATATCCTGGATATCTAAACTTTCCATTGCGATTACATCATTTTCCTTGACAATTTTTGTACTGAGTTTATGGAAATAATCATTTATTATGTTTTTTCTATGAAACTGTTCTGAATTTTGTTTTGAAATTATGTCTTCATATTTTCGACTACCTTTAGATTTTGATGATAACTTTCGATTAAATTTGCTAAGCTTTTTATTAGAATATAAAATGTTTGGAGGGTCATATTTTTGTCCATTTGACAAGACTACTAAATTTTTTAACCCTAGATCTATACCGATTTTTTTACCCGTTTTTGGAAAGGGTTTTATGTTGTCAGACCTGATAGTGATTAAGATGAACCATTTCTTATTCTGATATAAAACTTTATATGATATTACTCTGTTGTATTCAATAGTTTTTCCATAGTGTAACTTGAATTTTCCATATTTATCTAAATGTAAAATATTTCCTATTAACTCTATGTTTTTTGTATTATTCAGTAGAAATGAATGAACTCTTATCTTTTCATCTTTAGCTTTTAATTTGTAGGGATCTTTACTAAGTCTTATTGCACGAATTACGTTATTCAATACATCATCTATAGTTGAATCATTAAGCTTAGATATTGAACTATAATTGTTTTTTGCCTGTCCAATAACCATTTTAAAATAATTAATTAAATTGTAGGGTATATTATTATTTTTGTAATCGACTTTGTATTGATTTAATAGTTCGTTGTATAAGAATTGACAAGCGTCCAATGTCATTTCAAACTGTTTAATCTGTTTATCTTTTGGATAAATTCTGCATTTATGGGTTAATGGATGATAATTCATTTTAAATATTGTTTCCTCCACACTGAACATTATTCATTAATATTCAGTTAATTATAACATGATAGTATTTATTAAAACTTTTTCAGAGAGGTATATATTTTTATGAATATTGTTTAATACTTTTCATGTTACAATCAATATTATATATTGCATAGTATTTAAATGTTTTGTATGAAATATGAAAATATTATAAAAAAAGCAGAATATAATGTAAATTGTATAATAAAATGTTAAAAAAAATTAAAAAAAATAAAAAATGTTTAGAAATTTATATTCAGGAAGTGATTTAAAGATGGATCCCTAACAAATAAATTTGTTGAGTTAACACCTGTTTCTTCCAATATAACTTTCACACTTGTGGATTGATAACTTGAATTGTATACTAATCCTATACTTGAATCATTTAACCTTAAATTTTTCACTGTTTCATTGTTAATAGCAATTATATAAGTGCCGTTTTCAATAATACCCACAGATTGTGCCACTTTTGTATCGTTAACGTATACATTTAAATTTTTGGATGGGTGTGAATCTGTTAATATTTGTGAAAAAATATTTACTGTTGTTTTATTAATAACCCCAAGTTTAGTCTCATTTCCGTCAGCTTCTATATTGGCAATCTCATCTTTATGAATATTATGAGTAATATAACATTTTTCAAATACACTTCTTAAGTCACTATCACGGATAACTTGATCTAATTTAAGATTCAACTCTGTTCTGGCAGACTCCGGAATACGTATTATATCATTCTCGTTATTAACTACCTGTTCTAATTGATAACGTGAATCACCTATATAAATATAATCACCGTACTGAGCATTCAATGTATTCAATGCCGAATTCGACAATCTTAACAGATGAGGTTCATTTTCCAATGCACTTTCAACTGTATAAGGTCCTCTGACATCCACGGTACTTCTTGGTTGAGAGACTGTGGAAATTACTAGATTTTTTGTTGTAGGTTCTAAGGAAATTTCATTGGATGAAATAGAAACTGAACCCAGTAATGAAGCCACGATTGCCAATATAATTATTATGGATATTACCACTGGAAAATGCATGTGAATAAACGATTTGATAATTTGTTTAGTTGGAATTTTAGTTTGATTATAAACCTTCACCGACATTTTGATTATTTTATATAGATAATAAATCGAAATAACCAAACCTATTAATATGGTTATAGCAGATACAAGAGGACCCATATATTTTATGAAAAATAATCCAAATATTCCAAAAGTAATTATGGACAATCCCATTATTTCCATTCGTATTGCATTACCCAAATCATCAACCATCGTTAATCTACCATAACTAATTGCACGATCAACAATTGTTCTAACAACTTCATTAGCCATGATATTAAGTTCTTTCAATGTAGACATTTCATGAACAATGTTTCCTATATCAACTTCCTGAATTCTCATACCCCTGGCATCAGCATCCAATACTATACCAATATCTACACCATAATCATGTTCTAAATCAATATGATCTAAAAAACTTTTAATGGAAGCGAATTGTCCACTTAACGGTTGATCAAAATTTAATTCAGGGAAGAAAAACTGAAGTAAAGGTTTTGCCGTTAATTCCGTTACTCTACCTGCTTCACGTTTAAATTTTGTTTTAGTAATATCTGCTTCGCCATCCAGAATAGGTTGAATAATGGATTCTATTTGATATTGATTAATTTCAGAAAGATCAGCATCCAAAAATAATACTATATCATTTGTAACCTTTTTTAGTCCTGTTTTCATTGCAGAACCTTTACCTTTATTGGTTAAATGTTTTAGTAATATTACATCATCACAATCAGATACCAGATTATATGTATTATCAGTTGAGCCATCATCAACAACTATAATCTCTGTAATAGATTTTACTTTTTTTACTGTATTAATAACATGGATAATTGATTTTTCTTCATTAAAAGCGGGAATTACAACACTCACTTTTTTATCCAAGCTAATATTCTTGTTATTAAAAAAAAGTAAAGACAAAACAAAAAGCAATATTAGTGGTAACGTTTGTAACATGAAATCTCCTATAATAATTTTATAAAATTCTTTATTAATAATAAGTTATATTTATCATAATATAAATTATTTATTTATAAATATAATTAAAAATAAAACAAATAAGAGAGAACTGAATTTATATTTGTAAAATAAAGTATTTCATTAGATATTTAAATCAATAAATATTTAATTCTTATTTATTAATTAAATACAGAAATATAAGAATTAAAATTAGTGTATAAAATATAAATATAACATTTTAAAAAATGGTTAAAACCATAAAGTATAAAAGTAATAAGATATAAAACATTATAATAGTAACATATGTTATGGGCCTGTAGCCTAGCCTGGATAGGGCGCTGGACTTCTAATCCAGAGACCGTGGGTTCAATTCCCACCAGGTCCGTATATTTTACTAATGACTATTTTTCGAGATTTTTATACAATAATTATTCATAATAGATTTATTAATATGGGTTTGTAGCCTAGCCAGGATAGGGCATCAGACTCCTAATCTGAAGATCGGGGGTTCGAATCCCCCCAAATCCGTATATAAAATATTAAAAAAAAACTAGTTTTAAAAAGAAATAATCTGTTTCAAAATAAGAATAAATAATTTTAAAATAAGAAATAGTCTGTTTCAAAATAAGAATAAATATTTTTTAAAAAAAGAAATTTGTATTAGAACATAATTATTCAATTGAACGTCCTAATATTTGACCGACTAAAGTTACTATAATCATTCCGACTATAATAATTGCTATTATTGGTACAAAATCCATAATATTACCTCAATACTTATTGTAATCCTAATTTATTTTATAGTATAATATATAATCAAAATAGTATATATTTCTTTTTAAAGTTTAAACGATTATATTTACAATGAAAAAAAGGTTTGTGAGAATAATATCTCATACCATTTAATCAAAAATAGACCTTTATGTCTTAACTGTCTTATATTTATCTTAGCTACCCAAATAAAATAACTATTCACTAGTATCTGCTTCACCAAGATTTGGAGAATCAGGTAGTGGTGTTTCTTGACCGTAAACTGTTAAGTCTGCAGCAACATATTTCCATCCGGAGAAATCATTTTTAGGAATATAGAATTTTCCTGCATAATTATTATTATCCCTGTAATATGCTGGAATAACATAATAATCATCTTGAACTTCAGTACTGTCCCAATCTAACATTAACACACTTGAATCATAATGTGGACTAATAACTGATTCTATTTGTTGTCTAATATTATCAGTTAAAGTTGAAGCTACATTTGACTCATCAGGGGTGTTGCTAGGATTATTATTAGATGGTCCATTAGAGTCTGGATTTGAATCTCCAGTTGAAGGATTATTTCCGGATCCATCGTTTGAAGATGAACCACCATTGGAAGCATCACCAGAAGATGAACCGCCGTTGGAACCATCACCAGAAGATGTTGTTGGAACAGTTATTCCATTATTTGCATCAACTAATGAATCCCTTTTACTTGTTTGACCTGCCTGTACAGACTGTGCTTGTGCATCTGCCTGTGCTTGCGCATCGGCTTGAGCCTTGGCATCGGCTTCAGCTTGAGCTTGTGCAGCTTTTTGAGCATCTGCCTGTGCCTGAGCGTCAGCTTGAGCTTGAGCGTCTTCTGCAGTTTCAGGTGCTGTTAAAACATCCGTAACCGGAGATTCTTCAGTTTCAACACTTGCAAGAGGATTTAATATATCTTCCCCGTTATTTATTTGGTAGGTAGCTGCTACGATTCCTATAAGAGCTACTATTAAGACGGACAAGATTATCTTTTTATCCATCATTTCACCTTATTATTTTTTCGTTAGCATACCACTATCAATATCAAGTATTTTTTTAATACTCAACATTTTATATATAATACTATTTGTTTATCTGTAGTATATAAGATTTTTTAATCATCTAAATTATATTCAGGAATTGCTTTAGTTTTAGTGATATCTGTGATTATTGTTCTAGTTTTACGTTTTTCTGGATTTTCTACTTGATTAAGTAACTCTTCAGCATATGTAAGAGCATTTTTATATTTGGTTATTGCAGTTTTTAAATCATCAATTGCCTTTGAATCTCCCATGTATAATCTTTCTTCTATATTAAATAATTCCGTGAATTCTTCACCCATCATATGCATATTAATTGAGTCAGGTTTTATGAATATTTTTATTTCTATATCCTGAGCTATTTCATAATATTTTCTAGGTCTTCCACGTTCAATTTTTTGGAATGACGGATATATTAAACCTAAATCCTCCATAGCTTTCAAATGTCCAATAATTGCTTTTTGTCCCACATTTAATTCTTGTGAAATTTGACTTACAAAACATGGTTCTTCCGTTAATAAACCTAATATATCTCGCCTAGTTTTACATCCAATTACATCTAGTATAGCCTCTAAGTCCATGTTATCACCTTTTGCATTTTATTGATATTGTCCTATATAATATTATATTACTACCTATTATATAAATATAACCTTAGGTTACTAAAAGACCGTTAACTATATATACTTTAATAATTAATCTATAATTAACAAAAAAACTTTTATAACTTAGGGTTACTATAATAGTTAAAGCCCTTAAAATAAGTAAAATATGTAAAAAAATAAGGGTGAATAAATGAAAGATGAAAAAAAAATAGAAAAGGAAGATATGGAAGAACAAGAAATCAACGAAGAAGAAATCAATGAAAAAGAAGAAGAAATCATTGAAGAAGAAGCAGAAGAACCTGAAGAAGATTCATGTGAAGACACAATTAAACAACTAGCGGAAACACTTACACAATACAAAGACAAAATGCAAAGAATGCAAGCAGATTTCGAAAATTATAAAAAACGATCTGAAAAAGAAAAGTCAGAATTCGTCAAGTATGCCAATGAAGGTTTAATACTTAAAGTGCTGGAGGCATATGAAGATTTAGAAAGAGCATTGGAAGTCAAAGAAGATAAAAATCTAAGAGAAGGAGTAGAATTAATATACAAAAAAATGACAAAAATCTTAGAAGATGAAGGTGTAGAAGAAATAGAAACAGAACACCAAAAATTTGACCCATATAAACATGAAGCTCTAATGACCGAAAACAATGAAGATTATGAAAACAATGAAATAATACAAGATCTTCAAAAAGGTTATACATTAAATTCCAAAGTTATTAGATACTCTAAAGTTAAAGTATGTAAAAAATAATTACGATAATATAATAATTAAAAAAAAAACGAATAAAAGGTGATATTTATGGCAGAAGAAAAAGTAATCGGAATAGACTTAGGTACAAGTAACTCAGCAGCAGCTGCATTAATTGGTGGAAAACCAACAATTATCCCTAGTGCAGAAGGAGCAACACAATACGGAAAATCATTCCCAAGTTATGTAGCTTTCACAGATGAAGGAGAAGTATTAGTAGGAGAACCTGCAAGAAGACAAGCTGTAACAAACCCTGAAAACACAATAAGTGCAATCAAAAGACACATGGGATCTGACTACAAAGTTAACATTAAAGGAAAAGATTACACTCCTCAAGAAATTTCAGCATTAATCTTACAAAAAATTAAAAAAGATGCAGAAGCATTCCTCGGAGAACCTGTACAAAAAGCAGTAATTACCGTACCGGCATACTTTGATGACAACCAAAGGACAGCAACCAAAGATGCAGGTAAAATTGCAGGTTTAGAAGTATTAAGATTAGTAAACGAACCTACAGCTGCAAGTTTAGCATACGGATTAGATAAAAGTGATGAAGAAGACGTAAACATTTTAGTATTCGACCTTGGTGGAGGAACGTTAGACGTAACCATAATGGAATTCGGAGACGGAATCTTCGAAGTAAAATCAACCAGTGGTGACACAAACCTCGGTGGAACAGACATGGATACAGCTTTAATGAAATATTTAGCTGAAGAATTCAAAAAAGAAAATGGTGTTGATTTATTAAATGATGACCAAGCAGCACAAAGATTAAGAGAAGCAGCTGAAAAAGCAAAAATCGAATTATCAACAACATTAACAACAGACATTAACTTACCTTTCATTACAGCAACACAGGCAGGACCTTTACACTTAAACATGACATTATCCAGAGCTAAACTCGAAGAACTTGTAGACCCTATTGTACAAAAATGTGGAGCACCTATCAAACAGGCAATCAGCGATGCAAAAATGTCAAACGGTGACATTGATAAAATCATCTTAGTAGGTGGACCTACAAGAATGCCAGTAATACAAAAATATGTGGAAGACTATGTCGGTCAAAAAGTAGAACGTGGAATTGACCCAATGGAATGTGTAGCAAGTGGAGCATCCATCCAAGGTGGAGTATTAGCTGGAGAAATCGATGACTTAGTATTATTAGACGTTACCCCATTATCATTAGGAATTGAAACTATGGGTGGAGTAGCAACAAAACTTATCGAAAGAAACACTACAATCCCAACCAAGAAAAGCCAAATATTCACAACTGCAGCAGATGGTCAGACCAGTGTAGACATTCACGTTGTACAGGGTGAAAGACCAATGGCAAATGATAACACAACCCTCGGTAGATTCCAATTAGTAGGTATCCCATCAGCACCTAGAGGAACTCCACAGATTGAAGTTACATTTGACATAGATGCAAACGGTATTATTAACGTATCTGCAAAAGATAAAGGTACTGGTAAAGAACAACAAATTACAATCACTTCAAGTAACAAATTATCCGATGAAGAAATTGAACAAAAAGTCAAAGAAGCAGAAGCTCATGCAGAAGAAGATAAAAAACGTCAACAAGAAATTGAAATCAGAAACAATGCTGACAGTTTAGTATACACCACTGATAAAACTTTAGAAGAACTTAAAGATCAATTATCTGAAGACAAACAACAATTACTTAAAGATCAACAAGCTGAACTTAAAGATGCTATAGAAAAAGATGACATTGATTTAATTAAAGAAAAATCCGAACAATTAGATAAAACCATCCAAGAAATCGGGGCTGAAATTTATCAGCAAGCAGCACAGGCAGCACAAGCTCAACAAGAAGCTGAACAAGCTGCAGGCAATGCTGGTCAACAACCAACTGATGATGATGACACCATCGATGTTGACTTTGAAAAAAAATAAGTAAATACTAATTAGCTACAAAACAATATACAAGTATATTACTTAATTATAAATTGTTAAGTTAAACCCTATGACTTGATACGGGACAGATTAGTTAAGGAAATTAACCTTAGCTAATTTTTTTTTATCGAATATTAAATTAAAAGGGGAAATGAAATGGCAGATAAACGAGACTATTATGAAGTTTTAGGCGTTGACAAAAACGCTGACAAAAAAACTATTAAAAAAGCTTACAGAAAGCTTGCAATGAAATATCATCCAGATGTAAACAAAGATGATCCAGATGCCGAAGAAAAATTCAAAGAGTTAAGTGAAGCTTACGGTGTTTTATCAGATGATGATAAAAGACAAAGATACGATCAATTTGGACATGCCGGTATGGAAGGATTTAGTCAAGAAGACATATTCAACAACATAAACTTTGAAGATATATTTAGAGGTTTCTCCTTTGGTGGAAGTCAAGGTGGATTTGGAAGTATTTTTGAAGACTTGTTCGGCGGTGGATTTGGAGGCTCTCCTAGAAATGCCTATGCAGGTAGAGACCTTATGCAAACCATCGAAGTAACCCTAGAAGAAGTTGCCAGTGGTGTTACCAAAGATTTAGACATCAGACATCAAAAATCTTGTCCTCATTGTCATGGAAGTAGAGCAGAACCTGGTAGTGACGTAAAAACCTGTACTAACTGTAACGGTTCAGGACAGGTTCGTCAGGTCCAAAATACTCCTCTCGGACAATTTTCTACAGTGTCTGCATGTCCACAGTGTAATGGGGAAGGTAAAATTATTGAAACTCCATGTTCAGAATGTAAGGGCAGAGGTCTAACACCTACAACCAATAAAATTTCAATCCCGATTCCTGCAGGTGTAGAAACAGGCAGTAAACTCAGAGTTTCAGGAGAAGGTGACGATGGTATAAATGGTGCTCCTCCTGGTGATTTATATATTACTATAAAAGTGTTACCTCATGATTTATTCATGCGTGACGGCCAACATTTATACTATGATTTACCGATTAGTTATGTACAGGCCTGTTTAGGTTCAGAGGTAGAAGTTCCTACTATTGATGGAAGTAGTGCAACTGTAAAAATACCTGCCGGTACTCAAAGTGGAACAACATTTAAACTTCGAGGAGAAGGTATTAAACATGTGAATTGGTCAGGTAAAGGTAATTTATATGTTAAAACCCACGTAGTTGTTCCTAAAAAATTATCCGATAAACAGAAAGAAATACTGGAAGAATTTGCCAGTGTTAGTGGTGAAGAAATTTCACACGTAAAACAAGGCTTCTTTGATAAAGTTAAGGAATCTTTAAAATAATTAAGCCTTCATTCCCTTTTTTTAATTTTATTTTTATGTGATTTTATGATTATTAAAGATGAAAATATCTTTATTGACATTTTGATTAATGGAAAAAAATTTTATAAACTTAATCTCAGAGAGGTTGAAGAACTATTATCAGAATATAAAAATATTGATTTAAAGAGTAAAGAAATAGTTGATATACCTAATTGTTTTGCTTATTTTTGTAGTGATATTGAAAATAATGAATTCATTTGTAAAATTTACAAAACTTCGTTCGGATTAGATAGATGGATCATGTTAATGAAAGATGATTATGAAGGTTATGCATTGTATGAAAATCCGGAAAATCATGAATATGAATTAGCATGGTATCATTCCAGCCTTGAAGAACCTTTAGATGAAAATGAAGAGAAAAAAAGGATTACTTGTTACATACCAAGTACAAATAATTAAAAATGATGAACAACTTAAATTAATATATTAATAAATAATGGTGATAATAAATGGCATATGATGCAGAAGTATTAGTAATAGGATGTGGAAACGTTCTTTTTAAAGATGATGGATTTGGACCGGCAGCAATAAACAAACTTGAAGAACAATTAGAAGAAAGACCTTTACCACCAAATACAATGACTATTGATGCTGGTACAAGTGCTCCTCATTACATATTCTCCCTACCAAATCCAATGTGGAAAAAAATAATTATCCTGGATATAGCTGACTTTGGTGGAAAACCTGGAGATATTAAAATATTAAGTAAAGAAGATGTACCTCAAGGAAAATATCAAGACCCACATTCAGTATCTGTAGCAGATCCTTTAGATGAATTAGGAGAAGTAGAAATAGTTATTATTGCATGTCAACCAGAAAAAGTATCTTCACCATTTGTTGAATACGGAGTATCTGATAGTGTTGCTGAAGCAATTCCAAAAGCACTAGACATAGTATATGAAGAAGTTATTATATAACTTCATTAACACTTTCTTTATAGTTTACAGTACCGTACTGTCCTCCCCGCCCAGGAATAACATCCAGATTATTTGTTCTGTAAGCCTGAATGATACTGGCTAATTTTTTATCAATAATTGCAATTTTTTCTACAGGTATGTTAATCAATACATCGATTTCGTTTGAAAACTCTTCTATCAACTGATTATACCTTGTCTGGACATATTTTGTTGTTACACCTTTGTCATGAACAGTACTTAACAGTTCTGCCAGAGGAAGAACATATTGATAGTGTGGTCTATTTTTTGGATGTTTACCTTCTGCAAGTGTAGATAATTCATCTATTCGAGATTTTACACCTTTTTTTATTTGTCCTCCACAACTGCATTTCATATTATTATTCTGAGCATCTTTTATATCATACAACTTATAACACTTTATGCAGCCAGTTTCATGATATTTTCCCATGCGGGGGTTAATACCATAATTTTCTAATATTTTGTCAGATCCAATAGCTTTCTTTATTGCCTTAAAAGATAACTCGCTTAAGTCTATTTTATTAAATTCCCTTCCAATTCTATGTGGCCATGGAGAATGTGAATCTGAATTTGTTAGAAATGGATAATCATGCAACTCTTCAATTGTATCTGCAAGAATTGTATCACTTGATAATCCCAATTCTACAAAGTCAACTTTTTGACCGTAACATTCCTCAATTGAATCGTAAGTTTTGAATATTCCTGTCCATGGTGTAAATATATGTGCAGGTCCTACAATACAATCATAATCCTTTGCTATATCAATAATTTCTGAAGCATGCATTCTAATTTTAGGCCTGCCGTCTGCATCCATATTTTTAACAATGAATTCATCCCGCATCTGCCATGCCACTTCCAATGATGGTATAATAAGCAAATGATGTATTCTTTCGTTATCTTCTACTTCTGTTGTAGTAATAAAATTAGTTGATACTCCTTCAATATTGGTTTTATAGATTCCCGTATCATCCATAGGGGTTAGTTGATCTTCTAATTCCTCAAGCCATTTGGAATGTAAAGCATCACCGGTGGCTATGAGATTTAATCCTTTTTTCATTGACTCAACAGCCATTGTTTCAGGATTCATATTTTTAGATGTTGCCATAGAATATTTACTATGTACATGTAAATCTGCATTAATTATCATATAATCACAAAAATAGTAAAAAAAGGGAGAAGAATAATTATCCTATGTATTGTAAATCGTCTTGATTTTGAACTTGCTGTTCCATTACATGAGGTGGTATTTTTTGAGATGCTTCAATTCTTTGATTGATTAAATCTATTTGTTCTTCAATTTCATCAAGTGGAATTGTGAATTTTAATAATTCAAACAGTACTAATAAAACTGCTTTAGCTGCACTGGCATCGACAAAAAATCCGGGTGTTTCTCCCATTAAACAAGTGGCAGGTATGTCTCTTTCTTCTGCATAATATAATAATAATCCTGATGCTCCTATAATTGCTCCACCTTCATCTTTTCTGATGGAAGTGCTGTTCAATTGAATTACTTCATCAAGTGATTCTTGATTATTTGCTGCAACAAATACTCTGTTATCTTTTACTAATTCACCAGTACCTAAACCACCAAGTGTAAATATTTTTTTAGCACCTAAATCTTCAAAATAATCAATTAATACTTTACAAATTTCTGTTTGTCCTTCAAAATCAGAACCTTGAGTATTTCCGGTGAGTAATATTAAATCATGTTTATCTTCGCCAAAATCTTTTAAATAGTAAAATTCATTTTTCATGTGTTCAATTAAACCATTTTCTTTCATAGTTACTTGTGGTGGGAAATAATCTGATTTTAATTCAGCGAATTTTATTGCTTCTGCCTGTTTAATTATCTGATCTACTACAAATTTACCTACAAAACCTATACCAGGTAATCCTTCTAATACTATTGGATCTTTTATGTCAAAATCTTTAATTTCTTTAATTATATTTTCTCTTACCATATTATTTCTCACCTTGTTCTTGTTGTTTTTTCAAGATTCTCCTATATTTTCCATATTTGTCTTGTGGAGAATATCTTGCTGGAAATATTACTCCAGTTTTTTCATTACAATCAGGACATATTTCTTGTAATGTGTACTCTTTACACTTGTTGCAACGTTTCATCTGAAATTTCATATTATTATATTTAACTACTATTAACTTAAATTTGTACTATTTTAACTAAAGTTACACTTGCAATATATGTCTAAAACAATAAATATCATTAAAACTGTGACATGAATTCTGCAAGTTCATCTTGAATTTTATTTAACTGACTTGAACCAATATGTCCAATATATGAATTATAAATAATCAGTTTTGAATCATTAATTAATCCATTCATTGGAATTGCATCCAACTCCGGAGGGAAATATTGATCTTCGTATATTGCAATTATCAATGTACGGGCAGTTATATTAGAAACTTCATTTGATAAATCATAATTAATGGATGCTTTATTTCTATAATAAGCATCATAAACATTTTCCTCAGAATCTTCAACTGCAAATTCATCCATAAAGTTATTTATCTCTTCTTTAGACAAATCCATATAATACTGTCTGGATAATCCAAAAGAGTACATTGCTTTACTTGATAATTTAAGAGAACGTTTAAGTTCTTTATCCGGATTGTTAAAATTAGGATCAGATTCAATGATATCGTTCATTACTTTACCTAAAATGTAATTTTGACCCCCAACCTTATAACTACTGACCAAGGATATTAAAAACTCAATATCATCAGGATATTTTGATGCCCATGTTAATGCTTCAAAACCTCCCATCGAATTACCTATAAGACCTAAAGGTTTTTTAATTTTAAGTGCCTGTTTTAAAAACTTTTTATTAAAATTTACCATATCCAATACTGTATACTCAGGATATTTATTAAATAGTTTTGAGGTACTTGGACTATTGGTTCCAGGAGTTCCAAGAGTAGACAATGAAACAAAGAAAAACTTATCTGTATCAAATGGCAATCCTTTTCCAACTGCCTCTGAAATTCTCTTAATTGAAGCATAATTTCCACTTGTTCCATGGAAATATATTATTGCATTGTTAATATTACCTTCCTCATCATAAGATGGAGTTCCAAATGTTAAATATTCAACTGTTAAATTTTCCAAGGTTGTTCCATTTATAAAAGTAAAATCATCTAAAGTATAATATTCTGGATTAATAGATTCAATTTCCATAAAATTCCTCAAAATTAGTTAATTGATAAATAAAATATTTAAAAAAAAGTAATTATAGAAATGAAATTAATCATCTAATTCACGATGGAAACTACCTTCTCCATCATTTTCTTCAATCATTTCTATACATTTTTCAGCTGATTCTCTTAATATTTTTTCAGCTGTTGGGTAATCTTGTGCTGTTACCATCACTCTGTATTTAGGTGCTCCCACACATTGAACTTCAACGTTCTCTGATTCTATAGATTCTAAAGCTTCAATGATTATCTCTACACCATTTGGTTTATATGAGGTTATATCTACATAACCAGTGATTTGCACTTCTGGAGTTGAAATATTTTTCTTAGCTACATCAGTTATAGTTTTTGCCCATAGTTCATCGACATCTATTGCTAATAAAACTTCTTCACCCTCATCAGAAGCTAACTCAAATCCTTCATATAAGTCTCCGAATTCATCCATTATTAGATATCCAACTTCTTCGTATGCTTCATCTAAAGTCTTATTTATAGATTTAGCGGATATTTCTAATAATTTTTCAGCTTTTTGTTCTATTTTCCATTGTTGAATTCTTCTAGTCCTTTGATCTTCACGAATACGTTTTAATGAAGCATCAACATGACCTTTTTTAGGATTTACTCTAAGTACACGTGCTACTATTTTTTGGTTTTCTCTTACATAATCTCTTATATTTTTTACCCAACCAGAAGAAACTTCAGAAATGTGAATAAAAGCTTCTTTTCCTTCATATTCTTCTAATTTTGCAAATGCACCGTAACCTAATACTTTATGAACTGTTCCAACAATTAGATCACCTTCTTCAGGCCATTCTTTGTTCATTCTAACCATATAATCACCTGGAATAGTAATCTTGTTGTATTTAATCTAGTAGTTTAATACTTCTACAATTTGTGCATAAATTTTAGAACGTCCACCTTTTGGTTCAACTAATGTTTTACCACAGATGACACATTTTACAGTGGATGCTGCGTGGTCAAATATTACTTGATGATTTTCACAATCCCCACATTTGACTTTTAAAAAATTACTTTGTTGTTTAGCCATTGAAAGTTCCTCCATAAATTATTTTAAGATTAGTTTGATACGAATTCAACTTTTCCTGCACGGAAACCTGTACCTTTAATGTGTGCTTTTCCACATTCTTTACATTTGTATCTTAAGTCTAATTTTTTAACAGGTTTACTTCCTGATGGTAATGGCCTTGGGTAACCTCTGTAACCAGCAGTTACACGTCTGAACTGACGTTGACCCCATTTTAATTCGCTTGCTTTTCTTCTTTTTGATGTGTGTACTTCGTGTACTGTGTGTTTTTTACATTTTGGACAGTAAGTCCTTCTTTCTCGTGGTATTTTCATCTTTTCACCTCGTTATTTATAAAATTAAATTGTACAATTTAATTGATGTTTAAAGTAATAATACTTTAAAATTCGATAAAATATTTGAATAAATTATTTCCTTTAAATTTATTCTTTAAAAATATTAATACAAATAATTGTATTATTTACACTAAAAAGCTTATATAAAGCCACATAACTGATTCTATGACTTTAGCTTTATGTATAACTAGTTAATCCTAATTGTTCGTTAAATGTAGAACAATCAATAATTTATCTATATTATATTATGTTAATCATCTATATTTATAATTTAGTATTAAAAAAAAAGTAATGTGAAATATTATTCTATGATATTAATAACATCATTTTTACACAATATTTCAACAATAGATTTTGGTAGTAAAACAATATCATCTACCAAAAATGGACCATAAGTTTTTTCATTTTCATCAAGAATATCTGTGATAATTTCTTGCTTGAATTCAACTAATTCAACATCTTTTAACACAACTGCTTCATTATCTGTCTCAATTGTTGTTTCATTAATGTCTTTTTGAACTTCCAACTCATTCTCATTTTTAGTTTCGGACTCTTTTTCAGGTATATTCTGTAATACTACAGAATCCTCTTTAGGAGGTTTAGGACCCTTAAAAGGTGTAGATATATCTCTTTTTACTGGTTGTACTGGGTTATTGTTTTCATCCAATAAAACATCATCAGGTGCTTGACCAAACATCATCGCAATTTGACTTTCATCAAGAAGTGGAGGTTTAGGTTTTGATGATTTTTTAGGACTTGCAATTTCTGTTTCATTCTCTTTAGTTTCGGGAGTTTTTTCATCAACAGAAGAAACATCATCTTCAACTTTTGTTTCTTCATCAATTTTCTTTTCAATCTTTTCTTCTTTAATTTCCTTTTTAGGCTTAAAACCGATTTTAGTTTCATTAGATTGATTATTTATTATGATTTTTTCCATTAAATGTTCACGATGACTTACCATCATGTCAACAATTTTTCTATAAAACTCTTCCTCTTCCGGAGTGGTGTTATAAGGTATTACATCATATAATTCAGAGTCATTTTTATGTCCTTTAAAAATATCATGAGATTTTTGAACATTTGTCGCAGCTGTACTGACGATTTTAAACTCACGTCTTTCACAAATTTCCGTTGTTATCCTTTGAGCATCACGTAATTGGTATGCTTCTAATGATAGAGGATTATTGTTAACCCTTTTTAGCAATTCTTGAAGATAATTAGAAGCATCATTATAGAAAGAATCATCTATTTCAGATAAAGTACCTGTAGTTCTTTCTTTCTTCTGAATATCCCTTAATTTTTGAAAAAAAGTATCCAATTATATTTCCCCTATATTAGTTAAATCTATAATTACAAAAGATAATAGAGAGAGCATTATTCTTCTTCTATTCTAGGAGCTAATAAAAATGATAATTCTCCTTCATCATTTAATAATTCTAAAACTAAAGTTAATGGCATGTCATCCCCTAATTGAACATAGGTTTTATCAGCGAATTTTTCTGCTTTTAACATTTCTTTAATATTTTCAATAGCATAAATTGCTTTTGCAGTTTCAGAAATTTTTTCACCGTGTAAATATTCAACTTTTGCATCAGCAAAATCTCCAACTGCTTCTAATGTAAGATTATCTTCATCCACATTGAATGATACTCTGTCTGCAACTATTTCAATATCTTGAATAGCTTCTTTTAATGTTGAGATAGGTATTGAAATATTTACAGGATATTCTATTTGTGGTTGTGCTGGTGTATCATATTCCAAATCAATGAGTTTTACTTTGAATGTTTTCTTAATTGCACCTTCAAATGTTATTATGAGACTTCCTGCATCAACAGTCAATTCCATAACATCATCGGATTTGGATCTTTTAAGTACTTTCATTAATTCTTCAGTATCTAAATTTAATTTAATTGGTTTATCACATTCATAAATATCAAATAAAGATTCTTTTAATTCTAAATGAACATATGTGATATGACTTCTATCAATTGCATTCAATCTAAGTCCATCTGAATCTACTTCTATTTGTACTTCGTCAACGATTGATGATATTGCATCAAAACTTGTTTTAAAAATGCTTGGGTCACTTAATACTAGTTTGAACACTATGCCATACTCTCCTTAAAAATGAATTTTTTGATTATAATTAATGTTTTAGTAAAAGTTGGTAATAAATTTTATTAACTTTAGATATTGATATAAAAAAAAGTTCTATAAAACCAGTTAAATTTAAAATTAGTTTGTAGTTGAAGTTTAATTATTAATCTAAGAAATATATTACTCACATAATCTCTATTTCTTATTATTATGTTCTTTTTCTGAATCAGAATCGTCTATATCATCCATTACATTAGATAAATTATTTAAACCAACCATATTCATAAGTTCTTTGTAGAAAGCTAAGATAATTATTATTATACCTAAAAATATTAAACCAAATGCTATAGATTCATGTTCCCCATACATAACATGATCGGAAACCCTAACAACATCATTCATTGCTTGGAAAATACCTATAAGAGCAACAATCAAACCTAAAACAATCATAATAATTTTAGACACGGATATTTTACTAATTCTAATTTTTGGGAATAAATTAGATTCCTTAATTTTTTCCGTATCAAATTGATTAAGTAATGGAACACCATCGCTATCAACTTTAACGTTGTCAATTATTTTAGTATCATCATCAATTGTTTTCTTAGATTTTGATTTTTTAACTGGTTTATTTATTTTAGATTTTGATGGTTTTGAAGGCTTTGAAGGCTTTGAAGATTCTGATTTAGATGGTTTTAATTTAGATAGAAAACCTAATTTATTTTCATCCTTTTTAGTTTTAATTTTTGTATCTTCTACAGAATTTTTAATATTGTTAACATCAACTTCATCAATAGTTTCCATTAATGAGTTCTTTTCATTAATAATATTACCTGTATTAGAATTAGATTGAGATGCCAAATCTGAACCTTCTATGATTTTACCACTTGTACTATCATATTCAGGAACAGTTTCTAAATCAGATTGTTCAATTTCATCAAAAAAGTCTTTTTCGGTCTCTATACTTGTAAAATCTTCATCAAACACATTTAGTTCATCGAAAGGATCTACCTCATTTTGATCAAAAGTATTAGATTTTTTATTTTTTTCTGCCATGACAAGTCACTTAACCGAAATTATTAAAATAAAATTTATTAATGATATTATTTTAATTTTTTAATAATAAATAATTTACTATTATAGAATAAATTTAAAAATAAATTAATAAAAAAAGTTCATACGATTAGAAATTAATCGTATTCACGCCAAGTATAATCACATTCCGTGCATCTGAAAAATCGAGTTTCAGATTCATCAGCACTTCGTGTTTGTTGTAACCACCAAAATGCTAATTTATTGGAACATTTTGGACAAATAACTTTTATTGTCGGTAAAGTTTTCACGTTACCATCTGTAACAATTATAGTATCTTCTTTATCAACTTTTTCTGACACTTCATATTGTTTTTTAGATTCTTCAGTTACTAATTTTTCATATCCACATGCATCACATGAGAACTTACCATCTTTTGGAAATAGTACTTTTCCACAGTCTGGACAAAATTCCATTTATAATCATTATCTCCTTAATATTTGTTTTGTTCTTACATAACTATTTGTTAATAATATAAAATATATTTAATCATAATATTCCCGAATCTTTCAAAATTTCATTATGATCAAATGCTAACTTCATATTTTTTAATTCACTGATGTCAATAAATTTTGCATCTTTTGCATCGGAATCACTTTTAAGTGTTCCACCTATTATTTTAGATAAAAAAGCCACCGTAACAGTATGTCCTCTAGGATCCCTATCAGGATCAGAGTATACTCCTACCAATTTAGTTAATTCAATATCCAATCCTGTTTCTTCTTTTGCTTCTCTAACTGCTGCATCTTCAACTTTTTCACCATATTCCACAAACCCCCCAGGTATTGCCCAATGGTCTTTAAATGGGTTGTTAAGACGTTTAATTAGAATGACTTTATTATCCTCTATAATTATAGTATCTACTGTTAATGCAGGATTTTTATATTTTGTCATAGAATCAGTCTTATTAATAATAATTTATGTAATTTTAAAAAAATTTTAAAAAATAGTTAATAGAATAAATCATTATGTTTATTCGTTGAAAGCATCAGTTAATGCTTCTTTAAATTCATTTGCTTCTGATTTAACTGTTTCTGCAGCAGTGGTTAATGATTGTTGAGGATTTGAACTAACTACTTCAAATTCTGGTTGTCCAATTAAAGGATGAGTAATATCATATGCAGCTGCACTTACTTCCTCTTGTGACATTAATCTTTTTCTTAATATGTTACAAATTGTGTGACTTTCACCAGTAATTTCCAATACTACATGTTCTTCATCATTTCTTAAATATTTCATTGTTTAAATACCTCCATAATTACTTGATATGTTACGTGAATCTATTTTTCCACATTCACATATTAATTTATGAGTCTTTTCATCCATTTTCATAAATTTACGACAATTTACACACATTGCCTTTATTACACCAGTTTCTTCTTCAGATGTACTTAAGTCAATATATTCGGAGCCATATATGTTTACTACTTTAGCTTCTACAATATCGCCTATTTTAAATAATTCATGAAGTGAAGAAACAAAATCTTCATTAGTCTTTGATATATGAATAAAACCTTTATAACCTGTTACTATTTCACGAGGATTATCTTTTATCATCTTAATCGTGACTAGTGCTTTATTCTGTTTTACTTCCGTAATATGACCAATAACATAATCTCCTACTTTAAGAGAACTTGGAGGATTAATAGAGGATATTGAAATTGTTTTTTCATCATCATCAATTTTTATTCTCCCAGTAATACTTGCTTTTATATTTCCATCCTCAACATAAGTCCAACTTGATGGAATATACTCTTCATAAGTACATAAAACTTCTCCCAGTAGTACTAAGTCATTATCTTTATGATACATGATTACATTACCCGAATTTTTCAGAATTGTATAAT
>JAEEGL010998036.1_pt1 | contig 53293 bp, 48 predicted proteins | sample 9134231 | NCBI WGS metagenome assembly JAEEGL01 (sample SAMN16246548, study PRJNA631951) | gut metagenome | biome: gut microbiome; feature: rumen; material: fiber-attached | host: Bos | place: Iran: Karaj | collected 2018-10 | reverse complement strand
TGATTGGGGTTAAGTCGTAACAAGGCATCGGTACGAGAACGTGTCGATGGATTACCTCCTTTCTTGAGAAGGAATTGATGCTTATGAATCCGCGAGGATGCATAATGCTAGGTCGGTTACGGTTGCGTTAAATAAGCTTATAACACAACATATCTGGTTCGCCAGACGTAACATTAAGCTTTACACGAACTAAGATGAAAATTGCACAACTAAGTTGTTAAATAAAAACCACCCGAAAGGGTGGTTTTTAGTTGGCGAAAATCACTTTCATCAAGAATATTCTGAAATCACCTTCGTAAAATTAAAATATTATTATCTTTCATCCCCCTCACCATGTAACTTATTCCTCTGGAGTCGACTTTCCAGTTTCTCAATATTGCCATCAGCTACTTCCGACAAGGGAACTCCTAGGTATCGCGAAATCGCTGCAAGATACCACAACGTATCGCCGAGCTCTTTTACTACCAAGGATCGGTCTTCGTCCGAAACCACCCCGTTCTTATCTCTCAGGATCTTCTTAATTTTATCTGCTGTCTCGCCCGCCTCGCCAACTAATCCCAGAACCTTCTCGATAAACCCAGCATCCCCCAGATTGCCGTTTGGCTCAAAAAGATCATACTTCTTTGCAGCTTTCTGGTATTCGTCAAAATCCATAAACCTCCTTATCTGTAAATTTATTATATCATGATATAATACAAATATGGAAGACACCAGAAATCTAATTGACGAATACAAGGGGATGACCAACGAACAAGTTTTTTCCGCGCTCGAAAAATCTCGCACTACCCTTGAAATCGCCATTGAGAATGTTGAACACGATTTTAATATCGGCTCCATCGTCCGCACCGCCAATTCTTTTAATGTCAGTAAAGTCCATATCATCGGCCGCAAAAAATACAACCGCCGCGGCGCCATGTGCACCGACAAATATCTTAAAATCGAGCACCACGCCAGCCTAGAAGACTTTCTAAAAACCCAAGAAAACAGGGAACTAGTCGCCATCGAAAACAACACCCCTCGCGCAAAAGAGCTTCATGCCAAGAGATTCACCAAAGACACCACCCTGATTTTCGGCTCTGAAAACTCCGGCATTACAGAGGAGCTCCTCGCAAAATCCGACGACGTTCGCTTTATAGAATCTTTCGGTTCCACCCGCTCCGTCAATGTTGGCGCTGCCGCCGCCATCGCCATGTACGAATGGACCCGCCAAATAGTGCTACAATAAATAGTCCCACCATCAACAACCAAAAAAGTCCAAAGCGCCATTCTTTGGATTTAACTAATATAAAAAAATGGTGGAGTAACAGGGACTCAAACCCTGGACCTCTGCCTTGCAAAGGCAGCGCTCTAATCAACTGAGCTATTACCCCAAACAACTGGTGGGGATATGTGGACTTGCCTGCTTGCAAGCTGCCAATGTCCCACTTTCTGTTTCTCGCTTTGCGAGAATGGTGGGGATATGTGGACTTGAACCACAGACCTCGTCATTATCAGTGACGCGCTCTAACCAGCTGAGCTATATCCCCAATTTAAGGTACTAAACCATTTTACACCATTTATCTAAAAATGTAAAGAGAAAATCACCCTAAAAGGGCGATTTTCCAGGTCATACATACACTTAAGTAGCCTCGCAGTTTAATCTACTTAAGATCAATATAATTTTATATCACGCCATGCATAATGTCAACACCCTTTTTCCACATTTTGTGCAAAACCATAAAAACAATTGTTCGGGAATCGTAAATATATTAAAACATAAAATAAAGAAAAAGCATATTGACAAAACTAAAGCACTATGATATAATAGAACCATAGCCTTTAAATAGGTGTGTTTTATTAGTGTAATTGTGGTGGGCAGAACGGAGATTCCACAATGTCTGGAACCAAAGCTGGCGGCATGAAAGCTGCTGCTACTAACAAAGCTAAATACGGCAAAGAATTTTACGCTCGTATTGGTAAAAAAGGTGGCCAAAATGGTCACACCGGCGGTTTTGCCGCTAACCCTGCTCTAGCTCGCATTGCTGGCGCTAAGGGTGGCCGCATCTCTCGTCGTGGCCCAGCTAAGAAAGCTGCTTAAATTCATCACATCGGGGACAATGATACTCCCCATCTGGTGTCTGAAATCGCGTTAGTCCGCAAGAAGGGCAACGCGATTTTTGGTCTAGCCAATCTCTATAAGTATCTAGTTCGCATTCCACTATCTCCTCATCATATAAAACGCCATACCTAGCACATAACTCACGGGCTTTTTCCCACGCCGCTCGTTCCATTTTGACGCGCCCTACATCTGTTCGAAAACTTCGATGCCCCAAAATCGCATGCCCCATTTCATGCAAAAGAAGCAAGGGGCTATATTCTTCATCCGGACCAATTACAATCGTCTTCGGCGGACGAAAGGCAAACTTTCGGCCTTTCCGAAAACAAAAATCCGGATAATCCACCTTAAGCTGTTCCACTAACTCGGAAAACATATTTTTAGAACCTCAACACGCCTGCAATAGAATTTTAATATGGTTGAACAAATTTTTTATACAGCCGGTATCCACCTCTGTAAAAGCTCAACCTTTTCCATGCAAATTACCTACCAATGTATATCTTGATTATATCATAAAAATTTGATATAATAAGACGAGTTTTTAGACTCCCTTAAGGGAGCTAAAAGGAAGGAAATAAATTACAATGGCAAATGCCAAAAAATGTACTATGGACGAGTTGCTAGGAAGTGACGCAGCGTCCAAAAAAGTTATTGCGGGTGACACCGTAGCAGGGAAAGTTATCTCTGTAAAGAAGCACGAGATTTTAGTCGATCTCGGCGCGCAGGGCGTCGGGTTGGTTCCTCGTCGCGAGGCGTCGTTTGTGCGCAACCTAAACGAAGGTGATGACGTGACTGCGTCGGTCATCGAAGCCGAGATGGATGATGGCTACGTATTGCTATCTCTCAGGAAAGCAGTCAAAGACAAAGGTTGGGATGAAATCCAAGCCAAGCTTGATGGCGGTGAGACTGTGGAGGTTACTCCATTTGACGCCAACCGTGGTGGCTTGCTTGTTGAGTACGAAGGTATTCGTGGATTTTTGCCAGTTTCACAACTTTCCGCTGAGCACTATCCAAGAGTTGGTAGCTCAGACAAAGATGAAATCTTGCAGCGCCTCAACTCTCTAGTTGGTAAGAATATTCGAGTTCGCATCCTTGATGCTATCAAGAAAGATAACAAGCTTATCTTCTCAGAGAAAGAAGCTATCAAAGATGGCCTCGCTGAGCGCTTTGCGGAACTTAAGGTTGGTGACACCGTTAAAGGTGTTGTGACCGGCGTGGTTGACTTTGGCGTATTTGTCAATGTTGACGGCATCGAAGGCCTCATTCATATCTCTGAGATTTCGTGGGAGCGCGTCAACAATCCGTCTGATTATGTCAAGATTGGCGATCAGATTGAAGCGAAGATTATCGCTATCGACAAGGAGCGTCTCTCGCTCTCTATGAAGCAGCTCGTAGAAGATCCATGGCTTTCTGAGGTAGAAACCCTAAAGAAGGGTAGCAAGGTTGAGGGTACTGTGACTCGTATCACTCCATTTGGTGCTTTCGTCCAGATTAGCCCAGCTGTTGAAGCATTAGTACATGTTTCTGAGCTTGGCGAAGGTTCTGACGTCGACCCAGAGAAAGTCTTCACTTTGAACGAACGCAAGTCCTTCAAGGTTCTCGACATCGACAAAGAAGGTCGTAAGATTTCGCTCTCTATTGCGAAGTAGTTAACCCTAGCAAAAACCTTGGTTTTAAGCCAGGGTTTTTTGTTGCAAACTTTTATCATTAGCGTTATAATAAAACCAAAGCGCATAAAAGAAAGGTCGCAAAAATGCAAAATATTGACGGCTTCATCGATGGTTTACTTCAGGAAAAAGGCACCGCTGGTATTGACCAAGATGCTTTGGAAGAAATCAAATCGGAAATGAAGACAACGCTCATCAGTCAAATCGAAAAAGCAGCAGTGCTAAAACTCGAGAAAGACAAGCTCAGTGAGCTTGCTGGATTAATGACATCAAAAGATTTTACCGAATCTAATATGCTGGAGTTCATCAAGCAGGCCGGGGTCAACTTGGAAGAAGTCGCAGAAGCGACCAAGCAACAATTCCGCAACTTTTATCTCAACTTACCGGAGGAGCAATAATGGGTGAAACGTTAAATAGTGACAATACCGATAAACGCATGCCGTCCGAATGGGAAAGCCTATTTTTAAATGATGATAGGCAGCTGTTTTTGAACAACGACGGAACGCGCAAACAAGAATATATGGATTCTACTGAGGGCACCAGGGAAGCCAATACAGAAAGAGACCTAGATAAATACAATGATATGTTAGAAAGAGCAGTCAGAGATGGCCTAATGACAAAAGAAGAAGCTTACAAAAAACAGGATGAGGCTCTCGAAAATGCGATAAGTCGCATAGATACGATTCGTGAAGAAGCTCTCCAACGACAGCGCCAGGAAACTCCAGCAGAACCGATCCCGGCAGAGCCAACGCCAGTAGAGCCCACTCCAGAGCCAGCTCCAGTGGAACCGGCCCCGACCTCAGCTCCATTACCGCCAGAACCTAAACCATTGCCATTAGATCCAATTCCGGCGCCAGTAGAGCCTATGTCTGCCCCAGCCCCAATCCTAGAACCAACCCCAAAGCCTGCTCCAACTCCAGCCCCAGCGGAGTCGGCCCCAACTCCAAACCATGACTCGTCCTTAGATTCTAACGATAAAAAGTCCAACGACTCGGAAATTGACGACGAAAAGGCAAAAAGAGTAGAAGAGCTAAAGAGGCAGCTTGAAGAAAACGAAAAAAGACTAGCAGCCGACAAAAAAGAAATGGATGAGGCTATGAAGGAACTAGAGGAGCTTCATTTGCCGGTAGTTGTCAACATGATGGATGAAATGAACGCTACGGATTTGGCCTGGAATTTGGCGGAGCAAGATCTACAAAAAGAAATCGAAAACGCCGGCAAAGTTGGACGCTTTTTAAAAGGCAAACTCTTCAGGAAACGATACCTTAAAAGATACATGGATGAATATATCGGGAGCTATGAGAATGGAGAACTTGGCTATAAGCCGGTCGGCGAAAGTGGCCGTAGTATATATCAAGTCGCCGACGATTACAATCACGCCAGCCTTGAATTAGCATACGATTTAGCAGCCAAGGCATCTCAAGGTAACGTTAGCTCCGAAGGTCGCGAGAATATCGAGATTGCAGAGGCGGATAGCAAGAAAAATGCGGACATCATAAAAAACGTCATGGATTATTGTACGGCAAGACGCAATCTCAAAGACGACGAAAGCAGTTACGAGCTAGAGAAAAACCTAAGAGAGAAACTTAGCGCTATCGTCAAGACAGAAGATAGATGGCTACTCAGTGAGTACATCAAAAACGCCGACCAGGCATACAGACTGCTGGAATTAGGCATCCCAATAGAGCAAGTGACAGAAAGATTCAAGACTTACAATGCCAGAATAATCGATACTAGACCCGAAAGCGAACGCTTTGATATAAACCAAATTTTTGCCAGAATTAATTATAATTCCGGTGACAGAGCAGCTTAAATCATGCTAGATTTGGTCTAGATTAGCGTGCATGTTATAATAGAGTGAAGGAGAATCCGTGAAACACACTAAAAAAGATTTTGAAGAACGCCCTTGGCTAAAATATTACGACGAAGACGATATCCCGGCAAACATTGAATACCCAGATTGCTCAATGGTAGATATGATTATGCAATCTGCCGAAAAATGGCCGGATAATGTTGCGTACTCGTACTATGGCCACAAAGTAACCTATAAAAATTTCGTGAAAAAAATCGAGCAGACCGCTCGTGCCCTTAAAAACTACGGCGTCAAAGAGGGTGACCGAGTCACCATTTGTATGCCAAACACGCCAGAGGGAATCACGATGGTCTATGCCGTCAATATGGTTGGTGCCGTTTGTAATATGGTCCACCCTTTGTCATCCGAAAAAGAGCTTGAATATTACATTAAAGTCTCAAATTCCAAATATGTCCTCGTGTTTGACGCGGTTTTTGATAAGATTTATAAACTTCGCGATGTTGCTCAGCTTGAACGCATCATAGTGGTCAGACCTTCCGATGGTCTTGGCTTCTTAAAGCAACGCATGTACAAGCTCCTTCACGTTAAAAAAGTCAAACTCCCAGCCAACGACAGCCGAGTTGTCCTCTGGGAAGACTTTATTGCAAATTCATACTTCTATCAGGGCAACTACCACGAGGAGCGTAGCGGTGCTGACCTCGCTATGATTATGTACTCTGGTGGCACCACCGGTGCACCTAAGGGCGTAATGCTCTCAAACCTCAATATCAACGCTGAAGCCATTTGTGATGGCGCGGTTATTCGCCAGATCAAGCCAGGAGCGACCGTGCTTTCGATCTTGCCGCTTTTCCACTGCTTTGGTCTCGGCGTCTGTATTCATACGCCACTTTGTAAGGGCATGGGATGTATTTTGATTCCGGCCTTCTCTCACAAGCAATTTGCAAACATCATCACGCAAAATAAGCCAAACTTCATTGTCGGTGTACCGACTTTGTTTGAGGCCCTAGTCAGCGCCAGACTTCGTCGCGACGATTTGAAGTGCGTCGAAGCAGTTATCTGTGGTGGTGACGCTCTCACTACTACTCTTCGCGACAAGGTCAACGAATACTTAAAGGCTCACGGTTCGAGCGCTAAGATTCGCGTTGGTTACGGTCTAACCGAGGGGTCCGGTGCCGTCTGCTTGTCGCCAGAAAATGCCTTCGCGGATAATATCGTGGGTGCCCCACTTCCAGACATGTATATCAAGATCATCAAAAATGACACCTTTAAAGAGCAACCTATCGGCGACGAGGGCGAAATCTGCATCAGTGGCCCACTCGTCATGATGGGCTATCTAGGCAACGATGCTGAGACGGCGCAGGCCATCCGTGTCCATCCAGATGGCAAAGTTTGGCTCCACACTGGTGACCTTGGGAGTTTGCATGATGACGGGTTTATTTACTTTGCGCAGCGCCTGAAGCGCATCATTATTAGTAGCGGCTACAATATTTACCCGACACATCTTGAATCCATCATTAACTCTCATGAGGCCGTCCTCACTTCTACGGTGATCGGCATAGATCACCCATACAAAGGTCAAGTGCCAAAAGCCTTTATCGTCTTAAAACCTGGTTACAAGCCCGGCAAGCGTATTGAGCGTGAAATTAGGGAGCTCCTGGAGCGCAACGTCCCAATTTATGCCTTGCCTACCGCCTATGAATTCCGCGATAAGCTTCCACAGACTCTTGTTGGCAAAGTTGCCTTTAAGAAGCTCGAAGCCGAGGAAAAGAATAAAAATTAAGTAAAACCCTAGCCCGTAGTTTTAACGGTTTTTGTCTAAGAAAACGGTTTTTTCGCCAATCAGGGAAATATTTTTGCAACATCTCACGCGAGCGCGCAAAGCCAATATGCCCCTCTGGGAATTTTGCGAAGTCTCTTGCGGAATCAATCAGTAGATTCCAGATGAAAAACCATTCCAGCTCGTCATGGTATACCTCGACTGCCCCAGCCTTTTCAAAACGTTCATAAAGCCCCGAAAGCGCCGGAAAAATGTCAAAAATATGCTCACTAAACTTTCCTTTATGTAGTACAGACCCATCATTTTGGTAGTACAAATAAAGTGGCTTGTCTACGGCGGCGTATTTTTCGTCAACATACAGTATGAGCGCTGACATTAACTCCATATCTTCATGAATCATCCCCTCGCGGAACGAAAAACCATTTTTATTCCACCAAGTTCTCTTAATTAAGCATTGCCACGGACCCATACCATACCGCACAAAACGACTTTTAAAATTAGGCTCGTCCGGTCGTACTGCTGATAAATAATCCGTATGCCCATCCGCATAGATTCGTTTGGCGCCCAGCATTATGAGATTAGCATCTGTCGCTCTCGCCGTGCCCATTAAAAGGGAAATACTATCCGGCGTAATCTCGTCATCTGCGTCGATAAACCACACATATTTTCCATGCGCATGAATCATCCCGTAATTTCGCACCGCTGCCGCGCCTACTGTATGACATTGTAATACATTTGCCCCCTCAAATTTTCGCGCCATCTCTAGCGACCCGTCTGTCGAATTATTGTCAATCAGCAATATTTCCGCCTTCCCATCAAAATTTTTAACCGCCAGAAGTACCGAATCTACGCATCGTCTTAAATATTTTTCCGCATTAAACACCGGTATCACAATTGAAATATCCATATTTTTATTATACAATAGATTCATGTTCTGGAAAATCCTTATCGTTTTCGTCATCTCAATGATACCACTGATTGAACTTCGTGGCGCCATCCCGGTCGCCGTCGGTATGGAACTTGGCCTCCCAGAGTGGCTCGTCCTCATCGTGGCGATTATTGGCAACATGCTTCCGGTCCCGATCATCTATCTTTTTGCCCGCAAAGTTTTAAATTGGGGCGCCACCGTCAAGTGGAAACCGTTCAAAAAATTCTGCAACTTCTGCCTCAAAAAAGGCGAAAAAGCCGGAGATAAACTACTCAAAAAAGCCAAATCTGGAGTCTACTTTGCACTATTCCTATTTGTCGCTATACCAATTCCTGGTACTGGTGCCTGGACCGGCACTCTCGCTGCCAGCATCTTAAATCTTGATTTTAAGAAAACCGTCATCGCCATTCTTGCTGGCGTCCTCACTGCTGGACTCATCATGCTTGCTTTCTCACTCGGGCTATTTAAAGTCATTTTTGGATAAAGCTTACCTTGCTAAAACCATAGTCGCGTGCTATCATGGATTCATGAAGAACATGGTTGAAGTTAAAAATTTTCGCATGGATTTTAACGACAAAACCGTCATCCGCGACCTCTCTTTTGAAGTTAAAAAAGGCGAAATCTTTGGTCTGCTTGGTGCCAACGGCTCTGGCAAGACTACTACGATGAGGGCACTGCTTGGGTTCTACCACCCAACATCCGGCGAACTCTTAGTCGATGGTAAAAAATACACACCAGAAGACTCAAAAGTCACTATCGGCTACCTACCGGAAGAGCGCGGGCTATATCGTAAAGAGACAGTGATAGATACCATGGTGTATTTTGGTAACCTCAAAGGTCTAAATGATCCACTTTCATGGAGCTTAAAGTACCTAGAGCGGGTTGGGTTATCCGATAAAATCAACGAGAAAATCGAAAAGTTATCCAGTGGCCAACAGCAAAAAATTCAGCTCGGCATCACTATCATGAACGATCCAAAACTTTTGATTCTTGATGAGCCCACCAAAGGTTTCGACCCGATGAACCGACGGCTCCTCATGGAAATTATTGAAGAATTGCACAAGAAAGGCACCTCTATCATCATGATTACGCACTATATGGATGAAGTTGAGCGCCTCTGCGACCGCGCTTTGCTTCTAAAAGATGGCGTAGTAAGAGCTTACGGGACTATTGCCGAGATCAAGAAAGAATTTGGTGGTAAAAGCCTCGATCAAATTTTTGTAGATGTATATGGAGATAGCAATGAATAAGAATGTTTTAAAAGTCGCAAAATTTGAAATCATAAGGCAGCTCAAGAAGCCAGCCTTCTGGGCGGCTACTTTACTAATACCACTATTTATCGGGTTGGTTTACTTTATCAGCTTTATTTCCGCATCGAGTGTCGATACCGATGTCCATTTTGATGAAAATACTAAGATTGCTATCACGGATGAAGCTGGCATTTTGACTCCTGGGATGCCATATGTGATTGATGGTGACAGGGAACATGGCAAAGAAATGGTCAAAAACGGCGAAGTGGACCTATATTTTTACATCCCAGCCGACTTTGCCGAAAATAAAAAGGCTGAATTTTATCACATTTCCGAGGGGCTAGAGATTTTTAATACCGACGGCAATATCTTAAAGGTTATTTTGACGCAAAATTCCGCCGCCCGTGTCGACGAGCTCGATGTACTGGCCCTAACTGGCGATTACGAAGTTGTCGATAACAAACTTGCCAAAGACGGCGCTGATTCCAATGCGCTTGGCAAGGCCATCATTCCGTTCTTTATCGGCATAGTCTTCTTTATGTTCATTGCACTCTGTGGCAACAGATTTCTACTCACCGTGGTTGAGGAAAAAGAAAATCGTATCAGTGAGATGATTCTCACTTCCATTTCTGCAAAGCACTTAATTGTCGGTAAAATTATCGCTATGCTGGCTCTCGGCCTAGTCCAAATCGCCGCGCTGGTTATCCCAATTCTACTTCTAGTTTTTGCTAAGAGTGGAGACTCTTTTATCGCGCCAATTTTGTCAATGATTGAGATTGACCCGGTCTCTATAACCCTAAACATTATACTATTTGCGGCTTCAGCAGTCCTTTATGCTGGGGTTTGTACATTTGTCGGCTCACTCGTTTCCACTGCGCGCGATGCGTCGTCATTTATCGGCCCGGCCATCATCTTTATGGTCTTTCCGCTTTATTTCATGCAAATGTTTATGGTAGAGCCAAATCTTATCGTCCAAGTATTTACCTACTTCCCGCTCTCGGCTCCAGTTGCTTTGATGCTTCGAAATGGCTTCGGTACCATTAGCACACCGGAATTTTGCATCGGTATCGCCGTGGTTGTAGTCTCGGCTGTTATTGTAATTCGTCTCGCCACTAAGACTTTCCAAAAGAACGCTATTAATTTCAATATCGTAAAGCCGAAGTTTCTAAAAAGAAACGGTTTCAGGAAAAAATAGGTCATGACAGAAGAAATTAAAATTCACGGCGTCTATAAACATTATAAAGGCGATCTTTACATCGTGGAAGATATCGGCCATCACTCCGAAACCTTGGAAAAACTTGTCATCTACCGCGCCCTTTATGGCGATAATGAACTTTGGTGCCGCCCATACGATATGTTTCTAGAGGAATTAGATGAGGAAAAACAAGCCAAGTTCGGCCAAATTCACCGCTTCGAACTCCAACATATCAAAAGTAAAAAATAGCTCCCCCGGCCAGTCATTGCCTATTCCTTCGGAATAGGCTCGCTCGCAGCGTCACCTCGGAAAATCTTAAATAAATTTAAGATTTTCACTCGCCTCCTCGCTCGCCGAACTGGCTACGCCAGTTCGCGCCTGGGCCCAGAAAATCACATAAAAATAAAGACCTTTCAGGTCTTGATTTTTATGTGGCTCCCCCGGCCAGACTCGCTTCGAGGGCGTGAGCCCGAGAACCGAGGCTGCTTTTTGACACGAAAAAAGCCCACAGGGCTTTTTGATGGCTCCCCCGGCCAGACTCGAACTGGCAACCTCGAAGTTAACAGCTTCTTGCTCCACCATTGAGCTACAGGGGAATACCTATCTATTATAGCATATTTTTTAAAAATGTGGTAAAATTAGTCATATATTTATTTGAAAAACACAGAAAGGAGCAAGATGGAAGAAAAAACAATCCAAATCGCCGGTTCGATTACCGTAGATGAGCTAAGCAAAGCTCTTGGCCTTTCTGTAACAGAACTCATCGGCACCCTCTTTAAGAACGGTATCGTCGCGACCATTAATCAGCGTCTTGATTTTGAGACCGCTTCCATTATTATCGAAGAGCTAGGCTTTAAAAACGTCAAGCTCGAGCGTAAAAATACCGCCACGAAGACCAGCAATGTCCGCCACGAACTTTCCGATAAGGCAGTAAATCGACCACCGGTCGTCGCAGTCATGGGGCACGTAGACCATGGTAAAACTACTCTCCTAGATACACTTCTAAACAAAAAGACTGTCGAAAAAGAGGCTGGCGGTATCACTCAGCATATTTCCGCCTACCAGCTAAATCACGACGGTCGGACTATTACGTTCCTAGATACTCCGGGCCACGAGGCCTTTGCGGCTATTCGCCAGCATGGTGCCATGTTGACCGATATCGTGGTAATCGTGGTAGCCGCCGATGATGGTGTAAAGCCACAGACTATCGAGGCTATCAATTTTGCCAAGACCGCCAACGCTAAGATTATAGTCGCTATCAATAAAATCGACCGCGAGGGTGCCGACGTTGACCGTACTAAGGCCGACTTATCAAACCATGGTCTCCAGCCCGAAGAATGGGGCGGCGACATCACTATGGTCCCAATTTCTGCCAAGATGAATCAAAATCTTGATCAGCTCCTCGACATGATTTTGCTTACCGCTGACATCGAAGAGCTCAAAGCCGACATCAATATCCCAGCTGATGGCCTAGTGATTGAGTCCCACATGGAGACTGGCAAAGGTTCCGTTGTAAATCTCCTAGTCACTGGCGGGGAACTAAAAACTGGCGAATTTATCGTCGCTGGTTCGACCTATGGTAAAATTCGCACCATGCTAGATTGGCAGGGCAAGCCAAAAGGCAAAGCCACCCCGTCTACCCCAGTCACGGTGACTGGATTTAAGGAGCTTCCAAGTTTCGGCGATCGCTTTGTCGAAGTTAAAGATGAAAAAACCGCCCGCAAAATGGCACTTCTCAACGCTCAGGCCGCCGCAGATGAGACCGCATCGGCCAACGTCACCAGTACTGACCTTCTTCGCATGATGAATACCGCTGATAATTCTAAGGTCTTTAATGTCATCGTAAAAGGTGACGTGCTTGGCTCGGTTACTAGCGTGGTTGATAGCCTTAAGATGATAGATACGCATGGCGAAATCACCCTCAATATCGTCTCTACCGGCGTGGGTGACATCAACGAAAACGATGTCTACATGGCCGCTGGCGACCATACTGTGATTTATGGCTTCAACGTATCGGTCCCAGTTAATATCTCTAAGATGGCGGCCCGCGACAATGTCGAAGTCCGCACCTATAAGGTAATTTACGAACTTCTAGATGACGCAAAGCACGAGATGGAAAATCTCCTCGATGCTGAAATTATCGAAGAAGACAAAGGCGAAATGAAAGTTCTCGGCGTATTCCGCACTGAAAAGACCAGTATTATCGCTGGTGGTGAGGTTTTGAATGGCGACGTGAAGCCTGGCTATCTCGCTCGTGTCGTGCGCGATAAGCGATATATTGGCGAGGTTGAGGTGACTTCTACTCAAAAGGAAAAAATGGACGTAAAAGAGCTCGTTGCTGGCGAAACTGGTGGCCTAGCCCTGAAGACCAATCAAAAAATTGAGCTCGCCGTGAATGACCGCCTCAAATTCTTTACCCGCGAGACTAAAAAACGCACTTTGTAATATTCTTTTTATGGTATAATAACCATAAGGAGCAAAACAAATGCGATTTGATGAAAAATTCTTACAAGAGATGGGCCTTGCAAGTATGCCGGAAGAGCAGAAACAGGCCTTTCTCGACTATATTCAAGAGGAATTAGAGGTTCGTATTGGTGAAAGAATCTCTAGGGGGCTCACCGAGACACAGCTTAATGAATTCGATATGATAAGCGACCCGCTAGAAGCCGCCAAATGGCTCGAAAAAAACCGCCCAGATTACCGCGAGATTGTAAACCGCACCATCGAAGAAATGAAGCAAGAAATCCGCGCCAACCGCAGCAAGTTACTCTAAATTCTAATATTATTTCTTATATCCGTTCAGAAAACTTTTTGCGTCCATTGGTTTGCGTCCCTCTGGCTGCAATCTATCGACGGCCACTAGACCGCCGTCAGCACAGGGAATCGTAAGAAGAGCCGTCTCACCCTGCTTTGATATATGCGCTTCTAAAATGATGCATTTTATACCGTAAAAAGCATATTTTGGTTTTGGGAACCCTTGGTAGGCTACAATTTTCCGAAAAGTCTGCTCCGCCGTATCTGTTTCCGGTGAGAGCTCCCCCATAGATTTCTCCAATTTTCCGCAAAATGTCGCTTCTGAGTCTTGTGCGACCGGCTCCGGTAGGCTATTAAGATGCGAAATAATCCACTTTGCCCCTGTTTCTGCTAGGGTCTTATAAATCGCCTCTTTACAAATCGGCAAACCGGATAGTGTAGTCTGATAATAAATCGGCCCCGCATCCATTGCTTTTACTAATTTCATTACGGATACCGAAAAATCTGTGTCCCCAGCCAAGATTGCGCTCTCTATTGGAGAAGCTCCCCTATAGGCTGGTAGCAGAGAGGGGTGAATATTTAAAATCCCCTCCGGCTCAAACAGCTCCAGTACGTCCGGCTTGATTATTACCCCAAACGACGCCAAAATCCCATGCGCCTCTGGTGTCTCGCGCTTAATTTTCTTGACTTCCTCTAGATCCTCCCTAGTCCTTGCGTGAAAAATCACTTGGCACTCTCGCTCTATAACTGCTAATGCATAATCCGCTAGAGGTCCATTGCCGAAGAAAATTACTTTTTCCATTTTAATCATTCCACAACTTTTCGTTATCTCGAATCTCCGATTCATAATCTTCGACCGGGACCAAATCACCCTTGTCGCTCATCTTATAGAAAGCCTTTTCATCGTCCCTAATATGATCTATAAATAGCACCCCGTCAAGGTGGTCAATCTCGTGAAGTAAAGTCCTCGCGAGCTCATCGGTCGCCTTAATCCTCACCTCTGTGCCATCTTCTAATTTTGCCTTCACGCGCACCTTGGTTGGTCGCGGTACCATACCATAAATAGACGGCACTGACAGGCAGCCTTCATAATCCTTTTTTATTTTGCCCTCCGCCCTAATCACTTCTGGATTAATCAGGGCTGTAAAAGTCGCCTTTTTCTTATCCTCCATATCATCACGCACGATAATGATGCGCTTTAAGACTCCCATCTGAGGCGCCGCCATCGCGGCCGAGAGCTCATATGGATGCTCTTTTTCCCAATCAAGCGACAACTTCCGCATCGCAGCAATCGTATCTAGCACTTCCTCATCGATAGTGCTAACCTTTTTTGATTTTTCCCTTAAAAGCGGATTTGGAGTCGTGATTATCTTCATCTTCTAATTATACCATAAACAGATAAAAATCACAATAGACCGGGCGGGTCTAAGAAAATGCGAAAATTTTTGTCGAGCCCATCACAAATTTTTACTAGTACCATTCGTGATGATGCTCGCACTATGATCTCCCAGGTAAACCCAGCGTTTGTGCGCTCATGAAATGCTGGCATTGGCGGGGAAATACTTAGTCTATTATCTTGCGACAATCTCGCCACTAGCTCCCGCATCTTTTTTAGTGCCAATGCCTCAGTTTTTAGTGATATTGAAAACTTTGCGACGTATTTGTAGGGAGGAAAACCACCTTTGCGCCTCTGTTTTAGTATGTAGTCGGAAAATCCCAGATAATCTTCATCCACCGCAAAGGAAAGCACCGGGTGCTCTGGTCGGTAAGTTTGAATAAACACCTCCGCGGTGTCTATATGCCCCCGCCCTACGCGCCCAATCACTTGAGTCAAAAGCTGAAAAACTCGCTCCTCGGCTGCAAAATCCGGCAAAGATAGCCCCGTATCTGCCGCTACCACCCCTACCGTCGCCAGTCGTGGCAAATCCAGTCCCTTGGCAAGCCCCTGTGTTCCAACCAAAATATCTACCTCGCCACCCTTTACTGCTTCATATAATGACTCTAATCCCTCATCTTTTTTATTGTCCGCGTCAAATCGTTTTATCTTTGCGCTAGGAAACAGATGCGATAGCTCAGACTCTAATAATTTCGTGCCAAATCCCTTATGAATCAGGTCTGGATGTCCGCATTTCGGACATCCTTTAGGCACCGCCATCTTAAAACCACAGGTGTGGCACTCTAGATCATAGGTGTCAGCGTGCAAAGTTAGTGGCAAAAAACAATTTGGACACATCAACTCTTCGCCACAATTTTCGCAAATCGTAAGAGGTGACGACCCCCGTCTATTATGGAAAATTAACGTCTGCCGCCCCTGTTCTAGATTGCGTCTCATTGCAGCAAGTAGGTCATTTGAAAAATACCGGTTTTTAGAGAATGCATCCCTATTTTTAAAGTCAATTATCTTTATTTCTGGCTTAATCGCCGTAGATTTTGCCTTTTTGGTTAACGGTATTAGTGACCCTTTTTCTCTAGCGATATAATAATCCGCCACCGTCGGTGTGGCAGAGCCCAGAACGCAATTGCAACCTGCCATCTTGGCCATTGCGCTAGCTACTCTTATCGCCGAATATCTTGGTGCATTCTCCTGGTAATATGTCCCCTCGTGCTCCTCATCGATAATTATTAAGCCCAAATCTTCCACCGGGGCAAAAAGCGCACTCCTTGGCCCGATTACTATTTTTGGCTCTGTCGTTTCGAGCAGGAAATTAAATATCTGATGCCTTTCCGCCTCTGTCTGTTTAGAGTGAATCACTATCACTTTTTCACCAAAAACTTCCGCAAAAACCTGAACGAGTTGCCCGGTTAAGGCGATTTCTGGCACCAAAAGTATCGTGGACTTTTGCTGTTTTAGGGCATTTAAAGCCAGCTGGAGGTAGATATTGGTTTTACCACTACCGGTAACGCCAAACAGCAGTTTCGTCGCTCCTGGAGCCTCCTGGAGGCCTTTCAGAGCCTTTTTCTGGTGGGAGTTAAGTGGAATATCAGGAAATGTTTTGCCACCCGTCTCCGACAGAGCATTCCCGAACATCCGTTCGGTTTTTCTCCGTTTCTTCTCAATGCCGCGCGGCAAAATCAGGTTTATCGCCTCCCCCTCCATCGCAAGGTAATAATCACAAATAAACTCAGCCGCGCCAAGCAACCGCTTCGGCAAAGGCTTTGAATACAAAACTTTCACGATCGATTTTGTTTTAAAATTTGGTTGCGCAACTTTTTTTATCACCACGCCCGGCACAACCCGCTTTCCGAGCGACACCATCACTATTTGCCCATTAGGCAGGGAATCATCAAAACTATATGTCAGCCTCCCCACCTTACCTTCCGGCACTACCTCATAAAACATACATTAATTATAACATTGTTGTAAAAATTACAGAATCTATGTTATAATAGGGGTAATTTAAGCGAGGTAAAAATGTTAGATTTATTTGTTTCATCCAGGGTGCGCCGCAAAATTATCGTGGTTTTTGCAAAATATCCAGACTTCAAGACTCATTCCCGTGGCCTCGCGAAGCTCATCAAGGAAGACCCTGGCAATATCCAGCGCGAGCTTACTCGTATGGCGGAGGGGAATTTCCTCATCGTCACAAAGCGCGGCAATACCAAAATCTACCAGACCAATAAGCAATACCCAATTTTGAAGGAACTTCAAAGCATTGTAATTAAAAGCCAAAAGGGCAGCAAGCCGTCAAAAACCATCGGCTAACAGGGGTGTAAAATGAACAAATTATTTGCTCAACTTGTCGAAAAACGGCATTTGACTGACGATTTTCTGCATCCAAAATACGAAAGCCTCACCGACCCATTTAAGCTCCCCGGCATGAAGGAGGCTGTCTCTCGCATCAAAAAAGCCATCAAAAATCACGAAAAAGTCCTCATTTATGGCGACTATGATGTCGACGGCGTGACGGCGAGCACCGTCATGGAAGACGCCCTGAGGCTCGCCGGCATTAAAGACGTAGAAATCATGCTCCCGGATCGTTTTATTGACGGTTACGGCATGAGCCCGCGACTCATTACTCATGCCAAAGATATTGGGGCCACCCTTGTCATTACGGTAGACTGCGGCTCCCGTAATCATGAAATTGTAGAAGAATTGAATGCGCTTAAAATTGACACCATCATTACCGACCATCACGAATGCGCCGATGACTTACCGGAGGCAAAAGCCATTATAAATCCACATCGCAAAGATCAGCCGACGAACGAGCTTAGTAATCTTGCTGGTGTCGGCGTCGCCTTTAAACTCGCCGAAGCCCTAGTAAAAGAACATCTCATCCCAGCCGGTCAAGAAAAATGGCTCCTTGACCTCGTCCTCATTGGTACTATCTGTGACCAGATGACTTTGACTGGCGAAAATCGCATCCTTGGCTTTTATGGCATCAAAGTACTAGCAAAAACTCGCCGTCCGGGGTTAAAAGCGCTCATGAAAAATGCCGGCGTGAGCTCTATCACTTCTGAATCTATCGGCTTTCAAATCGGTCCGCGCCTCAATGCCGCCGGTCGCCTTGATACAGCCGAACTATCCTTGAGTCTCCTTCGCGCCCACTCCGCTACTGAAGCTGCCGCTACAGCTGCCAAATTAGAGGAACTCAATAAAAAACGCCGCGCCGAGCAGCGTGCCGCCACCGATGAAATCAGCGACCGCGACCTGCCAGACACGCCGGTTATCATAGAAACAGGGAAGTGGCATGAAGGTATTATCGGCATTGTCGCGGGTCGCCTCGTCGAAAAATATCACAAGCCGGCTTTCGTCCTCACCGAGGTGGAAAACGGTATTTTTAAAGGCTCCGGCCGCAGCTTTGGAGACTTTAACCTTGCCGACGCACTAAGTTATGCTAAGGATGCTATCATCTCCGGTGGCGGTCACGCCGCTGCGGCCGGCGTGCGTGTTTATCAAAAAGACCTCTATGCTTTCCGCGAAAAAATGAACGCCTACTACGACAGCCTTCATCTTAAAAACCAGGAGCAATATTTTAGAAGCCGCGCCGACCTTAACCTCGACTCTCTCCAGGATTTTACGCTTGATTTTCTAGAAGACTTAAAGCTCTTAGAGCCCTACGGCGCAGGGAACGAGGAGCCGATTTTTAGGCTTACTCACGCGACTATTTTAGAGAAACGCCGCATGGGTGACAAAAATCAGCATCTCCGTCTCGACCTCCACGCAAAAGATGGTAAAACCATCAAGGCAGTTGCTTTCTTTGCCCCGGACGAATGGCTAAACCTGCCAGATGACGCAGAGTGTGATTATTTAATCAAACCGGTCGAAAACGAATGGCGCGGCACCCGCTCTATCGAAGCACGCCTTGTCGACATCGTCACTATTTAGCATGAAAAAGCCCCCGCCTTGCCGGACGACCGGTTAGGCGGGGGTGGCAGATTTATCTGTATTCGTACTTATACGAGCGACCATTGATGTCCACGGTGAGGTTAAGTGTGAACCGCTGGTCGCCGTCCGCAAACATATTCAGCCTGCGCATGAAGCTATCCATGCGCATATCGAAGACATCCTTGCAGAAATATTGGCTATTTCTGCTGACAGACTCCCTCAGGGCGTCTTCGATATTGATGCCCAGGTCGGATATGCTTACCCCTCCACTTTTGATTGGGTTGCCAGAATCGACTGCGACATTGCAATCGACCTCAACGTCTTTTCCGTTAATCCGAAAAGTTCTCATGAGCCTCTCGGAAGAACGAAAATGGTCGCTTACATCTCCACTTTCGTGGATAAACCCACCAGAGCCGGTGAACTTGGCTATTGCTGCTAACACTATCAGTGCAGCGATAGCCAAAAGAATAATTACCACTACGGCCGGCATAAGAACCCTCCCTTTCTTTTGAGTCAAGTCAAAAGCACTTAACAAAAACCTGCCAAATTACTAAAGAACTTCGAGCTTGAGCCCAATATATACTTTAATTATAGCACACTTTGCCAAAAAAGTCAAGTTTGACGACTTCGTTGCTAACCAGACCTTATTATGCTAAAATCAAATCATGAAGAGAATCATCTTAAAATGCAAGTTAGAAAATCGTGATCGTTTCGAAAATAAACTCAGTGACATCGATATGGACTTTGGTCCCATCTATTGGCAGCATGATCGCGTATATACACCGCGGGGTTACAAACCAAAATCAAACTTCCCGCGTCTCGTCATGCGCACAGAGCTAAAAGCTGTCGATGAGCAGCCGCAGTATCACCTGATACTACGTCGCCACATTGAAGATTCCGGTATCGACATTATCGAAAAAACGCCAGTCACGGACTACGCCACCACCGTAAACATCATCATGCAACTCGGCTTCCGTCAGGCCGGCGAGGTTTCTCGTCGCCGTCAAGATCTCGATATGGGAGAGGGAACCATCATTCATTTAGACGCACTAGATGGTCGTGATGAGACTTACGCCAAGATCGAAACCAACCTCGCGGATGGTGACTCCGTCGAGGCTGTCCGTACCGACCTCACTAAGACTTTCGAAACCCTCGGCGAACACGACTTTGTCGAGAGTGCCTATTTCGAGCTGTAAATATGAACGGGTGACGGACCTGGAGGGGGTCCCCATTGAGTCCTAGCGAAATGGGGGAGGAAAGGTCCGGCAGGACCCGTTCAGTTTAGCCTCTCGGTGGCTCACCATCTGGCTCACCGAGGAGTTTTTTGGACTTAATTTCGTAACGCTTGCCATTTACTGGCGAAATATAATAATCCTCATTTAGCAGATTTACAAACATCGTGAGATCCTTATCGTCCATAATGATGATCGAGCCATCATCGTCTGTCATCAGCTCAAGCTGCATCTCATCTGCGTATTCGAGCAACTTATCCTGTGGCATTTCCTCTGCGATATCCATCGCTTGCACTTTTTTGAGAATCGGTTTCTTGTCTGCGAGCAGGGCATCAAGCGTCAAGCCTTCCGCAAACGAGAGCTTGTATTTTTCGGTCAACTCCTTGGCTTTCGCCTCTGCAATCACTTGTGATTTAAAATCGTACTGGAACAAATTTTCAAACTTTGCTTGATTGAATACTACGATGTTGCCGTCCACAATTGCTACCTGGTTGTCATCTGGCATCTTGAGCGCAATCTCTGCTGAAAACGGCTCAAACGATTCGCCGTTAATCTCCCACGAAGTTGCACCTTTGAGTGCTGACGATGCTGGGAGTAACTTTGCAATATAAAACGTCTTCACCCCCTCGTCGCCACCAGGGTAAGTAAACTTTGCCAAAATCCCTTTTACTTTCTTAAAATCATACTCGTTTTCAGAGAAATAGTCGATATCTTTGTACTCATTTTCAATCAGGTGGATTAAAGTCTCGGCCCGCCCAACCTTGGATAGGGAAGTACGGTAAATCACCTTATCCTCGCCGTCTGCCTTCTCATATTCGCGGCACTCCAAGCCCTTATCGGCCTCTTCGATAATGAAATGTACCGCCTCTTGCATAAACATCGACTTTACCGCCCCCGCCAGTTTGTCCGAATACCTAATCTTATACGGTGTGTAATTTTTATTAAACAAAAACAGCTCCGCACTTACGTTATTCTTAACTTCGTCTACCTCGTTCGCCCAGAGGAATACATCAAACTCGTTATTTTCCATATTATCTCCACTTATTTTTACCCATTATATCACACATCCGGATAAAAAATGTCTCCAACCTTGCGATTGGAGTGGGTCGAGAAAATCTCGAATATGTCTCTTATATCTCAATACCTCACGTATTGTATTACCCTAATTATACCACAACCGCAATAAAAAGTCAAGAGACCAGCCAAACAGATGTGTTCGGTTATTACAACACAAAACCACCAGCAAATCAACCACGCCGTGTTCGGTAAATTAACAGAGGATTTTTCCACATTTGTGGAAAACCAGCCAATTTGAAAAATCTTTAAAAAAGTCCAAAAAAGCTCTTGCATTTTCCAAAAAAATATACTAAACTAAGGACAAGTGGCAATAATAACAAAAACCACACACAAAAAAGCACTTTAAAATCGTTTGAGGCCGACCAACTAGGAGTTTTGGCGCGCATTAAATCTAAAGCGAAATGCGAAACAATAATCGTGCGCACCTTCCTTAAAAAACACACCTCCCAATAAAACTCTATGGTCTTACAGTTAATGTGAGTTAATAAGACCAAACACAATAAGTCTCTCAACGGCTGCGATTATACGATTCGCCTAGCGCAAATCAAAATCGTGGTAGATTAATTGTGATAAGACAAAAATCAAACAAAAACAAAACCGCCGAAGTTTCTAGTTGAACGGTCTCAAACAGTGTATAATAAAGGTATGAAGAATCATCATATACCTGTATTATTATCAGAAGTTTTAGCTAGCCTCGCCCCGAAGCCGAATGAGAAATATCTCGATCTCACGGCTGGTTACGGTGGTCACGCAAGCGAAATTTTGGATGTAACACAGCAGTTTAAAGATTCAGTCCTTGTCGATCGGGATGACAACGCCATCAATTATTTGAAGACGAAGTTTCCGCCCGAGACGACACTGATGCATATGGATTTTTACGGTGCAGTGCTGCAGCTTTTAGAGAGTGGAAAAACTTTTGATATGATACTTGCGGATTTTGGTGTTTCTTCTCCGCAACTAGATGAAAAAGACCGCGGTTTTTCGTTTAAAAACGACGGCCCACTAGACATGCGGATGGACCGCAGGCAACATTTAACAGCGAGTGATATCGTAAATAAATATAGCGAACGGGACCTTGCCGAGATTTTCGTGCGTTACGGCGAAGAGTCGAACGGTCGCGCAAAAATGCTCGCGAGGGAAATAGTCACTCATCGTCCCGTTGATACCACAGGGCAGCTCGCCGATCTCATAGCGTCAAAGTCAAAGCATAGCCGCATCCATCCAGCTACTAAAGTCTTTCAGGCTATTCGTATCGTAGTAAATGGAGAGCTTGAGGAAATCGAGAAAACCCTCCCGCTTTTGCCAAAACTACTAAACAAAAACGGTCGTCTCGCTATCATCACTTTCCATAGTCTCGAAGATCGCCTAGTCAAAGATTACTTCAAAGAGGTCTCGAGCCACGGCGAAGAATCCGAACTCACCGTCCTGACCAAGAAGCCAATCGTTGCGGACACCGATGAATTAGTTATCAACCCGCGCGCCCGGAGTAGCAAACTGCGAGTGGCGGTGCGGAATTGATAAAAACAAAAATAATAAACAAAAAGGAGGCAATATGCCAAAGCAAATTTTAGTCGCGAACAAATCTCGCAAACAGACCATCAAGGTTAACTTTCGTTAATAAAAAATCGGCTGAAGTGGGATTCCCACAGTAATTCCACTTCAGCTAGAACTTAAACAAACTGCGTTATGGGTCTAGTTTTTGAGGACCCACCAAAAAATAGAGTTTTCACCGGAGTGTGGAAGTGTATGACCTTCCCGGGGAACTGTCTAAAAGTTACTTATAGCTCTGCTTTTAGACAAGCCCCGGACTAAGATTAAATTTGAAAATTAAACATTAAGATAAAAATAAAAAGCGAGGAAAAATTAAAATGTACAACCAGACATATGTGACCAGGAGAAGCGCCAGTTTTACCCGCGGCCGCAACACTGTTCGTCATTCCAGAAAAGGGCTTGGCTCCATTTCCCAAATCATTATCGTGAGTCTCATTACTCTCGTATTTGGTCTTATTTATGTCGCTGAGGGTACTAAAGCTACTAGTTTTGATTATGAAATTTCCGCTGTTGAATCCGAAATCGCCGAATTGACTGCTCGCCGTGACGATCTCGCGGTCGAAAAAGCCCGCCTCACCTCTGTCGCTACCGCCAAAACTAGCGTTGTTGCCGCCAATATGGAAAACGCCAGTATTACTGGTTATGCTACCGACTAGGCCGTGTTATAATAATATATATGGCTAAAGTTTCTTCGCGTATTACAATTTTGAAAGGTATAACTTTTGTCGCACTTGCCATTATTACGGTGCGACTTTTTGCCATTCAAATTATTGAGCATGATGACTGGGTAGCCAAGGCAAACGAACAACACACCCTTCTTGAGACTATCACTGCGCGTCGTGGTGAAATCTATATGATGGATGGGGAAGAGCCGGTCCCGGTGGTTTTAAATCAGACCGCCTACCAGATTGTTATCGACCCAGCCATCACCGATAAGGAATCACTAAAAAATACCCTTGAGACCTACGCCAAAGATTATATTTCGGCGGATTTAGATAAAGTTTATTCCATTGAGGGGCTTCGCTATTATGTCATAGCGCGCAATGTGCCTTATCGAAGCGCCAAGCAAATTGCCGAAAAAGTCGAAAATGGCGAGCTTTCTAGTGTCTGGCTCAAATCCTCCAATCAGCGCGTCTATCCGGAGGGTGAGCTTGGCTCTACTTTGCTTGGTTTCGTCAATGCTGATGGAATAGGCCAATACGGTGTCGAAGGCTCGCTTAATAAAATTCTTTCCGGTAAAGATGGTATGCTGAAAACTATTTCCGACGTCAATAATGTCGCTCTTTCGATTGGTAGCGACAACGTAAAAATCCCCGCCGAAGACGGTAAAAATATAGTCTTAAGCGTCGATCGTGGGCTTGAACGTGTAGTTGAGGATGCCCTCGCGTATCATATCGACAATACTGCCGCCACCAATGCCGCTGCTCTAGTTATGAATCCAAACACGGGCGAAATCCTTGCTATGACTAGCTTGCCAGGCTATGATCCAGCTGACTATGGCAGGGTAGAGTCTGCAGCTACTTACATTAATCAAGTTACCGAAGTCCCATACGAGCCAGCATCGATTTGTAAAAATTTTGCTTTTTCGGCAGCTATCAATGAAGGAAAAATGACCGCGGAAACTACTTATTTTAACCAAGGATACGAGATTGTAGACGGTTGGAAAATCATGAATGCTGAGCAACGCGAAAGTATCTACGGCACCATTACTATGAAAACCGCCCTCTACTGGTCTTTAAATACTGGTTCAATTCATGCACTAAAGCTCCTTGGCGATAGCGACAGCGAGATAACTAGGGTTGGACGAGAGCGTCTTTATGATTATTATCATAATAAATTCCGGCTAGGACAAGCTACAGGCATCGAGCTGATTGAGGCTGAAGGCTACATTGAGGATCCTAACGAAGGGTGGGGAAGAAACTCTACTTACGCCAACATGACCTTCGGTCAGAATCTTGGCATCACCATGCTCCAAACCGCCACCGCTTTCTCCGCAGTCGTAAACGGCGGCTATTGGCGCACTCCCACCATTGTCAAAGGCGTACTGGAAAAAGATGGCTCAATTAATGCGAATTGGCGACGGGTGGCGCGGCGCCCAGAAGGGGAGGAGAGCGCGACAGGCCCCGCCGCCTATTCCGAGGATATTGTGGAAGATCATATTTTATCCGAAGAAACCTCTGCCACGATGCGTGACATGTTAGTTAATAACCGCAATTACAAAGTCCGCGGTGGTATTGATAGGCCAGGCTACTCCATCGGCGGCAAATCCGGTACCGCTCAAGTCATTGTGAACGGTGCCTATGATAATACTATGAGTAATCTCGTCGGTTCTTACATTGGTTTTATTAGCTCAGGGAACGAACTTCCAGAGGTTGTCATCATGGTAAAAATGTGGGGCGAAGGAGCTGCTCTCTCGGGCGGCGAGGCCGGGGATCTTTTCGACACCTTATCAAACGATGTTATCGACTACCTAAAAATTAAACCTGTGCTATAATATACTTATGACAATTAACGAAGAAATATTTTACGGACTTCTGCTAGCACTTGCCGGATTCCTTTTTTCAATGCTATTAACTCCGCTTTATACCCATTTTGCTTACAAATATCACTTCTGGAAAAAACAAAAGCAGAAGACTGTCGACGGCAAAGATTTGCCTATTATGACAAAGCTCCATGCCCACAAGTTTAAGCATACTTTTCCGACTATGGCTGGCTTGATTGGTGTTATCGCGATAACCATCGTGACGTGGATTTTTAATCTTGATCGTGGTCAGACTTGGTTGCCGCTAGCCGGGTTCCTGGGCGGCTCATTCGTTGGCGTTATTGATGACTCTATCAACATCTTTGGTAGTGGTCGTGGTGCAGCCGGGCTTCGTGGTCCAGTGAAGTTTCTTTTAATTTCCATAGTTGGCTTGCTGCTGGGCTGGTTCTTTGCTATCAAGCTTGGCTGGACTAGCATTTTAATTCCATTCGCCGGGAATTTGCAGGTTGGGACTATTGGGATGATTTTGATTTTTACATTCGCAGTTGTCGCGACTTCAAACGCCGTCAATATTACTGATGGGCTTGATGGTCTTTCTGGTGGTCTCGCCATGATTGCTTACACTGCCTACGGAATCATCGCCCTTTTCCAGGGAAATGTTTTACTCTTCGGCTTTTGTATGACCGTGGTCGGCTGGCTTTTGTCTTATATTTGGTTCAATGTTCCACCTGCTCGCTTTATGATGGGCGATACCGGCTCTTTCGCACTTGGTGCTGGACTTGGCGTTGTCGCGATGATGACGAATGCATTTTTGCTTCTACCGGTTATCGGTTTGCCATTTGTTATTGAGACCGGCTCTTCGCTTATTCAGCTTGCCAGCAAAAAATTCTTCCATCGCAAAGTGTTTATTTCCGCCCCGCTTCATCATCATCTTGAGGCTTTAGGATGGGGTGAGGCTAAAATCGTTATGCGCTTCTGGATCATTGCCGGCGTCTGTGCTATTTTTGGCATTTATCTCGCGGCTGCCGGAGGTGCAATTTGAGAAAACACAAATCCGATCTTGGCATACTATTTGCAACCCTAGCCCTCATGGCGCTTGGCCTTGTTGTGATTTATGCCATTGGCCCCATGCGCGCTAATGTCTTAAACTCCACTTATGGCACCAGCTATGATCCAAATTATTTTTTCATTGGTCAACTCCGCTCGGTACTATTATCGCTAGTAGCCTTTTTTGTGGCTTTCAAAGTAATACCATATAAGTATATCCAGAAATTCGCTAAACCTATGATTATCGTAGCGATTGGGCTATCAATCATGCTCTGGATTTTGGCCAAATCTGGTTCCTCACTCGCAAAATGCGAACTCGGCGAATGTCGCTGGTTTAATCTTGGGGCAGTCAGCTTTCAGCCGGCCGAATTTTTGAAACTCGCACTAGTCATCTACCTAGCCGACTTTTTTGCCCGTAAGAGGGAAGCAAACGAAATAGGCAAAATAAAAGAATTTTGGCTTCCGCTAGGCTTAGTTTCAATCCTTTCGCTTGGCCTAGTCGTCATAGCACAGGGCGATCTTGGCACCGGAGTTGCCCTTATTTCTATTATTTTAGGTACACTCCTAGTCTCCGGAGTCTCCACGAAGCAATATCTTATTACATTGGCCGTTCTACTTGTCGGATCGGTCCTTGCTATTGCAACCTCGACACATCGCATGGAGCGTATTAATGCCTGGATTGATACTATTCAGGGCGCTGAAGTCACCGACTCCACCTACCATATCGAAAACGCCATGCTCGCTATAGGCACTGGTGGATTTGCCGGTGTCGGCATTGGTAATTCGGTTCAGGCCACTGGCTATCTTCCAGAGTCAATCAATGATTCGGTCTTTGCTATCATGGGGGAAACTTTTGGTTTTGTTGGGCTGTTTCTCGTCGTTATGGTTTTTGGAGCGCTGCTTATTCGTATGCTGAAAGTTGCTAGCCATACCGCGCCACCTGATCAGCGTTTTATCGTTGTTGGTGTATTTTCTTGGACGCTAGCTCAATTTGCGGTTAATATCATGGCTATGACTGGGCTTATTCCGGTTACTGGTATTACATTGCCGCTCTTATCTTATGGCGGCACCAGTATGATATTTTTGGCTTACGCTTTAGGTCTTGTTTTGCAAATTTCGTGTTATACTAGTAGAGAGGAAATTACCGATGAAAATATTAGTAGTCGGCGGCGGATCGGGGGGTCATATCACCCCAGTGCTCGCCGTCATTCGTGAAGTTTTAGATTTGCGCCCTCGTACGAAGGTGGAATTTTGGACTGATTTCAAATATTACAAAAATGTTACCCGCCTCACCACTGAGCTGGGAGTATCTACGCATATTGTTACTCACCGGATTCCGTCCGGTAAGTTTCACCGCTATTCTGGCTGGACTTTCAAAGATTATTTTACCCATTTTGATATCACCGTAAAAGACCTAATTTTCGGCAATATCATCGGGTTTTTTAGATTCCTCGGTGGAATTATAGTAAGTTTTTGTCGTCTAGTCAGCAAAAAATCCCGCCCAGATGTTATTTTCTTAAAAGGTGGTTATGTCTGCCTGCCAGTTGGTTTGGTGGCGCGGATTTTTAAGATTCCTTATATCATCCACGAATCTGACACCGTAGCTGGTCTAGCAAACCGATTGCTCATGAAAAAAGCAAAATATGTGGCTTTTGGCATGCCGCTTACAGATGAGACTAAAAAAGCTCATCCAAATTACGTTTGGACTGGTATCCCGGTTGCCCCAGAGTTTAAAGCTGTCTCACCTTCTCGCACTATGTCACTTAAAAAAGCCTTTTCATTTAATCCGGAGAAGCCCCTAGTTGTGATTACTGGCGGATCGCAAGGCTCAGAGAATCTCAACGAAACTATTCGCCTTATTTTACCAGAGTTATTAAAAATCGCCTCCGTTGCCCTCGTTGCTGGCCGCAAGCATTACGAAGATATGATAGATTTAAAAGATTACGAGAACTGGGATCACGCCAGCCTGGAATCAAACTTCCGCATGTGGGAGTTTAATAATACCATGGATGAGCTAATGGGGGCCGCTGATGTAGTTGTCACGCGGGCTGGGGCTACTACGATTGCCGAAATTGCTGCCTTAAAAAAGGCTGCTATTCTAGTGCCGTTCGAAGTACTTCCAGGTGGTCATCAACTCCGCAATGCCGAACGCTTAGATGAGGCTAAGGCTGTCATTATGGTAAAAGACTCTGACATGATGAAAAATCCGTCAGTCCTCCTCGACGAAATCCGCCATCTTGTGCGCTCTCCTCGCCTTCGCGCCGATCTGGCAGACCGTCTTCATGAAGAGGCTCGCTCTGACGCCGCACTCCGTCTTGCCAAGCTTATTTTGGGGGAGGAGTAATTGGGTGGGCAAAAAAGTAATAAAACCAAGTCCCACCAACACACCAGAGCCACCCAAGCTAGCTCGTCGTGGCGCTAATCGCCGCTCCGTCTTAAAAACCGGACGGACTTTAAGTGCCAAGCGTGAACGGCTAGAAACATCCAACGAACGTGTTGCCACTCATCAAAAAATCAAACGCAAAGAGCGTACGCGCCTTGTAGCCACTATTGTTGGGTTCTTATTTATCACGATTATCGTCATCGGGATTGGTATACTTCTTTCAAAAATCAATAACAATGGCTCAAATAGCACCGACGGGGAAATTACTCCGACAGTTATCTATAAACCCACGATTGAGATTATTGACGAAAATACTGGCGGCACTATCACGAGTCGCATGAGCCAATATATCGGGCAGGCCGAATCTGATTTTCGTGAATATAATCTAATCCCAATCAAGGCGGTCATCCCTAGCGGAGCTATTCGCGAAGTCGATTTTTACTTTGATAGTCGCCCTGGATACATTAAGACGACTATGGATCGCGACACCGCCGTCTCGGCCGAAGATGCCTTTCGTATGGTCCGCTATCTGGAAAATCAGGGAATTACAGAGTATCAATATATAGATGTTCGTTTGCCAGGCAAAGCATACTGGAAATAACAGGGAATCGTTCGGTATTTGTTCGGTAAAAAATAAAAATATAATCACAGTCGGGAGCATCGTGCGGCCAAAAAAACAGGGAAAAATGCAGAATAGGGAAACAAAACGGGGAAATGTCAAATCGCCGAAATCCGCCTTAAAAACCGCAAAATCTTTAAACTACAACGGGTGGGCTCCAAGTAAGGGGCAACTTGCTCACGGATGGCTGCACGCCGCGTTAATTTCTACAGCATTTCACCCAATCGTCGTCTCGATCAAGTTTAAGAGTTCACTGGACTCTTAAACTTTACTCGCCTCCGATGAGGAAATGTTGGTAGAAATTAACCGGGTTTGCCATATGTTCGCAAGTTGCCCCTTATTTAGAGCTAGTAATCCCCTTTGTATGTTCGGTTTTAGAACTGTATGACGGCATTAGGAAGGGTATTTATAAGTAGCCCCGTGGACTTCTCATAAGTCGTAAAAGATATATTGTGCGACATTAGACTTCCAGCAAAAAGACGGTAAATCATGCGTCTAAAATAAATCAATTAGCATAAGCGCGACGGCGTTGGCTTAATTTATATATTTAGTATGGGCTCTTCCCGCTTCATTTTGTCTAGTGACGGATACTTAAGAAGCCATCCATTGAATTATCCTGTCCGGCAAATCTTCCTGGATCTTTGACTACCTGGCTAAGGTCGATACTTCGCTCAGTAGTATTAACAGGGGTAGCGGACTTTTCTTGGTATTCAATTACAGGGGTGATTGTCTTAGAAGCAGTAGCCGGGGCCTTAGGGGCAACAGGGGAATTAACAGGGGAATCATTGACCCTACCTTTTTCACTGTTTGTATTTTTCCCTTTTTTGCGCGACCTACTATTGCGTTTCGATTGGGACTCTTCCCTTGCGTCAGTCTTTTCTTTTATCTCTGGCTTTTCCCTTTTATCCGATATAAGTTTCTCTAAATCTTTTAATCCCAACCTTTCCTTACCCTCTGCGGTATTTGGACTCATGCCGGTTTTTCTGAAATCAGCCTTCGGATCAGAAACATATTTCTTGTTCGGTTTTTGTTCGGGCTGTCTAGCGCTAAAACCTCGCAAATTCTGGGTCTTTATCGGTGTTGAATCATTTTGGGATAGGGGCATAAACACTGGTGCGCCACCACCCATAGAGCCGGCTTCACGTCCAGAATCTGACAGCTCACGCTTGTATTTTTCGGATTGTTCGATTGTTTCGCGTATTTCCGCTTCTATTTCGGCTCTAGGACGTGCATATAGCGACCTAGAAGATTCGATGATGGCGTTAAAGTTGTCGGATGGAGTTTGCGGGATTGAAAGGGTGGTAGCAGAAAATGCCGGCACTTTCTCACCATTTATAATCATTGAGATGACGAAATGGCGATTATTAAGCTGTAAAAGATCTGACGCCTCAAAGGTCGGCTCGAACTGCTTTACTAGAATTGGAGCATCGTCAGCAGAAACACGGAAGGAAATCGTAGTACCCACGTTACCAAATACTGCATCCCGCACCGAATCTGTCATCTGTGCTACGTATTGGTTTGCCACAGTTAGATTTAGACCATATTTACGAGCCTCGGACAATATTACGGCAAATGAATCCGTCGCAAAGTTTTGGAACTCATCTACATAAAGATAAAATGGGCGACGATCTTTTACGTCTGGGATATCGGAGCGTGACATGGCGGCGAGCTGTACTTTAGTTACCAAGAAAGCGCCTAAAATGCCAGCATTATCTTCGCCGATTAGGCCTTTGGATAGGTTCACAACCAAAATCTTGCCCTCATCCATGATTTTCCGAATATCAAATGATGACTTCGGTTGGCCGATGATATTACGAATGATTGGGTTTGCCGTAAAAGCACCCACCTTATTAAGTACCGGTGCGATTGATTCATTGACCTGCTTATCGTTCCACTGACCAAACTCATGCTTCCAGAATTGCAAGACTGTCACATCGTGACAATACTCAAGCGTCTCTTTACGAAACTCTTTGTCTGTCAACATGCGAGAAATATCAAGCAGGGTAGTAGATGGCCTGTCTAGCAATGCGAGCAATGTATAGCGCAAGATGTGCTCAAGACGTGGACCCCACGAGTCGCCGAACATGCGTTTGAGAACCCCGATAACTTCTGAGCAGATATTTGGTTTCCTGGATGGATCAGAGACCTCAAGTGGGTTGAATGCTACTGGATATGCGGTATCGGCCGGATTGAAGTAAACAACATCCTTGATACGTGATTCTGGGACGAACTTTAGATTGTCGATCGCAAAATCACCGTGCGGGTCAATAATACAATATCCTTGGTTGTAAAACACATCAGACAAAGCCAAAAGCTCTAGCAAGCCGCTTTTCCCTGCCCCAGTCTGACCAATAATGTAGACATGGCGTGAGCGGTCACGCCGTGTGAGCCCGAATTGATGATTAATTCCTCTAAAGTTGGTCAAACCAAAGGCTGAAATCTCCGCATCGTGTTCGGCATTTCCAGTTAAGACCGGTAATTTTGCAGGCGGTTCCGCCGTCTTTGATGAAGCCCATACGATATTCGGAGTCTCTACCGAAGTGTGCGGAAGATGATATACCGACGCAAGCTCCGAAATATTTAGTATGAAGCCACGGTCGGCAAACTCGCGCATTTTGTAAGCATCTAGAGCCTTAGCATCAAAACTTCCGCCTATTTGCTTGAAGCCATTTAAATTCGTAGAATTAAACTGCTTGAATGTACCAACTAGCGCCTGCATATTTAGTTTAGCATCTACATCGGAACTTCCAAGATATGCCAATCTAATCTTTACTTCATAACCTAGCTTGGTTGCTTTTTCTTCAGCCTTAGAGACTTGTGTTTTGGCTCTTTCAGATAATTCGACTTTTGGAGCATCTGAGCCAGTACCGCCCGCTGGTGGTCTAAACAATGCCCCGAGAACTTCGACTAACCAAGTCCAGTCGATACCAGTCCCCGCAAAAAGTGACTTTTTGCCGGATTTAACACGGGAGATCCATTTATCAGTCGTGCTCTTATGCCAATCATCCGCAATCGGACGTGTCAGAATCTGAATCCACATCTCCTCGGAATGGTCTGGGTCAAGCTTTGCTAGAGTTCCGGTAATACCGGCCAGTGGATCCACCTCAAATGAGTCGAAAGTCTTAATCGGTAAGGCCTCGTTTTCGACTAAACCAAGCTCTGCTGAATATTTGACTGGGTATTTCTCGCGATCATCTACATAATCGTCATCCATCTTGTAGATTTGCACGGTTGGATATTGTGAATAAATTTGCCCTTCGACAAAACTTTGCAAAACCTTTGGCACCCACACGTAAAAGCGAATCTGTCCAGCGGTCGCTACGATTTCAAAAGATAGATGTTCCTGGACTCCACCAGAATTTTTCATCTCCTGTTTATCTCGCAAAATACCGTGAAGCGACGCAAACATTTGCTCTGCCGCTAACTCTTTTTTGTCGTTTGTGCGAGGGATTTCCAGCATCAAAAGCACTGAATCTACATTTAAAACCTTTAGTTTGTTTAATTTTTTATAGTTCCGATACGTCAAAAATGCTAACGCCCCCACTACTGGTATCCAAAAGATTGGCATCAATATAAAATGTATGACTGTGTCCATACCATATATTATATCATATTACGCCAAAGTATACGAGTTCCGATCGACTTTCTTAAACAATTTTTTATTCTGCAAATTTAATAGAATGGTAGTCTCTTTTACTTTGCGGACACGAAGTACTTGCTTTACGATTTCTTCGCGCGTAAGCGGCTCAGTAGATTTTTCCAAAATCCCGACGATGATTTCTGAGATAGTTCCCTTCTTGTATCCCCAGGTAGACAAGGCATAAATCCCCCGTCCAATCAATACAAATCTTGAATCTTTGATCAGCTCATTATGAATCGCCTGGACCGTCACGTTTTTGCGTTTAAAGTTTGAATCCTTAATCTCTTTCGCGATATCTGAAAAGTGCATTGGCTCTTTGTGGGTTTCAAGAATCACAAAGATTTTATCACGGATATTTTTTGGATTGACGGATGGCCACTTCGCGAGCCCCCAAACACCATTTAAGGTCGCAAGTTGCTTAGAAATTGACGCAACTGCCTTTATGTGGTCAGGATGCTCATAATTTAATGCGTTGTCAAGCTGATCCAAAGTCATCGGCTCTTTGTTTTTGCGAATTACGCCCACAATCTCGTCTACTCGCTTGCGGATTGCTAGTGAATCGCCATAATCGGCAATCCCTACGGCACTATAATAAGAATCATTTTCGTCTACGACGGTTAGGCTACCAGAAAAAGTTGCAATAAAATTAATGCCGGCCCTCTCGGACGCGGTCGTAGCTCTCCCATAAACTTTGTCAGACAAAGCATCAAGCCTTGCTACCCGACCCATCTCAGTCAAATTGCGAATTAAGATTTTTTCTGCTGGAGCGAGCTCTGGAATCTGGTTTTCTTCTGCGGAAACTTGAAGATGAATCAGGATCGCTTTTTCAAGCTGCCTCACGCGCTCACGTGTAATAGATAACATTTCTCCGATTTGTTCAAGAGTCTCACGTCCGCCAGTAAGGCCAAAACGTCGCGATATGATTTCCTTTTCGCGTTCTTGTTCAATGATTTTTAGACTGCCGCGAGTTGCATTCTTGAGGATTTCCGCATTTTGGTCCATGATTCTTTTACCTGTCTCATCTCCGTTAAAATTAATAACCTTAGCTATAATAACATAGTTTATTAAAGTTGTCAACTACGAAATTATACTTTCTACAATATTATTGTAGCACATTTTTTACATTTTTGAAAAAAAATTGTAAAAAACATAACCAAAATGATTATCATTCCAAAAAAGATGCACAAACAGCCGATCTCATAAAAGCACTAGGATTAAATAAACTATATATTAATATCTTGGATGCAAACTCTCCGCCCCATATTGTAAGCGGTGAGTAGCCGGTTTTTTCTAGTGGCACTGCTGCCACTTCTCCGTTTTCGGCTAGTAGAATCTGATTATTAAATAAAGTCGCAATCTTTACCGGATAACTCAAAGTAAATTTATGTAATGCTTCTACGATTTGCGGTAGTGGCTGCGTCATTGTTAACATTTTGGGGTAATACACTGCCCGAAATAGCTTCTGCAGCTGTGCCATCGACGCGACCAATATTAGATTATTATTCATTAACACAGTCTCATTTATTTCGGAGGCCAAAAGATCAACCGTGTCGCGTGTTATTACGAAGGGTCTAGATACTTTCTTGCAAACTTCCCCTACTGCTTTTACTGTAACCACATTTCGTGATAAATCACCAATTATGAGGCTAAAATCGGCCGCCTCTAGGGCAGAGGCAATTTCATCAGCTTTCGAGAATGAGCCCGACTCCGTAGAGCTTAAAAATGTTAAATTTGGCAAAGGTGGCAATTTATTTTCCAGTGCATTCGGTAGCACCACTCTTACAGACTCTATCGGATAGCTCGTGGTCATCCACTCGGCTATTCTTATGGGCGTACGAAAATTTTGCGCATTTCCACCCACGATGGCTACTGTACCCTGTTTTCGTTCCGGGATATTCCATCTTAAATCACTGAATGGATTTTCGTCATATTTTTTAAAATAATCCATTATATCTCCAATTCAATGCTTACTGGGCAATGGTCTGATCCGGTTACATTTTCGTGGATTTCTGCTGTCTTCAGCTTATCCTGCAGAGAACCAGATATAAAGAAGTAATCAATCCTCCAGCCCACATTATTTTCTCTCGCGTGCCCCCAATGACTCCACCAGGTATAACGGATCTCGTTTGGGTGTAAATACCGAAAAGTATCTATGAATCCAGCGCCTAGCAAATTGCCGATCCCTTGTCGCTCTTCATCTGTAAAACCGGCCGAATGGTGGTTGGTCTTTGGTCGTGCGATGTCAATTTCCTCATGCGCTGCGTTGAAATCCCCACATACGACCACTGGCTTATCTAGGCTTTTTAAGTATTTCAAAAATTCCGGATCCCATTTTTCAGCGCGTAAGTTTAGCCTCTCTAGGCCATTTTTAGAGTTTGGAGTGTACACATTTACTAGGAAAAATTTTTCGAATTCTGCTGTCAGTACTCGACCTTCCGTAAGTGGGTCACCAAATTTGTCTGTAAGATTTTCTGCCGGCAACCCATATTTTACCGATAATGGCTTAATTTTTGTAAAAATTGCCGTACCGGCGTACCCTGGTCGCTCTGCCGAATTCCAGAGCTCCTCATAGTCCGGTAGGTCTATTTCCGCCTGGCCTTGCTTGGCCTTCGTTTCTTGCAGGCATAAGATATCAGGCTGACACTTATCTATAAAACTTTTAAAAGCTCCCTTATTGATTACTGCCCGAATCCCATTTACGTTCCAGGAATAAATTTTAAGCATATCTGCCTCGCTCAAAATCACGCTTTTTTATCGTCTCACGCTTATCATACTTCTTTTTACCTCGCCCCACAGCTATGACTAATTTGATATGTCGCGAGCCGCCAAGTAATTTTAGTGGCACAATTGTAGAACCGGCGACTTTTTCTCGCTCTAGGCTAACGATCTGTTTTTTAGTCGCAAGCAGTTTGATATTTCGTGCGGTATCGGCGCCTAGCGTTAGGTTGTTTAGCCATAATTCCCCACCACGAATTGTCACAAAAGAGCCCTTAAGTTGCACATGATGATCGCGAATTAAGCGTACTTCTGGTCCGGATAGCACCATTCCACAAGAAAGCTCATCGCCGAGCTGATAATCAAACCTTGCTCGTCGATTCACCGTCACAGATTCTGGTGCTTTTTTCTTCATAAGATAATTATATCACTTTAATTTAACTTTATCTTCCCCTACTAGGGCACGGAGCTTAGATAGTAGCTCGCCTCCAGCATCTAGCCTAAACGGCATCTTGAGCGCCCGCTTGGACTCGCCTTCTTTGATTACTAGGATTGTATCTGTAAAACCGGGGTATAAGTCAGCCAGCCTTCGAATCCCGGTAAGTACCTCAGTGTCATTTGAGTCCTCTACCAAAATATATAGCTTTTCCGACCGTGGGTCTTTTGGTGGTTCAGATAATACACGCGGCACGTCAATAGTGGAAGCCCCACCAGACGGCGCACCGCGATACACTCTCTCTGCCGAACTTCGGCCACCAGATCCCTTACGGAAAGATTTTTCTGGTGCTTTCGCCGGCGCCGCAAGCCGCGTGCCAGTCGGCGTATATGAATTTAGCACATCGTCACTGACTAGCTCTACTACCTCTGCTAGTACCTTAGCGTCTGAGGTTATGTTGCCATCTTTATCCGCTGCGTTGATTTTGCCTTGTACTCGCACCACATTGTCCACTTCCAGCTTCGCTCCGTGCTCAGCGAAAACCGATGGAAATACGATAAACTCGGTCTCGGAAGATTTATTTTCCATCTTCACAAAGGCCATCTTGTCGCCTTTTTTCGTAAGAATCGTCCTTACCGCCGTGATGATCCCACCAATTGTTATCAGTCGCCCATTATTTTCTGGCGTAATTAAATCCATCGGATGAGTCTGCTCTTCAAAATATGTATCATATTTATCTAGAGGATGCGCCGAAAGGTAAAGCCCCATTAAATCACGCTCCCATAGTAACTGCTCCTTGTCTGAATATTGAGTTGGTGCAGGTTTTATTTCTACTTCCGGTATTGCACCGGCCTCCCCCATCATTGCAAACAAATCCATTTGCCCAGAGCCTACATCTTTTTGGCATTTTGCGCCATAAGCCTGAATCGCCTCGAGATTAAATAGCAAATCGGAGCGTGTATACCCGAAACTATCAAACGCACCGGTCTTGATTGCGGCTTCCCATGATTTTTTATTAAATTTGGTCGAATCCACGCGTTTTGCGAAATCACAAATGGATTTAAACGGTCCATTCTTGTCGCGCTCCGGAATCACGATCTCCTCCACTAGTGATTTACCCATACTCTTGATGCCAGACAGACCAAATCTAATTGTATTTTCTCCACCCACAATTGCGAAATCGCCGAAACTTTGATTAATATCTGGACCTAACACTTTTAGCCCCATGTGCTTGCATTCCGTCATCTCGATTGCTAGCCTATCGGTCCAACGCATATCAGCAGTCATTAGCGCCGCCATAAACGCATCCGGGTAGTGTGCTTTTAGGTAAGCCGTCCAGTATGCCACCAAAGCATAACACGCAGCATGTGACTTATTAAAACAATAATTTGCGAAGTCTAGCAGTTGAGCCCAGAAAGTCTCCGCAATCTCTTCAGTCGCTCCACCAATTTTTACGGCACCCTCGATAAATTGCGGTTTCACCTTTTTCATGAGGTCCACTTTCTTTTTACCTACTGCTTTGCGTAGCGTATCAGCCTGACCACCAGTAAAGCCACACCACTCTTTACTAATCTGCATGAACTGCTCTTGATAAATCATAATCCCGTAGGTATTCTTTAGGGAATTTTCTAGCCCTGGGTGTAAATATGTAATCGGCTCTTCACCGTGTTTACGCCGAATAAAGGAATCAATAAATTGCATTGGACCCGGACGATAAAGGGCCACCATAGCGATAATGTCTTCAAAAGTAGACGCTTTTAGGTCTTTTAAATAGCGTTTCATACCAGCCGATTCAAGTTGGAATACACCAGTGGTCTCGGCGCGCTGCAAAAGTGCATAGGTCTCAGGGTCATCAAGCGGCACCGAATACATGTCGATATCGGTATTGTAAACTTTACGAATCATCCGAAGCGCATTATTGATTACCGAAAGGTTGGAAAGCCCCAAAAAGTCCATTTTAAGAAGGCCAATTTCTTCTACTTGGCCCATTGGGAATTGCGCAGCAATCGGTCCTTTTGCCGAAACTTCAAGCGGCAAAAACTTTACTAAATCATCAGGCGCAATAATCACACCGCAAGCATGTACGCCGTGGTTACGAATTGTCCCTTCAAGTCGTGAAGCAAAATCTATCACTTCCCTAGCGGTTGGGTTTGTTTCGTACTCATTTTTGAGATCTGGCACATCGCGAATTGCATCGGAGAGTTTTACGTGATGCCCCATCACTGGGTCCGGGACCATCTTCGCTAGCTTATCGGCCTCATTGTATGGTACTTCTAGCACGCGTGCTACGTCCCGCACAGCGTTTTTGGCCATCATCTTACCAAATGTTGCAATATTACTTACCCGGTCAAACCCATATTTATGAGAACAATATTCTATCACTTCATCTCGGCGCGTATCCTGGATATCGGTATCGATATCTGGCATTGAGATACGATCTGGGTTCAAAAAACGCTCAAAGAGTAAGTCGTATTTCAGTGGGTCTAGCTCTGTAATGCGCAATGCGTATGCCAAAATCGAACCTGCTGCCGAGCCACGCCCAGGGCCATATACGATTCTCTGAGCTTTTCCCCAGTTGATGAAATCCTGCACAATTAAAAAGTAACCATTGTACCCCATTTTGTCTACCACTGAAAGCTCGTAATCGATTCGAGGTAACACTTTGTGGGCTTCATCGCGATCTTCGTCTACTTTTTCTAGAATTTTACGGCACTCTGGGACTGGGATTTCACTGGCCTCGTCCAAAGTCTTTCCGCCATATCGATACACTAAACCCTGAAATACTAAACGGTCCAGGTAGGTCTTTTCATCTTCATCGGTCGGAATTGGGAACTTTGGGATCAAAATTCGTCCGAGTTGCAAATCCACATCACATCTATCGGCGATACGTTTGGTATTGAGCACTGCCTCTGGGCAAGTGTCTTGCCAATGCTCGATGATCTCTTCCGCTGGGATTACATGCAAGTCGTAATCTTTTAGAGTCATCCGGTTTTTGTCGGATAGATTTGCCGCCGTGCCAATACATAGCAACACTTCGTGTGCGTCTTGGTCTTCTTTTTTAAGATAGTGGGCGTCACAAGTCACCACAAGTGGAAGTCCTAGCTCTTCTGCGTGCGCCATGTGCCAATCGTTTACTTTTTTCTGTTCTTCTGAATGGGTGGATGATTTTGGATGCCCATGATCCTGCATTTCAAGATAAAACCTATCTTTGTATACGTTCCTGTACCAGTCTATGAGCTCATAAGCTCGCTTGTCGTCTCCCGCTCTGATCGCCTCACTGATTTCTGAACCCATACACCCAGACAGACAGATCAGACCCTCACTGTATTTTTCCAGCTCATCGTGATCAGTACGAGGTTTGTAGTATTTGCCATTTATCTCGGCATTACTCATGATGCGGCAAAGATTTTCAAAGCCCTTATTATTCATGGCGATTAACGTGATATGAAATCTCTGCTTGTCGTGCGCAGGATCCTTATCGGTCATTTTGCGCGCGGCTACATAGGCCTCTAGTCCAAGTAGGGGTTTAATTCCAGCCGCATTGCACTCCTTATAAAGCTCTACTAACCCAGACATTGTGCCGTGATCGGTTACTGCTACCGCTTCCATCCCGTCATTTTTTACAAATTCGACCAGCTCTGGTATTTTAGTCAGACCATCTAGCAATGAATAATGCGTGTGGTTATGCAGATGCACAAAATCACTTGGCTTTAACTCCGTCATGCTTCAATTATACCACAAAAAGTGGCTCCCCTTGGCGCCACTTAAGTCAGGCTAAAAGCTACTTCTCTGATTTTGCCGATTTGGCTTCAGATTTCTTTTTGGCAGAACTTTTGTCGCTACATTCGCACTTGCAATCGTCGCCACATTTGCAGTCATCGCCGCATTCACAATCGTCGCCACATTCGTCATCGCGCTCTTTTGCTGAGACAAACTTTCCTGCGACCGCCCCGACCAAGGCACCGAGTGCCGCGCCTAAGATAAATTTGCCAGCTCCGCTACTTTTCTTTTCGTCCGTCATTTGGTTTCCTTTCTTTTAAAGTTTCTTTAATTTTTGGATTAACGTACTTATCCACCAGCATTTCAATCGTGCCACCAACCGAAGTCAGCCCACGCACATTGGCCACTACTCCGTTTGCATTGTCGGCGATATCCTGGCTTTTGATTATCACCCGCTTTGCTTCGCCGGTCATACCGATTATTTTCACCATTAATACGATACCAACTACCAAGAATATAAACAGTGTGACAGCTAGGATTGCCACCAGTATCCATTCTGCTACGTTCATTTTACCTCCTTTAATTTAATATGTTAATTTTCCGCGATAAACTTTCTTACGTCGTCGGCGTAATCGGTGTTTCGGAGTACATATTCAAGATGCGCCATAAAGTAATTCTTTGGGTCACCAGTGGTAATCCATTTACCCTCGCTCTTTGCTACGATTACGTCGCCAGTCTCTGCAAGTTTGGTGATAGCATCCACTGTCCATAGCTCGCCATCGAGGCCAGTGTTCTTTGGAATAAGATATTCAAATACCTCAGGGGTTAGTAGATACCTACCATAGCTAGTTAGATTACTCGGTGACAAATCTGGTGTTTTTGGTTTTTCTACGATATGAGACAAAGTTCCATTTTCTTTGAGGGCAATCATGCCATATTTGTGCCAGACGCTTTCTGGCATTTCCTGTGCGGCAATGACGGCCTTAGCGGAAGGATTTTTTTCATATTCTTCGATTAGCGTCTTTACATCTCCCTTACCGAGAATCAGATCGTCTGAATATAGCACCACGAACGCATCTTCACCCTCGACATAACTCTTCGCCGACACGATTGGTGAACCATTTCCGTATGGTAAAGTCGGATCCTGTTCAATTACGGTAATCTTTGGAAAATCTAACACCTCAGCCACCGGCTCAAACCGCTCGGCCTTACCTTGTCTTTCTAGTAAAGCTTTGACGTTTTCAGATTTGCCGTGGAAATAGTCATCATAAATTGCGCGCGACATCGTCCCTGGTGTGGCTACGATGATAATTTCTTCAATTCCCGCCTCCACGCATTCTTCAACGCAGAGCTGCATTACTGGCTTTGCTCCAATCGGAATCATTGCCTTTGGAATTGTTTTGGTGATTGGTAAATACCGGCTCGCAAACCCTGCGTCGGTAATGATTGCTTTTTTTACAGTCATACAAGTCTCCTTTGAGTCTTAATTATAACATGCCGCACTACAAGTATGCAAATGTTGTAAAAAATACAACAATATTATTGACATAGTAATAAAAAATGTGATACAATTGCGTTAATAAGTAAGCATAATCGCTAACTTGGAAGGTTATACAAAAAATGAAAAATATTAATGGATTGGATGCTCGTATTGAGCTTCGTAATATAGTACGCATCGTTAGAATTACTAGCGTACTGAGTTTTGTTGCACTTTGTGGCGCTACTGTAGTGCCAATATATCACGAGACGAATAATGCTGAGGCTGCCACTGGTATTGCCACCGCACCTACTCTCACTTTTACCTCTACCAATGCTACAGCTAGTGTTAGCCTGTCGGTAAATGACGTAGATGGTACTTTTGCTACTAGTACTGAGGCTCAGAAAGCAGCCTTTTCTATTGCTACAAATAACTGTAGTGGCTACACGTTAAATCTCACCGCTTCTAGTAATACCACCACTCTGAATGATGATAATTCGCATACTATATCGTCAATTGAATATGATGTTTCTGCCACAGATTTTGCCAGTGATATTAACCTAAATAATAAATGGGGATTTATTCCAAGCCATTACTCTTCTGCGGCAAATACCGACGATTATTACTTCCCAGCGTCGACCAGCTCCCATAGTGACACGTTGATGGTGACAAGTATCGCCAATTCTAATAACGGTATAGATAATGCAGATAACTATACTATAGGTATTGGCTTAAGAGCGGATTACAATATTCCATCCGGCATCTATACTAATTCTACTTTCTTAATCCAATATGTAGTAAATCCGGTGGATTTTTCCATAACTTATTCAGATGATGACATTGCAGGGGTGGGCAACCTCCCACTAATGCAAGGTGGCAGCGCCCAAGGTGGTGAGACTATAGAAAGAGTCACCCTCTCGCTAGCTATCCCGACCAGGACTGGTTATACTTTTGCCGGTTGGTGTCTTGGCGTACTGTCAGATAATGGCACCACTTGCACTGGTACTACTTTTGCTGCGGGAGCCGAATTTGGCATAGATAAGACCACGGATAATTCCAATATTATCTTGAAAGCTTTATGGACGGTAGGAATGGGCCACACAATGCAAGAGTTTGCGGCCGGGACCGCATTTACCACTTGTTCAGCCATGAGCATCGGCGATACGATAACGCTGTTAGATGCGCGTGACGGTCAGTCATACACGGTGGGTAAACTTGCTGATGGCACATGTTGGATGACGGAAAATCTTAACCTTGCTGGCGGCACCGCTCTTACTGCAGACAATACAGATGTGACGAGCGAGTATATTAATGGATTTACTACCGGGGGTAGGCTTACTAAGGATGATGAAAACAATATCATAACGCTTCCTGCCTCATCAACCTCTGGTTTTGGTTATAACGATAGTGCCTTTGTTTACAACTCTGGTGTTAAAACCAACTGTGGCGCCAGCGGCCAAAATACCTCATGCTATTCCTACTATTCCTGGATTGCGGCTACACTAGGCGGTAAACAAGCTGATGGTAGCACAGCACAAAATAACAATGGCTACAACGCTGCAGCTAGCATCTGCCCTAAAGGCTGGAAACTCCCAACTTCCACTACCAGCAACGCAGCTCCGAGAACTAGCTCCAACTGGAAGACTGGTGACTGGTATGCTCTAGCTAAAGCATACGGCGCAGACTTAGGAAGCAGCTACGACCAAAACTCTAGTACATTCTATAGCAATGCTGGCCCTGGTACCACCCCGAATTTTCTGCTCGCTGGCTACTACCTTTCCGGTATTTCTGGCTCGTTTGGTAGTGGTGGCAACAGTGGCTACTATTGGTCAGCTACGTCGAGTCCTGACGCGAAAGCTTACTATCTAAGCTTCGGTTCGGGAAATATATCTTCAGCTGGTGTCTTTGGTCGCAATGGTGGGTTTTCAGTCCGCTGCGTGATACCTGCTCGGCATGATGTCGCAGTATCTATGGACTCCAATACTGCCAGTGTAACTCTTAGCAGTAACGAATATGGATCTCAGACTGTCGCTACCAATATTGGTACAGTCTCACTTCGTGAAGGAGTGACATATACCATCACTGCATCGTTTGCTAATGGCTATGAATTTTCTGGCTGGTCCAATACCGCCAATAGTACGATTGGTGACGCATCTTCCAACCCTACCACCTATACCGTCACCGGTGAGTCTACGCTTACTGTCGCGAGTGCACAAAAAGAGGTCTGTGCTGGCTATACCACTATGCAGAGCCTTAACTCCTCCAACATAGACGCATTCCTTCCAAATATTGGTGATACTGCCACCGTATGTGACATACGTGATGAAACAAAATACATGATAGGTAAGCTCGCAGATGACAGAGTATGGATGTTAGAAAATCTCGCCCTAGACCTCATGAATGCCAACGTGAAAACCGCTATGCTAGATAGTACCGACACTAAGACTAACGCCTCTTACCAAACCCTTACTTATCTCTTCAATGGTGGTGGCTCCAGTCCATATACTAATTATGCTGTAGCAAATGCCAATAGTTCCAACTACTTCAATAGACCAGCCATCGCAAAGAGTGGTGCCTGCGAGAATGCTTATTACTGCGTAAATAATCCCACTAGTGGTAACTGGACTTACGATTCTGTAACCCAAGCCACCATTAATGACGAAACTAGCTACGCCCAAGGTAAGATTGGTATCTACTACAACTTTTGTGCCGCAAGTGCTGGCTCCTACTGCTACGCTAGTAATGCAGCCGTAGATAGACCAAATACCGCCATAGACGCCGCGGAGGACATCTGCCCATCCGGCTGGCGCATGCCTACTAGTGGCCCTATCTCCACTTCTGGCGATAATAATGGTGGTGGCGAATTCCAAAATCTATATAACAAATACAACAACGCTAAACTTTTCCAAGAAGCCCTCTCTACGCCTCTTTCCGGCAACTTCAGATGGGGCAAGGCGAGCTATCAGGGCAGCATCGGCTACTTCTGGTCTTCTACTTGGAACAGTGGCAACAATATGTACTACCTATACGTAGATTCTACGAGTGTCAACCCCCAGCGTAGAGACAATCGCAACAGCGGATTTTCTATGCGCTGTGTAGTGGGTTCTTAGTTTTAGCCCCCGTTCTTTGAATACGGTAAAAAGCACTGTACTAAAGCGCAGTGCGGCAAAAAAGGCTTGCTGCTAGCATCTGTCCAAAAAATTGGAAGCTTCCAACTTCCACCACCAGCAATGCGCGCCCAACAACTAATTCCAACTGGAAGACTGGCGACTGGTATGCTCTCGCTACGGCGTATGGCGAGAACTTAAAAAATAGTTATAGAAACTACGATCCAAACTCTGACGCGTTGGTGCCTAATATATTCTACGACAAAGCTGGCCCAGGTGCTACCCCGAATTTTCTGCCCGCTGGATACTATACTTCCGGCTCATTCTACGAAGGTGGTAGTATTGGCCGCTATTGGTCAGCCACGTTGGGTTCCAGTGCGTTTGCCTACACTTTCGTCTTCTCTTCGGATTCTGGGGCTGTCAATTTAGCCTACAACGACGAGTATAGCCTTGGGCATGTAGTCCGTTGTCTCTTGGGTAACTAGCCCCCTACCAAAATACCGCAACCATGGTTGCGGTATTTATAATGTTTATATATATTATTTCCTAGCCTTTTTCTTTGTCGTTGTCTTTTTAGATTTTGCTTTGATAGCTTCACGTCGCGCTACTTTGTCTTCCATTTCTTGTGCGCGGTTGTGGACGCCGTAAACCATGCTCGTCACACCTACGATTAATAGATACACGCCAAAGAATCTAATAAATGTCATCATCTCGAAGCTTCCGGAGTTCAAAATCACAAAACCAGTCACTATACCGATAATGCCAGCAAGTATCCTGATAAAACGGTCGGTCGGGTCGACGGTGGACAAAAATCCATGGAATACGTCGATAATACCAGACACAAAGGTGTAGACCGCTAGTACCACCATGCATGCCACCAGATTACCCTGCGCAAAGAATAGTAGACACACAGCCGCTACGACGTCGACAAGCGCATCGATCACCGATGTTATCCAGCCATGCTTTTTGAGCGAATTGTAAAGTGCCCCCATCGCGTCGATAATCCCCATCACGAGTAGATATACTACGATTATGGAAATCACAAAATTCATGTCGGTCCATCCGCCAAACAACGCCAAAAATCCAAAAATTACTGCTAACCCACCCCTTAATACAAACGTAAGCCAGTGCTTATCAATAAATCTTCTATTTATCTTTGCCATAATAATCCTTATATTAATTATGCTTATTATATCACACAATCAAAAAACAACAAAAACCACCACTTGCACTTTATACGTGCCGCCTCTTTTTTCTTGCCGTTTCTACCAGCTTTGTCAACTGATATTTTAAGGGCCTCAAAATCATGTCGTGAGCTGGAGTGTATTTTAGCTCTTCGCACCCAAATGACCGTTTAAATTCTGAAACTCCATAAAACCGGTGCGAAGTTTCCTCTCGCCCCACTATCCCCCATAGATTGTACCGAACGCAACCGCGCTTTCTAGCCTCGTCCATTGCTGCAAGATGTAGTAGTGGCGCGGCTGAGTATTTTGTCCCGAGCTCCGAAGATACTCCATAGTGATAACTTGCCTCAGCTCCGTAAAAAATCATGAAATTTTGTGCTAGTATTTCCCCATCTTTGCGCGCGGTATAGATTAAAGCCTCACCACCTTTACGAAATGCTTCAAACTGTTTCTTCAAAAACTCACTTGAAAATGCCACGTACCGCTGCCTCTCGGCGTGGAGCTTCTCTAGCTTGCAAAAATCACTTATCGCCGCATCGTCGTCGCAGGCTTTTACCTCTATATCTAGTTTTTCAGCCTTACGCAACTTTCGCCTAAATCCCTGCGATGCTCCGGCCAAGATTTCCTCCTTAGTCTTAGATAAGTCCAGGATTCCGGCGTATTCCACCGATAAATACATCGGCGCCTTCACAAGTCCAAGTTTCCTCATCAACTTTAAGGATTTGTCGGATAATTCTAGCTGCGGCCGTACGCGCACGAAAACACAACCACTAGCTAGACCCTGCACGCGAATGTCATCAAAAACCATCTTTACTATCTTAGTATCGCCCCAATCTAGTATCGGCCCGCCAGCAATTGCGAGATATTTTCCTCGTTTTGCCGTCTCTACTACTCCGGCATATGCGGCCACAGTCGTTCCGTCTTTGATTAGCACTCTCCGCACGACTTTTTTTCCTCGCGCCAAATGGAATTCATAAAAATCCCAAGATTGCAAAAAATTCGCTTCTTTGTGAGCGGTGATAAAATTATCCCATTCCGCTTTGGACACAGCGTCACTTAGTTGCATTATAGATGCCTCCGTTTTCTTCTAATTTCTTCCACTATGTAATCCTTAAAATATCCAATTTTTGACAGCACCAAGTCGTGTGCTGGCACAAATTCAACCACGCCATCTGTAAAACCGGTCTTAAATGTGGTCACTCCAGCATACCGATGCGTGGGCTGTCCGGCCGGTGCAATCCCCCATAAATTGAAACGTGAATAATTGGATGCCTTTAAGTCTCTTGCAGCTTTCCATAAAAGCGCATACGCTCCAGGTAATTTGCGGTTTAAATCCGTCGAGGCGGCCTCATAGTAATCCCCTTCCTTGCCACCGCATATTACGAGCCCATAAGCTATCGCCTCGCCTTCACTCGTCACGGCCTTATAGATTTTTGCATCTTCTCCGAATGCTTTCCTCGTCGACAACAAAACATCAAGTGACGGAGGCACAAACCCTTGTCTTTTGGCAGTCTCCATCTGTACACTATGAAATTCTTTAAAATCCGCCTCCGAATTTCCGGAAGTCACCTTGATGCCAAGCTTATCGGACCGGCGTACCTCATAGCGAGTTTGCCGTCGCATCTTAGCTAGTAGCTCCTCCTCTGACAAATTTAGGTCCATTATGACTGTATGCTCTGCTGCGAGATGCATCGGTGATTTCTTGAGTTGTAAACTTTCCAGTAGTTTTAGATTTTTTTCATTCATCTCAAGTTGTGGTCGTACGCGCACAAAAACGCATTTTTCTTCCCGTCCAACCTCGGCGATGCGGTCAAAAATTTCCTTCACCACCGTCTTGTCGCCCCAATCAGTAAGCGGTCCGCACGGAATCTCGAGATATCTTCCGCGTTTTGCGTCGCGCACTATCATGAGCGCCCAACCTTTACCGCCAAAATCGTCTATGATTACTTTACAACCGAGGAGTTCGTTCATTTTGCCATATTTGACCGACTGCAGAAAGTTCGCCTCTGGAAACTGTTTCAAAACACTTTCCCACTTCGCAGCAAAATTGTCTAATTCGCTAGGCTTAGTCATGCTCCTCCTCTATTAAATGTTTTTTGATTATTATCCTCGCCAGTGCCAAATCACTTTCATTGTAATATGTCGGCAGGTTTATGATTTGCTGGGATACTTTTACGGCTGTCGGGCAGGCCGCCTCATCGAAATGAACTTTTTTGTAATATCTCTTTGGCGATACTGGTCGCTCATACCAAAATCCACCAAAGAAATAGCCAGCTTCCTGTAATTCGTCTAATGTCGCCCTTCTGTCGTCCACTAGATAAAATTCCCTGACGCGCCGGCTCCCAGATTTTTTAAGGTTTTTAAGCTCAGAAAGTGCTATTTTAGCTTCAAAATGTGCTGGTCTTCTGGTAATGTCCAGGCGATTGTCGGCAGATCTCTCGACAAAATGCACCGCAAGGAGCACCCTCATTAGTACCCCGCCAAGACCAATTCTGGTCAATCTTCGGCACCATAGTCCAAATACCGGATACCATCGCTCTCTGAGATAGTCGGAAATTTTCGGCAATTTGGTAGGCGCTTTAATCTCGTGTCTTTTGGGATACCTAAAGATTGCCGCGCCACCAGAAATTGCATCCACTGACTTTTCTTTGCCGAATGATAGTATCGTCGCTGCACCCACCGTCCCCGCTTCGCGCCCATCTGGATATTCCAGACCAGCCGAATGCGCCAAGTCTTCGATTATCACCAACCCATGTTTTCCGGCAAATCTCTCAATCGCCACCATATCGACCGGATTCCCCAAAGTATTTTGGACGATAATACCAGCCGCATCGTCACTCACTACCTTTTCAAGCGTCTCAGTCGTAAAATTTAGATTCTCACGCGAAATGTCTGCAAAAACCGGCTTCATCCCGGCCGCTTTTACCGCTTCGTATACCGCATAACACGTAAAGCCATTGACGATTATCGTGTCACCTTGGTTAAAATATGCTTTGAGCGCCAAAGTTAAGGCCGATCGGCCATTCTTGCATAGCGTAGCCTCACCGGAATATCTTTTATTAAGATATTTTGTGAGCTCCTCCGAATCCTTAGCTGTACCATGCAAAAAAAGCTGTTTAAAGGGGTGCTTTACTCCAGCCGCAAGACCGAGAAAATAATGTTTCTTCATCTTACTCCTCCTAAAATCGCCTTAAACCGCACTCTATTCGTCACTTTTTTAGCCTCCTGACTAGAGTCATAATCGCTCGCGCCAAGCCCTCAGGGTCTGAGATATATGGCGCATGGGTCCAATTGGCGTAAAACTTCAGTTCAGCGTGTGGTAATTTTTCATACATTATGGTTGCCTGTCTTGGTGGCGTGGTCGTATCTTTTTTACCCCAAATGATGAAAGTTGGCGTCTTTACCTTTGTAAGATCTAAGTTTTTATCAGATTCTAGCATATTTACTAGGGTTTTCTTCATATTTTCTGGCGCCCTAGAATAATCCGTCGTACCAGTTAGTCGATGGAAAGCTTTATTTACGACCGGTATCTTCTTAAAAGGTCGTCCAATCTTGGCGATTTTCTCTACCAATTGTTTCTTGCGAGACGGCTCATATACTCCAGCCGCATCCATCAAAATCAAATATTTTAATTTTGACGGATTTTTAGAGCATAAATTCAGCAGAATCCGGCCGCCATTTGAATGTCCGAGTGCCACAGCCCCGTCCGGAATCTCTCGGTCGGCCCATTTTACATAGTCATCAATCGTAAATTCCTTATCGGACTTCTCAGTTAGCCCCGGCACATGCAACATCTTTACTCGCACACCATTCTTGGCGAGCAAGTTTAAAGTCGTCTTCCACGGCTCTACCGTATAGGTCCAGCCATGTATAATATAGAGGTCTACATTATCGCTCATGAATCAAGCCCCCATTTTTTACGTCTCTCTACTGCGGCTTTCTCCCTCCGACAAAGCTTAGCGGCGTCTTTTGGGTTTGCAAGTAGTTTCTCGATAATCCACTCGAGATACTGGCTACCCTTAAAAATCAATGTCTCACGCCCCGTAATTCGCTTCTCAAGATATGCGAGCGCCTTCCTTGGGTCGGTTGTCGCCACTGTTGATATGCCAAGCTCTTTTAATTTTGGCGCGGTATATTCTTTTGTCCGACGCCCGACTAGCACTACCTTATCTGGGCGAACCGCCGCAATCAGCTCCGCCAGGCGAGTATGTTCCTCGGCTTCCATCGAACCCTGGTCTACAATATCACCAATCACGAGCCATTTTCTCTCCGCGTGCATCCGCTTTACCATATCGAGCGTCGACGCCATTGAAATCATGTGTGCGTTGTAGCTACAATCCACAATCTGTATCCCCTTCTTGCCCTCAAAATACGAGCTTCTTCCTGGCGCCACCTTGAGCCCAGAAAAATCCGGGTTGAATGGTATCTTCAGATATTTTAGCAAATCACTAAGTACAAACAGATTAAATGCTACATCTTTCGGCTGCGGCGTATCAAAGTGATAGGTCGTATCCCCATAGGTAAAATCGGTCGAATCCGGATAAACTACGTACTTTTTCATCAAAGATTTTTTAATTGGTATCACCTTGGCCTTGATTCCCTGAGTAGCCTCCACCATCAGCTTTGAATCCGCGTCGATATATACGCGCTTGCTCGTGTTGGCTGGCAAATTGGCAAATTCTGCGGTAATCGCCTCTGATACGCTGTTAAATTTACCTTCCTCTACTACCTTCTCAAACTGTACCGCATGCGAAAGACCGATTGATACCCAAATCGTCACCTCTGGTTTTAGCCATTCGGCTAAAAATTCCGCCTCGTGTGGTCTCTCGCCATCAATCTCCACGACATAGAGCTTTTGCCTTGGACGACGGAAAAGCCCCGAAAATGGCGCCGCAACAAAAAGCCACGCCCACTTCAGCTTGGATCCTTTCACTCCGTGAAGCCCCAAAATATCAAACGGTATCCCAAAAGCCGAATTTGCATCATGTGAAAACCGGGCCTTTTTACCGATTTCATGCTCTAGCATTGTCATCATCGTGGTCTTCCCCGCCGAACCGGTCACCGCAATCACTCGCGGCTGCCACCTCTTTAGCACGCGCCTAGCAAAATACCGAAAATATGCTGCCACATTAAAGTATATTTTTTTCTTGAGTTCAGAAACACTCATGACATCTATTATATCTCATATTGCAAAAATACGCAAAATGTGATATAATTAAAGGAGATGCCTTTCAGGGCATCTTTTACGTACTTTGAAAATCTGGACTAGGAGGGTAGTATATGAATGTCGAACATTTATGGGTAGCGGTAATCGCTGGTGGGCAAGGTACACGCCTTTTCCCCATCAGCCACCCCGATTGCCCAAAGCAATTCTGTCAACTGGATGATAAAAATACGTTCATTCAGAAAACCATCGAAAATTTCAAAACGATTGGCATCAAACCCACGCAGATCATCATCACGGTAACCTCGCCGGGGCAAAAAGCTCTGGCCATGGAACAGTGCCTGCCGCGCGGCATTTTGTCTCAGAATATCATCCAGCTTGATCCGAAGCTGGGGTATCCCGTCAACATGATTCGTGCAGCGGAATTCGTCCGCGATATTGACCCGGACGGCATCGTTATTAATACGCCGTCGGATCAGTACATCTCCGGTGAAGGCTTTGCCGACACTATCGAAACCGCTGTCACTGGCGCCAGTCAAGGCGACGCAGTGATTGTGGGCGTCAAAATCGGCGACATTGTCACCGCTATGGGGTGTGGTCATGCTATCTACGACAAAGAAGATGGGTTTTACCACACCGTAAACAGCTTTGTCGAAAAACCCGAGCGCCACATTGCGGATACCATCATGCGTAGCGGCAACTCCGCTTGCAATACTGGCATCAATGTCTGGCCTGCAAAACTCATTTGCGAGAAATTTCATCCGCACGAAGCGTATGCTGGTATCAGCACAGACGCCTTCATGACGAAAATTGGTAATCTAAAAATCGCCGTCGGCACTTTCAGGTGGTATGATTGTGGCACGCTGGATTCGCTCTACGCGATTTCGGCCAAAACCCCCAATCACAAAAATGCCAGCCTCGGTGGTGGCATTATCGAACGCTCTGACTGTCGGCGCAGCTTATTTTATGTCAGTGAAGGCATGGAACTCCACGCTAGCGGCTGCGAAGACGACGCTGTGGTCTTTACGGTCATTGGCGAGCACCCGATTATTGTAATCGCAAAACGGGCTGAAAGTCAAAAAATCAAGCTCCTCGCCGAGGATTACTTGAAACATCAAGATATTCTCACCGAGGACTTCTCGATGGGTGCACGAAACAACATCGTGCTTCACTCAAACATCTCAAAAGAACTGATTGCGGGCTTCGTCGGCGTCAAAAACTACGTCGTCTATGTCGAACGTAGAGCTGACGACAGACTCGTCGCAATTGTTTCTCAGCCCATCGACCGCACGGTCTAAACCCTAGTCTCCAAAAATCCCCCGATTTTAGGCCGGGGGATTTTTAAATGTCTTACATTCTGATTTCTGCGTCGACGCCCGCTGGGAGTGAAAGATTTTGCAAACTTTCAATCGTTTTCGGGGTAGCGTTCGAGATATCAATCAAGCGCTTGTGAACTTTCATTTCGAAAGCCTCACCACCGGTCTTGTAGACGTGTGGCGACTTCACTACGGTAAAAGTAGACCGCTTGGTTGGTAGAGGGATTGGCCCAGATACCTTGGCACCAGTCCGGATTGCGGTGTCTACGATTTGCTTTGCGCTCTGGTCGATCACCCGGTGGTCATACGCCTTTAGGCGAATGCGGATGGTCAGACCCTCAGCTTTTTTGGCTTCTTTCTTTGCTTCTGCCATGCTGTCCTTTCTTTATCTGATAACCTCTAAGACATGAGTTTTTCAGACTTGATAATTAATATTTGTTATCTTCAGATTATATCACAAAAAATCCCTCCTGTAAAGGAGGGATTTTAAGCGTATCTAACTACTTTATAACCTTAGTGATAACACCAGAACCAACGGTCTTGCCACCTTCGCGGATAGCGAAGCGGTCGTTGTTGTTCATAGCGACAGGAGCAAGAAGCTTGACGTTGAAAGTCACCTGATCGCCAGGCATGACGATTTCCTTGTCAGCTGGAAGCTCAACCTCGCCAGTTACATCGGTGGTGCGGAAGTAGAACTGTGGTTTGTAACCCTTGGAGAATGGAGTGTGGCGACCACCTTCCTCTTTCTTCAAGATGTAAACCTGTGCCTCAAACTCAGTGTGTGGAGTAATCGTACCAGGCTTTGCAATTACCTGACCACGCTCGATCTGATCACGCTCAATACCGCGGAGAAGAAGACCAGCGTTGTCGCCAGCTTGACCTTGATCCAAGGTCTTATGGAAGGCCTCGATACCAGTCACAACCGACTTCTGAGTGTCGCGGAGACCGACGATTTCAACTTCGTCGTTCAACTTGACGACGCCCTGCTCGATACGACCAGTAGCAACCGTACCACGACCCTTAATCGAGAAGACATCCTCGATTGGCATTAGGAATGGCTTGTCAAGATCGTGCTCTGGAATGTCAAAGTATTCATCCATAGCCTTGACGAGCTCCATGATAGCATCTTCGTTTTCTTTGTCGCCCTCAAGAGCCTTAGTAGCAGAACCCTTGATGATTGGAGCGTTGTCGCCATCGAAACCGTACTTGTTAAGAAGGTCGCGGACGTCCATCTCGACGAGCTCAACGAGTTCTGGATCAGCAAGGTCCATCTTGTTGAGGAAGACGATGATCTTTGGTACGTTCACCTGGTGAGCAAGAAGTACGTGCTCGCGGGTC
>JAEEGL011461750.1_pt1 | contig 53294 bp, 44 predicted proteins | sample 9134231 | NCBI WGS metagenome assembly JAEEGL01 (sample SAMN16246548, study PRJNA631951) | gut metagenome | biome: gut microbiome; feature: rumen; material: fiber-attached | host: Bos | place: Iran: Karaj | collected 2018-10 | reverse complement strand
GGGCGTGCCGATACCGTTCTCACAGGAAGAACCGGGTAATCTTACATTCTTGATGATGGAAAAAACCATGGGTGAGACGCAAAGCCACTCACCGGATAAATCAATTGTCGCCATACTTATATAATCCTTACTTGTGCTGCTATTAAACATCTAACGTCCCGCGGACCACCCGGGTCGCTGCCTCGCTCAGCGAGTCAAAACGCTCCCCATGACAGTCCCCCGGACTGTCATGCCCAGATTGATCATGTTCTCGCAGTGACGCCTGTTCTTCTTGTTAAGATCCGCTTCAAAGATCAGGAAATCAGGCAGTGATACCGCGAAATAATCAATCTTTACTTCATCCTTCATATGGGTCTTGCCGTACAGGATCATACCGTCGGCGATCTTCTTTGCCCTGTCCTTATTTCCAAGCTTATTAAAGGCTAACGCCCTGAAATACATCATTTCCGGGGGCTGATCGTTATAATACATGGCGGAAGTAAAGTTATCTTCGCCCCGGGTGGCAAGCTTGTAATTCTTTTCTTTATCCGAAGGATCTTCGGAATACTCACCCATCAGGAAATAAAGGTCATTATCGAGCTCACCTATGAGTTTTCCTTCACCTAAGTTTTCGGGGAAAGAAAAAGCTTTTTCGATATAAGCCTTGGCAGCGGCTTTGTCACCCGCCCCGGCCGCAAGACCGATAAGTGCCTGCTTGTAAGCTCCCGTGATCTTACCTTCGCCACCCTCCCAGGGATGGAATTTGTGACCCATGATAAGATCATACGCCTTTGCGAACTGCCTGTCAGCATTTAAAAGAGTAATATATTCGGTGTAAAGATCGTCCCTCTTTTCAAGAAGGGATGAATTTTCTTCCATCTTCGAAAGTCTGAAGGAAACATCCCGGTCCGTGACCTTGTAGAGCTGGTCAAGTTCAAAGAAAATGCGGGCATCCGACTTGTCCATGGCGAAGGCAGTTTTCAGTTCTTTTCGTGCTTTGTCAGGGTCATGCTCCTTGTTGTAATAAACAAGTGACAGGTTTCTGTGAACCGTGGGAAGGGAAATCTCACCCGCTGCGGATTCCCAGAGATCCCGTGCTTTTTCCCACTCGCGCTTGTCGTAATAAAGGCATCCGAGATAGTAAGCAGCCATTTTGCCGCCCTTCTTTACTGCGGCAGAAAGAACGTTGATATCCTCTATCCTGTTGGGGAAACAGTAGGCGCTGTCGCTGCTCTCTGCCTTGGAAAGATACTTGGCATCACCGGTAAAAGCAAAACGATAATAATGATTCATGGGTTCATTCTTATCGGGACTTAAGTCTAAGACCTCTAAAGCCTCCTCCATAAATCCCGCCGATGCATACAGGATGGAAAGATCCCTGTAATCCTCGTTGTCGGCACGCATAAGTGCGGTAAAAGAATCATCGTCAAACAAAAGCTTTCTTTCAAACAGAGCACCGGGATCTATAGTGTCAAGTTTGAGAGTCTCTCCCAGCAATTCCGCAGATTCAGCAGTTCTGTCAAGTTTACGCAGGAGGGCCGTCTTAATGGTGCGGGCTTTAAAGTTATGTAAACCATTATTCAGGGATTCATTGACAAATTCCAGTGCTTTTTCAAGATTTCCCTGCCTGCACTCAAGCAAAGCAAGTTCAAAGAAACCGCGGCCCCTGAAATTGCCGTCCCAGGTAGCCTTGTAAAAAGCATCGTAGGCTTCGGCTTCCTTACCGGTCATCTTAAGCGCAAGACCCAGATTAAAGAAGGGCTCGCAGTCATAGGGATTTGGATTGAACTTTACGGAGCGCTTCACTGCCGCTTTAAAATATCCGATTGATTCCTCAAATCGGCCCTTGCCGTAGATCAGCTTGCCGTAGGCGTTGTTGATACGGATATCCTCAGGGTCCCGCTTTAAGCCCTCCAAATAATAATCCTCGGGACGGAAGGTGGCATGTCTGTACTGTTCAAGATGGGTTCCGCAAAGGAAAAGCTCCTCATTGTTCGAAACCTCTTCCGGGGCCTTCATGGGATCTGCCGCCTTGGGGATCTCGGGCTCCACGTGCTTTACGGTATATTCAAGGATAGGCTCGTTCTTTTTTAAGATTTTTACACCTGTGCCCTCTTTGGAACCGTCAAATCCGGCAAAAGAAAGGATTGCCGTATCAGTGGCTTTTAAGTTTACATAACTTGACTCTTCCCTGCTGTTTTCGTCGTAAACCGTAACCTTTAATTCCGAGTCGAAGTCTTTGGATGAATAAAGGGTCACCACTGCTCCCTTATCTCCCGCTTCAAGGTTCAAAGCCAGATCTTCGGTGGCATTCTTGATGGCGCCACAGGCCTTGTAGGGCATGAAATACTGGGTAAAGGTCTTCTCTTCAAAAGGCTTAAGGAAGGTAAAATCAGGCTGGTTGTCGGTAAACACGCCTGTCATGAGCTCAATGTAGGGGCCGTTCTCATCCGTAAGGTTACGATCCCAGGCACGGCCGAAATCTCCGTTACCCCAGGTCCATTGCTTTTTACCCGGGCTTACATGATGGTCTGCCACGTGTAAAAGTCCGGCCTGCTTTGAATCATCGTAGTTGCCGATGAAATTATAATCAGATTTGTGAGCCATGTAGGATGTGGGCACGGGAATGTTCTTGTAGCGGGAAATATCCGTTCCGGGAGCATAGTCAACCTTGTAATAAACGCCTTTGGCAATGGGGAATTCGGAAACGTCCCGCTTGCCGTGATCGAATACGGCGGTAACATCAGGCGGGAATATGGATCTTGTGTGATCACCCACGGATACCGCGGGATTTGCCCACCAAAGGAAGGTTTTGGGCTCTTCCGTGGGGTTATAGACCATGCCCTTGATCTCTAAATATGCCTTGTCGGGATATACTGTAAAAGAAGCCGTCCCCCTTGTATGGAACATCTTCTCCGTCTCGCCCACAACGCAGGTAACCGATCCGTCTTCATTGTCTTTAACAGTGTACTGCACGGGATCGAAGGTGGAGGGTCTGTGATGCTGGGGCCAGTTAAACTCGATACCGCCAGAGATCCAGGGACCTGCAAGACCCACAAGGGCGGGCTTGATGACCTCATTGTAGTATACGGCATCATAGCCGTTGGTCTTATCGTACAAACGCTGGATACGGCCGCCGATCTCGGGAAGGATCATAACAAGGATGTAATCGTTCTCAAGATATACTGCCGTATACTCTTTGTCCTTCTTTTCATCGCTGATGGACTCGCACACGGGATGGGGATATACCCGGCCCGAAGAGCCCTGATATACGCGCTTTTCAAGGAACATGGGGTTCTTGTTGTATTCGCCGATCTCGTATGTGGGGATAACGACTTTCTCAACTCTGACTTCTGCTTTGCCTGACATGGTCTGTTGCCTCCGATCTTTTATCTAAATCATTGTCTGTTCTGTTATTTATCTACAACCGTCTCTGCTATATGTCTCATCTTTAAGTCCTAAATTCATTCTCACATGCGCTTTAGAAGCAAATGTTTTGCGTGAGCATCCCTTGCAGAAGTTCTTAGCAAAGGGCGTTTCGAGCAGGGCGTTTCGAGGACTGTTTGAGGAGGAGCTCTTTTTGCGACGACGAGTTCCGCAGAAACGTCCTGTTAGCGAGAAATGCCGTGAGCTTAGAACTTCAGCTCCGGATGCGATGCAAAAGCATTTGCTTTAAAACGCTTTGGCAATTCATTAATAATCTTAAACTGTAAACAGACAAAATACATCGGTACAAATTGCTTGAAAATATTAAAAAATTGCTCTAGGATATAGGTATGGCAGGTTCACAGAACAAATTCAGAGACAATTCCATATGGAACACTTCGGTGCAGGCGGAGATCACCGGAAGACTTAACTTCGCCGTAAGCGAGGCAGGCCACTTCTATGCATTGCCGGAATATTGTGTCACCAGAGAACGACACGACAGTTTTCTTTTGCTGTATACAGTTAAGGGGCAAGGGTATGTAAAGACTCAAAACATTGAAATTTTGCTCAAAGAAGGTACAGGTTTTTTCTTTGACTGCAGACACCCCCACTCCTACGGTTCCGTGAAAGCAGGCTGGGAATTCTACTGGATGCATGTTACGGGGCCCGGAGCCCTTCTTTATCATGATTCGCTAAAATCGGGCGAGGCTTTTGAAATAAAGGATTCCGAATCCTTTGTGCGAAACTTTAACGACATACTGAGCATCATGGTGCATCCCGACACTCTGAGCCGTCTTAAGGCCGAATCTCTCACCAACAGGCTTTTTTACAGGATCGCTTCGGAAACCATGTCGGTGGGTGACGATTCCGATATTAACGCTCTCATTCACAGGATAGCTGCCTATATTGACGAAAACTTTCAAGGAGATATCAGCGTCAAAGACATTGCCGATAAGTTTAACATCTCTGAATACTATCTGATACGGAGATTTAAGAGTATAATGGGCTTGCCGCCATATAATTATCTAATAAACAGGCGCATAGCCGAGGCCAAGAAAGCCCTGGCCTTAACTGATGAACCCGTAGGTGAGATCGCCGTTACATGCGGATTTTCCGACAGTGCGGGCTTTATCGCAAGTTTTAAGAGCCGTACGGGCACCACTCCGCTGCAATACAGAAAGGACTTTAGATCATGAAAAGAGATCTTTCTTTTGAAGATATATCCGACGGAAACAGATACAAAGCAGGTGACTTTGCTCCCACAGGCACTAATGGCTGCAAGGGATGCGCCGAGTGCTGCAGGGTCACGGAGGATACCATCTTTCTCGATCCCTTTGATATCTATAATCTGGAAAAAGCAACGGGAAGGACCTTCGAGGAAATGCTTGAGACCATCATCACTCTCAGGGTTTCGGAAGGACTCATCGTTCCCGTTCTCATGAAAAGAGCCGAAGGACCCTGTGTCTTTTTGAACGCTGAGGGACGCTGTGGGATACACGATCATCGCCCGGGCTTTTGCCGGATGTTCCCTCTCGGGCGCATCTGGAACGAGGACGGAACCTTCGATTATTTCCTGCAGATCCATGAGTGTCCCCACCTCGGAGGCGAAAAGATTCTTATAAGTGATTGGCTGGGTATAGATCAAATCGATTCCTATGAAGGCTTTATAAAGGCCTGGAAAGAGGTTTCGGAGAGTATAAAATTATCGTCAGGAAGCAGCGATAAGGCCCTTAAATCAGCAAATATGAGGCTTTTAAACGAGTATTTCATAAAACCCTACGATACAAAGAAGGATTTCTACTCTCAATTTTACTCCAGGGGAATCTGAGCACACAATTTAAGGGTCCCGATAAACAGTACCCTGCCATATAACAAATGCCCCGGACACTTGTCCGGGGCACTTTTTTATACCGACTGTCCTTCGGCTATCTCATAGCCCAGCAGTTCTTCTTTAACGGTCTCTTCACCGTCTATTAGGTTAAGCAGCATGCTACAGGCTTTGGTTCCAAGGTCTCTTGCATCAAACTTAAGACTTGTTATGGAGGGCCTGTTCTTACTAAGGAGCTCGCTTCCGTAAAAGCTTGCCACCTTGATATCCTCAGGCACCGTAAGCCCCGAAACGGAAAGTCTGTCCAGAAGTTTCATGCAGACCCTGTCATCGGCGCAGATTATACAGTCGTATTTGTGCTTTCTGATACCATCAATGACCAGTCCCATGGCCTTGGAATCGTCGGATACATCCAGGATCATATCTGATGTGTACTTTTTCCCCACAGCTTCCTTGAAGCCCTGGATACGCTTGCGGGTAACATAGGCGGTCTTTTCGGAATAAAGAAGCAAAAGTCTCTCGCAGCCCTTCTTTATTATCCCTTCCGTAAAGATCCTGCAGGCTTCGCAGTGATCGTGATCCACCTGATAGATTCCGGAATTTTCCGCCGTTCCGATGGTAATAAATGGAATATCATGCTTTAACAGGAATTTAAGAGCATCGTCATCGGTGGCCGTCCTTGTGAGGATAACTCCGTCCACCTTGCGGTTGACGATCATCCGCTCCAGCTGTCTGTTCTTTCCGAAGACATCCATGGCTATCATGGTATCATACCCTTTGGCGCCTGCGCTTTCGCAGATACCCTCAAGGCAGTACTGAAAGAAAGGAAGCTCCATGAATGCATGACTTCCCGTTACCACTATCCCGATATTTCCGGTAGCGGAACTGGCCAGGCCCTTTGCCATGGCATTGGGCACGTAATTCATTTTTTTGATGTAGTTTAAGACGCGGTTCCTTGTTTCCTCGGAGACCCTTCCCTTACCGCTGATGGCACGGGAAACGGTACTTTCCGATACTCCAAGGGCAAGAGCCACATCTTCTATGGTTATGGCTTTGTCTTTACTCATCTATTCTGTTTTGGAAAAATACCAGTCATCGAAGGTTCCCCAGGCGCCGGCGCCGGCGTTGACGGAAACTCCAACAAAGACCTTATCTCCTTTGTTTATCTTTACATTGTTAACGGAAGGATGTTTCCAGTTGATCCATCCGTCAACGGCAAAATCGGTCTTATAAACAACATCATTGACCTGAACGAAAATATGCATCTTGGGATCGTTACCCGAATCTCCGCCCTGGGCATAGATACTGAAGCTGTAGGTACCGGGCTCAAGATCCTTTATCTCCTGCATAACGGAAAAAGAAACCTCGCTCTGATTCCAGTAATGCAAAGCCCACTCTCCGGTCTTGGCATCGGATTCTTTTTGCTGATAATCTCCGCAATTTCCTTCAATGATGTACATGGAACGGTCGGAATCCTCAAAACCGGCATTCTTTACCTGATTCACGTTGGCCAGGGTAAGGAGACACACTGCCTCGTAACCGTCGTCAAATTTACCGGTCACGGTATATTCGCCGGGCTTATTCATGTCGACCTTTGCAAGGCTCTCCGCATCCCAGGTAACATGGGCCTCACCGTCTTTGCTTCGGTCATTGAAATGGGCTACGGCCTTGTCGGGAAGAATGAGTTCTCCCCCGGGTGAAAGGGTAACCTTCAGGGGTTCCGCAAAATCAACCTTAAGTTCATCCACAGAACCGTATTTTAAATACTTGTATGTATATAACGAGGGCAATATATGTCCGTCAAAAGAAAACCAGGCCTGATTGTCCCAGGAAGATCCGCCGTAATACTTACCAGCATCCTTGGGATCATACTCTTTGGCATAGCTGGAAGCCCATCCCGAGCCCTTTTCTTCCCAGGCTTTCTTGTTACTTGCAAGAACACTTGCGGCATCGCTAGCCTTGGGATCGTAAACTCCCACGGGAATCCACGCGGGCTCCCAGTAGAAAACTCCGAGTCCCCCTGCATTGACAACGGCTTCGCACACATCTCTCAAAGCATTGGACTGACTCTGTACGGAGGCTGTGTATTCTGTGCAAAGATCCTTGGCGCTTACGGAATTTCCGGTGCCGTCACCCTCTTCAAGGGTATAACAGTAGGAGGTTTCCGCCACCATCACTTCCTTGCCGTAATCCGTACGGATCTGGGTCATCAATTTGGTAAGATTCTCTAAAGTTCCGTGCCAGAAAGGATAATAGCTCAAAGCAAGGATATCGAAATCCACGTTGTTCTTAATAAGTTTCTCAACGCGGCTTATGGTCTCAGAGAAATTTTCGGGATTGGTAAGATGGCACACGGTCTTGATATCGAGGCCTTTATCTGCAGAGATCTCTCTGACCGCTTTGGCTCCGCCGTTCATGATAAAAGCAAAGTAATCATAACGCTTCTCTCCGCTCATGCCCGTGGTGGTCTCATTACCAAGCTGCACCATACCCACATCGGCACCCGCATCAAGAATGGTGGTCAGGGCATCTTTGGTGAATTCGTATGCAGCATCACCCTTGGCGTTAAAATCCATGTCCTTCCAGGCCTTGGGAACCATCTGTTTGGAAGGATCCGCCCAGAAATCGGAGTAATGGAAATCAACAAGAAGCTTCATGCCGTACTCTGCGGCACGCCTTCCGATTTCGGCTGCACGCTTGGCATCACAGTTTCCGCCACCGTAGCCGTGTCCCGCAGCATCGTAAGGATCGTTCCAGACTCTCACTCTTATGTAGTTGATACCTGATTCGGAAAGGATCTTGAAAAGATCTGCCTGATTGCCATCGGCATCATAATAGACGACGCCGCTCTCTTCTTCCGAAAGAACGGAAGAAACATCGGCACCGCAAAAGAAATCATCGGGAATATTTTTAACCGGTTCCACAAAGATGTCGCCATTGTGGGCTTCGGTTGCAAAGCCTGAGAAATTCGGCTTATAACCCTTGGAACCTGAGGTTTCGGAGTTTCCGTTATTCATACTTGTGTCCTTACCTGCGGATATGCTTGCGTCGGGATTTGCGGAATTACCCGTGGCGGAGGAATTTCCGCCACAGGCACAAAGTCCCACAGTAAGTGCGCAGAATAAGGCAAGGAACTGTTTCTTCATCAGATATCTCCTTAACCCTTGACCGCACCGCCGGTAACACCTTCAACATAGTACTTCTGAAGGAATAAGAACAGTAATGTAACGGGGATTGCAACTACAACACCGCCCGCACAGAACATTGTGTACTTGTTGTCTATCTGGTCCTTGGTAAGCCAGGAAGCAAGACCAACAGCCACGTTCATACCCTTACTGGTACCAAAGGAAATGAACTTAGCGAACATGAAGTCGCCCCAGGGTCCCATGAAAGCAGTCAGGATGGTGTAGATAACAATGGGCTTTGCAAGGGGCATTATGATCCGGAAGAATACCTGCAAACGGTTAGCGCCGTCAATTCTTGCGGATTCATCCAGTGACATGGGAATGGTGTCAAAGAAGCCCTTTGAAATGTAATATCCCATACCGGAGGACGCCGTATATACAAGTATGAGTCCGGGAACAGCATTGGCGCCTGTAAGTCCCAAATCCTTCAAAATTCTGTAAAGAATGATCATACCAAGAATTCCGGGGAACAGGCCCAAAATCAGCATAAACTGCATGAAGGCTCTGCGGAGTTTAAAGCGGAATCTTGAAAGGGTATAACTCATGCAAAGTACCATGAAGGTATTAACAACAGCCACTACCAAGGAAATGATGAGGGTGTTCTTATACCAGATGGTAAAGTCACATACTTCGGGATTAAACAGGTTCATATAGTTCTTCAATCCCCAAACCTTAGGCAGAACATATCCTACCTGATTGGTCTTCTCCACTCTGAAGGACTGTAACACAATGCATACAAAGGGAGTAAGCCATACAACGCTTATGATGATAAGCAAAATGTATACAAAAAAGTTTGAGATCCTGTTCTTGGCTTTCATGCCAAGGCCTTGTTTTTCTTTTGCCATTATGCCATATCCCCCTCGTTCTTGTTGGAACCGAGCCTGTTATATACAAGCAGGGTAAGTGTTGCAACTATCGCAAAGATCGCTATACCGATAACGGAAGCCATGTAGTACAGGGAATCCGTTCCCGTGGTGATCTTAAAGAGCCAGGTGATCAAAAGATCCGTATAACCTACGCCGCCGGCTGCAGTGGATGCCTTGACATTCAGAGGACCGCCGCCGGAAAGAAGGTAAATGACGTTAAAGTTATTCATGTTACCCGTAAAGCTGGTAAGCAGGTAAGGAGCCGTTACGAAAAGCATGTAAGGCATGGTGATGTATCTGAACTGCTGGAAGGGACTTGCTCCGTCGATCTTTGATGCCTCGTAAAGGTCCGCCGGGATATTCATGAGAATACCGGTGGCGATCAGCATAAGATAGGGAATACCGATCCAGATGTTTATCACGATAACAAGGATCCTTGCTGTAAGGGGTGTACCCCAGAAATCAATGGGGGCTTTGATCCAGTGCCAGTTAAGGAGCATGGCGTTTACAAGTCCGTTGGTATCAAAGAGTTTAGCCACATACAAAAGGGATATGAACTGAGGGATCGCTATGGTCATAACAAGAATGGTACGCCATAACTTTTTAAACTTGATACCCTTCTTGTTGATCAAAAGAGCAACCAGAATACCCAGGATATAGTTACTGAAGGTAGCAAATATAGCCCAGACTATGGTCCATCCGAGAATTCCCATGAAGGCTCCGAAGTAGGAATTGCTGCCTCCGGTGGTGGTAAACATGGTCTTAAAGTTCTGGAAACCTACCCACTTAAACAGGCTGGTGATATATCCGTCATGGGCACCGTCATAGTTGGTAAAAGCAACCAGGATCATAAATACGATGGGTAAGAAGGTAAATACCGTGATACCGATAACAGGAATTGAGAGCAGGGTCTTATAAAACTGCTCATCTACAAGAGAATGAAGATCGTCTTTGAATTTATTGACTTTCTTACCTTGTGCCTTCTTAAGCTGGGCATCGTAAGCCATCTTAAGGTTTGTGGCCCAGGTGATGCAGAAAGCAACAATAAGAAAGATAGTCAGGATACCGTAAAGCAGTATCTTGAACGAATTGTCGTTGTAAGTGACCTGCTCGACCGTACGGCCAAGCTTGGTAACAAGTTCCTTGGTAGGTCCTACCTTACCAAGAGACGGGAGCATGGAAAGCCAGTATGCTCCGTGGAAAAGCATATACCAGATGAACAGAGCTTCAAAAGCCAGGAAAACAAAGCCCCTGATGATCTGTCCTCGAACGAAACAGCCAAGGCCCATTATAAGTGCGGAAAGCTTGGTCCATATATCCCCCTTGATAAGTGCTTCCGCGAAGTTGGCCTCGTGAAAAAGTTCTTTGTAAGAATTCTTTGCGCCAGCCTTTTTACCGATTCCCATAAGATTTCACCCTTTCGTGGTGTGTCTTTCATAGAATATCGGGTTGGAGCGAATACTCGCCCCAACCCGAATAAACAACATAGTCAGAACTGATTATTTGGTAAGAGTTACCATACCGGTTGTAGAATCGAAGGTGATGGTGTAAGTTCCGTCTTCAGCTACAACAATGTTTGCACCGTTTGCAGCGCCGTCGGCACCATAGTTAAGATCCCAGCTGTGAGACTTACGAACCTTTAACTCATTGCCGGCCTTAAGTTCAACGCCTTCAAGAACAAAGGTGGTTCCGTCAGCCTGAACAGACATTTCGAAGTCTGCATCCCAGTTGGATCCGAGAAGTGCACCGATTACGGACCACTCAAAGTAGCTTGTCTTTTCAAGGGTCAAAGTAGCCTCGGTTACATCTGCGTTAAGAACGAGTTTAACGTAGTAAACACCGTCTTCTTCAACTGCAAGGTTAGCACCGCCAAGCTGGCCGTCGCCACCGAAGTTAACGTCCCAGCCGCCGCCCTGGCGAACCTTTAATTCATCTCCTGCCTTGAGTGCAAGAGCTTCGGAGTAGTAAGTAACATCACCGGTCTCGGGAACTCTGTTCATGGGATAATCCTTGCTCCATTCGGAATCAAGGAAGGAACCTACAACACCCCATGCTTCCTTCTCATCGGAAGTCATGTTGATGGTTGCATAGCACTGATCGTAGTAGTTCTGAAGGATATCTTTAAGTTCCGCATCTGTACCGTTGGATTCAGAGATTGCAGTACCAAGTGCGTTACCGATATCCCACCATTTACCGCTTACGGTACCCTGGGGCTTAGCAAAAGGAGCCTGGGCTGCAAGAGCAACAAGTCCGGGAACCTGTGTAACGGCATCGCTCTTCTGAGCTTCAAGGTTGGAAGGACCCCACATGAGTTCTTCGTTCTCAAGTCTCTGTAACTGGCAATCCTTGCCGGTTAAGTACTCAGCAAGAAGAGAAAGGCAAACTGCCTTGGTAGCATCGGTCTGAGGCTTAACGCCGAGGATCTTGGATCCTGCATAGGAACCGATCTGATAGGTCTTTCCGTCTACAACATAGGTAGGAAGCTTAGCTGCTCCGAGGTTGTCGCCAAGGATCTGCTTTGCTTCGCCGTTAGCCCAAGGTCCGCAAACAAGTGCGCCTGCAGGGATAGCTGCATCAAAAGCTGCCATCTGATCGGAGTCTACCCACACACCGCTGCTGGTGATCTGGTAAATACCCTTAGCTGCGATAAGTCCCTTGTCGGAATTGAAGGTATCGTTAAGTCCTACATAGTTACCTGCATCGTCAGCTTCCCAGGTGCTGTCGCATCCGGTTCCGAAGAACCAGCCTGCTACGTACCAGCCGTTCTTAAGGGGTGCTGCAAACACTCTGCCGGCTGCCTTACAAGCATCGATAACGCCCTGAACGGTCTTAGCCTGCTCATCGGAAACTACGCTCTTATCATAGAAAAGGAAGTAACCGTTATCGGAAGTAAGGGGATATCCGTAAAGAGCATCGCCGCTGGTAACGGCTGCAACGGAAGATTCGTCGTTGTTCTCTTTAACGAACTTTGCAGCTTCGTCATCAAGTTTGATGAGTGCGCCTGCAATGATAAGTCTGGAGATCTGATCCTGTGCGAAGTTGAAAAGGTCTGCACCTGCTTCAACGTCGGTGATCATCTGTGTAGCTGCATCGGCTTCGGATACAGCTTCAACGGTAGCATTGAACTTAATGCCGTCGGGGTTGGTGTCGTTGAAAGCCTTGATCTGCTCTTCTCTTAAAGGCTTTTCTTTCTCAGGACACCAAACAGTGATGTCATATTCTAATTTTTCGCCCTGATCTACGGAAGCACTTGCTGAAGTCTTGGTGCTGCCGGAGGCGCTGGTGCTTGTCTTCTTGTCGCCACAGCCCGCAATCAACGTAAGGGCCATTGCAGCAGAAAGAACAACTGCCAAAAGTTTCTTTTTCATATTGATCCTCCTCTTTTGATATATGAAAAAATGCTATGCGCAATCGCTTGCGCTACATTTAGAGGATAACACGGATTTTTGTATAATCGCAATAGGCATAATAACCATTTATAACTTTTGCTTTTGTGCACTATCAACAAAACGAAACCGTTTTCCTTTGTGAACCTTTTTGCGGTTTGATGGCGATTTTTTCGGTTGCACAATTTTTCTTTGTATTGCTTGTGCAATACGTCAAGAAAGCGGTTTCCCACGGAAAATCTGTTTTCTGTTTTCACCGTTTCAGATGTGATTCCCACATTTTTCCAACAAAAAAACAGCCCTTTCGGGGCTGTTTTATACAAAGCCTGTAAAGTTAAAGGTTTCCGCTCAGATATGCGCAAGCACGCTATCCGCTCAAATGCCGCCTGCGCAAAGAAGCGCAAGGGACAAAAGCAAAATACCGGACCACATATACGTGAACGCGATTCTCTTTTTCATCATAACGATCAACCTCCCATATGTGCAGCTGCCAAGTGTTCCTATCTGCTAATCTTATTCGCAGATTTCATCTGTGTGAACTGTATTCTACTATGGAAGGCTTACTCTATAATTAACAAAACCCCGGCAGCAAAAAACTACCGGGGATAATTTGATTACATATGTATCCGCGCTCAGTGACTGCGGAATTTAAATATTCTCGATAATCTTGCCCGCTACGTAAACTCCGCTGGCACTTGCATGGGAAAGGGAGTGGGTCACGCCGCTTCCGTCTCCGATGATGTAAAGACCCTTGTATTCCGTCTCAAGATTCTCGTCCAGTTTGACCTCCATGTTGTAGAACTTGACTTCCACACCGTAAAGAAGTGTATCGTCATTGGCGGTACCGGGAGCGATCTTGTCAAGAGCGTAAAGCATCTCAGTGATGTCATCAAGGATTCTCTTGGGAAGGACAAGGGAAAGATCTCCGGGGGTAGCATCAAGTGTAGGCCGAACCGTACCTTCCTGGATACGCTTTGCATTGGTCCTGCGGCCCCTCTCCAGATCGCCGAAGCGCTGAACGATAACGCCGCCTCCAAGCATGTTGGAAAGTCTCGCGATGCTTTCACCGTATCCGTTAGAATCCTTAAAGGGCTCGGAAAAATGCTTTGCAACAAGAAGAGCAAAGTTGGTGTTTTCGGTTTTCTTTTCCGGATCCTCGAAGCTGTGACCGTTAACGGTAACGATGCCGTTGGTATTCTCGTTAACAACGATACCGTGAGGGTTCATGCAGAAGGTGCGCACCGCATCCTCATATTTTGCGGTACGGTACACGATCTTGCTTTCATAAAGTGAATCCGTAAGGTGGGAAAAGATCTCTGCGGGGATCTCCACTCTCACGCCGATATCCACACGGTTTGAAAGGGTTTCAATGTTGAGTTTCTTGCAGACCTCTTCCATCCATTTGCTGCCGCTTCGACCAACGGAAACCACACACTTACGGCAGTCCGCAGTCTCGCCTTCGCCGTAATGCACTCTGAAGGTGCCGTCAGGAAGGGCTTCGATGTCCTTAACGGGAGTATGGAAATAGAAATCCATGTGATCTTTCATCTCGGCATAGAGATTCTCAAGGACCACATAGTTGATATCAGTTCCAAGGTGACGAACGGAAGCATCCAGAAGCTTTAATTTGTTCTGCATGCAGAGTTTCTTGAATTCGGAACCTGCGGTAGAGAACATCTTGGTGCCCTCTCCGCCGTGGGACATGTTGATCTCATCAACATATTTCATGAGTTCTAAAGCCTTGGTCTTACCGATGTACTGGTAAAGAGTGCCGCCGAAATCGTTGGTAATATTGTATTTACCGTCGGAAAAAGCACCCGCTCCTCCAAACCCGTTCATAATGGCACAGGTAGGGCACTTGATGCAGGATTTAACCTTCTCTCCGTCTATAGGGCATTTTCTTTTTTCGAGAGCATAGCCTGCCTCAAAGACCGCAACCTTCAGTTCCGGTTTCTTTTTCATAAGTTCGTAGGCGGAAAAGATACCGCCGGGGCCCGCTCCAATTATAATAACGTCATAATTCATACAGTTTTCTCCTTAAAGTAAAAGATCCTTCGCAAGGCAAAAAATATGCGCGCCGAAGCACGCATATATTATAACATACTTTGCTGGTAAAATATACCCCGTTCAGGCGCCACTCGGGCTGTCCTGCAAAAGCAGGACGATAAATATAGTCCGTTCTACCTGCACGAGGACCAGCAGGCCTCTCCGCAATCTGCTTCCAACCGATCCGTGGCGGCATTAAGTTCCCGGATCTGATTCTCGCACATTTTCATGGGGTCACATTTACCCAGTTTCTTTTTAAGGAGAGCACAATCCTCCTTGATAACGGGTTTCTTGTCCCTGCAGGCATCGGAACCCGGGGATTTTAGTGCCTGCTCCGCTCTTGAAAGAGTCCGCTCCGCACGGTTTATGGCTTCAAGGGCATCCCGACGCAGTTTATCTTCCCTTGCGTACCTTTGGGCATCTTCCCTTGCCTCTCTGATCTCATCGTCACTCATTCTGTCATTGGCGGTGATCACGATGGACTGGGCCGTTCCGGTATCAAGGTCCTCGGCGGAAACTTTAAGGATCCCGTTTGTATCTATATCAAAAGTAACTTCGATCCTGGGTACTCCCGCAGGAGCACGTTTAATGCCCGTAAGCTTGAACTTTCCTATGGATTTGTTGTCTCTGGCCATGGGGCGTTCACCCTGCAGCACGTGGATCTCAACATCACGCTGAAAAGGCGCCGCGGTTGAGAAGACCCTTGAATAGCGCACGGGAAGGGTGGAATTTCGCTCGATAAGTCTGGTAGCCACGCCACCTACGGTCTCGATGGAAAGGCTCATGGGCGTAACATCCAGAAGAAGCATCTCATTGCCCGTAAAACCCACTTCACCGCCCGAGAGGATATCTCCCTGAATGGCAGCTCCTTCCGCCACGCATTCATCGGGATTTATGGTCTTTGAAGGCTCGATCCCGGTGATACGTTTAACGGTTTCCTGTACAAGCGGGATCCTTGTAGAGCCGCCCACAAGCAGTACCATGGAAAGTTCTCTCGGTGAGATTCCCGCATCGTTTAAGGCATTGAGCACAGGTTTTTCTGTTTCGTCCACCAGATCTTTGATGAGTTCGTTAAGTTTGGCTCTGGTAAGCACATATTCGAAATTCACTGTTTCTTTGCCCACAGCAAGATAGGGAAGGTTTATAACGGACTGTGTGGCAAAGGACAGTTCCTTTTTGGCCGTGACGGCAGCTTCTTTTACCCTGTTATAAGAAACCGGATCCTTTTTTATGTCGCCGTGATGTATCTTCTTTATTTCAGTCAAAAGAAAATCAGTGATCCTCAGATCAAAATCATCGCCGCCCAGACGGTTGTTCCCGTTGGTGGCCAGGACCTCTATAACGCCCTCTCCGATTTCGATCACCGACACATCGAAGGTTCCGCCTCCAAGGTCATAGACCATAATTTTCTTTGGCGCAGAATTATTGAGACCGTAAGCAAGGGCTGCGGCGGTGGGCTCATTGATTATCCGGCGTACGTTAAGTCCCGCAATGCTCCCCGCATCCTTGGTGGCCTGACGCTCCGTATCGTTAAAATATGCGGGGACCGTGATCACTACATCCGTAACCGGTTCTCCCAGAAAGGTTTCAGCATCCGCTTTGAGTCTTGCCAGTATCATCGCGCTTATTTCCTGGGGAAGATAGGACCTTCCGTCAATATCGTAAGTACGACCGGTACCCATTTTTCTTTTGACCGAGGAAACGGTACGGCCCGGATTGATGCATTCCTGGCGTTTGGCAGCCTCGCCCACAAGCCTTTCTCCCGATGCCAGAAAAGCCACCACGCTGGGGGTGGTCCTGGATCCGTTCTCATTGGGGATGATAACGGTCCTGCCGCCCTCGGTGACGGACACGCAGCTGTTTGTAGTTCCCAGATCTATTCCGATAACTTTACTCATATCAATACCTTTGGGACCGTGACATTTCGAAAGGTCGAAACCGGCACGATCTTAAAAACCAAATCAATATTCCCGTTAAAAGTGCTACATGGGAAGATAATATGCAAATCCTCCGAAAAGAAGGTAAAACAGCCCCGCTATGAGCCTTAATACAAAGAAAAACAGGATTATCTTACCGATGACTCTGAAGGGATTTACAAAGGTTGTGGAAGAACGATAATAGGTCTGTCCTTCCTGCCTGAATTTTTGCAAAAGTGCAACGTACAGGCTGTTGTCGGGTTCCATTCTTGCAGCCTTAAGGATATATTCCGCCGCAGCACCCGTATCGCCGTACCCGTACAGGGCAATGGCGTTTAAGTAATACCATCTGGCGTTTCTTGCGTAATTCATGACCTGCATGAGAACTCTGGCGGCCTCGGCATAGTTTCCGTTGTTTATAAGATCAACGGCTTTGCTCATTTCTTCCGTGTCCCCGGATTCATGTACAGGATTTATATTGGTATTTCCGGTCTCTCTGTAACGATTGAAACCGAAAAGATCCTCAAAATCAAAGCCTTCGAAGTCTGTGTACCAGCCGCCGGCGCCTCTGTATCCGTTTCGTCTGTAATCATAGGAATCAGAGGATCTTTGGCTGTAGTCATCGTTTCCAAAGGCATTCCTTCCCGCATATTTTTCGGGATGGGTAAGCATATCGTAGGCTTCGTTTATTTCATTCATTTTTGTGGCGGCCTGAGGATCGTCGGGATGAAGGTCGGGATGATATTTCTTTGCCATCTTCCGATAAGCACTCTTTATCTCATCGGCACTTGCGCCCTTCCCGATTCCCAAAACCGCATAGGGATCTTTAGTCATGTTAAAACAGTCCTCTAAGTTGTCTTAATGAACTCATTCCTGCATTTGGGACAGGTAATTGCGATCTTTCCCTTGCCCCTGGGAACTCTGACCATGGTCCTGCATACGGAACATCTGTAATACTTATGGGTCTTCCGTTCCTTCCACATACGGCCGTATACACTGAATTTTCCTTTAAACTTGCCTGTGATCCTTAAATACCGGTCTCTTTCGTTGCTTCTTTTAACTATATTCTTGGAAAAACACCTGTAATAAGCATATATGACAAGTATCCATGCGGGTATAGCCAGGAACTGCAGGGGTCTTATGATCCCAAGAAAAAGAAAAACGATACCCAATATCATAAGGAATCTTGAAAACTCATCGATCCCGTAACGTCCTATGAGACCCGTCCTTATACGTCTGCCAAGATTAGAAAAGAATTCTCGCATTTAATCACCTCATTTACGATTCTTTCATAAAACGATTATATCAGAGATCTTTCGGCGTAATTGTGACATTTTTCTAAAAAAATCCGCAAAAAATTAACATTTCATAAAAACAGGGAGGAAAAACAGTCTTTGAAAATTGATCAGAAAATATAAATAATAGATTCAAATTGATATAAGTGAATAATTTTCAGAAAACTAAAATAATACGCTTCGCAGGAAACGAAAATATGATATTATATAACGCATGATATTATATTTAGGTTTACATAACTATCCCAGTTATGTCTTCGATTGTAAGAAATTGCAAGAATTGTCCTAATGTATCTTTCAAGTAACTCTTACGCCCTCTTTGAAGAAAACCCCTTGTTATCAAGGTTTTTAGTGCCATGTCGTTCGAAGGCAAAGGGTGACCGCAATCGATTTAAAGCGCTAAAGGGGATTTTTCATGCAAGAAATCATGCAATTTATATACAAAAGTAACATTTTCGCATGAAATGGACTTGAAAGAACCCCAAAAAGGCATTTTTTGCATAAAAAAAACAGACCGGAAATCCCGGTCTGTTTTCTTATTAAGTTATTTAGCGTAATCGGTAACTCTGGATTCCCTGACGATGTTAACCTTGATCATGCCGGGGTATTCCATCTCATCTTCGATCTTCTTGGCAATATCACGTGCCAGAATGACCATATCGGCGTCCGAAATGATCTCCGGAACAACCATTACTCGAATTTCTCTACCTGCCTGAATAGCAAAAGATTTTTCTACACCTTTGAAATTGTTGGAAATTGTTTCTAATTGCTTAAGTCTCTGAGTATAAGTCTCAAGAGTATCGCGACGAGCTCCCGGTCTTGCGGCGCTGATAGCGTCGGCAGCCTGAACTATACAAGCGATAAGTGACTGAGGTTCAACATCACCGTGATGAGCTTCAACAGCATTGATAACAACGGGAGTTTCCTTGTACTTACGGCAAAGATCGGTACCAAGCTGTACGTGTGAGCCTTCCATATCGTGGTCAACGGCTTTACCGATATCATGGAGTAAGCCGGCACGCTTTGCAATTCTCACATCAAGGCCGATCTCGGAAGCAAGAAGCCCCGAAAGCTGTGCAACTTCGATGGAATGTTTTAAAACATTCTGACCGTAACTGGTCCTGAAACGAAGTCTTCCGAGAAGTTTGATAAGTTCGGGATGGATTCCGTGAACTCCGACCTCAAGGGCTGCAGCCTCGCCTTCCTCACGGATGGTGTTTTCAACTTCTTTCTGAGCCTTCTCAACCATCTCTTCGATCTTGGCGGGGTGAATACGTCCGTCAACGATGAGCTTTTCAAGTGCGATCCTCGCAACTTCTCTTCTCACCGGATCGAAACCGGAAAGAATGACTGCTTCGGGAGTATCATCGATGATAAGATCGATTCCCGTAAGAGTCTCGATGGTTCGGATATTTCTACCCTCGCGACCGATTATCCTTCCCTTCATTTCGTCATTGGGAAGCTGAACAACGGATATGACCGCTTCGGCCACATGATCTGTAGCGCATTTCTGAATGGCGCCTACAACATATTCCTTGGCCTTCTTGTCAGATTCTTCCTTGACTTTCTGCTCCATTTCTTTTATGAGGCGAGCAGTTTCCAGTTTTACATCATCTTCAACAATTCGCAGTAAGTGCTCTTTAGCTTGTTCAGAGGTTAATCCTGAAATCCTTTCCAGTTCCTGTACGCGCTCTTCGTTGAGCTTGGCTACGGCTTCTTTTTCCTTGGCCAGGCTCTCCTCCTTTGCAGTTAAGTTTGCCTCTCTCTTCTCTATCGATTCGGTCTTACGATCGATATTTTCCTCTTTCTGCTGGATCCTGCGCTCATTACGCTGAATTTCGGCACGACGGTCCTTGATCTCACGGTCAAGTTCATTCTTGGTACGGATGGACTCTTCCTTTAATTCAAGCATACCTTCGCGCTTCTTGGCCTCGGCTTCCTTGATCGCATCGTCGATGATCTCGCGTGAACGCTTCTCTGCCTCGGCAATCTTAGAATTGGCGGCCTTAGTACGGTTGTTGGTAACAACTACAGCCGTTACAGGCACAGCAAGGATAAGAGTGGCAACTACTGCAATGGCCACGGTTACAATAGGTGGCATGCAGGAGTACCTCCTTATTAAGTTATTATTGTAATAATATCGTTATAGAACACAATTTGTGCCCCATTTAACATTTTCACAACAAATAAATTTTATTAAAAAAAACTAGTTATGTCAAGTACTCTTCCATAGCCGCATAAACCTTATCCATTTCAAAACCGCGACGGTAAAAATATGCCAGGATCTTCTGTTTCTCCTCGTAGGTTTCGTGACCCGTAAAGCCACGCTTGCGAAGAGCCTTTATAATCACGCTTTTCTCATCAAAGGTCTCATCGGCCAAAACTCCGGTATTGTCTCCGTAGCACTCGGAAAAGACCGCATCCAGTGTCTCTTTGGCAATGCCCTTCTGTTGAAGTTTCTGAAATAGTTCTCTGCGGCTCTTGCCCTTACTTTGCTGAGTTATGTAACTCCTGGCAAATTCCCTGTCATTGACATATCCGAAGGATTTGACATAAGAAAGTGCCTCATCGGCAATATTTTCGGGGTAACCGCCCTCCAGCAACTTCTTTCGAAGCTGGTATTCGGTATAGCTGCGGGCCTTCAACAGGTTCATGGCACGAAGTTTGGCACGCTTAGGCAAAATTCCCTTAACGATCTTTAAATAGGTCTCATCGGAAAGAACTCCGTCTTCCCTGATCTTAAGAAGACGAAGTTCTCCCTTGTACAATACTATACTCTCTCCCGAATCCAGTGTCAGGCGGACTCTGTCACGCCCTACAGGATCCATCTTCTCAATCTGCATTGTTCGATGCTCCATCCACCGGAAGATTATAAAATTCTCTGACCTTGCGATCGACTTCAGCAAGGATCTCGGGGTTGTCCTTCAGATACTGTTTGGCATTGTCTCTGCCCTGACCGATCTTGTTGCCGTTGTAAGCAAACCATGCGCCGCTCTTGTTGATGACATCGGCGGTAACGGCAAGGTCCAGTACATCGCCGGCGTAGGATATGCCTTCGCCGAACATGATATCAAACTCAGCCTCTTTAAAGGGAGGTGAAACCTTGTTCTTAACAACTTTGACTCTGGTACGGTTACCGATGACTTCGCCGTTCTGTTTAAGGGCCTCGATACGACGTACATCAAGACGAACCGAGGAATAGAACTTAAGAGCGGTACCGCCGGTAGTGGTTTCGGGATTACCGAACATGACACCGATCTTCTGTCTTAACTGGTTGATAAATACAACGGTACAGTTGGACTTACTGATAACTGCAGTAAGTTTACGAAGAGCCTGGGACATAAGACGAGCCTGAAGACCCATGTGGGAATCTCCCATGTCTCCATCGATCTCAGCCTTGGGAACAAGGGCTGCCACAGAGTCCACGATAACTATATCGATTGCACCGGAACGGACCATTGTCTCTGCGATCTCAAGAGCCTGCTCACCGTTGTCCGGCTGTGAAATATAGAGATTATTGATGTCAACGCCGATATTAGCGGCATAAACGGGGTCAAGAGCATGCTCGGCATCGATAAAGCCCGCGATACCGCCGCGCTTCTGTACCTCGGCGATCATGTGAAGGGTCACGGTTGTCTTACCGCTGGATTCGGGTCCGAAGATCTCGATTATACGACCCTTGGGAATACCTCCGAGGCCGAGAGCTATATCCAGGCTCAAAGAGCCGGTGGGAATTGTTTCAACATTCATCTGTGCGGCGGGATCACCCAGTCTCATGACAGCGCCCTTGCCGTACTGTTTTTCAATCTGTCCGAGAGCTGCATCCAGCGCACGGAGCTTGTCGTCTGATTTGACGATTTTGTCCATTAAGATATCCTCCTTATTAAGAACGGATGTTCATGTTTTATATTAAAACATCTGTTCTGATTTGTCAACAGTTTTTTGTTACAAGAACACAATAACACATATCGTGTCCCATAATTATCCCTTTAACCCCCTTTCTTCAGATTTTGTACCTGAAAAATGCATGAAATATGCGAAGAACAGAGTGGGCATCCATGAAATTGCCCGATGAAAAAAACAGAAGTGCACCGAAGTGCACTTCTATTCTATAGCCTGTTTTCTTTTTCTGTCAAGCAGACAATTTATTTAACCTTAAACTGTTTAACGATATCCGCAAGTTTAAGTGCTGCGCTGTCGATCTGTTTCTCTGTCTGATTGAGGGAATCCACGTTTCTGGTAACCATATCAGCCGTAGCCGCAAGTTCCTGAGCCGTAGCGGCATTTTCTTCCGAAGCGGAGGAAAGGTTTGCAACAAGTGCGCTGATATCGGTAAAGCCCTTGGAAAGCTGCTTGTTAACGTTCTGGAGCTCTTTAACGGCACTGTTGACTTCCTCGATGGTGCCCACGATATTCTCAAAGCTTCCTCTGGTCTCGTTGACGCTTAAGTTCTGCTTTTCAACGAAGTCCTTAACGAGATTGGACTGTGCGATTGCGTTCTTGGTATTGGACTGAAGTTCCTCAAGCAGGCTGTTGATGGTCTGAACGCTCTCCGCTGACTGATCGGAAAGGGTCCTGATCTCTTCGGCAACAACCGCGAATCCGCGGCCCGCTTCTCCGGCTCTTGCTGCCTCGATGGAAGCATTGAGGGAAAGAAGGTTGGTCTGGCTTGCGATGGAAGAAATAAGGTTGGAAGCATCGCTTATACGATTGGAACTGCCCTCGATGGAAGCGATACCCTTAAAGATATCTTCAAAGGCTTCGATACACTGTCTGTTGACATCCGTAAGGCCTTCAACTATCTTCATACCGTCTTTGGTAACCTTGTCGATGGCGGTGCTGGCCTCGGTAAGGGTCTTGGTGCTGTCAACGGATCTGTTCATGACATCGTCAAGATCCTGCATGTTGCTTGCTATGTTCTCGATATCGGTAGCAGTCTGGGTTGCAGTGGTGGCAAGTTCACCGGCTGCCGTATTGATGGTCTCCATGCTTTCCGAAGCTTCCTTGGTGGCTGTACCCATGACTTCACAGGATTCCTCCAGTTCATCGGACTGGGTATAAAGCACGGAAATGATGTTCTTTAAGTTGTTCTGCATGGTCTTGAAGGATCTGGTCATCTGACCCACTTCGTCCTTGTCCTTGACATCGGGAACGTCCTCGGTAAGGTCGTTAGATGCGATAACGTCCATGCGGTCCTTGGCCTTGATAACACCGGCTGCGATCTTACGTGATACAACGAAGATAACTGCTGCGGCGATGATGATTATGATCAGGAAAAGAAGGATAATGGTGTTGACCTTTGCATTTATACTGCGCATAAGCTCCGCGGATTCCGCATCGGCCCATGTCTCGGTGATCTCCTGCAGTCTGTCAAGGCAATTTCTTGTCTGGGAGAAATAAGCTTCCTGAGTCGCTCTGTCGCCGGAACTCGTTGCAAGATCATAGGCACCCAGCCATTTATTGAAATTGTCTGTAAAGGTGGCAAAGATCTGTGAGAAGCTCTCGCCGTCGGAAAGGGTCTTTGTATAAAGATCCGCGTTACCTTCGGCAACCTTGGCTGCTCTTGTGGTCTTGTCTATGGTCTGCTGTGCGTTCTCATTAAAATCATCAATCTCGGATTTTGCTTCCCCGCCGGTCATGATATAGCGGGTGTAAGCTATCTGAGCCTGATAGAAATCTCTGTCTGCCGCAAGAAGATCGTTGTTAACGGCGTAAAGAGTGTCAAAATACAGTTTCTTTGACTGGTTTGCAACATCAAGCATGTTGAAGCGCATATACAGTACGCTTAAAAGAAGCATTATTTCCAAAGGGATGGTGATAAGTAGGATTTTAACTGAGATCTTAAGATTTTTCATAATTCCCCTCCTGATGGGTTGATTGATACACGCTCACAGAATACACGCTCTTCCTTAACCTTGCATTAACGATTTTGGGAATTAAAAAAACAGATTTACATAACAAAAAAAGGCTCGACAGAGCCTTTTCATGATTGTTGATATTAACCGAAAGCCTTCTCGCTTAAGGCTTCCAGGATGCACTGTCTTGCAAGGATCAGAGCCTGTGCGGTGGCGGATTCCCTGACCTTCTGTCTGTTGCCGGAGAATCTGAATTCCTTGACCGTGATCTTTCCGCAGGCATTGCAGGAAATATACACAAGACCGGTCTTTGTTTCATCCTCGCAGGGGCTGGCGTAGCCTGTAACTCCGATGACTATGTCTGCCTTGGGCCAGACTTCCGGAGCTTTGACCATTTCGTAGGCCGTTTCACGGCTTACGGCAGAATATTTTTCGATGGTTGATTTCTTTACACCGGCCAGTTTTCTTTTGGCCTTGTTGGAATAAGTGACAAGGCCGCACTTAAAGACCTCGGAAGCGCCGGGAACATTGACTATCCTTGATGCCACCATTCCTCCCGTACAGGATTCAACGGTCATGAGCTTAAGGTCGCCGCTCTTTAAAAGTTCCACCACCGCAGCCTCAAGGGAAACATCTTCTTTGGTGGTATAAACATTACTGCCGAAACGGTTCTTAAGTTCCCATACCACGGGCTTGATGAGTTTCTCCGCTCTTGCTTCGTCCTCAGCATAGGCGGTGACCCTTATATGGACTTCTCCGGTCTTTGCATAGGTTGCAATGGAAGGATTGTCCTGAGCATCTATAAGGTCGGCTATCATGGTCTCTGCCATGCTCTCTCCCACTGAGCAGACCTTGACGGTCTGTGACAGGATCACGCCGGGAGTGAGCTTTTTAAGGTAAGGGACCACGCTTTCTTCAAACATGGGCTTTAACTCCCCGGGAGGTCCGGGCAAAAGAACGATATGCTTGTTTTCATAAGGGATGATGACACCGGGAGCGGTGCCGTTGTTGTTTGTAAGAACAACTCCGCCCTTGGGCATCATGACCTGTTTCATGTTGTTCTCGGTAAGGGTAAGACCACGCTTTTCAAAATATGCAATGAGCCTTTCCTTACTTTCTTCGTGGCAATACATTTCAGAGCCGGCAACCTTGCAGGCGGTCTCTTTGGTAAGATCGTCCTCTGTGGGTCCGAGTCCACCGGAAAGGATTACCACGTCGGATCTTGAAAGGGCCTGTCTGATGGCACCCTCAAGTCTTTCGGCATTGTCTCCCACCACCGACTGGTAAAAGCATGCGATACCCAGTTCCGGAAGCTTGGCGGCGATATAAGCCGCATTGGTGTTTACTATGTTTCCGAGAAGTATCTCCGTACCAACGGCTATTATCTCCGCGGTGATCTTCTTATTCTCCATTAAAGCAAAATCCTTTACTGTACTTCGTTACCGTTGCCGGTTTCCTCGTTTGAAACGGGTGCGGGAGCCGGTGCCGGTGCTTCTTCCTTCTTGGTCCCGTTAAGATCCGTGATCACGTGGATATTCTTAACCAGATAATCCACCAGGGAAACGATGGTCAAAGTTACCGCGATCCAGAAGATAACAAGGGAAACCTCTTTGATGAAAGGAATTACCTTGGCAAGATCGTTAACAACTATCATGATGCAGATGGATACCATGGTGGTGGCGGTCTTGAACTTGCCCCACATGGAAGCTGCGATCACGAGTCCCGCATCACTTGCAACTAGTCTGAAGCCGCTGATAATGAACTCTCTTGCCACGATTATGATGATGGCGATAAGGGCAAGAGTCTGACTTCCGCAGATCCTGTCTCCGCCTTCAACAACAAGGAGGCACAAAAGCGCGCTGACCACCAGAAGCTTGTCCGCAAGGGGATCCATAAACTTTCCAAAGTTGGTGACCAGGTTTCTTTTGCGGGCGATCTTGCCGTCCAGCATGTCGGTAAGGCTGGCTATTATAAACACGGCCAGGGCTATGTAGTTATTGTAGGGCACGAATCCCGCAAGTATAAAGAACACAAACACGGGAATCAGGAAAACTCTAAGCATTGTCAGTTTGTTCGGTAGATTCATCGTCTATTACCCCCGTAAGATCATATTGTCTGGCGCCTGTGACCCGTACCCTTACAATGTCACCGGTCATAAGTTCTTTGTCCGTTTCGAGGAAAAGATAGCCGTCAACACCCGGCGCATCCTTGTATGTGCGGCACACATAGGCTCCTTCTTCGGGAATGGCACCCTCAACCATTACGGTAAGTACCCTTCCCACATCATCATAAGCCTTTTCGTAAGCAATGTCACGCTGTAACTTCATGAGAATGTTGCGGCGATGCTTTTTAATGAATTCGGGGACCTGTCCCCGCATGGCAGCCGCGGGAGTCCCTTCCTCTCTTGAGTAGGTAAATACTCCCAGGCGATCGAAACGTGCTTCTTTTACAAAATCAAAGGTTTCCTTAAAGTCCTTTCGGGTCTCTCCCGGAAAGCCCGAGATCAGGGTGGTACGAAGGCAGATATCCGGAAGTTCACGCCTTAGCTTTGCGATAAGTTCCGAAAGTTCGGCCCTGTTTGTCTTCCTGCCCATGCGCTTTAACACTCTGTCTGAAGCACTCTGGATGGGAATATCCATATATCTGCAAAGCTTTTTGTTGACCTTGAATTCTTCTATAAGTTCATCGGTAAGCTCTTCCGGGTACATGTACTGAACTCTTATTGTAAAGATCCCGGGAATCTCGGAAAGGGCCCTTAAAAGCTTGGGAAGCCGCTTCTCTCCGTAAAGGTCCACACCGTAAAGGGTTGTCTCCTGAGCAACAAGGATCAGTTCCTTAACGCCTCTGTCCGCAAGATCCTTTGCTTCCGCCAAAAGAACGTCCATTGGGACACTTCTGTAGGTTCCCCGGACCTGGGGAATAACGCAGTAGGTGCAGAACTTGTTGCAGCCTTCGGCTATCTTTAAGAATTCATAATGACCGCCGGTGGTCATGAGCCGATCCTTGCCGTAAACCATGTCGCCGCTTATGGGCTTTAGGAAATCGGGACGGCTCCCTTTTAAGCATTCATCAAGGGCAGGCACTATCTCGTCGATGGACATGGTGCCGATTATACCGTCCACCTCGGGAATGCTCTCCCGTATATCGTCGCTGTAACGCTGGGCAAGACACCCGGCGGCTATAAGCGCTTTGATGCTGCCGTTTTTACGCATCTCGCCGAATTCTATGAGGGTGTTGATGCTCTCCTGCTTGGCATCACCGATAAAGCAGCAGGTGTTCACCACAACGGCGTCCGCCTCGTCCTCATTGTCGGTGATCTCGTAGCCCGCCTTGTTCAGCTGGCCAAGCATCATTTCCGAATCCACGAGATTTTTATCACAGCCAAGTGAAACAAAAAAAATCTTCATCGCAAATCCTTTGCCATAGTGGAAAGAGATGACTCTCTTTCGTTAAAAAAGAGGATACCTTTCGGTATCCCCTTGCTTTACCGATCATAATCGATTAGTCTTCTTCGTCGCTGATGATCTTGATCTTTCCTTCGTTAAGTTCTTCGACCGCAATGCTCAAAGGCTTTCTTTCGCCTTCTTTGGTCTCAACGTAGGGTTCATCCCCCGCTACGAGCTGTCTTGCTCTTCTGCTGGTAGCCATTACGATGGAATAACGGCTGTTTACGATCTTAGCCTCGCCGGGTTCGCAATCGGCGTTAACAACTTTCATTAAATCTGAATAAGACGGATGTAACATAATATCTCCTTTGCTAAAACTTAAAAGTTTAATTTATCAAGTTCGGTATGCAGTTCGTATATAAAGGCGTCCTGTCTTTTGATCTCAAATGCCGAAGCACATATTATACCGTACATTTCTTTGACGCATTCGTCAAGGTCATCATTTATAACAAGATAATCGTAATCGTCGACAAAGTCAACCTCTGTCTTTGCCTGGGTAAGCCTGCGCTTTATAACCTCGTCGGTCTCGGTGCCCCGTTTCTTCAGACGTTTCTCAAGTTCTGCGATGGACGGAGGCGTTACATAAAGAAGAAGGGCCTTGGGGAATTTCTTGCGGATCTGCATGGCTCCCTGGACCTCGATCTCAAGGATCACGTTCTTGCCTTCTTTAAGCTTGGTCTCAACATATTCCTTGGGAGTACCGTAGTAATTACCGCAGTATTCCGCATGTTCCAAAAGCTTGCCGGCCTTGATGGCAGCCTCAAATTCCTCTCTGGATACGAAGAAGTATTCCCGGCCGTTGGCTTCGCCTTCACGCATGCCCCTTGAGGTCATGGATATGCTCAGGGCAAACTCATCGTAATCGGACAAAAGCCGCTTCATGAGTGTGCCTTTGCCGGCGCCGGAAAACCCTGATATCACGATCAAAATGCCTTCCTGTTTACTCAATGTTCTGAATCTGCTCCCTTACTTTTTCAATCTCGGTTTTCAGTTCTATCGCATGATCCGATGTGGCAAGATCGTTGGCCTTGGAAAGAATGGTATTTGCTTCCCTGTTCATCTCCTGGGCAATAAAATCAAGCTTGCGTCCGATGCTTCCGCCATCGGTAAGAGCTTTCTTGGTGGCCTCGATATGGCTGGTGAGTCTGACGATCTCCTCGTCAACACAGACTCTGTCGGCAAAGATGGTAACCTCTGTAAGGAGTCTTGCTTCGTCAACCTTGGTGTCTCCAAGCATCTCCTGAACCTTGGCCTTGAGGTTTTCCTTGTACTCATTGATGATACCGGGCGCACGGTCCTTGATGAACTTTACAAGCTCCAGCATGCCGTCAAGCTTGCCGATAAGATCGTTCTTAAGGTTTTCGCCTTCTTTGATACGGAATTCCACGAATTTCTCCGCAGCACCGCAAAGAGCCTTCTTAAGGCCTGCCCAGATCTCTTCCTCATCGATCTCGGCCTCCTCCATGTCAAAGACTTCGGGAAGTCTTGAAAGAGTGGAAACGCGGACATCGTAATCAAGGGAAAAATCCTCGGACATCTGTTTTAAGTATTTAAGATACTCCTCGGCCAGTTCCTTGTTGTACTTGACGTTGGCACTGTTGTCGGTAAAGTCTTCGTAGGTGATGAAAACATCAACCTTGCCTCGCTGAATGTAGTTCTTAAGCTCGTTTCTGATGGCCGCCTCAAAGAAATTGAGTTTCTTGGGCATCTTGATGGCCAGGTCCAGATATCTGTGATTTACTGACTTGATCTCCACAGCAAATCTGCGGTTTTCGTCGGCATACTCACACCTGCCGAAACCGGTCATGCTCTTTATCATGGATCATACCTCTTTATTTGGACTAATATGCAACCTTTCCTCAGACTTATTGCATATCTTAACTGATTATAGAAAATTCGTGAAAAATAGTCAAGAAAAAGCACCAATCTTTAGACCGGTGCTTTTTTCAGGAGAATATATGAAATTTACGTAAAAAGCCTTAGTCCGTTCCTATTCGGGATCTGCGAACAGAGCGGTGGAATAATAACGGTCTCCGCTGTCGGGAAGGAGGGCAACTATGACTTTTCCCGCATTTTCCGGACGTTTTGCAAGTTCAATGGCTCCGTGAAGGGCCGCACCGGAGGATATTCCCACGGAGATACCTTCTTTCTTTGCAAGGAGCTTTGCTGCGGCAAAAGCATCTTCATTAGCTGCGGTAAATACCTCGTCATAAACCTTGGTATTTAATACATCGGGCACAAAGCCTGCACCGATACCCTGAATCTTATGTGCGCCCGCTCTTCCCTCTGAAAGAACGGGTGAATCCTTGGGCTCAAGTGCTACAACCTTAACACCCGGGTTCTGGCTCTTTAAGTATTCGCCGGTACCGGTAACGGTTCCGCCGGTGCCTACGCCCGCAATGAAGATATCAACCTTACCGTCGGTATCTCTCCAGATCTCGGGACCGGTGGTCTCTCTGTGGATCTTTGGATTGGCAGGATTTACAAACTGTCCGGGGATAAAAGAATTCGGGATCTCCTTGGCAAGTTCATCCGCCTTGGCGATGGCACCCTTCATACCCTTGGAGCCTTCGGTAAGCACAAGCTCTGCACCGTAAGCCTTTAAGATGTTTCTTCTTTCAACGGACATGGTCTCGGGCATGGTAAGGATTATACGATATCCCTTGGCTGCAGCAATGGATGCAAGGCCTATACCGGTATTACCGGAAGTGGGCTCGATGATGACTGAACCTTCTTTTAAAAGTCCCTTGCTCTCGGCATCCTCGATCATTGCCTTGGCGATCCTGTCCTTGACGGATCCTGCGGGGTTAAAATATTCGAGTTTTACAAGCACCGTAGCCTTAAGGCCCAGTTCTTTTTCAATGTTTACGACCTCCACCAGGGGAGTGTTGCCGATAAGTCCTATCGCACCTTTGTAAATCTTTGCCATGATTTTGTCCTCTTTTCTGTTATTTTATTGCCGCAAAGCCTCTCTCAAGGTCTGCGATGATGTCGTCGATATGTTCCGTTCCGATGGAGAGACGGATGGTGTTCTGTTTGATATTCTGGTCCTTAAGTTCTTCCTCGGAAAGCTGGGAATGGGTTGTGGATGCGGGATGGATCACAAGGCTCTTAACATCCGCTACATTGGCAAGCAGTGAAAAGATCTTAAGGTTATCGATGAATTTCCATGCTTCTTCCCTGCCGCCCTTTATCTCGAAGGTGAAGATTGAAGCTCCGCCGTTAGGGAAGTATCTTTCGTAAAGCTCGTGGTCGGGATGATCCGCAAGGGAAGGATGATTGACCTTCTCTACCTGAGGGTGCTTACTTAAGTATTCAACAACCTTTTTGGTGTTCTCCGCATGTCTTTCAAGTCTTAAGGAAAGAGTCTCCGTTCCCTGAAGAAGAAGGAATGCATTGAAGGGTGAAATAGTTGCGCCCGTATCTCTTAAAAGGATGGCACGGATGTAGGTAACGAAAGCAGCGGGGCCTACAACATCGTAAAAAGAAACACCGTGGTAGCTGGGGTTGGGAGCTGCGATATTGGGATATTTTCCGCTTGCCTTCCAGTCAAACTTACCCGCTTCAACTATAATACCACCGAGAGTGGTTCCGTGACCACCGATAAATTTGGTTGCGGAATGAACAACGATGTCCGCACCGTGCTCGATGGGTCTGATAAGGTAAGGGGTTCCGAAGGTATTGTCGATAACAAGGGGAAGTCCGTGCTTGTGTGCGATCTTAGCGATGGCATCAATATCAGGAATGTCGCTGTTGGGATTTCCCAGGGTCTCAAGATATACCGCTCTGGTGTTTTCGGTAATGGCTCCTTCCACTTCCGCAAGGTTATGTGCATCAACAAAGGTGGTGTTTATGCCGTACGGGGGAAGGGTATGTGCAAGGAGGTTGTAGCTTCCGCCGTAAATGGTCTTCTGGGCAACTATGTGTCCGCCGTTAGCTGCAAGAGCTTCGATGGTGTAGGTAATGGCAGCTGCGCCCGAAGCAAGTGCCAGTGCTGCTGAACCGCCTTCCAGAGCTGCTATTCTCTTTTCAAATACATCCTGGGTGGAATTGGTAAGTCTGCCGTATATGTTTCCCGCATCGGCAAGTCCGAAACGGTCTGCTGCGTGCTTTGAATTGTGGAACACATATGAAGTTGTCTGGTAAATGGGTACTGCTCTTGAATCGGTGGCGGGATCCGCCTGTTCCTGTCCTACGTGTAACTGTAATGTTTCAAATCTGTATTCGCTCATTGTTATATTCTCCTTATGGTTTGATTTGTTTTTGGTGTGTTTTAGGTGTGTTTATGTGTTTGTCTCTTTTGACCCTTATGGGGAGCACCGGTTCTTTTGCAAAAGAAAGGCCCGGTAAGTTATAAACTCCCGGGCAAATGGCGACAGATCAGTGTTATCTATGATACCTCAACATCGGCAGACGCAGGTACCGGCCATTTTACTTGCCCGGGAGATAAACATTCGACAACACATCATGCCGTTAAGTTTCTTTGCTTCGAATGTGAACATATCCGCGTCTCCTTTCTTTGAAAGTCAGTCAGTGTTTACCGCTTTAAAGCGGCGTATCAAATTTCTATGGTGTGAGTTTATACCATTTCACCTACTATGTCAATAGGTTTTTAAAAAAATTTTTGCACAGCCCTTCCGGAATTTCAAAAAAGCTGTGCAAACGGCGTAAGATCAAGGTTTTCAGATCAGCATTCCAGTTCTCCCTTATTGATCATATCCAGCACTTCATCCGCCAGATAAGGATCGAACTGGGTCCCACGGTTTCTTTTTATCTCCTCGATGACCTGCTCTTTGGAGAGTCTCTTCCTGTAAACGCGGTCCGAGGTCATGGCATCAAAGCAGTCCGCAAGGCAGAGTATCCTGGCAAATACGGAGATCTCCTCTCCTTTTAAGCCGTCGGGATATCCCTTGCCGTCATATCTTTCGTGATGGTTTCTGACCCCTTCCATTAGTCCGGGAATATTGTCGATGTTCTTAAGGATATCGGCACCGATAACGGTATGCTGCTTCATAAGACTGTATTCTTCGTCCGTAAGCCTTCCCGCCTTGTTAAGGACAGAATCCGGTACCCCTACTTTGCCGATATCGTGCATCTTGCCGATGTATTCGATACGGTTAAGATCATCATCGGTAAAAGCATATTTCTTTGCTGTCCGCTCCGCTATCTTCCTGGCAAATTCACCCACACGCTCGGAATGTCCCCCGGTATAGCTGTCCTTGGCGTCAATGGTTCCGGCAATGGTCCTGAAGGTGGCCCTATTCATCTTTTCGGAATAAAGACGTCTTTCTTCGGACTTGCGAAGTGAATCCCTTACTACCTGAAGGATGGTGGTCACAAGCAAAACTATAAGTCCGATGCCTATGAAAGCACCCAGAGCATACCCGGGATTCAGATAGAAACTGATGAGTTCCAGCACGCTTGAGACTATCAGTACCGCAAAGCCAATAGCCGTCATGTAGTAGGTCTTTATGCGCTTGTTGACGATATCTTTGATGATAGTCACAAAGGCGCAGCTTACAAGTCCCACGGACCAGAAATGGGAAAAAGCAAGTGTATCGTGATATTCAACTATGTTCGTAAGGTTTAATACTGTATTTATGACAACCTGGAGCAAGGCTCCCGTCTCAAGGAAAAGATATACGTTCCTGTACTTGTTCTTCTGGGTCTCATTGATAAACATACCTGCAAACACAGGAATTATGGACACGAAAACATAGGCGTAAACACTGCTGAAGAAGGGCGACCTGATGATGAGCTGTCTGATCCCCGATTCGCTCATCATCCAAAGTCCCGTGACTATCATTGTTTCCGCAAGATACAAAATGGCATTGGCCACGGTGATCTTCTTTTGAATAAAGAAATATACAAAAACAGTCGCTATTCCGATAACCACCAGGTTAATTGCTATAACGACAAGCAGGAGGCTCCTTGAGATAATGGGAAACCAGACATTGTTGCCGTAAGCATAGGAAATCCCACCCAACACGCTCTTTTCGGTGTTCTGGGCTTTGAACACGATCTTTATCTCACATCCGGCATCCCTGGTAAGAAGATTGATAAGAAAATAAGAACTGGGGATCTTAGTCTTCTTGGTATCATAGTTATCGGCCCTGTAGCTTCCGCGCTCCTCTCCGTCCACATAGACAGTCATATCCTGCCTTATTGAGCGAAAGCACATACGCATACCGCTTTTAACGGTGTCGGGAAGAACATTGGTAAGCTCGGCCGTCATTCCTTCTTTGGCATCCACCCTGTAGGGGAGGGTAACCTCACCGAGATCCTCGCCGTCAAACACAAGGTGCCAGCCTTCATTAAACCCGATATCCTCAAAGGAACCTATGTAGGACTCACCCTTTATAGGACCCGTAAAAACGGAATATACAAAGAAGGCTGCCATTGAATACAGTATGACGACAAAGGCCGTTTTTATGAATACATCCAGCGCTTTAACGCTTTTCTTCATAGATCCACCATCATAGAGTAGTTCGTGTAATAGACAACAAAGCCGGGATTTGCTCCCGCAGGTTTCTTAACGTTCTTTTTGAGGGTATAATCCACTTCGACCTTGGAAGAGTTCTTGCCTTCGGAATAAAGGGCCGCATATCTGGCAGCCTCTTCAAAGGCGCGGTCCGGCACTTCCCTGCCGGAGGTTTTTAATATCACGTGAGAGCCCGGCATCTTCTTTGCATGAAACCACCAGTCTCCCCCGGAAGCAAATTCAAAGGTGAGCCTGTCATTCTGGAAATTGTTCTTGCCCACGTAGATATCAAAGCCGTCGGAGCTTACAAAATGCAGGGGCTCCGAAAGGACTTTCTTTTTCCTGTCGGTCTTGGGTCTTGATTTGATGTAGCCCGCATCGTACAGTTCTTCTCTTATCTCCGTAAGTTCCGTCTCGGTTTCCGCAAGGTTAAGAGAGGTCTCTATGCTCTTTAAATGCTCGATCTGAGACGAAACCTCTTCAATGATACCCGTAAGGCTCTCGGCGGTGCGCTTAAGCTTCACGTATTTATCAAAAAACCGCTTGCCGTTTTCCTTGACAGAAAGTTGCGGATCCAATGGTATTATAACATTTTCACCGTTATAATAATTTACAGCCTCCATGGACTTAGCCCCGTCCGAAACGGTATAGCCGTAAGTATTAATAAGTTCTCCGTAAATACGGTATTTTTCGCGCTTCTCGGTGTCCTCGAGCTGCTTTCTTTGAAGATCCAGTTTCTTAACGTTACGTTCAAGGGCTGTCTGAGTGATCTTTCGAAGATCCGAGGACTTCTGCCTGATCCTCAGTACTGCACTCTTTTCACTGTAGAATACACTGAGGGTCTCACTGATGCTTGAAAAAGAAACCCTTTTAAGGTCCCCGTAAATACTCAGTTCATGAGCCGCAAATTCCACCGGGGTCCTGCCGTCATACCTGATCTCAGGAGCAAATTCACCCTTTGATACTCCTTCGTAAAAGTCCGAAAAGGACTTCCATAATCTTGTTATGTCAACCTCGCTCAAGGAAGAAGTCGAGGCATCCCCGTCCACTCCCGCTCTGAAACAAAGCTCAGATGCAAGGATTGGAGACATACCTTCGAAACTTGTGTAAAGGGCCTTCTGTACCGGGTTGTGGGCGGTTAACATAACTTCGCTGAAATCCGCCTCGGTACACTCATCGCCCCTTCTTTTTTCACCGCCTCCGGGTATGAACCATTTCCGTCCCGCCAGGACCTCCCTGACGGAGCTTAGATTGTGGCTCACACGCTTGATGGCATCGATGATGGTCTCTTCTTCATCGGTAAAGATGATATTTGAGTACTTGCCCATAAGCTCCACAATCAGGAACTTATGCCGCAGGTCTCCCATTTCGTCCAGATGCTCCAGCTCAAACTTAAGGATACGCTCAAAGCCCGGCTGTGTCACGGAAACAATACGGGCATTGGTCAGATGCTTTCGAAGCAGCATACAGAAAGCCGGTGCCGTCTGGGGCGAGGGCTTGTTTTCCTCTGTTATGTAAACCAATGGAAGAGACGCATTAACACTGAGAAGCACCCTGTACTGGGTGGAATTTCCCTTGATGCTCAGTAATATCTCATCCGCTTCGGGCTGTGCGATCTTAACGATCCTGAGCCCGGTCAGTTTGTCGGATAATTCTTTTCTTAAGGCCGATACAGTAATTCCGTCAAATGCCATTATATTTTAACGCTCTTTCTTTCAGGTTCTATCCCATCTCAGGCAAGGGCTTTAGCGAGCACCTTTTCAAAGATCGGCGTCCAGATATCCCTATAGCCCTTTACAGTGGGGTGTATGGGATCTGCCATGAATTTTTTGATCTCTTCATCCGTAAAATCGTTTATCTTACGATCATCCCACAGATTGACCAAAGTAACATCCCACTTTGCGGCTATGTCACAAAGAAGTGCTACCATTGCTTCATATATCTCGCTGTCATATCGGGGATTGGTATAAAACACCGCCGGGCATCCCCATTTTTCCCGGGCATAGGCGAGTATATATTCTATCGCGCCTGCAACGGTCTTTGTATCAAAGCCCTCTTTATCAAAGCCTTCGGACATTTCTCCCAAAGGAAGCTTTCTTGTGGCGTCGTTGGTTGAAAGCTGGCAGATAAAAAGGTCTGCCTTCTGATCCCTGATCTTTTTTAATCTTGCGATATAGGATATGTCTTCCACATCCGCAAGGGTAGTCCCGGAAACCGCTTCCTTGGTCATGGTGCAGCCGTTGTTTTCAACGATGAAATCGGCAAAAGAAACTCCTCCCGTGGCAGATCCGTAAGTCACGGAGGAGCCCAAAAATATCAGATGTTTACCCTTTAATGTATCCATTCTTTAAATTCCCCTTTTATATCTTTTTAGGCAGTCTTACCGCCCTGTTTTCTTTGTTTGAAGATCTTTAAGAGCAAAGAGATCAGGCAATACCCCAAAGCCACCCCAAAGGTATTGAGGATAAGATCGTCGATCTCCGCCAGCCCTTTCCCGAATATAAACTGTAACACCTCAATGCTTAAGGAAAGGCAAAATCCCTTAATAACAGCCCTTAGCAGGCCCTTTGAAAAGCTGATATCCGTCTTTGCGTCAAAGATCCCGAAAAAGGCGCCCAGGGGGATAAACCAGACAATATTTCCCACAAACAGATATGTGAAAGTATACCAGCTCCCGCTCCTTATAAAGGGTATATACTCCTTGAACAGGGAAAAATTAACGCCTCCGCGAAAAAATCCCACGCCGGGCTGCCAGGGTCTTATGACGGTGATAAGATAGACCACCGCAAGATATATATAAAATAATGCTTTCTTCCAATCAAATCGTCTCATATCCGATAGTATAACAGATTCTTATGCATACCGCACCAGAAAAATCGGGCATAAAAAAACGCCCGCAAAAGCGGGCGTCTGTCATCGGATCCTAGCCTATCAACCAGTCGTACATTTCCTGGTATTTAAGGGCGCTCTTGTGCCAGGAGAAATCCTGTGCCATGGCGCGGTCCACGATCTTGTTCCATTCACGCTTGCGGTCGTAGTAAATGCGCTCCGCATTGCGGATACAGTAAAGCATCTCATGGGCATTGTAATTGGCAAAAGAAAAACCTGTTCCTTTATTCTCAAATTCGTTGTAAGGCTCAACGGTGTCACGAAGACCGCCGGTCTCTCTGACAATGGGAACGGTACCGTACCTTAAAGCTATGAGCTGGCTGAGACCGCAGGGCTCAAAGAGTGAAGGCATAAGAAAGGCATCGCAGGAAGCATAGACCTTGTGAGCCAGTTCTTCGGAATAATAAATGTTCGCTGATACCTTATCCGGGTACTTCCAGGCAAAGTGTCTGAACATGTTCTCGTATCGTTCTTCACCGGTGCCCACAACAACGATCTGAACATTGTCCTGACAGAGTTCATCCATCATGTAGGACACAAGATCGAGACCCTTCTGATCCGTAAGTCTTGAAATGATACCGATCATCATGTTCTTGGCACCTACCGCCAGCCCCAGTTCGGCCTGAAGAGCCGTTTTGTTCTTCTGCTTCTCTTTACGGAAGGTAATGGCATCAAAGGGATATTTCAAGAATTTGTCATTGGCAGGGTCATATTCTTCGTAATCAATGCCGTTGACGATACCACGAAGATCTCCGCTCCTTGCGGCAAGAAGACCGTTGAGACCCTCTCCGTAGAAATCCGTCATGATCTCCTGGGCATAGGTGGCACTGACGGTTGTTATGGCATCGGCATAGACCAGCCCGCCCTTTAAAAGGTTTGCATCTTTATAGGCTTCCAGTTTGTCGGAAGTAAAGAAATAATCAGATAATCCCGTAATGTTCTGTACGTCCTTGACACCCCATTTACCCTGAAATTTAAGGTTATGGATGGTCATGACACATTTGATACCGTGATAGAAATCGGAACCCTGAAAACGCTCTTTAAGGTATACGGGAACAAGACCGGTCTGCCAGTCATGGCAGTGGATCACATCGGGTCTGAAATCTATGAGAGGTAAAGTTGAAAGCACGGCCTTGGAAAAATAAGCGTACTTTTCGATCTCAAAAAGGGGATCGTCACTGTAGGGCTTAAAACCGTTAAAATAGTATTCACTGTCGATAAAGTAGTAGGTAACTCCGTCCGCTTTGGCGGTAAGGACACCCACATACTCGTTCTTCCAGTTATAATCCATGTAAAAATGGGTGACATATTCCATCTTGTCCTTAACTTCCTGCCGCATGCAGGCGTACTTCGGAATGATCACCCTGACATCAAAATATTTCTTATCGATACATTTGGGAAGAGAGCCCACAACATCGGCCAGTCCGCCGGTCTTGATAAAGGGAACACCCTCTGAAGCAACAAAAAGAATCTTTTTCATGCAAACAAACCTCCCAAAGGTTATTACAGTAATTATAGACCTTTACGCAAAATATGTAAATCCTTGCAAAAGAAGGACAAAATGCCATACACCGCTGACGGCGTGCCAGAAAAGGATCAGACTCTGGAGTGCAAACAGCCATTTTGGTGCACAGCCCTCTTTAAAGCTTTTATACCCACGTACAAAGGCAAAGATAAAGGCAAAGAAAAGTGCCGAAGAATAGCCCCACATGAAGTTTGAATCAAGGCTTCTGGCACCGGATTCCGCAAAAAGAAAGGCTTCCAGAAAACCGATGGCATAAAAGAGGACGGAAAGACCGTAGGCTCTGTCATTAAAGATGTTCTTAAGGTTAAACACAAGCACCGAGATCAGAAAAAGGACCGACAGTACAAGGGTTACCTTGGGATGATCCCCTCTCTGTGAAAAGGTGGTAAAGGGTGATATCACGATACTTGTTTTTTCCGCACCGTTAAATAGCACCGCACTTTGCAAAGCCATTACGATCAATGACGGCAGAACCGATAATGCGATGATGAATACACTTTTAAAGTGCAGTCTTTTGGTCACAAGATCCGTCAGAAGCACCACCGCAAGAAATGGTGCAAAGACCGTAAAGAAGCTGGCTTTAAAAGCTGTCCCAAGCAACATGGAAAGAGTAAATAAGATCCAGGTACGGGCAGAAAATTCCCGTGGCTTTTTATAGAGAAGGATAAAATAATACACCGTAAGTACGGCAAAGAACCGCATGAAGATATATGTGGAATTGTGCCACAAGTTTGCGTTTTCATAGCCGATATAGTGCTGTTTGTTAATAAAGGGCACATAAAAGCCCATGACAAGATTAAAGGCAAACGAAGTTATGTAAACCATCCATGAAGGCATATCTTCTGCCCCCGGAAGGATCCTTATAAGCCTTTCCGTAAGGATCACAGTCCCCGCAGTAATGAGCGCAAGCAATGCGGAAACCGTGTAATTCACAAAAGGAAGCTTTGAAAGAGCCAGATACACAAAAGCGCTCAGGCTGTGAAAGAACCCGTCATGAAGAGCAAACTTCACGTGTACATAGGTATCGGATTCAAACCTGTAATTCGGATCCGTGGGATATACCGCCAGTTCCGAATAAAACAGATACCAAAGCAGGCAAAAGTACAGGGCCGTCATCCCGTAAAACAATATTCTGCTGACATTTATATGATCATTTCTTTTCGGCATCCGCCCGTTCCTTTAACTCCTTAGCATTGGTAAGGGTTGCTTCCCCCGCCTCGTTTGTTCCAAGCAATCTTGCAAGTTCTCCGATCTCGCCGTCACGATCGAGCTTTCGTATATCGGTAACGGTCTTGCCGGCAGAGCTTTCCTTGGATATTTCAAAATGGGTATCCGCCATGGCAGCGATCTGGGCAAGATGTGTTATGGCAATGACCTGATGTTCTTTAGAAAGCCTGTTTAACTTCCTTGCCACTTCCCATGCGGTACGGCCGCTGATCCCCGCATCGATCTCATCGAATATCAGGGCATCGATACCGTCCTCGCCCGCAAGGATCGTCTTGATCCCAAGCATGATCCTGGAAAGCTCACCGCCGCTTGAAACGTTCTTCATGGGCTTTATGGGTTCCCCGAGATTTGCGGATATCATAAATTCAACGGAATCAAAGCCGTTTGCGGAAATCTTTTCTTCATCGGAATCTATGGCGATCTCAAATCTCACGTCAGGGAAGCTTAATTCCTTAAGCTCGGCCAAAAGCTTTTCTGAAAAGGCCTTGGAAGCCCCGGTACGAAGGCGTGTCAATTCCCCTGCCGCCGCCCTGTAGGCTTTGAGAGCTTCGTCTCTTAACTTTTGGGTCTTTTGAAGGTATTCCTCAAGATTAAGGAGTTTTTCAAGCTCCGTTTCTTTTTCATCCCTGTATTTAAGAACGGTCTCAAGATCGTCCCCGAATCTGTTCTTTAAGGAATTAAGGAGGTTTAACCGCTCCTCCGTCTCCGAAAACTCTTCCGGCGAAAACTCAAGTTTGCCAAGAAACCTAGAAAGTTCAATGGCGGAATCCCCTATAAGAGCCTCAGCATCCGAAAGTTTTGAGGCAATGGAGGATATTTCCGAAGAATCGCTGCCTGCACGGTTCAAAGCCTGAATGGACCTTGAGATCATGCTGCCGGCGCTTTCCATGCCCTCTCCCGCAAGGAGGTTCATGGCTTCGCTCAAATGCTCCATAAGCTTCTCGGAAGAAACCATCATGCGGTATCTTTCCTCAAGTTCTGTATCCTCACCGATAACGATATTTGCGGAATCTATCTCGTTGACCTCATACTGAAGAAGGTCTGTTTCACGGTTTCGTTCTCTCTGCTTTGAATTAAGCTCCTCAAGCTCTTCATCAAGTGCAAGAAGTCTCTCGGCTGCTTTACGTACCTCAAGTTTTGCCTCCGACACCTTTTTTCCGCCGAAAGCATCCAGCATTTCAAGCTGACGTACGGTACTGAGAAGCGACTGGTGCTCGTGCTGCCCGTGGATATCTATAAGAAGCTCGGCAAGTTCTTTGACCCTTCTTGCATTGGAGGGTTCACCGTTTATCTTAAATACATTTTTTGTTGCTGAAAATTTTCTTGAGATCATGACGGAATCGTCGTCACAGGGAATGTCCCAATCAGAAAGAAGTGCCCTTACATCGTCACTCAAACTGAAAACAAGAGATACCGAGGCCTCCTCCGCCCCGGTCCTGATAAGATCCTTATCTGCCCTTGCACCGAGAGCAAGATTTACGGACCCCAAAAGCACGGATTTACCCGCACCCGTTTCTCCGGTAAGGATATTTAACCCCTTGCCGAATTCTATCCTGCTCTCCTCGATGAGAGCAAGATTCTTTACATGGATTTCTTCTAACATACTCCTCCAGTCTCTCCCCGGATTCTGTATTTACTCGCTGATAAGGCGATTGATCTTGTTCATCACGGCCTTGGTATCCTCAACCGTCTTTATTGCCATCATGATGGTATCATCGCCCGCAATGGTACCCACGATCTCCTTAAAATTCATGGCATCCACCGCTGCGGCCACTGCCATGGCCATACCGGAAACCGTCTTGATAACCAGGATATTCTGTGCCATGTCGATGGACACAAACCCGTCGCGGAGCACACGCTTGTATTTGCCGTCAAGAGTATGGTCGTTATCCTTCTCAACGGCATACTTCTGCCTTCCGTCACCGATGGCCTTTTTGTACACGGAAAGGGTCCTTATATCCCTTGAAACCGTGGCCTGGGTAACCTTAAAGCCCTCCGCCTTCAATCTTTCCGCCAGTTCCTCCTGGGTGCAGATCTCATAATTCTCTATCAGTTCGATTATCCGTTTTTGCCTGTTATTCTTCATAGATTTAACTCATCTTGGACTTGAGAACCTCAAGGAAGCTCTCTCTGTTAAGTTTCACGATCCTTGTACGGCGGTCGGATCTTCTCATTACAAAGCCGTCGCCTGTTGTAAGTTCAAAATGTGATGCTCCGTCGGACATGGCAAAAGCAGGCTGTTCTCCGCCGTTCTTTGCATCCTTTATCTCGATAAGGATCTCATCCTCCCCCGAAAGCACGATGCTTCTGGAATTCATGGTATGCGGGCATACGGGAGTAAGGACCAAAAGGTCCGCTCCGGGCTCAACAATGGGGCCACCCGCAGACAGGTTGTAACCGGTGGATCCTGTGGGAGTGGAAACCACGATACCGTCGGCACTGTAGGATTTTAAGAACATCCCGTTAACATATACATCGAAATTGATGGCTCTGAAGGGCTGTGACTTTAAGACAGCAATATCGTTAAGGGCCGTAGCGTGGGCTACGGGTGCCTTGTCACGGATCACGCTTCCTTCCAGCATCATTCTTTCTTCGATGAAGAAATCTCCCGCCGTCAGCTTTTCAAGGGCAGGAAAGATATTATCTCTGTCAACTTCCGTAAGATAGCCCAGACCTCCGAGATTAACGCCAAGAAGGGGTATCTCCTCTTCCACGAAGTCTCTTGCGGCACGAAGCATGGTTCCGTCTCCGCCCAGGACTATGATGGCATCGGGTCTTTCTTCTTCCTTGAAGGAAGCGGAAACCTCCTTGCCGTATATCTTTGCATCATCCATAGATTCGATGACTACGGTCTTTCCCTTTTCTTTGAGAAAGTCCGCTATACTGTTTGTGACCTTGAGATTTTCATCCTTGGATTCATTGGTACGGATCAAAAAACGTTCCATATTATACCTCGCTATCTGTCAAGCTCGTCGTGTGCCGAGTTAATAATGTTTGTTATGTAAACCTCGTCCATGTTGATGGATTCTTCATCGGATTTACGGATGTAAAGCAGATATTCAATGTTGCCTTCAGGTCCCCGTATGGGTGAATAATCAAGACCTTTGAGGGAAAAGCCCAGGCTCTTTGCATAGTCCGCAACCTTACGGATGACACTTAAATGCACAGCCTTGTCCCGGACAACACCCTTTTTGCCGACCTCCTCACGCCCCGCTTCAAACTGGGGTTTGATGAGGCAGACCATATATGCTTTGTCCTTTATTATATTATAAGCAGGTTCTAAGATCTTTGTAAGGGAAATAAAAGAAACATCCACGGAAGCGAAATCCGGTTCTTCTCCTATATCCTCGGGAGTGGTATATCTGAAGTTGGTCTTCTCCATGCAGACCACTCTCTCATCATTTCTTAACTTCCAATCCAACTGGCCGTGTCCCACATCGATGGAAAACACCTTCTTTGCCCCGTTCTGAAGCATGCAGTCGGTGAAGCCCCCTGTGGAGGCGCCTATATCCATGCATACACAGCCATTAAGATCTATGGGGAACACTTTAAGTGCTTTTTCCAGTTTAAGGCCGCCGCGGCTCACATATTTAAGTTCACCGCCCTTAACCTCGATCTTAATGCCTTCCCTTTCAAAGGTGGTGCCTGCCTTGTCCTCACGCTGACCGTTTACGAACACGTTGCCGCTCATTATCAGGGCTTTGGCCTTCTCTCTCGAAGGAGCGAACCCGCCTTCCGTAACGAGCACATCTAGTCTTTCTTTCATGTTTTCAGTAAACTCCCGTATGCTTTAAGGATCTTTTCGGTGATGGTGTCGGCATCTATGCCGACTGCTTTTTTAAGGACTTCGGGATTCCCGTGTTCCACAAATTCATCGGGAATGCTGATACAAAGAAGCTCGGTCCCAATGCCTTCATCGTAAAGAAGCTGCCTTGTTCTCTCACCGAAACCTCCGCTCTTCACATTCTCCTCGAGAGTGACCAAAAGCTTATGATCACGGCTTAATTCACGGAGCATATCACCATCGATGGGATTTGCGAATCTGGCATTGACCAGAGTGCAGGAATATCCCCGTGCCTTAAGGTTTTCTCTGACCCTTTCGCCGGTCTTTACCATGGAACCAAGCGCAATAACGGCTATATCGGATTCTTTGAAAAGCATCTCGCTCCTGCCAAGTTCAAGGGGTTCACGCTTGTCCTCAAGTCCGTCGTAGGCTTCGCCTCTGGGATATCTGACAGCCACGGGTGCATTAAGTGAAAGAGCAAATTTCAGCATGTCCGACAATTCCCATTTATTTTTGGGAGCCATGACCGTAAGGCCCGGTATGCTTGAAAGAAAAGAAATATCAAATATTCCCTGATGGGTCTCGCCGTCGGAACCAACGATACCCGCCCTGTCTATGGCAAATACCACAGGCAGATTCTGTAAGCAAACATCGTGAAGTATCTGATCGTAGGCTCTTTGCAGGAAGGAAGAATAAATGGCCACCACCGGCTTTAATCCGCCTGCCGCAAGTCCTGCCGCAAAGGTCACGGCGTGCTCTTCCGCGATACCCACATCGAAAAACCTGTCGGGATGGGCATTCTTGAATCTCTTAAGGCCCGTACCGTCGGGCATTGCCGCAGTAATGGCGCAGACCCGCTCGTCTCTCTCCCCGAGTTTGACCATGACGGTTGAAAAGATATCCGTATAGTTGGCCTTGATCCTGGGGTGGGAAGGAAGTCCCGACTCTATATCAAAGGGTTCGGCTCCGTGGAACCTTGCGGGGTGATTCTCCGCGGGAAGATACCCCTTGCCCTTTTTTGTCACCACATGGACAATGACTGCTTTTTTCATGCGCTTGGCATCATACAGTGCATTGACCACTTCCCTGACATTGTGCCCGTCCACAGGGCCCAAATAGGTGATACCCATATCTTCAAAGAACATTCCGGGAACCACCAGGTTCTTAAAGGAGCTCTTGGCACGCCTTAAGCCCTTTACCATACCTCCGCCGCCGGGCATGTTCATAAGTCCCTTATAAATGGCATATTTGAAGTCCTGATATCCTACATTGGAACGTATGCTGTTCAGATACTTTGATACGCCACCCACATTCTCGGAAATGGACATTTCGTTGTCATTAAGGATCATTATATAGTTTGTGACAAGCTTACCCGCATTGTTAAGGGCTTCGTAAGCCATGCCGCCTGTAAGGGAGCCGTCACCTATGACTGAAACCACGAAATTGTCCCCGCCGGTAATATCCCTTGCCTTAACAAATCCCAGACCCGCAGACAAAGAAGTGGAGCTGTGTCCCGTATTGAAGCAGTCACAGTCGCTCTCTTTGGTCTTCGGAAAGCCTGCCATTCCGCCGTACTTTCGAAGGGAATCAAAGCCTTCTCTCCGCCCTGTAAGGAGTTTGTGGGTATAAGACTGATGTCCCACGTCCCAGATGATCTTATCCTTGGGAAGATCAAAAGCAAGGTGCAGAGCCATGGTAAGCTCCACTGTACCGAGATTCGATCCCAGATGTCCGCCGGAAACACTTATCTTTTCAATGAGGAACTGTCTGATCTCCTCGGAAAGTCTGGGCCAGTCTTCTTCCGGGATCTTCTTTATATCGTTTTCTTTTTCAATCAGGTCTAAAAGCATGTATCTACCTGTCCCGGTTAATAAGACTCTGGATCAGTTCTTCCAGGAATTCGTTTCTTCGTCCGAAGGATGCGATGGTCTCAAGAGCATCGTCGGAATAGGCCTTGACATCGGCCTTGGCTTTGTCCATACCGTAGATCGTCACATAGGTATCCATGTTCCTGACACTGTCGGAATGAACGGCTTTGCCCAGCTTTTCGAATTCGCCTTCAACATCGAGGATGTCGTCGCGGATCTGGAAAGCAAGTCCGATATTCTTGGCTGCGGACTTAAGATCTTCTATCTCATCCCTGGTGGCACCGCCGAGAATGCCGCCTATCATCATGGCAGCCTCGATAAGTGCACCGGTTTTCTTTTTATGCATGTATAAAAGTTCCGATTCGGAAAGAGAACCTGCTTTGGTACTGAGAACATCAACGGACTGTCCGCCAACCATGCCGAAAATACCGGCCTTGCGGGTAAGCACCTGCATGCAGCGGGCCACTCTGTTATAATCATCCGTATTGTTAAAAGCAGCGGCTGCGGTCTCATAAGCAAAATTCAGAAGGCCGTCGCCGGCAAGAAGGGCAATGTCCTCGCCATACTCGGCATGTGTGGTCTTCCTTCCCCGTCTGAACTCATCGTTGTCCATACAGGGCATATCATCGTGAACAAGGGAATAAGAATGGATCAGCTCAAGAGCGGCCATAAAATAGGGCAATTCCTTGGCATCCCTGTCAAATAGCGCTGCAGTCTCCTCCATGATTATGGGGCGAAGTCTCTTGCCGGGAGAAAATACGCTGTATCGCATTGCCTCCATAAGGGGCTCGGCAAGTCCCGCATCAATCTTAAGCACTCCTTCAAGCAGATCGTTGACCTTAGCGACCCTGGCATCAAGCTCATCCTTAAAACTCATAATAAAATCATCTCCTTAACTTTAAAAGGGCACAGTATCCCCTAAAATGCTCTGACATGATAAATATTATGTTATCACACACTGAGGGTTATTTAAAGGGTGGATTTGGGAAGGAAGTCTTAATAATAAATGAATCCGTCATGCTTTTTGGGGTTCACCTGTAGAGATCTTTTTGATCCATTTACGACTCCGTAGCCTTAGGAAGGACCAGAAGGTCTTTACGATCTGATCCGACTTTAAGAATATATAGATCCAGAATGCGGACATATGGAACACAAACCCCGCCAGTATCCCCAGGGGAATTGCGAGTATCCACAGAAATATATTGTCCGCCAGCATCAAAATCTTTGTGTCTCCGCCGCCTCTGAGCACGCCCTTTGTCATGATGCTGTTGGTGCCCTGGAACACCAGTATGAGACTTATGGCGTTCATTAACTGTTTCGCGGTCGCCGCGGTCTCGGAACTTACATTTTTGTAAAAACCGATGATAGGATCGCTGAAAAGCACGATAAAACCTGCGGATAAAAGCCCCAGCACCAGTCCGAGGCCAAAGAACCTGTAACCCTGACGCATGGTCTTCTCTCTGTCACCCTCGCCGAGAGTAATACCCGTAACGATGGCTCCTGCCTGGCTCACGCCGGAGATGACCACCGTACTTAACTGCTGGGTAACACTGGTAATGGCATTGGCGGCCACAAAAGTCCCGCCGATATGACCTATGACCATGGCTACCGAATTATTTCCAAGAGCCAGTATCCCGTCACTGATGAGCACGGGAATACTTATGCGGATATATTCTCCCAGCAGGGACTTTGTCTTCATGAAAAGATCCTTTATCCTGAAGAACACTTTCCTGTCAAAGAAAAGAAGGTATCCCACGATCATGACAAACTCGAAGACTCTGGCTATGAGGGTACCGAGAGCCGCTCCCGCCACTTCAAGCCTGGGAGCGCCAAATTTACCGAATATCAGGATATAGTTCATGGAGAGGTTTACAAAGAAAGCGCCGATAGAAACAAGCAGGGGAAAAAGCACCTGTCCCACGCTTCGAAGCACTATGGTCACCACAAGAGAAAGACCCACAAAGTAATAAGTGACAACGGAATAACGCAGATATCTTATGCCGTCTTTGATAATGGGAGCTTCATCGGTATAGGTACGCATGATAAGGTTCGGGATAAAGAAGGTTGCCAGTGCAAACAGGGTTGCCAGGATAAGGGTAAGGCGTAACATCAGGCACACGGTCTGTTTCAGGGCAAGGGAAGCATCTTCTTTTTCTTTGTCAGTTTCCGAGGAATGTTTCATGCCCCAGTATCTGGACACCAAAACAGAAGCCCCCATTCCGAGGCCCATGCAGAATATCTGAAATATGCTGATAAAGGAATTTCCCAAAGATGTGGCGGAAAGAGGATCGTCACCCAGACTTCCCACCATCATGGTGTCAAGCATGTTGACACCGATGGTAATAAGACTTTGCGCCGCTATTGGCAGCGCAAGTTTAAAGACTTTTTTGTAAAAATCCAAGGATTCTCCGGATCTATTCATGGTTTTTCTCACACAAATTCAGTATCAGTCTTACAGTCACAAAAAGCATGACAAAGTCCACGTAGGTGTAGGTTCTCTGCCCGGACATAAAGCATGTGGGTGAAAAACCCATCATAACTCTGGTAAGCATTCCGGCTCCGAACACAGTGCAAAGAAGGAGATTTTCCTCCACCCGGTCCGTAAGAAACATAAGGGTCAAAAGAACAATGACCACGTAACACAGATTGGCGATAAAAAAGAGGTAAGCTCCCGTAAGCCTTAAATCATCTCCCGAATACTTAAACAGATGCATGGCCGTAAGGGCATAGATCGCCGTATAATAGGCCGCAGCAGCAAGATTCAGTATGAAAGACAGTTTTCTTTTTCGCTTAAGGGCATATACGAAAACAACCGCGAAAAACAAAAAAGGAACCGGATCCTTATGGGAAAAACTTATAAACGTGGAATTAAGCCCCAGAACCGCCTTGTTTATAAGATTAAAGCCCGTAAACTCAGGCATATGGGCTGCTGATTCAAGCATTGTTCTCGATGCGTTGCCAGGACATGTAAGGGAAAAGCACAGCATGCCCATTTCAACCGCAAGAAGGATTACTACTGGCACAATGGCGTGGGTTGCCTTCTCATATATGCACCGTATAAGAACATAAACGAGGATACAGAAAAACAAAACCAGAACCTGCTCAAAATTTACGGCATAAATAAAGGCCAAGAAAGCAAGGATCATCCTGAAACCGGAAACTTTCTTTTGCTCGTAAAGTTCCTTAAGCACTGAAAGGGACCATACTCCGCAGGCAAATGGCCAGATATAGCAGATAAAGGTAGTGGCCCATCCGGTTTCCCGCATGAAGGTCCAAGGGAAAAAGCACAGGGCAACAAACACGAATTCCGTGTGCTTAAAATCATTTATCTTTGATATGGAATAACTAAGAAGAAGTATGGCGAATACATTGACAATCCGCCATACGTAAAGGTTCCTTGTGAATACCGCAAGGGTAACTTCGATAAGAAGACGTGCCGTCCAAACTTCGTATCTGTAGGCCAGATATTCAGGAAGGGTTTTGTCGTTCAAAACCTCCGCAAACCAGGCGTCATCGCGCTGTCCGGGATGGATCAGCACGTGACTCAGCACTATAAGAAGCCCGAAAATAAATGCAGCGACAATATCGGGCCGTTTAAAGATTTTCCTGTTCTTGAACATATTATTTTACAAACTTGGCAAGTACGCCGTTGACAAAACTGCCGGAATTATCCTGTCCGTATTTCTTGGCAAGTTCCACAGCCTCGTTAATGGCTACGGATGCCGGAATATCGTCATCGAAAAGGATCTCGTAGACCGCAAGACGTAAAATGGTAAGCTCGGCCTTGCCCATTCTCCCTACGGTCCAGCCTTCGGCCTTCTCGTCGATAAGTTTATCGATCTCGGGAAATTTAGCCAGGACCGCAGCCTCACGCTTGCCGATATAATCTCTGTCTTCGGGAGAGACATCGTGCTTGTCCACAGTCTCCTCGATATTAAAAAACAGTCCGGTCTGCTCTTCCATCTCGCTCATATCGTTAAATTCCGCACGAAACAAAAGTTTAAACAGGATCTCGCGAATTTCGCTTCTTTTCATTATTTCTCCTTTGTGAGACTGATCCCCGAAATCTTGACGGTAACGGTGTTAACGGTAAGACCGGTCATGCTCTCCACAGCCTGCTTGACCTTCTGCTGAACCGCTCCGGAAATACCGGGAAGACTTACACCGTAATCCACGGTAACAGCCACACCGATGTTGACTTTGGAACCTAAGATCTCAACCTTGACATTCTTCATAAGGTTCTTCATGCCAACCTTAGAAAGAAGCTCGGATGTTATATTTCCGCCCATGGCAGACACGCCTTCGACCTCAAGGGCTGCAATGGCAGCGATCTTGCCTACAACGTCGCCGGCTATTTTAACTGTGCTTTCGCAATCAAGGGTTTTTTCGTTATCCATAGTGAATCCTCCGAAAAAGAATTATAACACACTTTATCAGTTTCTTGCAAACTCCGATAATTCAAGACCCGGATTGCGGTCAAGGGTCATGCCGATGCTCCAGGGATTTACGAACAAAAGAAGGGGACGTCCCTTAAGATCCGTAACCTTCTTCATATCGGAAGTTCCGGTAAGCTTTGCAATATCGGTCTCGGACTTTTCGATCCACCTGATATGCTCGTAAGGAAGGGGCTCAAGGCGGATCTCCACGTTGTATTCGTTCTCCAGCCTGAATTTGAGCACGTCGAACTGAAGCACGCCCACAACGCCCACGATGATCTCTTCCATACCGGAATTAAGCTCCTGGAAGATCTGGATGGCACCTTCCTGAGCGATCTGTGAAACACCCTTGATGAACTGTTTGCGCTTCATGGTATCGATCTGGCGTACCCTTGCAAAATGCTCGGGAGCAAAGGTAGGTATGCCTTCGAACTTAATGTTCTTGCCGGGAGCACATACCGTGTCACCTATGGAAAAGATACCGGGATCGAACACGCCGATGATATCTCCCGCATAGGCTTCGGAAAGGATCTTTCTTTCATCCGCCATGATCTGCTGGGGCTGGGAAAGACGTAAGTTTCTTCCGCCCTGCACATGCTTAACTTCTTTGTCGGCTTCGAATTTACCGGAGCAGATACGCATAAAGGCTATCCTGTCGCGGTGAGCCTTGTTCATGTTTGCCTGGATCTTGAAAACAAATGCGGAAAAAGCATCGTCCGTAGGCTCAACCTCTCCATCCTCGGATCTTCTGGGAAGGGGCGTGGTGGTCATCTCAAGGAAATGCTGCAAAAAGATCTCAACTCCGAAATTGGTAAGGGCCGATCCGAAGAAAACGGGAGTAAGCTTTCCGGCTCTGACCTCGTCAAGATCAAACTCCGCACTGGCGCCGTCCAGAAGCTCGATCTCGCCTTCCAGTTTTTCGTAGGCATCCTCTCCTATCTCTTTGAGAGCGGCATCCTTATCGTCCAGGGAAACGATCTCCGTATGTCCTTCCCTGGTACCCTTCTGGGTATCGGAATAAGTGACAACGTTGCGGCTCTTTCGGTCGTACACACCCTTAAAGCCTTTACCCGAACCTATGGGCCAGTTTACGGGGCATGTGGCTATACCCAGTTCTTTTTCGATATCATCAAGAAGATCAAAGGTGTCAAGAGCGTCTCTGTCCAGCTTGTTGATAAAAGTAAAGATGGGAATGCCTCTCATGGCACAGACCTTAAAGAGTTTACGGGTCTGTGGCTCCACGCCCTTGGCTCCGTCAATGACCATTACGGCGGAATCCGCAGCCATCAGGGTTCGATATGTATCCTCCGAAAAGTCCTGGTGTCCGGGAGTATCCAGGATATTGATGCAAAAACCGTCATACTCAAACTGCATAACGGACGAAGTGACCGATATACCTCTTTCTTTTTCTATCTCCATCCAGTCGGAAACCGCATGTCTTGCGGTGGCCTTACCCTTAACGGATCCGGCAAGATTGATCTGACCGCCGTAAAGAAGAAACTTCTCCGTGAGGGTGGTCTTACCTGCATCGGGGTGGGAAATTATGGCAAAAGTACGCCTTCTGTTGATTTCTTTATCAAAACTGCCCATTAAAAAACTTGATTCCTTTCAAAAAAGCATTATGCCCGTCATGGCAGAAGTACACTGCCTGCAAAGGGCTTAAAACAGGGATTCTCCCTTGAATTCGGGTTTGATCCCGAAGTATTTAAGCACGGTTGCCCCGATATCTGCAAAGGTGCTCCTGGTCCCCAGATTTCCGGGTGTGATCGTATTACCGTACACAAGAAGAGGAATGTACTCCCTGGTGTGGTCGGTGGTCTTTGTATATCCGGGATCGCATCCGTGGTCAGCGGTTATCATGAGGATATCGTCTTTACGGAGCTTACCCATTATTTCAGGCAACTTGGAATCGAAATATGAAATAGCCCCGGCATAGCCTTCTATGTCGCGTCTGTGGCCGTAGATCATATCCGTATCCACAAGATTTACAAAGCAAAGGCCTTCAAAGTTCCTGTCCGCCCATTCAATGGTCCGGTCGATGCCCTCGGGATTTCCGGAGGTGTAAACATACTCGGTGATGCCTTTACCCGCGAAAATATCATTGATCTTTCCGATCGCAAGCACATCCTTGCCCGCAGCCTTTAACTGATCGAGCATGGTGGTACCTGTAGGCTCCAAAGAAAAGTCATGGCGATGGGGAGTTCTTGTGTAATTGCCGCTGGTACCCACAAAGGGTCTTGCGATGACACGTCCCACGCCGTGCTTTCCCGTAAGTATCTTACGTGCTTTTCTGCAGATATCGTAAAGCTCCTCAAGGGGAACCACGTCCTCATGGGCAGCGATCTGGAATACGGAATCCGCAGAGGTATATACGATCAGATCTCCGGTCTTTACATGCTCGTCTCCGTAGTCGTTGATGACCACGGTACCGGAATAAGGCTTGTTACAAAGAACGCCGCGGCCCACTGCCTTCGTAAACTCATCCAGCAGATCCTGCGGGAAGCCGTCAGGATACGTGGGAAAAGGAACAAGGGACTGGATCCCCGCAATCTCCCAGTGTCCGGTGGTTGTATCTTTGCCCTTGGAGGCTTCGGAAAGTCTGCAGTAAGCCCCTGTGGGATTTGATTCCTTGGGTTCAAGATCAACACCGTCTATGTTGAAAAGACCCAGCTTTTTAAGGTTCGGTGCGTTAAAGCAGGAAGCACTCGCTACACTTTTGATGGTGCTCACGCCTTCGTCGCCGAATTCCTTTGCATCGGGCATGGCGCCGCAGCCGTAGCTGTCAAGGACAATAATAAATACTCTTTTCATACGTAACCCTCCTATCCGACCGTCATTCAGAAGTTTTTTCTGTCTTTTTGAATTTAAAAAGAAACTCGGTTTCTTCTTCCTTGTATACGAAGAAGAAAAGTATCAAAAAGATGGGAACTGCCAGTGTTACACAGATATCCGCCACATTGAACCTGGGAAAGTTGATGGGAACAAAGTAGAAAAAGTCCACAACATAACCCTGTTTTACCCTGTCGATGAGATTCCCGAGAGCCCCCGAAATAAGCAGCGTAAAGGCCGCATGAAGCCAGCCGTAGCGCTTTGACTCGGGGATCCTTACAAACTCAAATACCGCAATGACGGTAACAATGATCGTAAGGGTTATGAGAAATCCCTGCTTTCCCATAAAACTGGAAAAAGCAGCCCCGTTGTTCTCGAGATATTCAAGCTCGAATACGTTCTTTATCCAGACAATGTTGTCCCTGCCCTTAAGATTCGCCGCGATCCAGTTCTTTGTCAGCTGATCCGTAAGGATCAGAAGGGCGCATGCCAGGGTGCAGATAAGTTTTGAAGCATATTTTTTCATTGACAAACTCCGATGTTTTGTAAGGGATCCTACCTTCACAAAAAAGATAAAAACCCCGGCAGAACACACTCCGCCGGGGTAATAAAGATCATTTACTGCATAGCATCCTTGATGGAGAAGCTGATGCGGCCCATCTTGTCCTTGCCAAGGCACTTAACGGTAACCTTGTCTCCAAGAGTGAGAACATCTTCAACATGGTCGATACGCTCTTTGGCGATCTTGGAAATATGAACCATGCCTTCCTTGCCGGGTGCAAACTCGATGAATGCACCGAATTCCTTGATGCTTACTACGGTTCCCTTGTAGATCTCGCCCTCTACGAAGTCGGAAACTATTGTATTGATAAGCTCGCAAGCCTTGTTGATCATATCCTTGTCGGTACCGCAAACGCTTACCATACCGTCATCGGTAATGTCGATCTTAACACCGGTCTGAGCGATGATTGCGTTGATGGTCTTACCCTTCTGTCCAACAACATCACCGATCTTCTCGGGATCGATC
>JAEEGL016424883.1_pt1 | contig 53298 bp, 47 predicted proteins | sample 9134231 | NCBI WGS metagenome assembly JAEEGL01 (sample SAMN16246548, study PRJNA631951) | gut metagenome | biome: gut microbiome; feature: rumen; material: fiber-attached | host: Bos | place: Iran: Karaj | collected 2018-10 | reverse complement strand
CAGAGTTCGCTACCCTCACTTCGCGGCGAAAAGATTCGGACGGATGCTCCGGCGACGATAAATGCGTTGTCGCCTGCGCACCGCCGCTTTTCGTCGTGAAGATCGGTCGCTCACGACAGTCCAGCTCTGCAAATAGATCATTGAGACGCTGTCTTGCATTTACTATATGGGGCTGTTTTTTTACAGCCCCTTTTTCAACTTACTGAGCTATGAGCGCAGCCTGAACCTTGTATTTTTCGGCGATGCTTTTCAGCGTTCCGTCTTTATAGGCGGTCTTTAAAAACTCATTGAGCTTTTCGGTAAGGTTGGAATCCTTTCTGAAGCCCACGCCGTATTCCTCGCTGTTGAGGCTTACGGTATATGTGAGAGTGTCATAGCTGGTTCCCTCGCCTACCATTGCGGCAGCCATAAGAGAGTCGATGATAGCGGCATCACTTGTTCCCGCAGCGACCTCCATAACGGCATTTGCCTGTGATGTTACCTCTGTATACTTAAGCTTGTGCTCTTTGGCCTGATTCTGGCCGGCGCTTCCGCTCTCTACGGCAAATCTGAGCTCTGAAAGGCTCTCAACAGTCTTGTACTTGTCAGCAACATCCTTCTTTACTACAACTACCTGTGCATTGTTGCAGTAAGCGTTTGATGTGCTCATGGCAGATTTTACTTCATCTGTAAGAGTCATGCCGTTCCATACACAGTCGATGGATTTTCCGTCAAGCTCCATTGCCTTGTTGTCCCACTCTATCTCGACAAATTCAGCCTTTACGCCAAGGCTTTCGGCAAACTTTTCGGCAAGTTCTGCGTCAAATCCGATCCACTTTCCGCTTGCATCCTTGTAATCCATGGGCTCAAAATCCGTGATACCGACAACTAATTTGCCGTTTCCCTGAATGTATGCAAGATCGCCGTCTGCCTTCTTTGCCGAGCAGCCGCAAAGCGCAAATGTAAGCGCGGACACAGCTGCAAGTGCCAAAAATCTCTTTTTCATTTTTTCATTCTCCTTCTTCATATACAACATTATGCCATGACCGTCAAACGGTCACGGCATAGATTATCACACCTTGGGTGATCAAAGTCAAGTATTTTCTTTTCTTTCGGCCCTGTCTGCCTCTATCATGGCGCCGATGATGCAGGCGGCATATTCGCCTATTGCCTTTCTGTCATCCTTTTCAAGGTCTTTCATTACAAAGGGATCTCCGAAGGTGACAGTGACCCTCGACTTTTTACATCTTGGCATCTGCCTTTCAAAGCAGGCCCATGTTCCGTCTATGGCAACAGGAACGACAGGGCATCCCGTGCGGTCGGCTATCTTAAAAGAGCCGTCCTTGAATTCCAAAAGCAAATTGTTTTCCGGGTCCTTATTTCTTGTTCCCTCGGGACATATCCAGATGGACGTGCCGCTCTTTATCTCTTCTATGGCCGCAAGTATAACCTTCAGGCTCTGACGCATGTCGTGCCTGTCAATGAAAAGGCAATGTACGCTGTCCATCCACTGCTTAAGCAGCGGCGCCTTTTTAAGCTCCGCCTTCGCGACAAAGCCCATTGGGCCGACAGCAAGAGCATAACCTATCATGGCCTCTATGATGCTCTGGTGATTTGATACGTACAAAACCGGAACATCCCTCGGGACCTTTTCAAGTCCCTTTACCTTCATCCTTACGCCCATGATGAACATAAGGACTTTAAAGCCGTTCCGCACGCAAAACTGCGACGCCCTCTGCCTTGCGCGTGGCTTAAATTTCCCGATGATCCAAAGCACGATCCACACCGGAAGCGTGATGACAAAATATAATATCAGGAAGATGGCCGCAAGTATCAGTCTTATCATTTTTCAACTACCTCTTTGTCCTCTTCCTCTTCATCTTCCGAAGGGTCAAGCGGAAGTCTTCCGAAAATGCCCGTAAGCATCCTCAGATAATCGGCAAGACCGTCGTTGAAATTGCTTTCCCTTACTCTGAACTGCCAGTTGCCGTACGGCACCGCAGGTGTATTCATACGGCAGTCACATCCGTAACCCAAAAGATCCTGCATCGGGTATACGGAATATTTCGCGGTACTTGCCATTGCAGTCCTTATCATATCCCAGTGGATATTGTCTCCGCTCGTATTCATGTATATTCTGACTTTGTCCTTATGCTCTTCATCAAGGGACATATACCAGCCGAGAGAAGTATCGTTGTCATGTGTGCCTGTGTAGCAGATATAATTATCTCCCGCAAACCTGTATGGCATCATGTCATTGTCGTTGATATCGGCAAAAGCGAACTGTAAAACTTTCATCCCCGGCAGGCCGTAAGCATCTCTTAGTTCTTCAACGTCGTCTGTTATAACGCCAAGATCCTCGGCCCATATGGGAAGATCTTTTCCAAGTTCCTTTACGATGGCGTCAAACAAAGAATGTCCGGGACCTTTTACCCATTTTCCGCCGACAGCGGTCTTGTCGCCGTATGGAATGGCCCAATAGCCTGCAAAGCCTCTGAAATGATCGATCCTGATAAAATCGAAGACCTTCAGCTGGTTTTTAATGCGGCTTATCCACCATGCGTAGCCTGTCTTTTCATGCTTTTCCCAGTCGTATAAAGGATTGCCCCAAAGCTGTCCTGTCTCCGAAAAATAATCCGGCGGAACCCCTGCGACGACTGTCGGATATCCTTTTGAATCAAGCCTGAACATTTCAGGGTTGGCCCATACATCCGCGGAATCCATGGATACAAAGATCGGGATATCGCCGACTATCTTTATGCCCGCATTATTTGCATAGGCACGCACAACGGACCACTGACGGAAGAAAATATACTGCAGGAAGGAATAATACATCATCTCCTTCTCATATTTTCTCTGCAGTGCTTTCTTTCCCTCAGCACTTGGGTGTGCCTGTTCTTCGGGCCAGTCCAGGAAAGCTATGCCTCCGTTTGCGTCCTTAAGCGCCATAAAGAGAGCGTAGTCTTTAAGCCACGACGCGTTGTTCTTTTCAAAATTCTCAAAGCCCTTTATCATTCCCTTGGGGATGGACGGCTTTGCCTTGTCCTTTTCTGCGAGGAATTTCTCAAAGGCCCTTTTATAAAGCGGATATTTGTAATACTGAACATACCCGTAATCTACCGAATCGGGCGAAAAATGCGGAGCGAATTCAAGCTCTCTTCTGTCCAAAAAGCCGTCCTTGCAAAGCTCGCCTGGCGAAATAAAAAGAGGCTGTCCCGCAAAGGCCGAAAAGCACTGATAAGGCGAGTCTCCGTATCCCGTGGGGCCAAAGGGCAGCACCTGCCAGATGGTCTGGCCGGACTTTTTCAGGAAATCTATGAATTTAAATGCGCCCTCGCCGAAATCACCTATTCCGTAGGGCGAGGGAAGCGATGAGGGGTGCAGAAGTACTCCGGAGTATCTTTGTTTTAAGTTTGGCATTTTTTATTCCTTTCTGTTTATATACAGCACAGCGGTATTCCGCCGCAGGGGCCGCCGCAGCAGAGGCTTCCCATTATTACGTAAAGACATACGTTATTGTTCTGGGTCTCGGGAGTGCCGTAGCTTTTTCCGACTTCGGTGTACCAGCCGGGGGCATCACCCATCCTTGACTTGAAATTGCGGTAATCGGGATTTCCGGGTTCTAAGACGATGGCGGTATCGATATATTCCTGAGAGGTCTTCATGTCTCCCATTCCGGCACTGGCCATTGCGGCGTAAAAGAACCACTTTCCGTTTCTGTTCGGAATATCGTTTAAGGACCTCATTGCCTCCGCATACATGCGGTTTTTAAGAAATGTCTCGACAGCCCTGTAATACATCAATTCCTGATCATTTGAAGAATAGGCATTCTTTCTTTGATATGCCGCATTCTGATAGCCGCCCGTAAAAAAGCTGCCAAAAGGATTTCCGTAGGTATTTCTTTGCGATGTCGTCCTGTTTGCACCCTGTCTGCCGTAGGATGAGGCATAGCCGTTTGCGCTGCCGTCCATTATGGCCTTGTAAGCCGCCTGTATCTCCTTGAATTTTTCTTCGGCGATCTGCTGTTCGCGTTCGCTTTTTCCAATGTTGGCATCGGGGTGATACATCCTGCTCAGGCGTCTGTATGCTTTTTTTATGTCATCCTCGGAGGCCGCGCGCGATACGCCCAGCACCTGATATGGATCGTTCATTTTCAGTCTTCCTTTTTGGTGTTCTTTTTTTTATGAAATCTAGTCCAGATACCTGCATAAAGGATGTTTCTGATTATCTCGGCGTCCTGAAGTATCGGAAGTCTTTCAAATGCCGCAGTCGCATCGGCCGCAGTGTATAAAAGCATGCGTTCGATCCATTCATCAAAGTCGGGCCGTTTCCTCATCCCTATAAGAGGGTTGAAATCTCCCTTCTTTATGTCCTTTTCAAGATCGTCATAAGCATCCAAAAGATAAATATATTTCCCGAGAGAAAAGCCAAGGAGCTCAAGTTCGCTCTTCCACACATCATCATGCGGAGCGATTATCGCCTCCATAAGTCTTCCTGCCTCTACGCACAGATCGTCGAGACGCATGTTGTCTACTTCCCCTTCCATGCTCTCAAGCTCCCAGATGCGTTTCATGCTTGCGGCAAGTTTTCTTACCTTTTCGGGATATTTTTCCTTTAACCTTTTATGGCTCTTTTTAAGCGCCAGCTGCATCGCCCTTGCGCCCGGCTTTTTATCGTCGTGCCAGTCGTCGATGCATTTGTAGTACGTCAAAAGAAGATTCATTTCGGCAGCGTAATCTATGTACGGATTTGAAAGATAGTGCATCTTTCTTCCCATATGCGCTGCGCACCTTGCCGTGTAATCATTAGTTTCCGGCTCGTAAAGGCCCGCAAGCAGCATGGCAACGAATGCCATGTCATAGCTTATGGATATCTGCGCTTTAGCGCCGCTTACTTCTTTAAGTGCCCTGCACACACCGCAGTAGTATCTTCTGTATCTGTCGTATTCTCTTATTTTGAGTTCCGGCCTGTTTGCCACTAAATATCCGAACATGTATTATAATCCCTCAGCTCTTTTTTGTAAACTCCATTCTGCATTTGGGGCAGGTCACAACAATATTTCCTTTGCCCTTCGGTATCTTTATCTTCTGCCTGCATCCGGGGCAAATGTAAATGTGATGCGTCTTTTTGATCCTGCTTATCGCTTTTTTTCTTCTTATGCTCTCGCGCAGTTTTTCCATTTTTTGAAGGAACCGGTCGTTTTGCTTTTTTCTTTTTTCGTAATTCTTTGAAAAAACACGCACATAGCTGTAGATAAGCAGCGCCCAGGCCACAAGACTTATTATAAGCGAAATCGGCAAAAGCGCAAGAGGCATAAAGCCAAGTATTAAATTGACCAGCACCAGAACAAGGGCTATAAGTACAAGAAAGCTTGAATAGCTGTCAAAGCCGTATCTTCCCTGCATAAAGCGGTAAAACCCTGTCTTCATCTTTTGCCACATATGATCTAACCTTCTCTCATGTTCCTTAATTTTAAGTATTCTTCCCTTATTTCTCCCGGCAGGCTTTCTTTGCCCCATTCATCGTTTACTGCGATGATCTTTTTCAAATGATCTTTTTGCGCCTTTATACCTTTGTATTTGGAGCGTTCGAGTTCTTTTCTCTTTCTGTCGAGCCAGCTTTCCGTATCGGCGATATAGCCTGCAGCTTCTTTTCTTATCTGTTCAAGTTCTTTTTTTCTGTTTTCGGAAGATTCATAAAGAGCCGCTTCCCTGCACGCCCTTTCTATTTCCTCTTCACTTAAGTTTGAGCTTCCCGTTATCGTAATATTCTGCATTGCCCCGGATCCGAGATCCTTTGCGGATACCGAAAGAATACCGTTTACATCTATCTCGAAAGCAACTTCTATCTGAGGGACGCCCGCAAATGCCCTTTTTATACCTTCAAGCCTGAAATTGCCCAGAAGCTTATTGTCTCTGGTAAGCCTTTTTTCGCCTTGATACACCTTTATATCAACGCTTGTCTGGAAATTTGACGCAGTTGAGAATATCTGACTCTGCCTTGTCGGTATGGCCATGTTTCTTTCGATTATATGGTGTGCGACTCCGCCGATGGTCTCGATGGAAAGAGACAGCGGTGTAACGTCCATAAGCACCATATCCGCCATGTCGCCGGGTCCGTTTGAAGGGGATGTTTCCCTGCCGAGCCTTTCTCCCTGAATGGCTGCCCCTATGGCAACGCATTCATCCGGGTCGATCTCTGTAGAAGGTTCTACCCCGATAAGATTTTTTACCTTTTCGACGACCGCCGGAATTCTTGTCGATCCCCCTACCAAAAGCACTTTATCTATATCCGAAGGCGAAAGACATGCATCTTTAAGCGCGGACAATACAGGCTGCGCGGTCTTGTCTATAAGATCCTTTATGATCTCCTCAAACATCTTTCTGGTGATGTTCATCCGAAGATCGACAGGCTCGTTTTTTTTGTTTACCGCAAGGAAAGGAATGTTAAGATTGTAGTTTTCCACCACCGAGAGTTCCTTTTTGCATTCCTCTGCCGCATCCATGATGCGCTGCATTGCAGCGTAGTCTTTTCCTATCTTTATGCGGTTCTCCTTTCGAAATTCCCGGGTGATAAAATCTGCCAGCCTGAGGTCAAAATCGTCACCGCCAAGGCGGTTGTCGCCGGCTGTGGAAAGCACCTCTATCAGCCCGTCGCCTATCTCAATGACGGACACATCAAAGGTACCTCCCCCAAGATCGTATACAAGTATCTTCGCCGGACGGCCGTGGTCTAAGCCGTAAGCGAGCGCTGCCGCGGTGGGTTCGTTTATTATCCTTTTTACGTTAAGGCCGGCAATTCGCCCCGCATCCTTTGTGGCCTGTCTCTGGGCATCGTTAAAATATGCAGGCACGGTTATCACGGCATCCGTGATCTTTTCCCCGGTAAATTCTTCAGCATCCTTTTTAAGTCGCATAAGTATCATTGCCGAGATCTCCTGGGGCGAAAGCTTTTTATCGTCAACGCGGACCCTGATGTCGGTCCCCATCTGTCTTTTTATGGAAAAAACCGTTCTTGTCGGATTCGCCGCGGCCTGTCTTCTGGCCGGCTCTCCTATTATCCTTTCCCCGTTTTTTGCAAAGGCAACAACAGAAGGCGTAGTACGCCCTCCTGCAGCGGATGGTATCATCACTGCCCTACCGCCTTCTATAACAGCTACTGCACTGTTTGTCGTTCCGAGGTCTATTCCGATCACCATACCAATCAGTCCTTTGCTTCACTATTTCATGCCGCCATACATACCCGCGGCACAAATTATGCATCATACGTTTTTTAAGTATAAGCAAGTAAAAAAAAGGTGTCAATAATTCCGCTCCATATTTAATGAAGTGTTTAGAATCTTTATTTTTCCTTAAAGTAATGTTTTCTTTTTCTTGACAGTTTTCGTAAAAAAACCTTAAAATAACAGGCAGAAAAACAAGCTTGAAAAGAGGCAGGGCATGAGTGAAAAAAACTACAAAATGATAATATGCTATGACGGAACAAGGTACTTTGGCTGGGAACATCAGCCGGACAAGGAGACCATCCAGGGAAAACTTGAAGCCGTCCTTTCGAGAATGTGCGATAAGGGCGTCGATGTGACCGGCGCAGGACGCACGGACGCAGGCGTGCATGCAAGGGCCATGTGCGCAAGCGTAAAGATGGACACACCCCTTTCGCCCGAAGAGATAAAGGATTATATGAACCGCTATCTGCCGGATGATATCGCCGTGCGCGAGGTGCGCATCGCATCCGACCAGTTTCACGCAAGATACAAGGCCATAGGAAAGACCTACCGCTATACATGCTACATAGGGGATTCAAAACCTGTCTTTGACCGCAAATACATGGCGGTGCTGGATTTCAAGCCGGATATCGAGGCCATGGAAAAGGCCTGCGGCTTTCTTACGGGCAAGCATGACTACAAAAGCTTTTGCGGCAATTCCCACATGAAAAAATCCACTGTGAGGATAGTGGATTCGATAGTGATAAATGTAAAAAAAGACACCCTGACCATAACATTTCACGGAACGGGTTTTTTGCAGAACATGGTGCGCATCATGGTGGGCACTCTGCTTGAAGTCGGCAGGGGCCGCTACGCCCCCGAACATGTAAAGGAGATACTCGAGGCCTGTGACAGAACGCAGGCAGGGCCAACGGCGCCTGCCTGCGGGTTATGTCTTATCTGTGTGGACTACATGTAATAAAATACTATCTTCGCCAGATCTTCATTTCCTTTGCGGCATATATGAGCTCATCGCGGAACATCGGATGCGCTATGGAAATGAGCCTTTCGGCGCGTTCCCAGGATGTTGCGCCTTCAAGATTAACGACTCCGTATTCCGTGACTATGAAATAAACCTGGCTTCGCGGAGATGTGATGATCTCGCCGCTGAAGGAAGGCACTATACAGGAATGAACGTTCCCCTGCTTGTCGGTGTAGGTGGAATTGAGGCATATAAATGCCTTGCCGCCCTTTGAGATGGATGCGCCTTCAAGGAAATCGAGCTGGCCGCCCGTTCCGGATATCTGTCTCTTTCCGATGCTTTCGGAACTGACCTGACCGTACAGATCGACGCAGATACAGCTGTTTATAGAGACCATATTGTCGATCTGCCCGATTATTTCGGGCTTGTTTACATATTCAAGCGGATACGCTTTTATGCTTGGATTCGAATCGAGCCAGTCGTAAAGTTCGGGCGAACCTATGGCAAAACCAAGGACCCCTTTGCCGGGGTTTTTGTTTTTGTACTTGTTTGTAAGCTTCCCCGCCTTAAACAGCTCCAGATATGCATCCGAGCAAAGCTCGGTGTGCATGCCAAGGTCCTTAAGATCGGACTTTGCAAGAAGCATTCCGACCGCATCGGGCATCCCGCCTATTCCTATCTGCACCGTGGCACCGTCTACGATGTAGGGTATTATGTGCCCGGCGATTCTTCTTTCTCTTTCTGTTATCTGCCTGAAAGGCTTTGGCTTAAAGGGTTCATGTTCACCCTCCACCACCATATCCACTTCCGAAATATGGACGCAGTCGTCATATCCGCCCCTTACATTCGGGAGGTGTTCGTTAATCTCCAGAATAACGGTCTTTGCCTGGCGCAGTATCTCTGCAGCGGAACCTGTGTTGATGGAAAAATTGAAATACCCGTGCTTGTCCATGGGAGGAACCGCCATTATGGCTACGTCCACATGCAAAAAGAACTTGTAATATGCCGCCAGATTGTGGAACATCATCGGAGTGTAGTAGCAAAGCCCCTTGTCACAGAGTTTTCTTTCATAGCTCGAACAATGCCATGTATTGTAGGTGAAATGCTCCTGCTGCTGGTCGCATTCGACTATCTCCAAAGGACCGTCAAGCATATTTCCCCTTACCTTTACATCAAACAGTTCGTCGCGTCTCTTTGCAAGAGCCCTGTCCACTAAAACAGGTTTAGCGGTGGCTGTGGAATAATCCACCCAGTCACCGCTCTTTACTGCTTTTGCGGCCTCTTCGGCCGTTACAAGTTTTGATCTGTACTCGCTGTAATAATCCATTATAACCCCCTTAAAGAGTACTTGGCATTCAGCGAAGAGGCTTAAAGCCAAATATGATCATTATGAATTCTTGGTTGAGTACTCGACAACTGCTTTAAGCTTGTCTACGAGACTCTCGATTTCCTTCTGGTCTTCACCTGCGAGATTCTTCGCAAATCCGATCACACCAAACGTAAAACCATCGCCGTACTTTTCAAGTTCGGGATATCCTGCCTTTGCGGCATTTTCCTTAATGCTCGTACCAAGGCCCATAAGTCCGAATGCGATGAGCGCTCCGAATAAAACGCCTATAACAGAAACAACAATGGATCCGATTCCGCCCTTGCCGTCGGTCTTTCTCTTCTTGATTGCAAAAACAACTGCAAGAACAGCAAACAGCGCCGTGATACCAAGACCGAGAAGTCCTGCGAGGAAACAACCTATAAACCCGCAGAGTATCGCTAAAACAGCAAATAAAATTGACATAATCCTCCTTTCAGGGCTATAGCCCTATGCCAACATACGTGAGCTCTGTCACGTTTTTTTTACACTAGGATTATAAAGGATAAATAAAAGGATGTCAATTATTCGATTAAAATATTATCATTTTTTAATTATTTCTCCGGCCCTCCTGTTCATTATTCAACATTTTTAAGCGCCTCGCTCATCGGGATCTTTCTGATCTTTAAAAGCTGCAGCGCAGCAACTGCCACATACGCCACAATTCCCAGTATCACCGTATAGATATAGCATGAAGGTGATATTATAAACGGCACATAGCCTGTAAGCCTTGTATAAAGGTACTTGCTGAACACGATGTAAAGCACTCCGTGCGTTATGGGGATGGATATAAGGAGCGAGAATAATACGACCAGACTTGTAGTAACTATGTAAAGCCCGCCGATCTCTTTATTCTTGAAGCCCAGTATCTTTACCATGGATATCGAAACGGCATTTTTCTCGATTATCTGCCTGCTCAGCATGTACATGAGAAGCAGAAACATGACTATACCGAAGTACTGGAATATCTGCATTACGCCGCCAAAGGATGTGCTCAGCTGGTCGGATGTCTTGGTAAGGTCCTTAACGGTAATCGTGAAGGCTATCTTTTCACTGTCAATATCATTTATCGGTTCATTTGAAAAATACCCTGTATAGTCCCCTGCGGCCTTTCCGAACATGGCATTCATATCATCTATATCCATGAATACCGCCATGCCGGCTGAATATGTATAGTCGCCGGACACCTTCAGATCGTATATCTTATTCCCGTACTTTTCCTTAAGCGCTATCGTATCGCCTTTTCCAAGTCCGTACTTTGTCGCCATGGCGCTTGACAAAACGACGGTTCCTTTTTCTATATCCGTTTTTACATACTTTGAATCCTTTACCACGCCGTATATCGAAACTTCTTCTATCATAAAGGTCTCATCGGTCGTTTTCAGGGTCTCAAGAGAAAATCTTTCGGCCGACTTTACGTTTGTATCGGCCTTTTCCGAAAGGATGTACTGGTAATCTGATATTCTTTCATCGATTATCATATCGGCATAATCATCAAGAAGCGGCATGAACATTAAGCCGAAAATACAGATGACCGATGCGAGGAATATACCCAGAAACAATGTTATATAGTTAGGTATGTTCTGGAAGAGTATTCGGAGCCTGAAACGTCTTAAGATCGGAATGGTGGTCTTCAGCTTGAAAGCCTTCTTTTTTCCTTTTCTTGAAAGATCATGTCTGATAAATCTTAAAGGTGATAAGCGCAGCTTCAGCATGAGCACGGTCAGATTTATGACAAACATAAGTATCACGGGAACGACCGTCGTTATAACAAACGCTTCCGCGCTCCATTTGGTCTCGAACGTACACAGCGAATAACTGCGGTAATACATTCCTGCCATAACATTTTTCAGCACTGTGTAGCCCAAAATATTTCCTATACAGGCTGCAAGGAAGGTCACTGCAACAGGCAGTATCATGTAATGCCTTATAAGCTCGCCTCTTGTATATCCCGAAGCCCTGAGTGTGCCTATCGTGCCGGCTTCCTGGGTTATGGTATTTGAAATGGTGACGGCAAAAACAAAGGCAAGGACCACGATTATAATATAATCGAACAATATTATAAATGCTTTGTCGCCTCCCATGTCATCGCCCGTAAAATTGATAGCCTGATTCAGGTATCTCGGCAGATAATCGGAAAGGGTAAGTGCACTGTCTTTAAGGGCCGTTATCTCATCCTCAAGCGAATCTTTTTCTTCATCTGAAAGCTTTAAGGCAGCCTTGACATCTTCTGTGGTAAGCTTTGTACTTATTTCGGGAAACTCCCGCGTAATATCCGATAATTCCTTTTCCAGGTCAATGCCCTGCTCGCTTAATCCCTTTTCCACCATTTCGAGCAAGGTCGCATATCCCTCTTCGTTGTCAAACATCAATGGAGAGAAACCAATATTTTTTGAAGGATCAAACAATACGTCAAATGCCTCTGAAAGCACCAGAAGCTTTGCTTTTTCCGCAGCTTTTTCCGCAGTCTTCCGGCCGTTTTCCTTAAATACATCTGTAAGAATATCCACCAGCTTTTCTGATTCCTTACTAGCCACCTCATCATCGCCGCCGTCTATTCCGTCCGGATACTGCCATGCATAGTTATAATGTATATGAGTACTTGCAAATTTCTCATATCCTTCCTTTGTCATTACGGCAATAGTGAAGTTTATCGAATCAAACATCATATCCGTGCTTTTTTCAAACAGGCAGCTGTAATCGGGAAGTGCCACATAGCCGGTGACTTTAAGTGTCCTTCCGGCAAGCTTTATCTCATCTCCTGCCTTTATATCATTGTTTTCGCCAAACATGCGGTCTATAACTATCTCATCATCCGCCTCAGGCATGCGCCCGTCCATGACACATTCAAGATTTACTTCTTCTCTGTCTTTATAGACTCTGAAATTCTTTTCTGTACCGTCAAGTTCTTCTTCAAAATATTCAAGATCATACAGCTTTATGCCCGCTTTTTCTTCGATTGTTTCAATCATCTCTTTTCCGGGGGCACTGCTGAATGTGATATGTCCGTCTTCAATGTTGTATTTTGTAAGGCCGCCGAAATATGCATCCTGCAGCGAAATATCTGCAACCAGAAATCCGGATATAAAGCTGATCATAACGGCCATAAAAAAGAATAATCCCAGATATTTTCCAAGGTCGCTCTTTATTTCCCTCGGAATTCTTTTTAATAAAGGGTTCTTCATTTGCAGGCTCCTCCTTACCACTCAAGGTCGGCTGCCGCGATCTTATTCTCATTGCGGTAATTTTTTCTGATCATTCCATCACGAAGCTTTATGACTCTGTCCGCCATATCCTTTATGGCATCGTTGTGCGTGACCATTATGACCGTACAGCCGTATTTTTTATTCACCTCTTCGATAAGCCTGAGGATCTCCTTTGATGTGTTGTAATCAAGCGCCCCCGTGGGTTCGTCGCAAAGAAGAATATCGGGGTTTTTGACCACCGCGCGGCCTATGGATGTACGCTGCTGCTGGCCGCCCGAAAGCTGGTTCGGAAGCTTGTGCCTGTGCTCATAAAGCCCGAGCGTCTTTAGGATCTCATCTACATTTAAGGGGGCGTCGCCGAGATATGCACCGACCTCGACATTTTCCTTAATGTTAAGGTTCGGAATAAGGTTGTACATCTGGAAGATATACCCCAGATGCTTGCGACGATAAAGTGTGAGTGCCTTTTCATTCATGTCCTCTGTCTTTTCGCCGTTTATGGATATATAGCCTTCATCGGCATTGTCTATGCCGCCTATGATGTTGAGCAGCGTGGATTTGCCTGAACCCGAAGGCCCGAGAAGCACCACCATTTCTCCCTTTTCGACTTCAATGTCGATGCCCTTTAATACCTCTGTGCGGCTTTCGCCTTCTCCGTATCCTTTTTTTATTCCTTTTATTTCAAGAAACATTTAAAACCTCCTGTATGCCTGCTCCTCAATCCCTTGGGATCGGTCATATTGTTTTATATGAACATTCATTCATATGTAAAAGTATTATAAACAATTGTATCAGAATGTCAAGGGAAAAACCTTAAGAAAATGTTACTTTTTTTATTATTTTTGTTTTCTCTATTTTATATGGTTTAAAAGACGAATGAACGATTGGTGTTGAAAACCTTTTGTGCATGGGTTATAATCACGGCAGGGTGATTTAAGCCCTTTTTGAAAGGCTATACAAACCTAAAGGGGATCTTTTTTATGAAAAGCAGAAATTCGAACATAGAATTACTCAGAATATTTGCGATGCTTCTTATAATAACCGGGCACAGCGCAAGCCACGGTATCTTTCACTACGGTGAGGCCTTTGCTTTCGTTTCATGGTCAGGCGGAACAGGCATCGCAAAGGCATTCTCCTGCCTTCTTATTCCGGGCGGCGCCATAGGCGTTGGTATCTTCTTTATGATAACGGGGTATTTTCAGATACAAAAAGACAGGTATTCCTTAAAGAAGCTTCTTTTAGAGTGCCTTTTTTACGGCATACTGACATCTGTCATTTACCTTGTTCTCTATTTTACTAAGGAAGGATGGCTGGGCGTCCTGTCGCCTAGCGACTTTTTCAGATATTATTTTCTGAAAAACCTTTTTAACCCCTTAAGCGGCGGTGCCTGGTGGTTCGTGACCTCATATCTGCTTGTAATGATACTGAGCCCTGTGCTTAACAGCTTTTTAAGAAAGCTGTCCGCGGGAGGCTTTATTATCTGCATCACATCGTTTCTGATCATATGGTATGGCATTTCCTATTTTACAAACGGAGTCTATATACAGCTTGAGAGGGGTATTCTTTTCTACATTCTTGGCGCATATGTAAGGCTGTACAAAAAGCCCGCCGAAGGAAGCCTACGGCGGACAGGTTCTGTTATTTTATATTTTGTTTCGCTACTGAGCGCCGCGGTAAGCTATTACTTCCTCGCAAAGATCATGCTTGGGGAATACTTTACCGGAAACACGCAAAAACTCACGGCAGACCTTCTTGATCTTTATATTTTTGCGGTCGCAACGCCTGTGTGCGTATATGCGGCATTCAGGTTCTTTGAAAGTTTTGATATCGGAAGCATTTCGGTGATCAATGCGATAGCCGGGACGACCCTTGGAATCTATCTCTTACATGACAGTGAGATACTTCGCTATGTCATCTGGAACGGGATCTTAAAGACCGACAGCCGCATTTATACAAAGGCTCTGTACCCGTTGTTTATAGTTTTTATTACGCTGTTTATATTTGCGGCATGCATGGCGGTGGACCTTCTTAGAAAGAAGTGCGCCGAGCCCTTTATGATAAAGGGGTATGAGAAGTTGGAGGAGAAGGTGAAAAAAAAGATATTTAAGTGACCCTTTAGGATCCCGGCGCAGAGGCGAGGAACCCTTCGGGACAGGACTCGTTTTCTGCTCGTCGCATGTCGCCTATTCGCCCCATGCTGCGCGCAAACTCGCACTTCGTGCTCAAACAAGCGCTCCGCAGGGGCTGCGACCATGCTCCTCACGACGAAAGCCTCGCACAGTCCCTGCAGGGTTAGCCTCGCCTCCGCGGCGGGTCGTACGGCAAAGCATTTAATTGTCAATAAAGCTTAGTTTTTAAGGCTTTCGCAAAAATTGTTCAAAACTTCGAAGAATTCTCCGAAGGTCTTCTTTGTACATTCGGCATCATCTATCTGTATTCCCTCTGCTCTGAGGCCTGTGACAGAAAAGCTCATGGCGACTCTGTGATCGCCGTATGTTTTTATCATGGCAGGCTGAACGTGGTGCGGGAATATTTTTATATTTCCGCCGTCCACCTCGCATTCTATCCCCATACTGTTAAGATTATGCCTGATGGCCTCTATGCGGTCGCACTCTTGCCCCCTTATGTGGGCAACATTTTTAATTACCGTGGGGCCGGCCGCAAAAGGAGCTATGGCCGCAAGCGTCAGCGCCTGATCCGAAAAGGCGTGCATATCTACTTCAATGCCGCTTAGTTTGCCGTATTTCGGGCCTTCTATTATTATTCCTTCATCTGTTTCTTCATGCATACACCCCATTTTGCAAAGCACATCCAAAAACCGGATATCGCCCTGGCTGCTTGATGAACGGACACCGTTTACGCACACTCTTTCCCCGAGTATGGCAGCCGCAGCATAAAAGTAGCACGCGGCCGAAATGTCCGGCTCTACCTTATAATCCAATGCGTTATATCCGTCCATGGGACATATTATGTAGGTGCCCGTATCAAACTCTGTCTGCGCACCGAATTCGCGCATCATATTTTCGGTCATCTTAACATAGTTCATGCCATGACTGCCTTTTATATGTATGGTCAGGCCGTCGCCGGCTATTCCCGCTATCATAAGCGCGCTTAAAAACTGGCTGCTCGCATCTATATCTACAGTGACTTCGCTTTTTCTTTTTTCCGGGACATGAAGCGTAAACGGAAAACGACCTTCCTCAGCTTCGTATTCTACCGTGCATCCCATTTGCATAAGCGAGTCAAGCAGCGGGGCCATCGGCCTTTTTCTCATCTGCTCGGAAGCATCCATTTTCCATGTGCCGGGAATGTTTCCAAGAAGCGCGGTCAGGAACCTGGCTGCAGTTCCCGCGCTGCCGACATATATGGTCTCTTTTACAGGCTCAATATGCCCGCCGCAGCCTTTTATCATTACCGTTTTTTCTTCTTTGTATATTTCTGTTTTTATGCCAAGACTGTCAAGCGCATTTACAAGATCGAAAAAATCTCCGCCCATGAAAGCGCCCCTTAGGACGCTCTCCCCTTTTGCCATGGCCGACAGCAGAAGCGCTCGATTTGTGATACTTTTTGACCCCGGTACGGAAACATATGTTGTTTTTCCCCCTGCAGTCTTCCCATATATGCAATCTATACTTTTTATGCTCATCTTTATTATTTCTCTCATCCTTTATCTGCAAACATCTGCCACATGGCCGGTGTCTCTATTCCGAGCCTCCAGGCCGCGGCGCCCGCAAGGCCTTTTTCTCGCACCATATCCATCTTCCATTTGACGGAGGTCTCATCATCAAGCCAGACTTTTACCGTTCCGAACTCGTTTTTGAATTCCGAATAGAACTGCCTTTCCTTTTCAAGCCATTTTGTCTCTGCGCCGGCCGCATTTATATCTTCTGTGATCTCGGATTGAGTCTTTACTCTTGTGCCGAGTATGTTTCCCTTGTCATCCACTGTCCACTGTCTGGTGTAAAAAGGCACGCCGAGCACCGTTTTCTCCGCAGGGACATCCGCAAGTGTCTTTTCAAGTCCGTCTTTTACAAAGTCATATGAAGCTACCGACCCGGGGTCGCTTCCTGCGTAGTGCTCGTCATATCCCATTATTATAACAAGATCGACAACTCTTCCTATCTCTTTTCTGTCCAGATAGCTGTTGAAGGAATAGGGCATGGGAATATCCACCGAGACGATGAGTCCTCTTTTGTGGCATTCTTCCGTAAGTTCACGAAGGAATTGCAGAAAATGCGGGCCGCATTCGGCATTAAGACCACCTTTTCCGTCAGAAAATGCCTCAAAATCCACATTTATGCCGGTAACATCTTCAAGGCCCAAAACGCCCATTGTCAGAGTGTTTATTATCGCCTGCCTTGCGTCTTTACTCTTTAACACCTCAAGGCTTGAGACTTCGCGGCTGAAATTGTCGATCATCGCCCAGACCGTAAGGCCTTTTTTTATTGCGAGCTCGGAATAAGCCGTGTCGGCATAAGAGACCACCTCGCCTCTTTCACCATTTACAGATAACCATGTGGGTATGATAATATCAAGGCCCTGTTCCTTATCAAGAAGCTCCGTAAGAATTTCCGTCTGCGAGGCCTGGTTGTACTGATCTATCATGTGCCAGCCTATCCTTAGGTCTTTTTGTACGCCAAGGGTGTCAAATGCGGCTTTTTTGGTTCCGGTATATTGGGGCGCTGCCTTTTCCTCTTCTCCAAGAGATGATGTTTTGACATAGCCCGAAAGGCCCGAACCTTCCTTTATACAAAGAGTGTATTTGCCCTCTTCCGCAAGGCAGATAAGACTGTCACCCTTTGCTATATCGACAACTATCTCGCCCCTTATCCCGGCAGACACTCGCATTTTTTCATCTTTTTCGCTCTTTTTTATGCTTTTTTCCGTTTCAAAATCCGTGCGGATCCATACAGTCCTGCCCTCTTCGTTTCTCAGGATGCTGCATGGATAATTATCTTCCATAAAGCTGATGGATATATATCTGTCGCTTCCAAGGATTTTCAGTGCCCTGCTGCCCTCTTCTGCCCTTACCGTTCCTTCGGGCGTAACCACGATAAGGCCTTTTTCGGTCCCGTCATAGTAAAACCTTGAGCTCACCTTTGACGCGGCAGTTTCCAGGGGTATGTATATTTCATTTTCTATCTTTCGTGCCCTGCCAACTCTCTCATCATCTATCCTAAGGTCATATTCATCCGTGGATGTAAGCCCTAAATACGCGCCCAGGTCCGTATACGTGGTGTTCGGTCCGAATATGCGTATAAGCTCGTAGCCTGCAAGGATCAGCAAAAGCGCCGCAGCTGCAACAGCAAAACATTTAAACAGCTTTTTTTTCCTATTTGAATCAACGTCTTTTTTTTCTTTTTCCTGTTCTGTCATATCTGCCCGCCCCTTTTAAGTTGCTTCGGTGGTCACAAAGTCCCAAAGAGTATAGTAGCATATTTAGTTTCTCTTTTCCATAAAAAAACTTTTTTTATATACGAAAAATGGCCCACGGCAGACCGTGAGCCATTCGCGCTTTTAAAGGAGTGATTTTTGAGATTGGTGTTCCTCTTAACAAAACTATTTCAGCGCATTATTGTTTTGATTGACATACGATATTCAGATTCCGGAGCACTGTTTCCTCGGATCATGCGCCTTACAAGGCGTCCTTCTGCAAGCAGCTGTGCCGCAACGCAAAATTCGCCGGGCGTCAGATCCCTACCTTCAACCGTGATCCTTATTCCCCTTTCGTGAAAGCCTCGCATTTCATGAAAATAATTATCGCGAAGCGAAACAAACGCAGGCTTTTTGAGCAGGTACTCCGGGCTGTCTTCTTTAACTCCTTTTCCTGCCAGAAGCTGCTTTTGCACATCTCTTTCGTAATATGCTTTCTGTTCTTTTATTATCTCAAGGTAATGCTTTGCATCCATTTTAGGGTCACTTCCTTCTCTTTTTTGCATGAAATTCCCGTTTTTCATGCATTGTGACAAATTAACATAATACCTGTTGTAAAGAGAATGATATCGCATTTATAAAGAGTCCATCACCTTACCCTGCGCAGAACGCGTGCCAGTTCATCTGCCTGCCGGATCCTGAATTCAGGCTTCAGTCTGATACAATCAAAAGCCGCATGTCGTATTCCTTCCACTGTTGCTGCGTCTTTTTTTTCATTCCCCACGTTCTTTAAAAGGTACAGCAATATCATGCCGAGCGAATATATGTCTGCCCTTTCGTCGACCGGGTCACCCGTAAACAGTTCCGGAGCCGAAAATTGCGGCGTCCCGCTTCTTTTAAGCCTTACCGGAGCATTCTGTCCGCACCATGAATTTCCAAAATCCACTATACGAAGGTGTCCGCAAGAAAGAATGATGTTGTCAGGATGCAGATCAAGATGGAATACTTTTTCCGGCGAAAGAGCGTGTATACGACCCAGTGTATCGCACAGCTCTACGCCCATTTCTGCCACCTTATCTGCGGGAAAAGACCTGCCCGACCTTATGAGCTCTCCTAAAGTATTCCCGGGAAAATACGTCATGCCATAAGCCACGCCTTCCGGGTATTCTTTTACCTCACAGAGCCTTGGAACCGCCGGGTGATCTATTATCTTCAGTGCCCTTATTTCTCTTTCTGCTTCCTCTTTCTTTTCAATAGGAACAAATTTAAAATAAAGCATCCCTTGTCCTGCCTCTTTATATAACTGATTTTAAGACATACCCAAGAAGAAAGTCAAGCTTATCGGCTAATTTTTTCAAGAAAATTTTCGTTTTTTTACAGTTTTTGTAAAATTTTACAGAAAAACTGTAAAAAATGAGACCCGGGGACGGAGTCACAGTCTCAAAATGACCGTTGGTCATTTTGAGACTGTGACTCCGTCCCCGGGTCTCATTAGACTTTATTTTGCACCATCCGCCGACATATGCAACCATAAATGCGACTCCGCCTTCGAGTTCGTCATACCCTAAGCCACGAAAAGCAAGTCAGGGTATGACGAACTCGAAGGCAAAATCATACCTGAATGCGCAAAAAACAGGACAGGGTATGAGAGACATAGGAAATCTGTCATACCACAAGTCTAAAGATTCCGGCCAGGGTATGATAACCATAAGAAAAATGGTACCTTCAGGCTTAAAAAGCTAGTTAGTGTAAGCCAACCCTAAGAAATCAGTGATACCTTCAGGCTTAAAAAGCCAGTTAGTGTAAGCCAACCCTAAGAAATCAATGGTACCTTCAGGCACAAAAAGCTAGTTAGTGTAAGCCAACCTCAAGAAATCAATGATACCTTCATGCACAAAAAGCTAGTTAGCGTAAGCCAATCTCAAGAAATCAATGATACCTTCATGCACAAAAAGCTAGTTAGTGTAAGCCAACCACAAGAAATTAATGGTACCTTCAGGCTTAAAATGCCGGTTAGTGTATGTAAAAAATAAAAACTGACAGGGGGACCGAAAATGAGACTATGACCCCGTCCCCGGGTCTCATTTTTACGCTTCTTCTTTTTCCTCTTCGGAAGCTTCATCCGCATTCTCGCCGTCAAGGTAAGCGTTGACCTGCTCTAAGAGCTCGTCGGGATCGATGCCGTGTACCATGGCAGCCTCCTCGATGGTTTCCATCTGTGATGCATAGCAGCCGACGCAGTGCATGCCGGCAGACATAAGAACGGGAGCAACGCCCATATCTATGGAAAGAAGCTCTCCAATAGTAATATCCTTAGTGACCATATTCTCCTCCTATTGTAATAAGAAATTGTTTTTTTGACCGGCTCATTATAGCACCTGTTTGAAGATTTTAAAAGACCTGCTTTTTGCAAATTATGTTTTTATTATGAACAAATTGTAAAAAACGAAGAAACTTTTGTACACACTTGTTCTTTGTATACAATTTGGAACAAAAAACGATGTGAATTGCGGTTGACTTAAATCTTCTTATTTTTTATAATGTGGGTAGCTGATAAGGTCGTGCCGCTGGCACTAACAATATCAAATCATAATTTTTACAGGAGGTACATTCCAATGCGCGAAGAATGGAAAGGTTTTGTAGGTGGAAAGTGGGAAAGAACTGTCGATGTAAGAGAGTTCATCCAGAAGAACTACACCCCTTACGAGGGCGATTCCTCATTCCTTGAGGGACCTACAGAAGCCACAAACAAGTTGTGGGCACAGGTTATGGAGCTCACAAAGCAGGAGAGAGAGGCAGGCGGCGTTCTTGATATGGACACCAAGGTAGTTTCTACCATCACCTCTCATGGAGCAGGTTATTTAAATAAGGATCTTGAGAAGATCGTTGGTTTCCAGACCGATAAGCCCTTCAAGAGATCAATGCAGCCTTACGGTGGTATCCGTATGGCAATGAAGGCTTGCTCAGACAACGGTTACGAGGTTGATCCCGAGATCGTTGAATTCTTCACAACACACAGAAAGACACACAACGCAGGTGTATTTGATGCTTACACACAGGAAATGCGTGTAGCTCGTACAAACCACATCATCACAGGTCTTCCGGATGCATACGGACGTGGACGTATCATCGGTGACTACAGAAGAGTTGCTCTTTACGGTGTAGATGCTCTTATCGCTGATAAGGAAGTTCAGAAGGATATCTGCGGAACAGGCACAATGCTTCCCGATGTTATCCGCAACCGTGAGGAGATCTCAGAGCAGATCAAGGCTTTAAAGGAATTAAAGAAGCTTGCCAATATCTACGGATGTGACGTTTCCAAGCCCGCTGTAACATTCCAGGAAGCTGTTCAGGCTACATACTTCGGATATCTTGCAGCAGTTAAGGAGCAGAACGGTGCAGCTATGTCCCTTGGACGTACTTCTACATTCCTTGACATCTATGCAGAGCGTGACCTTAAGGAAGGCCGTGCAACAGAGAAGGATCTTCAGGAGATCATCGACCACTTCGTAATGAAGCTTCGTTGCGTAAAGTTTGCTCGTACTCCCGAATACAACCAGATCTTCGCAGGCGATCCGGTATGGGTAACAGAGTCTCTCGGCGGTATGGGAACAGACGGAAGAACAATGGTTACAAAGAACTCATTCCGTTTCCTCAACACACTTATTAACCTTGGTGCAGCTCCCGAGCCCAACATGACAGTTCTTTGGTCTACAAGACTTCCTGAAGGCTGGAAGAGATTCTGTGCAGAGATCTCTATCAATACATCTTCAGTACAGTATGAGAACGATGACCTTATGAGAAACGATCACGGCGATGACTACGGTATCGCATGCTGCGTATCTTCAATGGTTATCGGTAAGGAAATGCAGTTCTTCGGAGCTCGTGCAAACCTTGCAAAGTGCCTTCTTTACGCTATCAACGGCGGTATCGATGAGAAGACAAGAGTACAGGTTGGACCTAAGTACAGACCCATCACATCAGAATATCTTGATTATGATGAGGTAATGGAAGCATTCAACGACATGATGAAGTGGCAGGCAGCCCTTTACGTAAATACTCTTAACATCATTCACTACATGCACGACAAGTACTGCTATGAGAGACTTCAGATGGCTCTTCATGATCGTGTCGTTAAGAGATATTTCGCAACAGGTATCGCAGGTCTTTCTATCGTAGCCGATTCACTTTCAGCTATGAAGTATGCAAAGGTAAAGGTTATCCGTGACGAAACAGGTCTTGCAGTTGACTACGAGATCGAGGGTGATTTCCCTAAGTACGGTAACAATGATGACAGAGTTGACCTTATCGCTGCAGATATCGTTACAACCTTCATGAACTATGTAAGAAGCAACTACGTTTACAGAGACGGTGTTCCCACAACATCCATCCTTACCATCACATCTAACGTAACATACGGTAAGGCTACAGGTAACACACCTGACGGACGTCGTGCAGGACAGCCTTTCGCTCCCGGAGCTAACCCTCTCCACGGACGTGATACTCACGGTGCTGCTGCTTCTCTTGCATCAGTTGCCAAAATTCCTTTCAAGGATGCACAGGATGGTATCTCAAATACCTTCTCTATCATCCCCGGAGCACTTGGCAAGGATGATAAGGTCTTCGCAGGAGACCTTGATATCGATCTTACAAAATAATATTCCTTAAAACGGAGGTACTTACATGGAGCAGGAGAAAAAGAACGTTGATGACATCGTTGCAATGCTCGATGGTTTTATGAACCAGGGCGGCGGACATGTCAACCTTGACGTAAACGACCCTAACGCATGCTCAAAGGACGTTAAGACCTATGCATGCAGCACTTGCGGCACTAAGCTTATGCCCTGTGAAGCGCCTACGCTTATGCAGGGTATGGACAATACGGAGGATGACGGCAAATAAGCCGTCTCCCCCAAAAGAATAATAATCGGAGGTAAAAAACAATGGAATCAAACAAGCAGCAGGTAGACAACCTGATCGGATTACTTGATGGCTATGCAGCAGAAGGCGGCTATCATTTAAATGTAAACGTTCTCAACAGAGAGACTCTTCTTGATGCACAGGCTCATCCTGAGAAATATCCTCAGCTCACCATCCGTGTATCAGGATACGCTGTTAACTTTGTAAAGCTCACACCCGAGCAGCAGGCAGACGTTATCAGCCGTACATTCCATCAGTCTCTGTAATAGGCAGAGCCTTTTAAGACAGGCAACCCAAAAGTCTCTGTCCTTTTAAGAGGACAGAGATTTTTTTAAACAAATCAACACATGAGAAATCAATCATATGATAGGACATATTCATTCAACCGAATCCTTTGGAACCGTTGACGGACCCGGTATCCGCTTTGTCGTTTTTTTCCAGGGCTGCCCGATGAGGTGCCAGTACTGCCATAACCCGGACACCTGGGAACTTGGCGTCGGCATGGAAAAGACAGCCGATGAGCTTTTGGCAGAATATGATTCGCTTAAGGACTATTACAAAAACGGCGGGATCACGGCAACAGGCGGCGAACCGATGATGCAGATGGACTTCCTTACAGAGCTTTTTGAAAAGGCTCACAAAAAGGGAATACATACATGCCTTGACACTTCGGGAATAGTATTTAACGCGAGCAGCACCGAATTCCTGAAAAAACTTGACAGGCTCCTTGCAGTGACCGATCTTATAATGCTCGACATAAAGGAGATCGATCCGGACAGACATCTTGAACTTTGCGCTCAGCCTAATTCCGGCATTCTTGCATTTGCCGAATACTTAAGCGACAAACAGATTCCGGTATGGATAAGGCATGTCGTAGTTCCCGGTTTTACCACGGACGAAGGTGAGCAAAAACGCCTCGGCGAATTCCTTGCAACGCTCCACAACATAAAAGCGCTTGATGTTCTGCCCTATCACACTATGGGTGAGGTCAAGTACGAGAAGCTCGGAATACCGTATCCTTTAAAAGGAATTCCGGCTGTAAACGCGGATGTGGCCGTAAAAGCAAGAGAAACCATCTTAAAAGCCTGGAAGTCAAAGAAAGCCGAACTAAACGGCAACTGAAAATTAAAATAACGATCACCGGATCGTTAAAAATGTAAGTATATAAGGAGGAACAAATGGCAAGAGTTATTTCTGATTCATGCATTGCATGCGGAGCATGCGAAGGCACATGCCCTGTAGGCGCTATCTCTATGGGAGACGGCAAGTACGAAGTTGATGCAGCTTCCTGCATCGATTGCGGCGCATGCGAGGGTGGATGCCCTGTCGGCGCTATAAGCGAGGCTTAATCTTTAAGCTAACGGCCCTGAAAAGGGAAAATATGAGCCCCCTTAAGGCATCCTTAAGGGGGCTCATTTATTTCTTATGATCTTAAATTACTTTTCGGAAAGCGCCTGCTCTGCTGCAAATCTTTCGTCTGCAAGCTCCTGCATATACTGAACGCTTCCTTTATAATTGAAGGAATTTGCCTTCTCAGTCATTTTTTCAAACAGCTCATCGAATTCTGCATCATCTGCTGCATACATGCAGTCCCATGATCCATTCACTATTGTTTCCTTTAAAGAATCCCAGTCGGGATACAGTTCATTATCATTTCCGGGAGCTTCAAATTTGATATTTGTTGCCGGAACCGACTTTTTATTCTTGTTATTGTAAAGATATCCTGATGCTGTCTTTTCGCCGGTCACATCTCTCCAGGACTTCTCTGCATCACATTTTGCATCAGGAGCAAAGGAATCCCAGGTCATATAATTGTAGTTCTGCCCGAGAGCATCCCCCGGAATATTTGAAGACTGATTCCATACTCCGGAAACGATCTGTAAAGCTCCTTCGGTAAAACTGCCTTCTTCTATAACTGTTCCCAATCCGTCTGCCATGGCAGCTTCACCCTTTTCTGTAAGGAAAAGCGCACCGTTTTCGCTGCGATCCCATGTGAGGCCCTGAGGCCCATACAGAAAAGTGAGCATGCCGTCCGGACTTGCAAGCCAGTTGATAATGCTCATGCAAAGCTCCGGATGTTCTGTCTTTGCACCAATGCACCACTCAACTTGTCCCCGGCTGTCTTCATCATATGCGACGGGTTTTGCTTCCCCGGGAATGAGCGGAAGCATGATCTTGTTTTCGGCTGTATGTGCTGAAGTATTATAAATTTTCGATCCCGCAAAGCTGACAGGTGATGCAAGGCATCCTCCTGCCGCCACTTTCTCTGCTGCTGCCTGATAATCCTGCTGTCTGGAATCCGGATCTATAAGTCCTCCCCTGTATAATCTGTTGATAAACTTTAATGCATTGTAGTAGGGTCCCGATGAATCAAGCGCGCCATAGACCTTGCCCGTATCTGTGTCATAAAGACCGATGCCCCACTCGTCACAGCCATAATAGGCGGACGCAAGGTATCTGGCAAATGCCGAATAGCCTGTATCCCAATCGGACCACATGGAAAAAGCATATGTCTCCCTGCCATATTCATCTTCGGAACAAAGCTCCTTCATGTCAAGCAGAAGATCATAATAATCATCCAGATCCTTTACTTCAGGTCTTCCGAGCTGTTCATAGAGATCCCATCTGATATCCCATGTGTTAAACAACCCCTCATCTATCTGACTTCCGGCGAGGGTAAGAGGGCCTCTGAAGCCATAGCAGGTCCCACCGTTTTCTTCCTTGTTGAGCTCCAGTTCTTTACTGAGATTTTCCTTTATATAGGAGCCGTAATTATCCAGAAGACCATCCTTGTTCCAATCAAGGAAAAGGCCTTTTTCCACTGCGCTCTTATAGTTGCCTTCAATGCCGTCAAATATCTGAATGATATCATAGGTGCCGCTTTCAGGCTCTCTACTTAAGGTATCGCCGTCAAGATCCGGAATAATATTCAGCTTTACATTGAACTTTTCCAGCAGCACTTTTGCTGCCCATCCCTTCTGCAGGCCTGAATAGCTGCTGACCTGTGAAAATAAATTGACCGTCACCGGCTCATCGGTTGCGGCAGGGGATGTTGTATCCTCCGTCTCAGCCCGGGTATCCACGGCAGTTGTGGTCGCTGCTTCTTCGGTGCTCTTTGTCGTTTCTTCCCCGGTGGTCTTCACCTCTGATTCCTTTGAAGGCTCAGATTCCTTTGCATCCCTGCCGGAGCTGCTGCAGCCTGCAAATGACGTAACCGCCATTACTGCTGACACACCAAATGCACATACCTTCTTTCCTTTTCTCATTGTTTTGCTCCCCCCTTAATCAACACAAGTATCCTGTATTTTATTATCCGGCTCTGTTTACTGCTGCATCTGAGGATTCTTTTCAAGATTGGCAAATTTGGTCCTGTCGGGGATCCATGCAAGCTCGACTGTGCCGAGGCCGCCGTTACGCTGCTTGGCGATGATGACTTCTCCGATGTTTTTTCTTTCCGAATCTTTTTTGTAATAATCCTCTCTGTAGAGGAACATTACGATATCGGCATCCTGCTCTATGGCACCGGATTCACGAAGGTCCGAGAGCATGGGGTGCTTGTCGGGACGGCTTTCCACCGCACGGGAAAGCTGTGAAAGGGCTATGACGGGAACGTTCAGTTCACGCGCAAGGCCTTTTAACGCCCTTGATATTTCAGAGACCTCCTGCTGCCTTGAGTCCGAGTTGCGGCGTGTGCTCCGGTCGCCGGACATGAGCTGCAAATAGTCGATCATGATGATGTCGAGCTTCTTTTCAAGCGCGAGCTTTCTGCATTTTGCGCGAAGCCTTCCGATATCTATGGAAGGTGTGTCGTCTATTATTATATGTGACTGAGCAACCGCACCGGCAGATTCCACAAGGGATGCCCATTCCGAATCGGACATATTTCCGTTTCTGAGCTTTTTGCTGTCAATGCCCGATTCCATTGAAAGGATACGGGTGACAAGCTGTTCCTTGCTCATTTCGAGCGAGAAGAAGGCAACATATTTGTCATGCTTTACAGCCATGTTCTGCGCAAGGTTTAAAACGAAGGCTGTTTTACCCATGGAAGGTCTTGCCGCAACAAGAATAAGGTCTGATCGTTGAAGGCCGAGAGTGAGTACGTCCAGGTCCCTGAAGCCTGTGGAGATACCGGTGACCATATTGTGGTTTCTGGCGGCGGATTCTATGGTGTTTATTACATCCATAGTGACCTTGTCTATGCCCACGGTCTCGCCGCCTGCACGGTTCATCAACAGGCCGAATACGTCCTTTTCGGTCGCATCGAGGATGTTGTCCAAGGATTCACTGCCCGCATAGCATTTGTTTTCGATGTTTTCCGCAACACCTATAAGACGACGCAGGACAGCCTTGCTTGCTACAATGGAGGCATATTCGGCTATATTGGCGGAACTTGGAATATACTCCATGATCTCGCGCATGAAAGCCATGGAACCCACTTCGCCGGGCGCATCATATCTTTTGACTCTTTCCTGGACCGTGACCATATCGACGGCTTTTCCTTCGTTGAAAAGCTCGCAGACAGCCCTGAAAACAAGTCCGTATTCTTTATGATAAAAATCGTCTTCATGCACCCGTTCCATTGCGGCGGAGATAGCTTCTCTGTCCATCAGCATCGAACCGATGACAGCCTTTTCCGCCTCGCGGTCGTTTGGTGCTATTCTTTTGATTATCTGTTCTTCCATACTGCCCGTCAGCCCTCTGAAACGTGTACCGTAAGCTGTGCTGTTACCTCGGGATGAAGTTTTACAGGGATGATGACCGTACCAAGCGATTTGATTGGTTCATCAAGCTGCATCTTCTTTTTGTCTATAGCAAATCCAAACTGCTTTTCAAAGGATACGGCTATTTCTTTTGTGGAAACAGAGCCGAATATCTTTCCGCCCTCGCCTGTTTTTGCCGTAACTTCTACCTTTTTGGCCTCGATCTTTTCCTTCATCTCAAGAGCGGCATCGAGCTTTTCCTTTGCTTCCTTTGCCTCGTGCAGCTTCTGAGCCTTAAGGTCGTTTAATGTTTTATTGTTGACGGGTGTGGCGAGTTTCTTGGGGAAAAGCATATTCCTTGCATATCCGTCGCTCACATTTACCTTGTCACCCTTTTTTCCAAGAGTCTTTACATCCTGTAATAATATAACTTCCATTTTAAGTCCTTTCCGGCCTAGATCTCTCCCTTTTCTTTCATGGCCTGTATGGTATTTTTAATCATCTGCCTTACCTGGGCGGATGAATACCCCTCGACCTGCGCGCCGGCTATGTTCATGTGGCCGCCGCCGCCGAGTTTTTCCATGATTATCTGTACATTTATCTCATCTATGGATCTGGCACTGATGTATATTTTGTTTTCCATTTCGGCCATAACGAAACTTGCCTTTATGCCGTTTATGTTAAGCAGTGAATTTGCTGTCTGAGCGGCAACGACATTCAAAGATTCGTTCGTCTTTCCCGTGCATTCACTTATGGCAAAATGATCCATGAAAACTTCCGCGCCCGCTATGGAATCTGCGCTCACGCGGTAATCTTCAATATCTTCCCTGAACATCTTTCTTACTCTGACGGCATCCGCTCCGCTCTTTCTAAGGAACGCTGCGGCCTCAAATGTTCTTATACCTGTCTTAGAGTTAAAGTGGTCGGTATCGACAACTATACCCGCATAGATGGCATCCGCTTCGATATTCTTAAGCTTTACGCCGTCGTTGTAATACTGAAGGATCTCTGCGACCATTTCGCAGGCAGATGATGCATAGGGCTCTATGTATGAAAGCACGGCCCCGTCTATACGCTCGTTCGTCTGTCTGTGGTGGTCTATCACGACTATCCTTTTTGCTTTTTTAAGAAGCTCGGGACACTCTGTTATGTTGGGACGGTTGACATCCACAACGCAGCAGATGGAATTGTCCTCTACCATCTCAAGCGCCTTTTCGCGTGAGATGAACAGGTCATTGTACTCTCCCGACTGCTTCATTTTTTCAAGAAGCGGCTTTATGGAGCCTATGACCGTATCCAAAACGATGTATCCCTTTTTGCCCGAATCGGCCGCAGCCCTGCAAACACCTATGGCGGCACCGATGGAATCGATATCGCTTAAGTGATGTCCCATGCAAAAGACCTTGTCCGCGGATTCGATGAGCTCCTGCAGAGCGTGAGCCTTTACTCTCGCCTTTACTCTGGTGCTCTTTTCAAGCGAATGTGACTTGCCGCCGAAGTATTCGACATCGTTTCTGTCCTTTAAAACGACCTGATCGCCGCCTCTTCCAAGCGCAAGATCTATCGCGACTTTTGCATATTCGTATGACTGCTCAAAGCTGTCGCCGTGAACACCTATGCCCATGCTTATGGTTATAGCCATATCGTTTCCGATGTTTACGGATTTGGTGTCTTCAAGCAGCGTGAATTTCTTTTCACGCATGTCTTCCAAGTACTTCCATGCGACAACAAAGAGATATTTGTCTTTTTCCAGCTTGCGAAGTATACAATGGTATTTTGAAAAATAATGGGTTATCTTTCTGTCTACCAAGGCGATGAGAAGGGATTTTCTTACATCCTCAAGACCTTCAAGCGCCTCTTCGTAATTGTCCATGTAGATAAGGCCCGCAACGAGCTGGTTGTTGGTCCATTCCTTTTTAAGGTAAAGGATCTCGGTCTCATCATACATGTATACGGCATATAAAACGGTCTCGTCCGGAATGACTCCGTTTTCCGCGCCGTTGCCTTTTTCCCATGTTATCCTTCTGATGGAGAGACGGTAGCTCTTTTTTTCGAGAAGCACATGGTGCACTATGCTGTCTTTTTCACCTGAGGGCATGAGCCCTTCAACATCCGGAAATACACTTTTAAGGTTCAGCCTGGACTTGTTTTTTTCGCCTAGGCTTGTTTTAAAGATGTCATTGCTCCAGAACACATTGCCTTTTTCATCGCACACCGCATACGGTATTTCCATGCCGTCAAGCATGGAGCGCTGCATCTGAGAATAATCCGCCGCAAATTCGACCAGTTCCTTGGCGATCTTCTTTTTGTATCTGTAATAAAGGACCCATGCTGCGACTTCAAACAGGATAAAAGCCACTATCGCAAACATCATGGATGACTTGTCAAGGAAAGAAAGGACTATTATTACAGGTATCCAGATCAGTCCAAGCCATATCGGCCACTGAATGTATGAACGGAAATGTATTTTTTTGTTTTTTTCGTTTTCCATTCCAATTCCCCCAAAACTAATAACGGAAAGACCGGCATCGCCCGCAGGCCACAAAAACATGCCGTTTCATCAGGCGATACAGAGTAGATTTTACCATACTTTGATCTTTTTTGCAATGCGATATGTAAATAGCATAACAAAACCGGCGGCCATAACCTGCCGCCGGTCTTTTTTTAATATTATTCCACTGTGAAAGGAAGTAATGCGATGTGTCTTGCACGCTTGATAGCAAGTGTAAGCTCTCTCTGGTGCTTTGCACATGTTCCTGTGATCCTTCTGGGAAGGATCTTTCCTCTTTCGGAAATGTACTTCTTTAACTTTGCTGCATCCTTGTAATCGATCACGCTGTCAGCGCCGCAAAATGCGCAGACCTTCTTTTTTCTGCGGATACCGCTTCTCTTGAATCTGGGTGCATCCGTCTTCTCTGTCTTATTGTATGCCATTTTCAAATACCTTGTCGCAGGCATGGTGCCCATCGATGTCGTGCCTGCAGCGGCATCGATAAAGGATAAAATTTAAAAGTTAGTTGAACGGAAGCCCCTCGTCTTCTACACCGTCTGTGATGTTCATGAAACCGTCTGCTGCAGCTTCGGGGGTAGGTCTTCCTGCGTTTTGCTGAGGCTGAGCAAAACCGTTTCCGGTATTTCCTGTATTACCGGATGCAGCTGCCTTGCTCTCTGCAAATTCGATGTTTTCGGCAACGACGTCTGTTGTATAGACTCTGTTGCCTTCTTTGTTTGTGTAGCTTCCTGTCTGGATCCTTCCTTCAAGGCAGATCTTTGTACCCTGCTTGAGGTACTTTTCTGCGAATTCACCCTGACGTCCGAATGCCACGCAGCTGATGAAGTCTGCTGTCTGCTGTTCTGCAGATGCATCCCTTCTTGCTACTCTTCTGTCTACAGCCACGGTAAATCTGGCTACTGCCATCTGCTCACCGTTTCCTGCCTGTGACTGTGAATAAGATACCATTGGATCACGGGTCAGACGACCCATTAAAATCACTTTATTCATGTTTTCTCCATTTCCGGTCCCGCCGCTTTAGGCCCGGGACAGCCTCGGGGTACCTTAAGCTTCTTTCTTTACGCAAAGGAAGCGGATAACTGATTCCATCAGGCGAACATGGCTTTCAACCTGTGCAGGACAGTCAGCTGCTGCCTCGAAGTTAACAACGTAGTAGAAAGCTTCTGTTGTCTTCTGGATCTCATAAGCGAGCTTCTTCTTGCCCCACTCATCGATGCTCTCGATAACACCGCCATAACGGGTAACATACTTCTGTACCCTTTCCATGGCCTTTGTTCTCTCGTCGTCCTCGAGCTTTGCGCTTAAAACAATGATAAGTTCATACTTGTTCATGCGTCTTTTTCCTCCTCTTGGTCTATGGCCACCGGACATTTGCCGGTAGCAAGGTATTATGATATTACATCACGAATGTTGATTCTATCATAAAAAAATACAAAATGCAAGCAGAAATTAGGCAGGCGCCTATTTTCTGAATTTTTCCCATCTCCATCTCTTGAAATGTTCCACCGAAAGCCATTTTTCGGGCGGGATGGGCGGATCTTCTATTTCTATCACATACTTTTCATATGCATTTATAAGCTTTGTATCGTTATAGCTGATCTCGCGGACGAATTCCGACCCGTATGTCTTGTGCACATGACCGTACACATGGTATGAGGGATGGTACTTATCCATAAGCTTTTTAAAAGTCATAAAGCCCCTGTGAGGGAGATCCTCGCCGTCCCCGAGCCCGCGCGCGGGCGCATGGGTGACCAGAATATCAAAGCCCTTACGCCTTCTTATCTTTCTGCGAAGCTTTGATGCCCTGCGCATCATCTGTTTTTCCGTATACTGCCAGCTGCCGGGCTTATATCTCATGGAACCGCCAAGCCCCATGACGCGAAGGCCCTTGTACACAAAGATGGTGTCATCGATGCATATACATCCGTCCGGACCATCCGTATCGTAGCCCGTATCGTGATTTCCGTGCACATAAAGTACGGGAGCCTTGGTAAATGTCGCAAGAAAAGACAGATAGTGCGCGTGAAGATCTCCGGCCGAGATGATCAGATCTATACCGTCAAGCTTTGACTTGTCAAAATAATCCCAGAGTGCCTTTGATTCGACATCTGCTAAAAGCATGATCTTCATGGTCCTTTATTCCTTTACTGTTTTATCAATGCTTTGAAGCAAAGCCACCGGTCTTGCTTCGGGCTTCAGCTCACTGAGCTTCGGAATATCACCGATGATATTTTCGTTGAGCCATTCCATTGATACCAGTTCATCGGGTGAAAGGATCCCTTCCTTTTGGATGAGCTGTCCGCCCTGAGCGTACAACTCTCCTTCAAACGGCTTAAAGCTTCCGTTTGCAATGTCGTTTCTTACAAGGTCTATAAGTCGTTTCGTGCCGTTCTCGAGCCTTGTGGAACAGATAACATCCACCACTCCGGCATCGAGTCCGAACCAGTAATTAAATGACTTCGGAGCCTTTCCGGTCTTTATGGCATTTCCGTTTATTGCGGCACGTATGATCTTTTCGTACAGTTTTCCCCAGTCCGTAACGGCGGTAGCCACGTTTTCAAGCTTTCCTTCTTTTAAGATATTGACACCGAATACCCTTCTGTCACTTCCGGGATTTATCATGTCCTGCCCGGAGCATACGGTGATCCCGTGTTCATTGAACATCCGTACAAGGTCACCTTTTTCAACGGATGACCATTTAAGGACGATCTTTGCTCTCGGGTTTGCCATCTGTGCCCCCAGGGCAAATGCGTTGATGTTAGCGACCGTACCGGCGATGGGATAGTCCGCAACATAACCAATCAGATTATGATCCGCCATGGCCCCCGCTATCATACCCGTAAGGAGCTTTGCCTCATGAAGCCTTGCATAATATGTTCTTATATAACTATGCGAGATATTGAGGGAACAGTTAAGGATCTTTACGTCAGGATGCTCTATGGCCACCCTCAGGCTTGCGGCATTCAGCTGCGGCGTTGTTGTAAAAATGATCTTGTAGCCTTCGCTTATAGCCTCTTCCAATATCTTTTCCGGGCCTTCGCCGTCAAGCGCGTTCATATATGCCTTGGTCTCTATATCACCCGACAAGACCTCGTCGACATACATTCTTCCGAGCTCATGCGCATATGTCCATGCACTTGTCTCCCCTGTCTTGTCGTGCACAAATGCCACTTTTATCTTTCTCGAGATGGGGAGGGGCAACATCCTGTTTATGTTTACTAGAAGATTCGACTGGTCCTCCGGATCCATGACAAGCTCGACCTTATCCTGTGTCATAACGCCGAATTCCGACCATATCTTTTTAAGATCCTCCCTTATTTCCGAAGGTATCTTCTTTTTCGTGTTTTCATATCCCATAAGGTCGATGTATACAAGAAGGGCATCTCCGACCGTTCCGGGAAGTTTGTCCCCGCCCTTTTCTACATAAATGTTTCTGAAGCGGTAAAAGAATGAATAAAAGTATTCCTTATCCTCGTCATTCCACTGCTGACCGGGTGTCTTTCCGACAAGTTCCGTCAGCTTAGCATAGCTTCCGGGTTTTGAAAAAAGAAGATAATTTATTTGAGAGTCCTTATAAAAATCCACAAACTCATAATAAATGATATTATCCACTGCCTGATTTTTTTCGGGCATTATCCTTATGACTTCTCCGGGAACGCTCACCGCACCGTTATACTTTAGTACGCTGACTCTTTTGTTCCCTTCGCATATATAAAAGTGATTTCTGTATTCGTAGCATGTAACAGGATCATGTATGCCTTCCTTTATATGCGCATCGTTAAGGGCTGCCCATTTGGCCGCAAATTCTGTGTCAATGTCAAGAAGCGGCATATAATTGGGGGCAAATGCGTTCTGACGACCTTCGGTATAAGTGCCGGATATAAGCTCGATCGGTATGTCGCAAAGTCCGAGCTTTACCTCCTGTAAGACCACTCCCTTCGGAAGCATTTCAAGAAGTGAAGGAAGATATGGGTACTTTCCTTCACTGAGGTATTCATGATAAGACTTTTGTCCCACTTTGAGCGCTTTTTTGTATTCTTCAAAAGACATATTCGCCTCCTGTTTTGGTAAAACTTAAGGGCCCGGTTTGAACCGGGCCCCATAAAGCAAAAGAGGTGAGTGCCGGATTTGAACCGGCGATCAAGGTGTTGCAGACCTACGCCTTACCACTTGGCTAACTCACCATACAAATTTGTAACAAGTGGCATTCTAGCACATTCTTTTCTAAAATGCAAGCGCTTTTTTAGCCGAAATTTAAAGGCGGTTCCGACTGCCGTCGGCTCCGCCTTTGATTTCATTTCAGTCTGATCTTACTGCTGTTCCTCTCCGGGAGTTTCGGGCGGAGCCTCGGGTGAAGGTTCCGTCTGCTCTACAGTGGGCTCTGCAAGCGGCTCTGTAGGCGGCTCCGTGGGCGGATCTGTCGGAGGTTCTGTAGGGGGCTCTGTAGGAGGCTCGGGAGTCTCCTCAGGCTTTGTCTCTCTTTCAGTCTCCGTTTCGGTCGTTTCCTTTTCGGAACTTTTTGTGGTCTGATCCGTATCGTCCTTCGTGGTCTTCTTTGTAGGATCCTTAGCTTCTTTCTTGGGAACTATCGTAATGTCTGTGATGACCATAGTGTCGGGATCGAATTCGATGGCCTTAACGACCGTATTCGAATTGAACCAGAGCTTTCCGATAGAGCCGTTGTAGTAAGCTCTCGACCAGCTTTCAACGGCTGCCGATACCTCCTCGCCGTTCATATAAACATGCTTTATCACCTTTGCGGTGACTCTGGGTGAAGGATATGATGTAACGCCCATATAAGGCTTGTCGGTATCTACCTCTCCTGCAGCGGCATATTTTTCATCGTCAAAGTTGAGTTCGTAAGGTCCTATGCCCTTTCCTTCCTCTGCTTCGATCCACTGAACGGAATCTGCTATGCCTTCATACCAGATAGTTCTGCCCGGTTCGCGGTATTCTGTTCCGTAAATGGTAAATGTGATGCAGCCCTTTTTTGCATCTCCCTGGTAGCTGCGCTCTGTAACTGCCTCGATATAGATCGCGTGGTCGGTGCTGTTCATGAATCTGAAATCCTGACCGCGGAGGACATAGACCATGGCATCAAGGCCGGGGTCTACATATGTGACTCTCCTTGAGTGAGGTCTTCTGAAGGTAACTTCAAGCTCCGAATACAAAACTGCGTTAAAGAGCGTACTTGATACCTGGCACACACCGCCGCCGAGTGCATCGACGGTATTTCCGTCCATGATGGTTCCGGCCTCTTTAAAACCGTTTTCCTCTGTCATGGGTGTAAGCGCTGCGCAGAACGAGAATTCATCGCCCGGCATAAGGACTGTTCCGTTTACCTTTTGGGCCGCCACCTCTATATTTGAAGCACGGTTCTGTATTGTCTGGGCGCCGGTCCTGTCGTAGCTGGTGGTCCATGAACCAAGCGCTGCGCCGAAGCCTTCGAAAATGCTGTCGTCGTAAACAGCCTTGCTTTCGGTACCGGCCACTTCTACAGACTTGAGTGTCTTTCCGTCATATTCGCGGATGGATTTTAATACTGCCTCGTATGTGGCGTCATAATCTATCGTGAAGCCGGGCACTGAAGCTATGACCTTGAATTTCCCGTCCTCTCCCTTTGTTACCGATGCATTCTGGGGCTTGGATTCAAGCTCGGGCATCTGTGTAAGGAGATACTCAACTATAGTTGATGCATTTGCGGAATATTCAGGCTCGAAATAAAGACCGTTGTGTTCCGTGTCCTTATCCTGCTTGTACTGCTGAATGAGATTGCCGTAACCATGTTCGCCCAGAGCGGTGACCATGAGCATTTCTTTGTTGGTACAGGTGATGTTCATGCCCGAAAGCGGGATCTCGGTGGTCCCTTTTGAGGATTTTATCCTGATGCTCTTCTGGCTGAGTTCTGCAACAAGATCGTCTATAGCGGCTCCCACTTCCTCTTTGGTCATGTTGCCCACATTTTTAGGGCCGATATACATTCCCGCAGGTGTCCTGATGTTTGAGGTTGCGGGTGCGACCGCCTGATCGGATGCGGTCGTCTGCGGAGTTATATCACTTATTACGATGACACCTTCTCCTTCTCCCGATACCGGCAAAACAGACAACATACTTATTGCCGCCGCCGCAAACATCATCTTGATCTTTTTCTTCATATCTACTGTCCCTTCCCATGCAGTATATGCATGTTTTCCGGTAAGCATTTTGTGACGCATAATGTCCATGACCGACCCTTCGATCATGGATTTTCCAAAAAGCTACGCATATTTTAGTCACAAAGGTGCGATTTTGCAAGTGCTTTTATCGATTTTTTGCAAAGTTTAAAACTTATGTAATATTTTCATCCCCAAAACTTTGATTGATTTAACTTCATATTTGTAATATAATCAAACACATGAATATCAAAAGAGAGCTTATGCTCATTTTGGCAGCCGGGATGTTGTGCGGATGTTCGGCCGATCTTAAGCCCATAACAGATACAGAAACATCCAATGCTATTCCGTCGCAAACAAATGAGCCCGAATCCGAGACAAGTCTTACCATATTCTTTTCAGCCGCGTCAGAATCGCAGTCAGCCTGCGAATCAGCCCGTGAAACAAGCAGTATGGCGGAAACGGAAACGGATACACCGCCTGAAAGCACCGCTGCGGATGAGACTGATACAACTATAGATGAGACTGAAAACGCTTCGGATACAGAGGAATCACCGGAGCCTCCTGCTACTGAGCCCACTTCTACGGTGCCGCCCGTGACGGAACCGCCGGCTGCTGAGCCGACTTCTACAACGCCTCCTGCAGCAGAGCCGACTTCAACAACGCCTCCCGCAGCGCCTGAGCCTGCACAGCCTTCAGAGCCCGCGATCACGGTATCCGCGGTCTCATTCGGCGGTATTCTGTACAAAAATGGGGATGCTCCCATCATATGCATCGACCCCGGTCACATGGCCGCAGGCAGCTATACAAAAGAGCCTTCCGCACCCGGATCTTCCGAAATGAAGGCACGCGCATCAGCCGGTACGGCGGGCGTGGTCTCAAGAGTGCGGGAATCAGTCGTAAACCTTCAGGTCTCACTTATGTTAAAGGAAATACTCCTCGCAAGGGGATACAGTGTTCTGATGACAAGAGAAAGTGAGAATGTCGATATATCAAACATGGAGCGCGCGATGATGGCCAACGAATACCACAGCGCCGCATTCGTAAGGATCCATTGCAACGGTTCCACAGACCAGTCGGTAAAGGGGATACTTGCAGTGGCCCCAAGCGCCGCAAATCCGTATGTCGGTGCGCTTTACGAGCAGTGCCGGGCCCTTTCAAATACTATCCTTGCCGCTATGTCTTCAAAAACAGGCGCATATAACAGAGGTATCCTGCAGTCCGATTCCATGAGCGGGATCAACTGGTCGCAGGTTCCTGTAACCATCATCGAGATGGGATTTATGTCAAACCCCACAGAGGATCTTCTTTTAACAGACAGTTCGTATCAGCTTCTGCTTGCCGCCGGCATAGCGGATGGGATCGATGCATATTTCGGAAGATAGGAGAAGTTTTAAAATGGACTCTATAAATATAGGAAACACAGAATTTGACCCGGAAGCACAGGTGATAAAGCTTTGGGGCAGCAATATATCGGATCTTTCTCCGCTTTCTGCCTGCTTAGACCTTGTAAAGCTCGATCTTTCCGACAACCCCGTCAGAAACCTGGAAGTTCTTGCCTCGCATAAAGATCTTTCATGGCTCAATCTGTCCATGTGCGATCTTTCGGATATCACTCCGCTTCAATCGCTTACAGGGCTCACCTACCTTGATCTGTCATCAAATCCTTTGATGAGGCTTGCTCCGCTTGCCGCATTAAAAAACCTTGAGCACCTGGATCTTTCATACACCGAGGCCACAAACATAAGCCATATCAAGGATATGCAAGAGCTTACATTCCTTGATATCTCCTCGTCACCCGTGTTTGATCTTGAACCCGTAAAAGGGCTGCACAGACTCAAATCGCTTTCGGCTTCGTTTACACAGATCGAAAACATCCCGGATATATCAGGGTGCGTGGAGCTTACGAAGCTTGACCTTTCAAGCACAAGCATCAATGATATAGCTCCTCTTGAAGCTCTTGCTTCTCTGGAGGTCCTTGACATTTCATCAAACAGACTTAAAAACAGTTCTTCTCTTGCAAAGCTCGCGCCGCTTGTAAACCTTAACGTTTCATCCTGCGGACTTTCGAGCATAAAGGATCTGCTGTCTCACAAGACGCTTAAAGTACTTGACCTGTCGGAAAATTCCATAAGTGATATCAAGGGCATCGAAGCTCTCAGCCAGCTTACGGATCTTGACATTTCAGGTAACGATATAAAGGACATCAGCGCGCTTACAGCGCTTACTTCGCTAAGGCACCTTAATATCTCGGATAACAATATTCACGACATAACAAAGCTGACAGCTCTTACAGCGCTTGAAGATATTTATATTTCGGGCAATGATCAGGGGCTTATATATCAGGCGTATGAGCTACAAAAGACGATGAAGAGGCTTAATGTGCATCAGTAAGGCAACCATTATCATACGGTCATAAATACATTTCCCCGGACTCCTTTTAGGATATCCGGGGAAATTATTTTTCATATTTCAGATTTCTTATCGATCCATTTCAAAAATGCGTTTTTTTCTGCCGGCAGTTATAACTGCGGCGGAAAGAATAAGGATCGCAATGCCGGCAAGGGGAAGGGTGTCGCCGGTGGGCATAGCCTCATCCTCGTGATTTTCATTTCCTGCAGGTTCTTCGTCTGCATTTTCTTCGCCTGCGTTGCCCTCTCCAGTATCCTGTTCTTCGGGATCCTGTCCTTCGGGATCTTCCTCTTCAGATGGTTCTGCGGTTTTATCAAGGGTTCCCTCACCTGTTATCTTCCAGAGCTGTGCGCCATAATAGGGATTTGCGGTTCCGACATACAACTCGTCATTGCAGATCGTAAATGTACGTGCGCCGTAATTATAAGGATCCCCAAGGCCGTCAGCGGTTATCTTTTCCCAATTTATCCCGTCTTCAGTAACAAGCAGGTCAAAGCCTTTTTCGGCATTTTTTGCAAGCGCCCTTGCTTCTGCCAGGAAACTCAGGCCTTCTATATCTGCAAAGGACCTCATCAGATCGATCATCGACTGTACCCCGTCAGGTATCTCACCTATAAATTCAATTATATCCTGCAGCGCAGCATCCATATCCTGCCTTGATGCGAGGAGTTCCTCTTCGGTTATTTCCTTATTCAGATATTTTTCGATATCTGTGGCAAGCCTTATAACTTTCTTTCCTGCAGTGGTCCATATGTCCTCGGATTCCGGATCATTAAATCCCTCTTCTGCCTGTTCCTTGCTGTTTTCGATTGCCAAATGGAGCGCTTGTATGATCTCTGCGATCTTTTCTTCGGTAAAGCTCTCCCCCAGACGTTCCTTCAGCTGTGCTGACAGCCTTTCTTTTATCTTAGGGTCTGACCACACTTTTCTTATCTGTCCGGCCCACTTTTGAAATGTTTCCTTATCAGACAGCATTTCCTTTACGATTTCCACGAGCATATTGCGTGTAGTTTCATTGGGAATTATGTTCAGCATCTCTTCTGAGAGTTGTTTTATCAGGGCTCTGCGTGCAGATTCATTTTCCCATGCCGTTTTGAGATCTTCAGCCAGTGTCGAATCCAACAGGCTTTTAACATTTTCAGGCAGTCTGTCCTTAATACTCCTAAGGTATTCAAGTGCGCTGTTTATACTGAAATCAATGTAATATATATATGCTGTGGATGCATCAAAGGTACCTGCATAAAGTTTGCCGTTATGTTCGATAAAACGCCATACATAATCTATATTGGTGTTTTTAAGCAGCTCATTTGCCGATTCTGCCGGCACTATCTCTTCATTTTCATCCATCACCCATATGTGCTGCGGGTGTGACAGTGCCTGATAGAAGGGAGCAAAAATCTGAGTGAGAGTCGGCCCGAAGTTTCCGGTCTTATTATAATTTGCTATGGCTACGAACTTTCTGATAAGCTTTGTCATTGTCTGGCTCTGAAGGGAAGTAGCGTTATCAAAGGTGCCTATATACATTTTCCCGTTATAAACATATGGTGTCGCCGTGGATTCAAGAATACCTGTGCCGTTCAGAACTCCGCCGTATTCCGCACAACCATATGCTGCAGCAATTGCTGCATTTTGTTTTGCGATTTCCGGATCCATTGCCAGCGGATACTTTCCATTGTCGCCAACCACCTCAGTCCAGGTCCAGCCAAACTTATTAGGTGCATCTCCGCCTTTTTCACCTCTGAATAATGCCCAGCCGCCATCATACGCCAGTATGAGATAGAGTTTTCCGTTATATGAGCAAAGATCCCAAACATTACCGCCGCCGTTAGCATAAACGGAAGCATAGGCGTATTTGCCAAAATCCGTAAAATCAGCTATCATGCCGTTCCAGTCTTCATTTTCTGTCCCTGCTGTCAACGGATCAAGGTATCTTATCACTATTGGAAGAGGACGTGCTTCGCCGGGATGTGCAGCCAGATGCTGGCGCCAGACACCGTATGTCGTGTCCTGTCCGCCAAAATAGACTGTCTCTCCGTCGCCGGCATCATGAACACAGCCTGCACGAAGACTGCTTATAAGACCTATGGTCTGAAAAACAACTTCAGCATCGTCATTTTCGTCAATACGCACCAGCTGAAGCATATTCACACCCAAAGAGCCAAAATACAGGTTGCCTTCAAATTCGACAACAGATCGGAATGAAGCTGTTTCAGAAGCCACATCGGCATCTTTAATAAGCTGGCCGTTTTTGTCTGTATAGTAAAGTCTATTATCTTCACCCCTGGCTGTCTGCGGCTGATAGATCACCTTGGTAGTGCCGTTTTTAACATCAAAACGAATGATCTGAGGAACAAAATCCTCCTCTGCAATCTCTACGGGAACATCACCGCTTGAAAGGACGCCGGCAACAGAAGCAATGATATTGTCTGCAACCTGAAGCCCCTGTCCTCGCATCGTTTCCGCCAACGCATAGAGCGCAGAGCCGAACAGTGTACGGTTTGTTCCGATGTATATGTAATCTCCTCTGGATGCCACCGCCCATGCATAGCTGTTAAGACGATTGGCCGAAAAACCGGTCTCGTCATTTGTATTTATTCCGTCTGCCTGCCTTGAACCTGAAGAAGGATTGGATATTTTTACAAAATCATACTCTCCGTATTTTTTTGTCACCGTATCACCGTCATCAGCAAAGGATACATGCCCTGAAAACAGCTGTGAAGCCATAATGATAACTGTCAGCAGCAAAGCAGCCGATCTTATCGCTCTGTTTTTGATCCTGTGTGTTTTTTTCAGCATAATTCACCCTCATCTTTTTTTACGCTTCAGCTTTAGTCTGTTTCTCTCAAATCTCCTTCAATATTCTGCTCTCTCTGCTGTGGCAGGTCAGAAGGATCACCTGGTGTTTACAATTTTTCAAATATGCCAGCGCATTTTTCATTCGCTCCTCATCATAATAGGCAAATGTGTCGTCGAGTATGAACGGCAAGTCGACACTCGGCGATAAAAGCTCGGACGCGGCTATGCGTAGGGCGAGGTAAACCTGCTCCATGGTACCGCGGCTGACTGATTCTATGGAAGTATTTCTTCCGCTTTCATAAAGAAAAAGATTCCCCTGAGCATCCCTTGAAAGGCCGGTATACTTTCCGCCGGTTATACAGCCTATAATCTCTCCGGTCTTCACAAGGAGGTCGGCGCCAAAGCTTTTAACGCTTAAATCTCCTGCGATGTACATATGCTCCCAGGCGAGGTCCACCGCGTCAAGCAGTTCTTTTGTACGGTCATATTTAAGCTTCGTTTCCTTTTCGGAATATTCCCTTCTTTTTGCCTCATCCATCCTGTCTGTTACAGAGCTCATGGCGGCCATGGCGTCATCATACCTTTTTCTTGTTTCTTCCGCCCTCCGGGTAGCCTGCATCAGCTTGCCGTCATGTTCCTCTGACATTTTGGCAAAAAGCTCGTTCTTTTCATTTGCAAGATCTTTTTCTTTTCTCTTATACTCATCCGTACGGCTCTGTCTTTCAAGAAGGCTTCTATAGTAGCTCTTGTTCTTTTTGTATTTATTTTCAAGTACGGTGCAGATGATGGCGAAAATTATCGCCACGCCGGCAAGCGATGCGGCAATTATCAAAAGCCACGAAAGTCTGTCCGCAAAGGCATAAATGATCGTGCTGGCGGCTGCCCCGGCAAGGAACAGGAATATGAACGTCATCAATATGCCGATGGCGGGCTTAAAGGCTTTTACGGGGTCCTTGCCCGCGTTTTTAAGCTTTTCTATACGCTCCTTTTTGCTTTCGAGGAGTTTTTTGCCTGCTCCTCCCGATGAATCGATCGCGCCAAGCTGACCTGTTATATCATCCTGTTCTTTTTCTATCCTTTCCTTGCTGCTTAGGAATTCATTTCGTTTTTCCTCGTAGATGCCGTATACCTTTTCTTTTTCTGCTTCTGCATCTTCGTATTCTCTGTATGCGTCCCAGCATTCATCAAGCGCTTTTTCAAAATCGTCTGCATTTTCAGGTTCTGCCGCAGTGCTTTGGGCATCCCCTATCTTTTCAAGGTCGTATTCCAGCTCCGTACGCATTTTCCTTAAAGCATCTTCCGCATCTTTAAAGCTTAGCGCCATCGATCTTGCGCGGCTTAAATTGTCAAGATTGTTCCTTAACTCCTCCGCTATCGTATCATCGGTGGTTCCCTTCATCTGGCCGATACTTACGGTGTTTGCAAACCCGGTATCTGTAAGGCCTCCGAGTATCTTAAATACTTCTTTTTCTGCCTCTTCTCCTTCAAATACCTTTTCACCGTCATTTACCAAAAGACTTACCGTTCCTTTTTTAAAGTCCCTTTCAAGGCTTAATGCAATTCCGTTTTCTTCAAATACAATGGCGCCCTTATAGGATCCTATGTCCATCCACGGGCTGTATTTTGTATATCTTTTGTCATCTTTTTCTTTATCGATTCCAAACAGAACAGCTCTTATGAATGCATGGATCGTACTCTTGCCGGCCTCGTTTCTGCCCTCGATGATATTCATCCCCTGCTTAAGGCTGACGGTCTTGTTATGAAATTTTCCAAAAGCCTGAAGCTGTAAATTACGGATGATCAATTCGATGCCCCTTTCAAAAGTGCCTCTATTCCTATTTCCATGGCTTTAGCGGCCGTTTGGCCGTCCTCTTTTTCCATGCTCTCTATAAACGCGCCCAAAATATCCTTTGAGTGTGCTTTCTTTAATTCTTCTGTATTAAAACCGCTTTCCGTCTCATCGCTTACTGCAAGGACACCGCCTAATTCCTCGTATTCTTTAAGAGAAATGCCCTCCGGACGCTGTCCTTTCAGCACCAGTTTGTATGATGTATTCTCCGGAGAATTTCCCCTTGCGATGCGCCAGCTCTTTTCGACTTCTGTTTTTGACATAAAACGTGAAAGATAAAGCCACGCGGAGCGGAAATGTCTCTTTGCGATGTCTACTATCTCGATTCCCGTTCCCTTGTCGGAAAGATTTACCAGAATGTAGCCGTGTTTTCCCGTCCCGCTTATATCAAGAGGTTCGGGGCTGCCGGCATAGGCGCACCTTTCGTTTTCCCAGATATAAAAATTCTGTCTGCCGCCAAGCGCGACATAATCATAGCCAAACGAGGCCAGCTTTTCGTGTCTTATACCCTGAGCGCTGTCTCCGTTCATCATGAGTATCTGCAGTTCATCCGACGGAGCAGGGCGCAGAGCCGAAAATATGTCGGCATCCATCTCTTCTTCCATGCAGCTTACCCCTGTCACGCAGCAGCCAAGTGCCGGAAGATGGACCCGGCCCGCGCCTTTTATTATGTGGACATTTTCAGGCCACGGATAAGTGGCATATGTATTCTTTTCCCGCAAAGGATCAGAAGTGCCCGCTATCCAGACCACCGCGGTATTGTCAAGAAGCGAAAACATCTCTTTTAATCGCTGCATCTCGTCAAAACGCGGCTGACGGTCAAATATATTTCCGGACAGCAAAAGGAGACCTGCGCGCCTGTTGTTGCAGGCACGGCAGATCTCTTTAAAGGTATCCCAAAGTTCTTCTTTTCTTTTGTCAGCTTCGGCACGGAAGGATTCACATGCATTACCAAGCTTCAGATCGGAAACATGGATAAGCCTCATTTTTGCTCCTTAGTGTGCACGCCTTTAGGGGCGGAGTATTACAGCTCGCAGTTGTTGACAGTTCTCGGGAACGGTATGCTGTCTCTGATGTTGCCGATACCGGTCACATACATAACGGCTCTTTCAAAGCCAAGGCCGAAGCCGGCGTGGCGCACCGACCCGAATTTACGAAGATCGAGGTAGAAGCCATAGTCTTCTTCCTTGAGTCCAAGTTCCTTCATGCGCGCTACAAGCTTGTCGTAATCGTCTTCTCTCTGGCTGCCGCCGATGATCTCTCCGATACCCGGGACAAGGCAGTCCACTGCGGCAACGGTCTTACCGTCGGGGTTCATCTTCATGTAGAATGCCTTTATTTCCTTGGGATAATCTGTAACGAATACAGGTCTCTTAAACAGAACTTCCGTGAGATATCTCTCATGCTCTGTCTGAAGATCACATCCCCAGCTTACCTTGTAATCGAATTCGTCGTTGTGCTCTTCCAAAAGCTTTACGGCCTCTGTATATGTCACGCGGGCAAAATCGCTGCTCACAACATGCTTAAGCCTGTCGATAAGTCCCTTGTCCACAAAATCATTGAAGAACTGCATCTCTTCGGGGGCGTTGTCCATTACATAATTTATTATGTATTTGAGCATATCCTCCGCAAGTTCCATGTCGTCTTCAAGATCCGCAAAGGCGATCTCGGGCTCTATCATCCAGAATTCGGCAGCGTGCCTTGTGGTGTTTGAGTTTTCGGCACGGAAGGTCGGTCCGAATGTGTATATGTTTCTAAATGCGCAGGCAAATGTCTCGCCGTTTAACTGTCCGGAAACGGTAAGATTGGTAGGTTTTCCGAAGAAATCCTTTTCGTAATCTATGCTGCCGTCATCCTTCTTCGGGACATCCGCAAGAGGAAGCGTGGTAACCTGGAACATTTCACCCGCGCCTTCACAGTCACTGCCTGTTATAAGGGGAGTGTGTACATACACGAAATCCCTCTCCTGGAAGAATTTGTGAATGGCATACGCAAGAAGAGAGCGCACTCTGAATACTGCCTGGAACGTGTTGGTCCTTGGCCTTAAATGTGAAATGGTGCGAAGATATTCAAGCGAATGTCTCTTTTTCTGAAGCGGATAATCGGGCGTTGAATTGCCTTCTACAGTAACTTCTTCCGCCTGTATCTCAAAGGGCTGCTTTGCCTCGGGTGTAGCTACCAAAGTGCCTTTTACTATTACTGCGGCACCGACGTTAAGCTTTGCTATTTCGGCAAAGTTTGACATATTGTCATGGAAAACGACCTGAAGTGTCTGAAAATACGTTCCGTCGTGAAGCACCAAAAAGCCGAAGCTTTTTGAGTCGCGCACGCTCCTTACCCAGCCGCCGACACTTATCTCTTTGTCTATGAAGCTTTCCCTGTTTTTGTATATTTCTCTAACGGTTACAAGTTCCATAACCTACCATCCTTTATCAGTAATTCATTACCTTTTCTTCGCCTGTCATTACACGGATAGCGCCCTGAGCAAGAGCAAGGAGCTCATCCTCTCCGGGATATACCGTAATGGGAGCGATCCAGCCCACTCTGTCTGTGAGAGTGTCGACTGTTATCTTATTGTATGCAATACCGCCTGTAAGGATGATCTGATCGACCTTTCCCTTCATTACGGTAGCTGCGGCACCGATGTCCTTTGCGACCTGATAGTGGAATGCATCCATTACCATCTTTGCCTTCTCATCGCCTTCCGATGCCATTTTGACAAGGTTTCTCATGTCATTTGTGCCTTCGTATGCGTTAAAACCGCCGTTTCCGACAAGCTTTTTCATTACCTCAGCCTGAGTATACTTGCCTGAGAAGCACATCTTTACAAGGTCTCCCGCAGGAACACCGCCGGCACGCTCGGGTGAGAATGCGCCTTCGCCGTCAAGAGCGTTGTTTACATCAACTATCCTTCCGCCGATGTGGCTGCCCACGGAAACACCGCCGCCCATATGTACAACGATAAGGTTGAGACTCTCGTAAGGAACGCCTTTTTCCTTTGCATAACGCTTTGCAACGGCCTTCTGATTAAGAGCATGGAACACAGAACGTCTGGGAAGTTCGGGAACGCCTGAGTATCTTGCAACGTCTGCAAGCTCGTCAACTACAACGGGATCTACGATAAATGAGGGAACGCCGATGGAATCGCCGATCTCTCTTGCAAGGATACCGCCGAGGTTTGATGCATGCTGACCCTGACGTCCTATTGAAAGGTCGTGCAAAAGATCGTCTGTGACCGCATATGTACCGCCGCTTATGGGCTTAAGCATTCCGCCTCTGCCGACTACCACATTTATGGATTTAAGGTCGATATTCTTTTCCTTTAATACGTCAAGAATGACCTTCTTTCTGAAATCCTTCTGGTCTACTATCAAGGCATAGTCTTTTAATTCTTCGGTGGAATGACGAAGTGTCTCTTCCATTATCTGTTTTTCATCTTCATACACACCGATCTTTGTCGATGTGGAACCGGGATTGATAACTAATATCTTAAGCATGGCTTTCCTCCTTACCGATCAGTTTTTTTCGTCCATTGCGTGTGCAACAACTGCTGCAAGCGCGATGGAATTTAATTTTACTTCAAAAGTATCCGAACGCGATGTAAGGATGCAGGGTGCGCTTGTTCCGACAAGGATACAACCGTTTACGGACTTTGTTGTGTGAACGAGGCACTTGTAAACAAGGTTACCTGCGTCTATATCATGGAAAAGGAAAATATCGGCATCGCCGACTATCTTTCTTCCTGTTGCATTTTTATGAATTGCAGCCTCAGGATCCATTGCAAGGTCGAGTGAAAGGGGTCCGTCTATTATGCAGCCTGTTATCTTGCCCTCATCATTCATCTTTGTAAGCTCTGCGGCATCAACTGTCTCGGGCATTTTGGGATTTAACACTTCAACTGCAGCAAGGTGTGCAACCTTGGGATTTTCGATACCGCATGCATTTGCAACTTCTACGGCATTTGCTATGATATCCACCTTCTGCTCAAGTGTGGGATAGGTATTGAAGGCAACGTCCGTAAGGAACATAAGTCCGTCGTGTCCGGGAACATCAAATACGGCAACATGTGAAAGCTGCTTTCCTGTACGAAGGCCAACCTCCTTGTCAAGAACGCTCTTTAAATATGTCTTTGTGTCTGCAAGGCCCTTCATGTACATATCAGCCTTATGGTCATGTACCAAAGATACCGCAATATGTGCAGCCTCCTCAAGCGTTTCGGCATTTACGATCTCGTATTCGGAAAGATCCATTCCGATCTCTGCAGCTATCTTTCTTATCTGCTCTTCGTCACCTACAAGGATGGCATCCGCGATGCCTTTCTCTTTTGCTGCCTTTACGGCTTCAAGCACGTTTGAATCCTGTGCCGCTGCAACAGCCACCTTTTTTCTCTCACACTCTGATAATTTCTTCATCAGATCCGCAAAACTTTTACTCATGATATCCTCCTGTATTTATATCCCTTACCGGATAGCCGGTAAGGGATCATTTACTTATTAAGCACATGCTGTACGATCTTTTCAAATTTTCTGTTGAACGTTTTGTTGTTGTTAAAAAGATTCATCGGCATGCCTGCCGTGATCTCATCATAGTTGTTCAAAATATGGGTGAGATCTTCTATATTTTCGACCACGATTATATTTCCGCGTTCCTTTTTCATGGCACGGGTAAATATCAGCTGATGGTTGTTCACATGTTCTCCGAATATCTTCTGGCGCGGAACGACTATGGGGGTCTTTCCTACCTGAAGCGGCATAATAAAGCTTGAAGGGCCTCCGTGTGTGATGACTATATGTGCCTCATCCACAAGCCTTATCATGTCCTGATACGGAAACATTCTTTTAAAGGTGCAATTAACGGGTTCGTATGTGCTGTACCCGGTCTGTATAACTACATCCTCTTTTATGAGCCCCTTCCCCTTTATCTCATCCATAAAGCGGACCAGCCTGTTAAAGGGCTGTTCGTGGGTCCCGACTGTAACAAAAATCATTCCTGTCACCTATGTCCTTTATGATCCGGCAAACTAAAAGATGCTTCCCAGATTGATGGCCTTTTTGTATTTCTTTTTAAGCTGCGGCCATTGTACTATAAATGCGTCCGATATCGGATAGACGAGCTTGCCGGTCATGGTGAGCTTGTCCATTCGGTCGAATACCTCCATGTAAACGAGCTTTATGCGCATAAGCTTCCCGAGATAAAAATAAGGGACAGCCACTGCGGCACCCGCCGAAATGATGACATCCGGCTTTTCTTTTTTAAGGATGGTATAGACCATCTTTGTATTTATCAGCAGCGCTTTCAGGCTTCTGTTCGTCGGGAAAAAGCAATGATAGACCTTTTCTCCCGTCAAAAGACTGTTGGCATCCTCCTTGTCGAAGGTCACCCAGACTCTTTCAGTCTTTTCCCAAAAGGGCTTAAGCATATATAAATGTGTCAGATGGCCGCCGGATGAGCCAACCAGTAAAACCTTCATAGATAATACCTCTATAAGCGAACGGAGATGTCATACAGCTCCTATCATACTATAACAGGCCTATTATAAGTTTTTAACCCTGTTTTGTCAATGACAACGTTTTTGACCGCTTTTGCATCAGACATAGCTGACAAAAAAGCATTCGAGTTTTTTAAACAAAGCGTCCGCTTCTTCATTTTCATATGATGTGGTGGTCCTGTCTGCAGGGTCATATATCGTGAGCTTTGTCGACGTATATCCCGTCACAAGAAGCGATGTATTGTCATTACAAAGCGCAAGCACGGGATGCTTTTTGTTGATATAGTAAAGGAGGTATTGATAATCGCACCTTCCGAGGGCAACAAGCCTCTCTTTATATACACCTTTCAGCTCTTCACAGATACTGTTTCCTTTTTCCCTTTCTTTTGCGTCGGCCTGCTCTATCTCTCCCGATAAAACACCTGCGTGCACAAATATGTCTACGCCACGCTCAAGGCTTGACATTGCAGCCATCTCCTGTTCGTGGCCCTCCTCGGTCCAGACCATCTTGGGAAGATTAAGTGTCAGATAGAGCGTTCTGGCATCCCTGTCCCAGATGCGGCTGCCGTTATATGTTACTGTTCCGAAGGAATCAAATACTGCCTTCATCGCTGTGGCCGGGCTCTCGCTTTTTGCGATCCTCTTGCCATAGCTTATTGCTTCGTAGCCGGCCTCGCTCTTTGCAGCATCCGCAAAAAGTTCTGCCGCCCCTTCAAGCGAATACTTCGCGCTGCCCGAAGAATACACCTTTGCTTTGTTTGTCGACTGCGGCAGAGTAATGTAATAGTAATTTCTTTTGGCTTCCGAAGTTGCGATCATAATTATGGATGAAGTACCCGCATTCTGCGGAGAAGCCATATTCAAGGCATCGTTTCCCTCTATATAAAAGCCGTTTTCTCCTTTTTTGCAAAGCCCGAAGGTTATGCTGTTTGCCCCAAGACTTATGTCCGTCAGCATGCCGCCTTCGTTTTTGTAGCTCAGCTTTTCTTCTTTGTCCATTCCCGAAACGACCACGCTTTCAAAAAGCTCTTTTACCGGGAAACCGCATTCCTCCCATTTTTCGTCGGAAGCTACGGCATAAATAATATCGTTTTTTATGAAGCCCAGAAGTTTTATATCCCTGTCTTTTTTTATGGTGTCTATATCCCCTGTCTCAAGATTAATGAAATATATCGCATAAGGCTCTCCTTCTATCTGCCATGCAGCCATTCCGCCGCTTTCGTCAAGCTTTATGCTTTCCGGGACCATGTCCTTCATAAGGCATATGATATCCTTGCCCGTCAGATCCATAGAGTATAGTCCTTCTCCGACATCCACCGTAAAGAGCATATCCTTTGACAGATAGGATATCCTGTCGTTTCCCTCTCTTATATCGGCAATATCGCCTTTTGCAAGAGATGTCATCTTGATCCTGACATTCTTCTCCTCCGGATCGTATTCATAAAGCGAAATGCCGTTTTTACCTTCGTTTTTCCCGGAGCCCATATACCCAAGCACCGTAAAATACAGCTTTCCGTTATTGACTCCCGAAAGCTTTATATCGTAGGGATATCTTCCTCCGTCATAGTAATCCGTATCGTTTCCGTAAACGTTTACAAGCATGTTTTCGGACACGTCAAAATGCCATACCCCGCCGTCCGCAACAAAGAACAGATCCTGATCCTTGCCGCTTATGGCCTGCATGCTGCCGTCAGGCTGCACGCCCAAAAGTATGGATGTATTACCTATCTCGTCGGATCTTGCATCAAATTTCTGACCCGTAAACCGCTCATAGTCAAGGATAAAATACTTTTCTCCTCTTTTTCTTAAAGTAAAGCATTCCTTAACGTTGTAATCGTTATTTTCACTTCCGTATACCGATGAGACATCGTAACATAAAGCTATGCCGATCTGTTCTAAGCCCCACTCGTATATCACAAGCGTCTTTTCGCCGGCCTTGGGTCTAAGCCCCGCCCATGTAATAAGGCTTCTTGCAGAACTCAGGTTTACAAACGAAAGATCTTTTCCCGCCTTTGCCTCATCATATTTGAGATATTCCGCGATCGCCTCGGTATCCTTTGAAAGAGTTGCCTTTGAAAAGGACTCCGCAAGGTCTATAAGCTCTTTTTTGGTTTTAAGATCCTCATCCGTCACTATGCAGAGCTTTGTTGTGTAATAACCTGTCTTTCCGTCCTTTGTGTCTACCTTTACGGTCAGAAAGTATCTTTCACCTTCTGCGACCATGACCGATATATCATAACTGCTCCTGTACGCCCCGTGCCTGCGGTAGAATTCAAGACCCGTCTCATCGATAAGTCTTTCTCTGTCTTCACTTTCAAGATACAGCTTTGCCGATGAAAGGTTTGCTATATCCGAATAACATATCTCCAAGGTACCGTCGGTACTGGGAAGCAGGGTGCGCGCGTAGGCGACCGAATCATCTCTGTCCGCAAACCCGAAAAGCGGATCGGCCGACATGCCTTCGCAGATGAATGAGACCGTCGGAAGAGCCCGTGTTTCCCTGTCCGTATATTCTTCGACCTTGGACTCTCTGTGAATACCCACTGCCAGCATTATTATGACCGCGACGATAAACAGCAATATGCCCGCTGCCAGCGCCAACATTCTTTTTTGCATTATCCTTCTCCGTACAGATCTCTGAAACGATCCTCCGCCATTGAATTAAGAGACCTGTTTTTGTTATAAAAGGCATCGCCCCTGCCCAGTTCGTCCTTCCATTTTTCCAGGAATCTGGTGACTTCGCGTCCGAATCTTGCCACTTCCTCATCGGTCGTGTCGTTTCCTCTTGTCTTTGACTCAAAATGATAGCCGCAGGCGTAGGGAAGATAAAGGATCTGATGACCCGCCTTTGAAACCTTCATGCAAAGGTCCACATCATTAAAGGCGACCGCATATTCCTCGTCAAAACCACCGACCTCGTCATAGACGCTTTTCTTTATCATAAGGCAGGCCGCCGTTACGGCCGAGACCCTTCTTACGCAGTCGGCCATCATCATATAACCGTGATCTCCCTTTGCAAGGCCGACAAATTCGTGACCGCCGACGCCCTGGAATCCGACCGCAACTCCGGCGTGCTGAACGGTGTCATCCGCGTAATAGAGCTTTGCCCCGACCACGCCCACTCTTTCAAGGTTTACAAATGATAACATTTTTGAAAGAGCATCTTCGTTTATCAGCTCCACATCATTGTTCATCAAAAGGAGAATATCACCTTTTGCCTCGCCGGCCGCAAAATTGTTAATGGCCGAATAATTGAAGCCCTCTTTCCAGTAAAGGACCCTGATATTCTTTTCCTTTTTCAGTTCCTCATAATAATCGAATGTCTCTTTTTCGGTTGAATTGTTCTCTACTATGAGTATCTCCGTATTCCCATATACAGTCTGTTTTTTAAGCGAAGCAAGCGAGGCCTTAAGATCTTTTGCATGATCCTTGTTCGGTATGATGACGGATATCTTGTTTTTTTCCTTCCATGAAAGATCTGCGATGTTTATCCCGCCTTCTGTTTTTACGCTTACTGCGGCAGGTTTTTTGTCCTCACTTTCGTAAACATTTTTTATGAGTCCGGATATCTTTTCCTCATCCTCTGCCTCTTCATCATTTACAAGGGCGCATATGGTATCTGCCGAGTGAAGTATCTTCTTTTTTTCCGCAATGGCCTTTAGAAGATATTCGTAGCTTCCCTCGTCCATGCTTTCGGGGACGCGGTTCTTTACTATGTAGGAGCGGCCGATATAATCATGAGCGCACAGATAGTCCTCCGAAAGATCGGGCTTTAAAAATACCTCATCCGCATTTTGGGCGCCCGCAAGCTCGTGATCCGTATAGATGATATCCGCATCCTTTGCAAGAGGACAAAGCTTGAAAAAGTAGCCTGAAGGGAGTTCGTCCCCTGCCTTCAGCTTTATGCTCCACACATCCCGACCGGCGTATTCGGCCTCATATTCGGCCATCTTGGCAGCCATCGACGATCTCTGGCCGTAAAACACCTTTTTGGGCTTTAAAGTCATTTTAAGGAGCGATGCCTTGGTCCTTTCAAGCTGTTCGCTCTTTCCCGCCGCTTCAACCATTACCACAAAAACGGGCATATCAATAGGCATGGGAGTTAAAAGCTGCTCTTTTCTCTCGCGTCTTTCAAAGATCAGCCTCTGTTTTTTCCATTCGTCAAAGCCGATGTCCGTAAACGGGTTTGTCGCTTTTCGTTTTGAATATTCCCTGCTGCCCGATGTATACGCAAATCCGTCCTTTGCAATACCCTTTGCCAGTCTTTTCGCACCTGAAAGTTTGCTTTTGATTCCCATGTCATTCCCCCGAATCGTTTATTTACTGTTCTCACATTTTACCCTTTTTATTCTTTTTTAT